>ENA-ORBV01006408-ORBV01006408.1-microbial-mat-metagenome-genome-assembly--contig:-NODE-6408-length-20794-cov-13.736062_pt1 | contig 20794 bp, 23 predicted proteins | sample MGYA00237777_ERZ505514 | MGnify/ENA primary metagenome ERZ505514 (study PRJEB26160, sample SAMN06269048) | microbial mat metagenome | isolation source: Oligotrophic lake microbial mat | place... | reverse complement strand
TGTCCGTGTATCCCGACGCTCATCTGGGTACAGATAGAGCGCGGGACTTACAGCCTCCCGAACCCACCATTAGTTAAATAACTTCTTGCTACCATCAGGTCGAATTGTTGCCCAGTTGGTCTTGGCAAATGCTAATTGATCGTCTGAAACCTTTGCCCCCTTTAGGTCAGCACCACAAAGATTTGCGCCGCGTAGGTTCGCTTGACTGAGGTATGCCCCCTTCAGATTAGCTCCACTCAGATTTGCCCCACTCAGGTCAGCTTTACTCATATATGCCGACTGGAGATTTGCTTCGCGCAAGTCAGCTTGAACCAAACAGGCTCCACCTAGATCGGCTTTGACCAAAACAGCCCGTTGCATTTTTGCCTGAGAGAGATTAGAGCCATTAAATCTCGCCTGAGTCATGAGTGATCCCTGAAAACTAGCCCCAGTCAGATCGGATTGGCAAAAATCAGTTTCGATCAGCCTCGATCGACTCATAACAATGCCCACCAATGACGCACTAGCAAGCGATGCTTTAGTTAGATCGAGATTAGCAAAGTTGCGCTTCCCATGTCCATATTCCACAAGGACTCTTCTCCCACCCTTTAGCTCCTTATCTGCGGCTCGGCTTTGCTCCCCAGTAGTACTAAAGCTTGATGTCTGCGAATCTGACCATGCCCGATTTGCTTGGATTCTGGAGTTTTGCATTGCAGGCTTATTCGGGATCGGTGAGATCGTCGAAGTTGCTCTGGTATTGGTCGCATTACTAGAAACATTAGAACCACTAGCGGCATTAGGGGCAATTGTGCGCGACTCCATTGCCTGCACTACTTCCTCTGCTGTCCGAAAGCGATGAGTCACTGATGGCTGTAACATTCGATCGAAGATTATGGTCAAATGTTCGCTCATCCTGACCTGAGATCGCCAATTGATCTCACCCGTGTAAGGATCATGCCCAAAATCTTTAGGAGATCGACCTGTTAATAAATACAAGCAACTCATCGCCGTCGCGTACAAATCGCTAGAAAATACTGGACGCATTGCCATCTGCTCAGGTGGGGCAAACCCTGGTGTGCCAATCGCGAAGTTGGTCAGCAGACCACTGGGATCTTCGTCGATCGGATCGACGATATCATTAGGAACAGTTGGCACTTGACGATTTGACTGAGACGAAACTGCACCAAAATCGATTAAAACGAGTTGTCCATCCTGTTTACGTCGAATAATATTCGCAGGTTTGATATCGCGGTGAATCACACCATGATCGTGAAGGAACCCAATTGGCGGCAGAATTTCGGCGAGAACTTTGCGGATTTCAATCTCGGTGAAGATCCCACGTCGCTCAAATTCCTGCTTTAAGGTTTCCCCTTCCACGTATTCCTGCACCAGATAAAAATCTGAGGCTTCTTCAAAATAATCCAATAAACGAGGAATTTGAGGATGGTTACCAATCTTTCCGAGGGTAAAAGCCTCGCGCTCGAATAGTTCCCGCGCCATTTTCAGTACACTTGGTGACTGAGTATTGGGACGCAGTTGCTTAATTACACACGAAGGATGTCCAGGCAAACCCTCGTCGATCGCCAAAAAAGTTGCGCCAAATCCACCTTTCCCCAAAGGTCTTGTGGCACGGTATCGATCGCGCAAACGTAGGTTCGCACTACATGCGGCGCAGGTAGTATCCTGCGGTGAATTTTCGGGATGAGAACAGTTAGGGTTGACGCAGTAGCTCACGAGTCAATATGGCTGATGTATTCGTTTCAATCCCTGTAAGGCTAACTAACCAGTTAATTTTGATCGGAATAGCTTTACTTTCTCTGTGCAAGCAAAAGGCCAGTATCTCAGATATATCTTACCAGTTGATAGTCTATGCACTAGTAGTCGTACTGTTCATTATCTTCAATCTCAGGTGTAACTTCAGGTCTAGGGCGACGGCGTTTTGGTGGCGGGTTGTCTGACCAGTCGTCAAACTGCTCGCGGCTACTATCCTTGACTCTGTTTTCGTTATTTCTGCTATCTCTAATATTAGAGTTATCTCTGGTAGGATTTACGCTGCTATCTCGGTTTCTCGCAGGACGGTCACGTTCTGAACTCGATCCATTCGAGCCAGATCCCGATTCAGGATTAGGTTTAGGACGACGTTGCTTGGTACTAACAGGACGAATGTCATCTTCGTCAATATCGATAACAGAATCGTTTCTATTGTCAGGATTACGTCGAGGACGACGTTTACTAGTGTTTCGATCGGTGTTTCGATCGCTGCCTCGATCGACATTTGTATCACCGCGTAATTCCGTTGGTCGAGATTGGTTAGGCCCAGTACCGCCCATCCGACGAGTATTGTTAGTCGATCGACGTGAAGGAATTTCTCGATAATTATCGATCTCAGCCCGATAGTCAGGTGATCCAATTGGGTCATCAGCGATCGGATTCATCGGAGAGCGACGGGCTTGGGTGGATAGAGCTTGCCTCAAAATTAGAGCTTCTACAGCAAACCATCCTGCAAAACCAACTACCAAAACTTGGGCTAGCTGGGTCGTAATCTCCATGCGGAAATTAAAAGACAGCAGAATAATGCCGTAGACAAGAGCGATCGCTGAGAAGAAGATGTCATGATCTCGTGCCAATTCTGGTCGAAAATTACGCACGAAATATAGTCCCACCCCCCCTAAAGCGGCAACAATCGCCAAAATTATCATCAGCGGATTGCCGCCTATATTAATCATGACTTTTGATATCTCCTAACGAACATCTGTAAAAGCATCTGTAAAAGTTTCCAGCATTTCTATTTGTTGTCCATCTCGCCTAGATATCAGTAGATCCAGAGAATCTAAATAACTAATTGCAGTATATGAAGCGGAGGCAAACATATATTGCTTATTTTAGCTTTAAGAATCAAGATTTGTAGCTAATACTTGACGAATTTCCTCTATTATCGGCGCACTACTTTGTCTTTTTGGCTGACCACGACCAAAGAAATCGCAATTAGACCAAGCACGATTGCCCCAAACGATAAACCCCAGAAAAAACCAGTTAATGATGTTGTCATATTAAATATCTCTCGATTTAAAATTCTTGCGCCAATTTTAACATTTCTTGGCTTGATGCCATACGGGAATAGCTTAACCTGACAAAGAATTAAGTAGAATATCTGAAAATCGAGCATCACTGTGTCGTTAAATATTCGGCCCAATTCGACCCATGAATACCCATAAAATCATCTACGATACTCTATTATGCCGCTACAGTAAGCAACTGGAGGCAATTAATCTACTTCGAGAATATAGACCATACTTCGAGTTGATCCCAAGTTTGCGCCGACCTGCTGATAGCTTGATTAGTATTCCTCTCCCTGTGATTAAACTTGCTAGCCCTAGAAATCATTGCAACCGTCTCCAACTGAGGTGTGATGTGGCTTTGCTAATGTGCGACCCAGAATGGAAGATCAAGACTGGTCAAGAAATTTTTGTGTTTATTCACCGACCAGACGAAGACTTTTCTGATTTACTGATGCGGTGGCGACAGGTAGAAGTATTACTAGAGGACGAGTACTACTGGCTTTTACCCTGGCGATATCATCAGACCTTGAACGATCGAGGCGATCGACACTTTCCGCTGTTTGTGACTTTAAGCTATACGCCCGAACGGATCGAAAGTGCTTTGTCTGGAGCCGATTTGCCTTATGTGCATCTTGATGTTTCAGGTATTGAAATGCCTTCGATCGATTCAATGGAGACTGCAACTATCGATCGAGATCAGATGTAAACCCAAAATTTATACCCAAAAACTATCCGCCCCTGCTCTCTTTTCAGAAAACAGGGGCGGTCTAGCGGATCATCAAGTCGCAACCAGACTGCCGAGAGGAAATTTCGTTCAGTCTGCCGATATCATGTTGTCATGCACTTTAAACTGATTCTAAAGAACAGCCTCGGCACACAGTTTGGCGTTAGCAACATGATGACCCAAGCGTATACTACCTATATTCATGGGCATCACCTCCTGTATCCTGACGGATTAATATTTAAACGTACAGGGCTATTGCTCTATACATGGACTCCATGAATATAGCACAAGTTTTTAAGGTGAGACCCAACAAATCTAACAACGGATAAAGTTATGAATCTGAAGCATGAAGAAGACAACGATTATATGCTCTTGGCGCAAGAAGGTTTGAGGGATGTATATGACCAAGAACCTGATGGATTATGGGAGCAGACCGAGACAAAGAAAACACTGTGGGATGCTATCCAAAATTTGCCAGCAGAAATGCTAGCAAATGATCATGAAATTGACCCCGATCGAATTTTTGGAAATACTCGCGATCGATCTACTACAGGCGGTCGAGAGCCTTTTTCTTTTGATTAAGCATCTTTCTTACTGGATACCACCATATTTCCAAAACGAACAGAATTTTAGTGATTTTTCGAGTTTGCAGATCGAAAACTGGTTTGTATCAAGACCTTCTGATGCAGAATGGCTGAGAAAATGGTGGAAATTAGCTCAAACCGTTGTAAACTTGCACTCGCCAAGAGGTAGGTATCTATGAAACCAAAATCTATTTTTGTCAGTATTGCTCTTGTTGCTGCGGTTTTATTTCTGCTCAGCATTACGGCTGTGTCTAGGGTATTGAGTGCTAGTCCTAACGAACTATTGCAAGGAGTCAAGACTCAACCAATTGCCGCGAAGTTTTTGCCGAAACGATCGACACTGGTAGCGTCATTGTTAGTTAATCCCGATCGACTGAGTTTGTTTGGCGAATTGGCAGCGAAACCAGGCGATCGAGCGAGTTTAAAATCGGAATTGCTGGCTTGGAAGCAGCAAATTAAGCAAGTCTGGGCGTTAGATTACGACAAAAATATCAAGCCTTGGCTTGGCGATGAAATTACTTTAGCGGTGACGACAACCGATCTCGATCGAATTGCAGAGAATGGTTTACAACCTGGATATTTACTCGCGCTGGCAGTGGAAAAGTCTGGCGTGGCGAAGCAGTCTTTGGATAATTTTTGGCAGAGTTTGGCGATTGCAGGTTCTGACTTGGCTTTTGAGCAGTATCAGGGCGTGGCGATTTTGTCGGCTAGTGCTACTGCAACGAGTCCAGCTTTGGCGGGTGCGACTTTGGGAAAATTTGTGCTGTTTGCCAACGATCCTAAAGTAATTCGGAATGCCGTCAACGATTTGCAAGTACCCGATCTGGCATTGGCAAATCTCGATACCTATCAAAACAGTATGCGGAGCCTAACTTCAGGACGAATTGGTTCGGCGTTTGTGAATTTGGGTGAATTGGCTGGGACTAATGCGGGGGCTAAACGACCCGAAGCGGGACTAGCTGTGGGTTTAGCTTTAGATAAATCGGGAATTAAAGCCGAAACTATCCTCACTACAGATACTCAGACCTCAACCTCCACAACTGTCTCGAATCAGGATGAAAATAATCTCGCAATTTCCTATATTTCAGATGGCAGTACATTGCTTACGGGCCGAGACTTAAACCAGACTTGGCAACAGTTCACCAATTTCTTGCAGTCATATCCCGATTTAAATGCTGTAGTTAAACAGTCGATCGAATCGCTAGAAACAAATTCAGGCTTTAAGCTCGAAGATGCAGTTGCTTGGGTGAAAGGGGATTATGCAATTGGTATTTTGCCGAATCCAGTCACTAGTCAAGATGCGTCGCCTAACTGGGTATTTGTTGGTCAAAATACTGATGCCAAAGTGGTGAACGAGGCGATGGCGCATCTGGACAACGATGCCCGTGTTAATGGCAACCTGACTGTGGGCGAAATTCCGATCGACGATCGAAAACTGACAGTATGGACTCGTCTGAGTGCGGTGACAAGCAAGACCAAAAATTCGGCTAATTCTCCAAATGCATCAACTGTGACAGGCACAATCGCCACGGTGCATAGTCAAACGCCCGAATATGTGTTTCTGGCTAGTTCGATCGAGGCGATCGAGTCAGCTTTGAGTATCGATCGAACCCCAATTACAAAATCTCCAACTTTTAAATCGATTACTTCGACCTTGCCTCGCAACCATCAGGGCTACGCTTATATCAACAACACGGCTAATTTAAGCTGGTTGGGGCAGAAATTCCCTGCGATTAAGTGGTCGATCGAACCACTACTACCTCATGTCAAAGCCCTAAACATTGCGAGTGTGGGCAAGGACAAAGGCGATGCGCCGATTATTCAACGTGGTCAGATTTTCGTGGCATTACAGTAATTTAGATCGGAATTTTAGGTGAACTAAAACCAGAGAATATTAATTTCTTTTAAGTTATGACTACTTCTGAATAGTGAGGTCGATTCACTACGGTAGTATTGGTCTTGATGATTCCGTACCTAAAGATTACCAGTTGGTTTTTGATTGTAGTTCTTACTCAAACATCTGCTTTCTGGGGTTGGCGGTATATAACGATTGGAGCAGTATCACAATGTCCCATTCAGTCAAAATATACGATACGTGTATTGGCTGCACACAATGCGTGCGTGCATGTCCTACTGATGTTTTAGAAATGGTTCCCTGGGATGGATGCAAAGCGAGTCAAATCGCTTCGTCTCCACGTACAGAGGACTGTATTGGTTGTAAGCGTTGCGAAACTGCTTGCCCCACTGACTTTCTCAGCATCCGCGTCTACCTAGGCGCAGAAACCTCACGTAGTATGGCACTTACTTACTAAAGCGATTTGCTGAAGTTTGTTGGTGTTGATAAATGCAATTATTTTTATTCTGCATTTTCACTTAATTTCTTGTTTGGGGATGTCTTCGGGCATCCCTAAATTTTTTATCTGGGTTCTAATTCACTTGGCTCACCAGGGTAAAAAGAATCATCGAGAATTACGGATAATTCGTAAACACAATTGTCTGGAAAGGTTTGCGCTGGCAAATTGGTTTCTCCCATCGCCAAATCTCGCGCATTTTCATAGGCTTCTTGGATCGCATGATCGAGATAGGGCTTGAGGCTGGGGTTATCTTTCAGCAACCGTAAAGTTTCACGCCGTTGTAAGCGAATAGTTGCTAACCAGCTACGACTGCGATGTTGAGCTTGATATTCCCATTTCAGTAAATGTCCAAGCAGCACACTGAGCCGATTACGAAGTTCCTGTCGTTGCTGTTTGCCCAAAGATTCAATCTCCTCAATTAAATTCGGCATGTCGATTTGACTCCATTGTTCGCAACGGAGTAACGATGCTTGTTCCTGAACCCAAGCGTAGAAATCTGTTTCGTACAGGCTTAGTTCAGGCAGGGGAGTCTTTGGGTTTGCTTCAGACAGGTGCATCAGGTTAGTCCAAACACGGTGATCTTATTTTAATTTACACGATCGAATGAATCTCTGATTTGCCGCATGGGGTTAAGATCGCGAGAGATATTTGTTTAGGTAATCGATGCAATCAAACTCAATCGCGCCACAGAAAAAACCTGAAGAACACCCATTTATTAGCCTGCTCAAGTATGGCAAAGGCTATCGCACCCAGATTATCCAAGCGACGGTTTGTTCTGTCCTGAATAAGTTATTCGATCTTGCTCCCCCTGGGTTAATTGGTGCGGCGGTTGATGTCGTGGTGCAAAAACAGGACTCATTGGTGGCACAACTGGGGATTAAAGATGCTTGGGCGCAGTTGGTGTTTCTGTCGGTGGTGAGCGGTGTGGTATGGGGATTGGAATCGATCTTTGAATATGCGTATGGACGGCTGTGGCGAAATTTGGCGCAAAATATTCAACACGATCTGCGCCTAGATGCTTACGGTCACTTGCAGGAATTGGAATTATCGTATTTCGAGGAGCGGAGTACGGGCGGCTTGATGTCGATTCTCAGTGATGATGTTAACCAATTAGAGCGGTTTCTCGATGGCGGCGCGAATGAAGTGCTGCAAGTGACCACGACCGTGCTGATCATTGGTGGCGTGTTCTTTTACCTCGCCCCAAGTGTGGCGTGGTTGGCGATGTTGCCGATGCCGTTTATCCTCTGGGGTTCGATCGTCTTCCAAAATCGCCTTGCACCTCGTTATGCTGATGTGCGCGAAAAAGTTGGCTTACTTAACGGTCAGCTCTCGAATAACCTCAGTGGCGTGACCACGATTAAAAGCTTTACGACTGAGGGCTATGAACTCCGAAGAATTGCCGCAGATAGTGAGAGATATCGCCAAAGTAATCGTCGGGCGATCGCTCTTTCGGCGGCCTTTGTGCCTTTGATTCGGATTATTGTGTTTGTTGGCTTTATCGCGATTTTGCTATTAGGAGGGATGGAAGCGGTAGATGGTAGGTTATCGGTCGGGGCTTACAGTGTAATGGTGTTTCTGACCCAACGTCTGTTATGGCCATTGACACGTCTGGGTGAGACGCTCGATCAGTATCAACGGGCAATGGCTTCAACCGTGCGGGTGATGAGTCTGTTAAATACACCGATCGACATTCCTTCAGGACATATTTCACTGCTCGATCGAAATCTACCGATTCGTGGCGAAATTGAGTTAAAAGATATCAGTTTTGCTTACAAGGGCAGATCTGCGGTGATACAAAATCTCTCATTACATATTCCTGCGGGTAAAACCACAGCGATTGTGGGGGCGACTGGTTCGGGTAAGAGTACGTTGGTGAAGTTGCTCCTGCGTCTGTATGAAATTGAATCTGGCTCGATCGAACTTGATGGTATTGATATCAAAGATTTACAACTCCGAGATTTACGTTCTTGTATGGGGTGGGTGAGTCAGGATGTGTTTCTATTTCACGGCACAGTAGCAGAGAATATTGCCTATGGTAGCTTTGATGCCTCTTCGATCGAAATTATGAATGCGGCTAAAATTGCCGAAGCGCACGAATTTATTGAAACATTACCGCAGGGCTACGACACGATTGTAGGTGAGCGCGGTCAGAAACTTTCGGGTGGTCAACGCCAAAGACTGGCGATTGCGAGGGCAGTATTACGCGATCCACCGATTTTGATCCTTGATGAAGCTACCTCGGCGGTTGATAACGAGACTGAAGCCGCAATCCAGAGATCGTTAGAGCAAATTACGGTAAATCGCACCACGATTGCGATCGCGCATCGGCTCTCCACAATCCGCAATGCTGATTGCATCTACGTCATGGATCGTGGGCGTTTGGTCGAACATGGTAAACATGAGGAGTTGCTGCAATTAAACGGGATCTACTCAGGTCTGTGGCGCGTCCAAACAGGACAACCATGAGATTTATCCTCATACCTGAGAAACTCTCAGCGTTCCATCTCGGAAGGATCGATCGCTGATTCGACGGCTTGCACTAGGTTCTGCCAAGTCAGATCTGGGCGGTTTAAAATTTGTTGCAGTTTAGGTAAGATTTCTTGATCGATTCTGCGCTCACACCGATATAGATAAAGCGGTGCAGAGTCGGAATTAGGTGAGCTTTTTACCTGTGAAATTGCCTCTTGGGTAAAAAGCGTAACCTCTTCAAAAAGTTCACCCACTGCTTTTTGATAGAGCATTTGATAACCGCGTTCTGTTGTGGCATACAAAGGAGGTAATCGGTTGAGCGCGAAAGCAACAACCTCCATAAATCGCGCCTGATCTTTTGCTTCTGCTGGTAAATTACGCATCAAATGAATCGCAGTTGTTTCGACCATCCGCTCCATCACATTACTAATACCTAACTTCGCTTTGAGGAGATAAGATTCCATCTCCATTTGCTCTATAGTTTGCGGGTGATTTTGGGTGAGATTTGTTGCGCCTTTCCGATCGACAATTTTGGGCTTCGATCGATCTAAGTATGATTTTAATTCATCAACGAGATGGCGATTGGCAATACTGACATTCAATTCTAGTCTTTGTCTTTTTAATTCGATCGCCATTTCCAACGCTGTAGGAATTTCTTGCCATTGCAGATCGCTTTTGCCTAAAAGATGGCTCAGCCTCACTAGGATATATGCCTTGGAATCCAGTTCGTATGCGCCTAAGAAGTTCACATCATGAAGCGGATTAGCGTGTTCTAAGTTTGCGATTGCATGACTGACCGCATCTGAAATATCTTCACTAAAATCTCTAATCGCATGCCATCGCTGATGCATCCAACCATAGAATGTCGTAGTGTATAGGGGCTGTAAGCGATTGAGCGCAAATGCTGATACGTCAGCTAGATGTAATTTTTGCCGCGAATGTTTCAGTCGGGCAAGTTGCGATTTTGCTTCTTTAACCACAAAATCTTCGATGATGTTTTTATAAACAGGTCGAACTTCAGCCACTTCATCCATAATTACTATCCTGTGGAGTGATGACGCATATCATCACTCTAACTACACTTTTAGAAACTCGGCGTTTTAGTAGCTATCATTTTTACTAACTGTAAACGTGGCAAGACTTTGATTTGCCTGATTGAGTCGCTCGGCGATCGCTTCTCGCCAGCTAAAACTCACTTCTGGATTGGCTAACACTTCTTGTGCCTGTTGACGATAACTAGCACTCGTAACAATGTCTACCTGCTCAAGTTGGTTGAGGTTGTCGTAGACAGTCTGAGGCGAAGTCAGCATATTCTCTTCCATAATTTTCTCCTGATTTTGAGTAAGCTTCTTGTTTAGTAAGGCAAGCTAGTAAGGTAAGTCAGTCTCGCCCATGAGATATCGATCGCATTCACGTGCTACCCCACGCCCTTCGTTGATTGCCCACACAATCAAACTTTGTCCTCGCCGACAGTCACCCGCCGCAAATACGCTGGGAATACTAGTAGTAAATTGACCATGATCGGCTTTAACATTGCTGCGAGGATCTCGATCGACCCCGATCGAATCAAGCAGCGGTTGCTCAGGACCAAGGAAGCCCATCGCCAGCAAAACTAGCTGAGCAGGGATGACTTTTTCAGTGCCAGGCATCTGTTTCGGGATGAATTGACCTTTATCATTTCTCTCCCACTGCACCTGTACGGTGTGAACAGCTTTAATCTGTCCATTCTCATCTCCTTCCAGTTTAGTGGCGGTGGTGATGTAAGCTCTGGGATCGTCACCAAACTTTGCAGAGGCTTCTTCTTGACCATAGTCCATTTTGTAAACCTTCGGCCACTCTGGCCAGGGATTATCCGCCGCACGAGTCAACGGTGGTTTTGGCATAATTTCCAGTTGCACCACACTCTTACAGCCATGCCGAATTGATGTACCAACGCAGTCAGTGCCAGTATCGCCACCACCAATAATCACCACATCTTTCCCCTCAGCCGAAATAAAATCCTTGCTGTGGCTGTGGTCTAGTACTGACTTGGTATTCGCCGTGAGGAAATCCATCGCAAAGTGAATCCCCTTTAACTCACGTCCTGCAATACTTAGATCGCGCGGCTTGGTCGCACCCGTACAAAGCACCACAGCATCAAACTCTTTGAGCAAATTCTCAGCAGGTAAGTCTTTGCCAATCTCGGTATTGCAAACAAATTTCACCCCCTCTTGTTCGAGGATATTGAGGCGACGGAGGACGACTTTTTCTTTTTCAAGCTTCATGTTAGGGATGCCATACATTAGCAAGCCTCCAGGTCGATCGGCACGTTCATACACTGTGACCATGTGCCCAGCCTTGTTGAGTTGCGCTGCCGCACTTAGTCCCGCAGGCCCAGAGCCGATTACAGCAACGGTTTTGCCTGTGCGTTTTGTCGGTGGCTCAGGCACGATCCAGCCTTCTTCCCAGCCTTTATCGATAATCGAATACTCGATGTTCTTGATCGTCACAGGTGGATTATTGATCCCCAAGACACACGAGCCTTCGCATGGGGCAGGACAGACGCGACCTGTAAATTCAGGGAAGTTATTAGTTTTGTGCAGTCGATCGAGGGCTTCGCGCCAGAGTCCGCGATAAACGAGATCGTTCCATTCTGGGATCAGGTTGTTAACTGGGCAACCACTTGCCATGCCACTGATTAGGTTGCCTGTATGACAAAATGGCGTACCGCAGTCCATGCACCGTGCGCCTTGGTTGCGGAGTTTTTCGTCTGGCATGTGGAGATGAAATTCATCCCAGTTTTTCATTCGATCGATCGGCGCAATTTCAGACGGTGCTTCGCGAAGGTACTCAATAAATCCTGTTGGTTTTCCCATAATTCTCTCTCTAGTTAAATCTAATATTAGCCTTTGCTGAATCACAGAGGTAAGTATGTTGTGCGGTTAATCCAATCTAAAGACTCATAGATGTTTTGTGGTAGCTCTAGAGTTATGGTGGTCATGCTTTTAGACGATGTAAGTCTTTGGAAGTAATTTTAGCAGATCGCCTTCAAGTCATTCCAATAATTACTCCAGAACTAGGGATTAAGCCACAGCATTTTCATTAACGATCAGAGTTTTAGCCGTGGCATCCAGAGTGGCATTAATCCCAATTGGAAGTACAGCATTTTCGGTGATGTGTCCGAACATGAGATTGTAAAGTGTGGGTTTGCCTAAAGGTGCGAATCGATCGCGTAACACTTCTTCTAAACTCAAAGTCTGAGAGAAGCTTGGTTGATATTCTTTAGAGCCACAATCGACAAAATGTCTCAAAGCAATCCCAGCAGCGTCTTGAAACTTTCCTGCCAGCTATATTTGAGTTAACATTCGATCGATCCGATAGGGTTCTTCGCCAATATCTTCTAAAAACAAAATCTTGCCGCGCGTATCTGGCTCGTAGGGAGTTCCCAATAGATTTGTCACCAATGTGAGATTACCACCGATTAATTGCCCTGTCGCCCGTCCAGCCACAATTGTCACCAAACGATGATTGCGCTCAACCCCAGAACTAACAGGTGGCTTGGCGATTTCGCCAATTTTTGCCGTGGACATAATCGCTCTCTTAAAATGTTCGATCGCATATTCTCCTACACCTGTCAGCCCCGACGAACCATGAAATGTTACCAGTCCCGTTTGACTGTAGATTCCTAATAACAGAGCGGTAATATCGCTATGCCCTACCACCACTTTGGGATGATTGCGAATTAGTTCGTAATCTAGCAACGGCAAGATCCGACTACATCCATAACCGCCCGAAAATGTGACAATGCCGCGAATATCACGCCGTCTAAACATCTCATTTAGATCCGCCGCTCTCTCTTCATCACTTCCTGCAAGATAGCCATTCTGCGCCGCAATGTGCTTGCCTAGCTCCACTCTAAAACCGTACTGCTCCATTGTTTCTTTAGCGATCAAAATTTCCTCTCGCTCATAAGCGTTACTAGCAGTCGCAACCATGCCTACCGTATCGCCCTTGCGTAATATTGGGGGCTCGATCACCTTAAGGGATTGAGATGTTGCCTGAGCTTCTGACTGACCAGCCAAAAGAGCGATCGAACTAGACAAACCACCCAAAAAATATCGCCTTGAAGGTAAATGATCCATGATCCCAAAGCCACTAGCGTTTCACCTACTAAGCATAGTTAAACAAATTGGAAAAAATGAACAAAATAAAAAATTTAATGTCAATATGTTTTGGCTTCAAAGTCATCGTTGCTATCCTTTCAAAATATTCAGGATCAAGTCAGTATGAAATTTAATCGCATCCCTTCGATTGCTGCCACCCTAGCCCTGACTATCTTGGGTGCAAATATGGCTGTTTCGACAAGTTCGATCGCTGCTAGCCCTGCCCCTGCGGCTAAGACCAGCGCTGTGGACAATCAACCAGTTGTAATTTCAGGCAAACTGCAAGTCACTGCCGACCAGAAGAAAAAAATCGCCGCGATTCGGGCTGAAGTCATAAAGGAGATTGTGGCGGAGCTAACCCCAGCCCAACGTGTTAAGTATGCTGCGGGGATGAAAGCGAACAAAAAACTTTCAACCGTGCTGAATTCTCTCAACCTCTCTGCCGCTCAGAAAACTAAAATTCTGGGCATTATCAAGAAGTCGGATGATCGAATTAAAGCAACTCTGACCGCCGAGCAGTTGAAGATGATTCAAGGGATGAAGAAATAATTCGACCTTGCCTGAGTTGATCTCAAAGGTTTTTATATCCAGCTTTTAACGCTTATTTTGGCGAGAAGCTAGAATATTCTTAGGGATAATCAAATTAATCAAATGACTCTAACCAATGCTCCTGAGACTTTAGACACTGAAAAACTAGATAAAAAATTTGCTGAAAAATTGCCAGTTCTGTCGATTGCTCCTGCCCAACTGTTGCGTGGTAGTGGCATTTTGGCTAAACTGGGAGAATATTTACCGCGCTTTGGTCAGAGTGCTCTGGTAATTTCAGGCGAAAACTCAAGAGCAGTAGTACAGCCAAGCTTGGATCGGGTTAATTTAACGATTACTTATACTGACCCAATTCGCAACTGTACTGCGGCAAATCTAGCAATCTTACAGTCGGCGGTTCGATCGAATCAACCCGACATGATCATCGGCATTGGCGGTGGCAAAGTTCTCGATACGGCAAAGCTGATCGCGCATCAGTGTTGTTTGCCAGTAGTGACGATTCCGACCACAGGCGCAACCTGTGCTGCTTGGACGGCGCTCAGTAATGTCTATACCGATGCTGGTGCATTTGACTATGATGTTGCCCTAGATCATTGCCCTGATTTGATGATTGTGGACTACGACGTAATTTTGACTGCGCCACAACGTACTCTGGTAGCGGGGATTGGGGATGCGATCGCCAAGTGGTACGAAGCGTCGGTTAGTAGTGGTGGGAGCGATCGAACTTTGGTAATCGCCGCCGTGCAGGAAGCCCGTATCCTCCGTGACATTTTGCTGCAAAAATCTGAGGCAGCGATTCACAATTCAGGCGGTGCAGTTTGGCGCGAAGTCGTTGATGCTACGGTCTGCTTGGCAGGTGTAATCGGTGGAATTGGCGGCGCGCAATGTCGGACTGTTGCTGCCCATGCTGTCCATAATGGATTGACCCACTTAGAGCGATCTCATGGCACTTTGCATGGCGAAAAAGTCGCGTATGGGATTTTGGTTCAGTTACGCTTAGAGGAATTTCAGGGCAATCAACTCGCCGCCTCAGCCCGCCAACAGCTACTCAGGTTTTATCGCGAAATTGGCTTGCCCAAAACTCTTGCCGATCTGGGTTTAGCGGATGTAACCTTGAGAGAATTGGAACTTGCGGCATCGATCGCTTGCAAACCAGATTCTGACTTGCACAACTTACCCTTTGCAGTGCATGAGAGTCAACTGGTTGCGGCTATGGTTTCCACTGTCGCCCCGATTTCCAGTAGCCAAATTTCTACAAGTACTTCGATCGACGAATCAGGATCGATCGATTCCTGATCGAATTCTCACAAAAGCTCAAGAAGTATCAGCATTCTTGAGCTTTTGCCGCAGCACCTGAATCTGCTTTTTAAGCTGGCGATGCCGCGCCGCACCACCTCTACCTTTTTTATTTCTCCCTTCGCTGCGAGGAGACTCCCATCGCTTTAGTCGCTGACTCATATATTTACCCCTAGTTAAGATATCTGAGCTATTCAACTGAAATCTTAACATTCACATCACTCAGCCTCAACCATTCTCTATTATGAACACTGAGCCACAACCGAAAAACTATGATGCAGTGATTGGCGGTAATCTAGCTCCGCCTTCAAATGGAATGGTGTTGGGAGGCTTCGATCGAATCAAGCGACTTTTTGGCAGAGGTGTAAACAGCACTTTCGAGCAGAAGAGCATGGCATTATCGCAAGCTCTTGGCTACGGAGAGAGAGGACTGGATTTGGTGATTCGGGCGCTTAGAGATGAGTTAGAACAAATTCAGTGGTTGGCATATGAGGAGCTTAGGGGAAATCGTGAACCGAGAGTGAAACTGGCATTAGAGCTTTTTTTGGAGGGTAGCACCAAGTATAAAAGACTGCGAAATTTGCTTTCGGTCAAAAAATGGCAAGAGGCTGACATGGAGACGACTGCAATCATGTTGCGCTGGTGTAATTTGGCCTCAAATAAACGGCTCAATCATAAGGATTTATTGACATTTCCTTGCGAAGATCTCTATACCCTTGACCGCCTTTGGCTGAAACATAGCAATCGACATTTTGGCTTCAGTGTCCAACAACGGATTTGGGAGAAATGTCAGCAGAGTCGGTGGGATAAAGGAGAAGCTTGGAGTTTGCTGGGCGATCGAATCGGTTGGCGAGTGAATAATTTATTTGTGGATAATTATTGGAAACGTCACGATGAGCTTAGCTTTAGCTCACTCGCTCCTGCGGGACATCTTCCTTTTGTGTCTGGGATTTTTACAGTTGAGCCAATTTGCGATCGACTGAAAACTTGCAAACTCCATGAAGATGCTTGATTCTTGATTACTGGGGTAAGCGAAATTCAATCACATCTTTTTTCACAGTGATATCAAACTTCCCATAAAAATCTTGCCCTAATAGCCCAAGTCCCTTAATTGGCAGAATCCCCACGGGCAGATTTCTCTTCCGAATCCCATTGACCTCAATCAGGCTGATCAGCCCGACGTGAATTTCTTCATCATCACGAGTTGCGGTTGATACAGTGACTTTAGCCAATGGCACTACCCCCAATGATTTAGCCATTGCTTCGGTAATCGCAGTCCCACTAGCTCCAGTATCTACCAGCATTTCCATTAGTTGCATCCCACGGCTACTGCTAAAAGCAACATCAATTACAGGTGTTCCACCTCGACGATATTTAATTTTGGCTCGAACCAGCCCAGGAGTAACTGGCTCAATCGATGACTGAGGTCTTACAGGTTTGGATTGAGTTGGCGTTGCAGGCGTAGCACCACAGAGCGCAGATAGGTCGATCACCTTTCCTGAAGAGTTAACCATAGCGCAGTCGCTGTCTAGCTTTGGTGGAGTTTGAGCGATCGAATCACCCCCAACTATCAGTTGAGCAATTCCTCCGATCGAAGCTAAAACCATGAAAAACTTATACATATTTTCTAGAATTATGATGTTTATGGTGAGACGGGGGCAAGTTGCTTGACGGCGACGGCAAATATGGCTGAGGTGATTTTACTGACTAATTCACCGATGACGATGCCCCCAGAATTCCGATCGGTGATGCCATTTAGCTCAATCCCAGAGAGCTGAAAAACTTGCGGTTTCACCACTCCACCCAAAGGAGCGAAATAGACATTTGCGGAGATGCTCCCGATCGATACATGGTCAGCTTTGAGTTTCTTCTCACCTCGATCGCCACGATCTTTTCGATCGACTTCAGTCTGAGCGAGATTATTTTTAATCGAGACAACGTTGTTATTAATAAAGTTTTGCTCTAGATTAATTTCGATGTTTTTTAGTTCAAACTTCTGGAGTTCGATTGTACTTGACATCAAGCTCGAAGGTTTTATCTTCAGGTCAAATTGATTAGCCTTAACCAAGAATGGCGAATTAAATCCTTTGGGATTATCGATCGTCATGCCGTCAATTTGGAGATGACCATCAAATAGATCCAGTTTCAGTCGATCGATATGTGCTTCCACACCCAAAGCCGAGCTGGCTCCGTACTCGATGCTAGTCTGGACAATTCGATCCAACATTAACCACGAGATCGAGAGCGCGAGCACCACGCCAATCAAAATCCCCACTATAACTTTTCGCCACAATCTCATAATCTCGCGATCGATTCCAAGACTAAGTTAATTCAATCAAGTCTATCTCAAGCTACTTGAAGTCGCACCAACGTAAAAGCCCAAACTACTCAAAAGTTTAAAGTCTGTGCTTCAAAAATACCTGTAAACTGTCTAGAATATTTATAAGTAGAAATTTCGTCTCGTTACTTAGTCCTCAGGAGCCACAAACTTGGATCAAGGTTGGCAGCAAAACCTGCATACTTCATCTGTAGAACCACCTCGTCGATCGATTGGTCGATCGTTTAAGTTGGGATCGATTCGTCGCAGTCAGGGCATCCCAGTCTGGATAGCTGTTTGTGCGGCTGTTGTCGTGATGCTGTGTTGGAACTGGCAGTTAGTCGTGGTGACAAGCATTGGGGCGATCTCGATGTTGATTGCCTATGCCGCACAGGGCTGGAACTGGGATGGGCTATTTCTGCGAGTGCAACAATTTATCCACAATCCCCATCGTCGTTTAATTGCGGCTGTCGGCACGGGCACTCTAACCGTGCTTGTGACTGCGATCATGATAGCGATTTGGGGGAGTACTGAAAATCATTGGTTGGCTTCAGCGAGTCTGCTCCAATTGATCGCAACGCTGCTCACACTCATGTTTTTAGCTAAACAAGCAGTCGATCGATGGGTGGAAAAGCAGCAGATTGGCATCGATCATCTAGTTTCACGACTTGGCGCGACTGATGATTTAGAACGGTTGATTGCAGTACGTCAGTTAGCGCAGTGTGTGCAGCAAAGCCGATTGCCATTTAATCAAGAACAAGCAATCATCGAATATTGTCAAGTTTTACTAAGCCGCGAAGCTGTTCCCGCCGTGCGTGATGCGGCTCTAGATACACTGGAAGCTCTCAACTACAAAGCTTTTGTGGCATCTTCACCTCGTCCAGTTCCTTAAGGGCTTGATAACAGGTTCACGCTGAACTTGTAAAATGTCGGTTGAAATAAATCCAATTTTTTAAGCAAAGATATTAATTATGGCGTTAAGACGTGGAAGAACCGCCGCATCAGGCTTTATTAAAGATTTTCAATCGTTTATCCTCAAGGGTAATGTGGTCGAGTTAGCAGTTGCCGTGATCATCGGTGGGGCTTTTGGCAAGATTGTCACTTCTTTTGTGGCAGATATCGTTATGCCATTTATCAATCCCCTAGTTTCTGCCGCAGGTAAAGACTGGCGCACATTTGAAGTCGAGCCAGGCATCAAGCTTGGTAGTTTTTTGGGATCGATCGTTGATTTTGCGATCATTGGATTTGTCTTATTTGTGACAATTCAAGCGATCGAAGAATTTAAGAAAAGCCCAAAGGCTCAAGCAGTGGAGGAAGTTGTCGATCCAAATCTAGAGTCTCAAGCTAGACTGACGGAAGCGATCGATCGGCTAACGATCGCATTTGAGCAAAGGAGAGAGTAATGAATCAATTAGTGCAGGAGTCGAGCCAGTTAATCGCCACCCTAAAATTCGATCTGAATGGGTTGATTCCTGCAATCGCCCAAGACTATAGCGATGGGACAGTGCTGATGATGGCATGGATGAATGCCGAATCTGTAGCATTGACGATCTCTACGGGGGAAGCGCATTACTGGAGTCGATCGAGATCGGAACTCTGGCATAAGGGCGCAACATCAGGGCATATCCAAAAAGTCAAGCAGCTTTTCTCGGACTGTGATGGCGACACTCTCTTGCTTAAAATTGAACAAATTGGAGACATCGCCTGTCACACTGGGGCTAGAAGCTGCTTCTTTAATCAAATAGAATTGAAATAACCTCACCCCCAACCCCTCTCCTACGAGGAGAAGGGCTAAGAAACATCAAATCCTTATGACGCTTCGTATCTATAACACACTCACCCGTCGCAAACAAGAATTCACTCCCATAGAAGCGGGAAAAGTGAAGATGTACGTCTGTGGGATCACAGCCTACGACTATTGCCATTTGGGACATGCGCGGGCTTATGTTATCTGGGATATGGTGCGACGTTATCTTCGATCGATTGACTATGATGTGCAATACGTCCAGAATTTTACCGATATTGATGACAAAATTCTCAATCGTGCTCAAAGAGAGAACGTGACAATGCAAGAGATTGCTGAACGTTATATCCAAGCCTACAACGAGGATATGGAGAAGTTAAATATTCTTCCTGCTGACACATATCCTCGTGCTACTGAATCAATTCGATCGATTCTCAATCTCATCCAATCGCTGATCGATCGAGGCTATGCCTATGTGACGGGTGGCGATGTCTACTATGCAGTTAGAAAGTTTCCCAACTATGGCAAGCTCTCTGGTCGGAAGCTCGAAGACATGCAAGCTGGTGCGAGTGGAAGAGTGCAAGCATCTAATGATGCAGTCCAAAAACAATATCCCTTCGACTTTGCCCTATGGAAATCGGCAAAACCAGATGAGCCTTTTTGGTCATCACCTTGGGGGAATGGTCGCCCTGGCTGGCACATCGAATGTTCGGCAATGGTGCGTGATGCTTTTGGTGAGAGTCTAGATATTCATGCGGGTGGTGTGGATTTGCAATTCCCCCATCATGAGAACGAAATCGCTCAATCTGAAGCTGTTAGCGATCGACCCCTTGCCAACCTTTGGATGCACAACGGTTTTGTGAATATTGATAACGAGAAGATGTCTAAATCGCTCAATAATTTCACCACGATTCGCGCTTTGTTGGAACATTACGATCCGATGGTCGTGCGCTTATTTATTCTGCAAGCTCACTATCGCCAGCCGATCGATTTTACCGAAGCGGCAATTAATGCTACCAAAAAAGGATGGGAAACTATCCGTGATGGATTGCTGTTTAGAGATGATTTTGGGCGTGATTGGAAAGATGTCTCACCCGATCGGGAGATCGTCGATCGATTTAATCTGGCCATGGATGATGACTTCAATACTTCTGTAGCAATCTCTTATATCTTTGAACTAGCCAAAACGCTTGGCACAGAGCGCAATATTCTAATCCATTCAGGCAAAACCGATACCGATCCAAACAAGTTAGTTAAAATATGGCAAACTCTTACTTGGATCACTGACATTTTGGGATTCACCGTGAAACTAGAACCTACTGAGACTCAAGTATCCAGTACATCCGATCGATTAATTGATCAAATGATCCAGCAACGATTGGCAGCAAGGAAAGCTAAAAACTGGCAAGAAGGCGATCGAATTCGGAATGAACTGCAAGTCATGGGCATAACCCTGATCGACCAATCTGATGGCACTACACGCTGGCACCGAAATTAGCTGGCAGATTAACTTACGATAGAGATAGATATCTGAGGATTTTCGGCCATGGCGAAATTTTTTGCATCCGAGTCAGTTTCGA
>ENA-ORBV01006406-ORBV01006406.1-microbial-mat-metagenome-genome-assembly--contig:-NODE-6406-length-20798-cov-4.406737_pt1 | contig 20798 bp, 11 predicted proteins | sample MGYA00237777_ERZ505514 | MGnify/ENA primary metagenome ERZ505514 (study PRJEB26160, sample SAMN06269048) | microbial mat metagenome | isolation source: Oligotrophic lake microbial mat | place... | reverse complement strand
GACAGGTATGACAGACGCATGGGAGATGTTGTATGGGTTCGATCCGCGAAATGCCTCAGATGCCTCCGCCGACCATGACAGCGATGGACTTTCAAATCTAGAAGAATTCCAAAGAAAAACCAACCCCATCAAGGGGGATACTGACCATGATGGATTCACTGACCAGATCGATGACGATCCCCTGATTCCCGAACAGCAAGCGCCTGTCCTGACGCTCATTTCACCAACGGCGAGCAGCGTGATTACGGCAGGACAGACGCTCTCGATTCGCTTTTCAGCTATCGATAATTCGGGAGTCAGACGTGCAGGGGTATCTGTGGATGGCTTGGCGTTGGCTACGACCACGAGCGGAAATGATGTCAGTGCGTCCTACCAAGTGCCTTCAGGCCGTCCCTCCATCACCATTGCCATTTCGGCACGCGACTATGCCGGGAACCAGTCAGCCAGTGAGCACGTGTTTGCGGTGACCCTGAATCCTCCCGATACTCAGATCTCGGGTCGCATCGTCGATACCTTCAATGTCCCGATAAACGGCGCGCTGGTTGCTCTCGGTGGTGAATCATCCATCACCGTCGGGGTGGATGGGCAATTCTCCTTCGAGTTTGTTCGGGGGTCACGCAGCTCCATGTCGCTACTGGCGACGGCGAGTATTCCCGGTCCCGTAGCTGCGCGCCGTGATATCCCCTTGAGCGCGGCAGTCATTGATGTTGGCAACATCCAATTGGTTCCCGCAACGTTACTGCGTGGGCGCGTGCTGGATCTGGACTTCCTACCAGTGGCATCTGCCTATGTGCATCTCTTGGGCGGAGATGGAGCTCGTACGGATGGTGACGGCAACTACCTTCTGTTGTCGCCGCTCGGCGGGGCTTCAACGGCGCAAGTGGCAGCCCTATTCAGCGACTCAAGCGAGAGTTCATGGCAGGTTGGAACTCGACGCATTACGATTGATTCCTCGCTCACGATCCACCAGGTCCCCGATATTCTCGTCGTCCGTCGGGCCTTTGAAAATCAGTTGGGGACTCGTCATCAAGTCGACCTTCATCAGTCGCTTGAGCAAATACTTCCCTTCCCGTTCCCGTGGTATGGCCAGACGCATGAGTCCATGTACGTAAATGGCCATGGCACCATCAGCTTTGGACAGTCAGTGGCTGATCCGTTCTCCCTGCCTTTTAGCCCACCGATCGATCCACAACCATTTCTCAGCGGGCCACCAGCTCTGGCACCTTACTATGGGTTCATCAACGCAGGCCCTTATTTCTACGCAGAAACCTACGGCGGCTTGATCAGCACTCCCAACGAAGATCCTAGCGTGGGCATCTATGCCAATCATAGCAGCCAGCGATCGATTCTGACGTGGCTCAGGGTCCGACACTCCATCGATGCGAGTGGAGACTTGAACTCCTTCCAGGTGGAATTGAAGCCTACTGGTGTCAGTACCGTGGCCTACACACGTCCGATTGACGGTGAAGCGTACTACGAAAGCCAGCTACTGGTTGGCGCAACGCCAGGCGGTAATGCGGGAGCGACGAATCCCGTTTCTACCAATCTCAGCGTCGCAGAGGATTTGAGCATCCCGACGGGCCGAGCCGTCTATGAACGGTTCTTGAGCACTATCCCGGACTTTGATTTAGGTGGAAAGTTGCTCGCGCTCCATCCGCACCTGTCGGGCGGCTTGCGGGTAACCCAATCACGGTTGCCGACAACCGACCGGACCCTCTTGATCGGACGTCTGGTGGTCGGTGGCGCCCCGCTGCAAAACGTAACGGTGCGGGTTGCGTCCGGTACAGAAGTTTGGCAGACAACGACGGATATACATGGCAGCTATGGACTGGCGATTGATCCGGTTACGGCCGTTCCCGCTGGCTCGCCGCGCCTAGTAAGCATCACGGTGGTCCAGCCACCACTCACCATACTCTCTGTCGGTGTCTTTCCCGGCGTGATCAATGTCGTCTGCACCCCTGAAGCGGCTACCCCGCCTCCGACGACAGTTAGTCAGCGCGTCCGGCTGTCCGCTCGTCCGTAAATGACGCTGTACGACTGTTTATCCCACCCTCTCTTCGCGGGACTCTCGCTATGTTGCTTCGCTCTTTTTTTTCTCTCGTCGCTCGGAGGCGAGCAGCCTGCGCACTGTTCTTGGTCTTGTGGGCTTCCGTGGCTCATCTCCTTGTTGCCGTCGAGCAAACACCACTGCCGCGTCTTGTTCCCAATAACTGCACATCGCTCCTTCCTGTCCTGGTTCAGATCCTCCCAGGTGGCCGAGGTGGTTCGCCTACCTTTCGGTATACGATCGATGGCACGGAGCCCGACAATCGCTCCTCGGTTTACTCGCACCCGCTCTTGATGACGGATTCCAGTGTGGTGAAGGCGCGAGCCTTTGTCGCTGATCAGACTCCGAGCGCAGTTGTTACAGGTACGTACGTGGTCCGGTGGCCCGTCACGACGCCACGCCCGTCCTTCAATCCGCCTCCAGGCAACTATGCGAATCCGATAACCGTCAGTTTATCGTGTGCCGGTCGCCACTCGGCGATCTACTACACTACTGACGGCACAACGCCGACCCTGTTGTCCTCTCGCTACACCAATCCAATCCCAATTGCCCACACAACCACCATACGTGCACGCGCCTACAGCTTGATTGCTTTGCCGAGTGGTGTCGTGGCGAGCACCTACACGATTATTCCTGCAACCCCGACTGTCACTCCACCAGCGGGAACTTACCACCAGCCGCAGACTATCACGATGAGTTACCCCATCGCGGGAGCTGCGATTGCGTACACGCTCGACGGAAGTGAACCATCAGCTTCGTCAACCCCGTATGCTGGTCCAATCACCTTGGCGCGCTCGGCACAGCTGAAAGTCAAAGCCTTCCCCGCAGGGTCCAGCCCCAGCCAGACGCTCACGCTGGACTACCAATTCCAAGCCGGCACTCCGGTGCTTGCGCCCAATGGCGGAGTATTTCCAGACCGTATCGTCGTGACTGCGCTGAGCGCGTCTCCCGACGTCATTATCCGGTACGCGCTTAATGGGGCATTGCCCAACCCCTCGTCTCCTGAACTTCCGAGCGCTCCGGTGGGACTTCCGCTGACGACCTCTACCACCGTGAAAGCGGTCGCCTATCGGGATGGGTGGACACCCAGCGCGGTGTCCGAGGCGAGCTATGCGTTCCAGGTGGCTACCCCGACCTTGTCGCCGGCCCCGCCAGTCTCAGCGGAACGAGTGCTGTCCCTTCAGGCGAGCACGACCACCCCTCAGGCCATTCTCCGCTACACGGTCGACGGCAGCGATCCGACCGCGCAATCAGCTGAAATGCCACATCCGTTGGAGTTGACAACCAGCAGGACGGTGAAAGTGGCCGGGTACCGCGAGGGTTTCGCTCCCAGCGTCATTACCTCCGGCACCTACACGGTGCTACCTGCGGTGGGTTTCACGACGACCCAGCATATCATTTCCGAGCATGAGGGGCCTGCGTCGCTTGCGATTCGGTTGAGCGCCCCGACTCCGCTTCCGGTGACCGTCTCGTGGACGGCGCACGAATCCGATGCGCAGGGAATGCCGGTGACCGCGACCGGTCTCGTCCCGATGACCTCTGGGTTGATCTCCATTCTTGCTCAGCAAGCGGAAGCTGTGGTGACCTTGGCGCTGACGAATGACGACATTACCCAAACACCACGCTATGTGACCGTGACGCTGACCCAGGCAACCGATGCCATCATTGATCAGGCTTCTCAGTGTCGCCTTATTGTTTTGGACGATGAGGCGGCACCGACCATTTCCTTCGTACAGGCGTCTTCGAACGTCAATGAGGCGGATGGTGTAGTATCTTTGAGCCTGGCGCTCAGTCATGCTTCCACGCAAACGGTGAGCGTCGGCATACGAGCTGAATCCGATGCGGCCGTCGCCGGAGAAGATTATCGGTTTACAACTTCGACGGTGACGATTCCCCCTGGACAGACCTCGGTGGCAGTGTCCGTGGAGATCCTCAACGATCTGGTCCAGGAACAGCCAGAACTCGTATCGTTCCGCTTGTTGTCGCCCATCAATGCTGACCTGCGCGCTCCGTTGCTCCACGAGATGACCATCACCAGCGATGAGCGTCAGTTCACCTCCTTTACTTGGTATCAGGCGGCACGCGAACTGGTGGCGCAACATCATGTCGATCCCGCATGGGCCGCCCGTGTCTATGCCTTGGTTGGCGTTGCGCAGCATCAAGCGGTGTCGACGGCGGAAATTTCAGGCGGTACCACCAGTATCGCTGGAACCATCGTATCATCGTCCTTCACGGTATTGGCGGATCTTTTCCCCGATGGCCGGGCATCGTTGGAGACGCTGGCACTGAACCAGCGTGATCACCACAGTTGGCCAGGGTTGCCGAGCGAAGATGTCCTATCGCCCAATCATCACGGTGCCGTACGTGCACGAATGGTGCTGATGTATGCCAGCGGGGACGGGGCACAAATCCCGTGGCCCGGAAATCGGCCATCTGGTTCTGGCGTGTGGAATGGAGCAGATCCGCTTCGTCCGTTGTGGGGGCAGGTGCGTCCCTGGTTCCTCACCTCGGGCAGTCAACTTCGCCCTCCTGTGCATCCCATGTTCGGTAGCCCCGAGTTTAGCGACGCGCTTAGCGAAGTCCGCACTGCGGTGGCCGAGCGTACACCAGCGCAAATTCGCACTGTGGCTGAGTGGGCAGATGGACCGGGAACCGCAACACCAGCAGGGCATTGGACGAAAATTGCTGAAGACCTGATCGCACGTTCACCCGGGGCGGTCTCGGATGTGCACGCTGTCCGCATCCTGGCAGTCCTCAGTTCGGCGCTCATGGATGCCAGCATTGTTGCCTGGGATGCGGAATTCGCGTATTGGCTCGAACGGCCATATGTGGTCGATTCCTCTCTCATCACCATCCAACCCCAGCCAGCTCAGCCGTCGTATGTTTCCTCGACCGCCTGTTTCGCGTCAACGGCCGCCCACGTGCTTGGACATCTGTTGCCCGCGCAGGCAGCTTGGTTGACAGAACAAGCAACCCTTGCCTCTCACTCCGGGTTGGTTTCAGGCATTCATTATCCGTTTGATATCACCGCCGCCCACACTCTTGGCGTGGCGGTCGCGACGCAGGCCCTCAGTGCCAGCGCAGACGGAGGGACCTGGGATCGATTGACCACCTCGCAGCCTTTAATTGTCATTACGGCCCCCGGTGCTGGTGCCGAGATCAATTCGCCACTCCCCGAACTGAGAGCCACCATCACCGGAGCAAGCCCACTGTCTGCGGATGCGATTTCGGTCGTTCTTAAATCGGGTGATCCTGCGCTATCACAGGTGTTGGACCTTGAGATCTATGACGGTGTCAATCCCCTGGTGAAAGAACTTCGGGCGGTGCCACACGCGGAACTGACTACCGGACGGTATGAATATGTGATTCAAGTCGCGTCGAGCCCTGCTCCAGTGATTTCACGCGTTGGATTTTCAGTGAACCTCCTAGGAACTCCAACCATTCTGTTAAGCAGCCCGGCTCACAACGCGATCGTCGAGCGAAGTGATTTGGTGATTTCCGTACAGGGCCAGGTAGACCAACCGCTCGAACGACTCACTATTAACGGCAGGGATGTGACATTCGTTGAACAGGACGGTCGTACGGAATTCACCGCCGAAATCGGGGTTGGTCCGACTGCGGCGGGCCTATTCAATCTAAACGATGGTGTTCACGACCTGCGGGTCTCGGCGTGGAATCGCGCAGGGCGAGTCGGCAGCGTTGTGCGCCAAGTCCGTGTTGACACCAATCCGCCGCGTCTGGTCATCGATTATCCACCACCGCGAACGCAGACGGCCAGCGGTTCAATCACTTTCGTCGGCAGCGTTTTCGACTCGGATCTGCAATCCCAGGACGATGACGGTGCGATTCTTACGTTGAACGGTGTGCCGGTCCCCATCGTCGCCAACCGTTTTGTTGTTCCTGTGGTGTTACAGCCGGGAGAGAATCCTATTTCCTTGTCCGTCCAGGATCAGGTGGGTAACCGAGCTGCGATCACCTGGACGGTGATTCGTTCAGAAAAGCCAGGTATCCGTCTGCAGAAAATATCCGGTGACCTTCAGCTCAGCAACGTAGCAACACCATTGAGTGAACCGTTGGAAGTAGAAGTCACCGACGCGGAAGGCGCTATTGTCGCTGGGCAGGCGGTCACCTTCGCCATCACTCGTGGTGATGGTTTCCTAACTCATCCGCTGCTGCTTCCGCCCCACCAGACGGGTACGGTCCTGACTGATAATGCCGGACGGGCCAGGATGACGGTCGGTTTGGGCACCGAAGCCGGCATCGGCCATCATCGGATCTCGGTGAAGGTTGACGGCGGATTGGAGCCGGTGGAGTTCATCGCCACCGCCATGGCGGGGAGTCCGTACCAGGTACTGGCCCTTTCAGGGCATCAGCAGCATGGCGTGATCGGCCAGCCACTTGCGGAACCAGTCGTTGTGGCCGTGTTCGACGTGAATGGCAATCCGATCCCCCATGTGCCCCTGCTCATCACGCATACCGCGGGATTGGATCTCACTGAGACCAACGGGGTGCCGGCACCTGCACAGCCAGTGACCGTGGTTACTGATATCTTCGGCAAGGCTAAGTTTCGATTCGGCTTCGGCTCCAGTGCCGCCGCAGGGCATTCCACGATCACCGTCGCCTTGGTCAATCAGCCGGAGATGACGTTGGAGATCTACCCGCATGCGCATGTGGGTGGAGGACAGACCGCACTGAGCGGTGTGGTTATCGACGATCAAGGTCAGCCCCTGGCATCAGTCCCAGTCGTCACCAACCAGGGACAGATGACCTATACCGACCAGAGCGGCACCTTCCGTCTGCTCAACCTGCAACCCGGTCCGGTGCAGGTTGCGGTCGATGGTGCATCCGCTTCAACGGCCGAACGACACCTACTGGGCACAAGCTGTTTCGCGTACGTTCTCGACGGCGTCGACTTATTTGTCGAACGCCCGCTGTGTTTGCCGAGAGTGGACCTGTCCGGAGCGATTGAAGTAGGCGGAGACCATGATGTGGAACTCTCCCTGCCCGGCGGCGACGGCCAACGTGTAGTAATCAAAGCGAATTCAACGATACGCTCGGACGGTAGCCGTGGCCCGCTCCTCATGGCCATGGTCCCTATTTCCGACATGTCGCTGCCCGCGGAACCTGATCAAGGAGTCCGTGCCACCTTGGGATATTCCCTCTATCCCACAGATGTGCGGTTTGATCCAGCCCCCACGTTGATCACACCGAACGTCGATGGCTATAGACCAGGGGCACGTATCCCAACCCAAGTCTATGATCCGGTTCAGGGGCACTGGCGACAGAGCGGCTTTGTGCGGGCCTCGGCGGACGGTGTCTCGTTGATTTCAGACCGTCCCCAGTCTGTCGAAAACGTAAGCCCCATATTCTTCTCGGCAGCCCCGCGGATCAACTCGCGAGCCAGCAAGAGCCAAGCCCCCTCAGAGATGGTTCAATCCTTTGCCAGTTTTTCAACGTTTTCCGCTTCAGACACCATCGCCTTAAGCGAGTCAGACGTGTGGGGAAATTACACGACTATGAAATTCACGGTCATCGAAGGACCCTCTCTCGATGAAGTGAAGAGAACAAATAGAATTACCTACTCAAATGTACAGATATTGGCTCCGAAAGGGGGTCGCGGCACTACCATCTTCCCGCGTCATCTCAAAGTTGTCGATACATCGGCTTCAATCTCTGGTCCAACACGCGTGGTGCTGGGATCCAACCACACGTACCAATCTACTGCTTCGCCAAGCGGGACCCCGGTAAATTTCGGCCGAGGCTTCTACACCCAGTTGCTCGCTGCGGGCACCAATGTGTACGAGCTACGATTCCCTGAACTTCCCGGGAACACGCGGAGCGTTGTTGGACTTTCAGCGCGGGCAGGATCACCCTCCGATGCCTATACTCGTTTCACGTACCCGTCTTACTTGGACGTGGAAGTTATCCAGCCAACCCTATCTCCCCGGAAGGTATCGTCGCTCGAGCTAACCAGCCTGAGGATTCAGCCCCTAGTCATCCCGAACGATCAATTCACCCCGTTGGGAGACTATGTTCGCTTTTACACTGTGGGCGTTGACCGCGGGGTGACGGCAACACCAGGCGAGTATGAAGCCTACCAAGCCATTCCGGGCTACTTTTCAAAACGCATCGCAATAACCGCCCAGCGTTTGACAAGTAGCGGACTAGAACTCGATCTGCTGGTTGGACCAGATGTCGTACCTGGGGAATACTGGGTCGAGGTGACCCCAGGATACCTCCCCGAGGGCTTTCGCCCGTCGCGGTTGGCTCAGACGCTGAGTGTCATGTCGGCTCACGAGGCCAACAGACAGGTCGATATCGACAGCGATAGCGACAATACCACGAGTGATGTAGATTATCCCTCCTCAGCCCCAGAATCGGGTGATCTAGGAAGGGACGAAGACGATTTGGAGGAGGTCAATCCCGCGCGGGAGGTTGTAAATGACTTCGATTGGAATGGGGATGGCATCGAGGATTATCTCCAATTTGGTTCCTCGGGCCAAGCTCTCACAGGTCATTTCTTGCCTTTGCGCGTGGCGCGTCTTAGCGAGGTCCCGTTGCCGGGTGTTTATCTTCGTTACCGCATTATGTATTCCGCGAGCGATCCTGGCTCCATTGATGAACGGGTTATAATCTCTACGGGCCAACTCGAGAGATCGCCATCGCAAGGACTGATGCGAATATGGAATCGAGATAAGATATCTGAACGGAATCCCGCCTCAATAAACCAAGGTGGGAACTGGGTGGCGTCCGGCGAATGGATTCAAGATTCGCGACTCACTTCAGGAGATTCTGTCACGCTCTATCTTGAGGCGGTGCGGGAAGGCGTTGGCGAGATTGTTCTTGAGGTCGATTTCGATTCCGACGGTGTATCCGATGGATCAGACGCATTGCTGATTCAAGGTGTTCAGATCTACGAACTTATTACTGAACGGTAAGGTACCATGACTAAGATGATACGATTAGGGCTGCCGGTGGTTCAAGTTATGGCTACGGCCATGGCGTGGCTCATTTCTTCCCCTTTGATGCAAGGGGCTGTCTTCGTTGGGACGCCCGAGATGCCAACTGAAGTGGACCTTAGCGATCCATTTCATTATGCGAAATACATCCGGTACATTGCCATCGGCCCAACGCAACGCGAGACCCCAGAGTGGCTTTCCTTCGAGATATTTCTTGATCTCAATCATAGTCCATCCGAAGCTGAAATGGCGGCCGAAGTGGACAAGCTAAAGGTATTAGAGCAGAAGGATCTTCGCCGGAGAGCCATCGCTCGGCAATATTTTTACGTTCCCAATGAACGATTTTATTACGATCGAATTGATTCAATGGCGGAAGAGGTCGACATGAGAATGATCATCGTTGCTAAAATTGAACATTGGAATCAACAGGCAGCGGCGGGGCAATTTTGGTACCCCAACTCAGATCGGAAGGAGTCGTTTGGCACCACTTGCGAAGAGTGGGAGATCGGACCGCAGAACAGACCTACTTTGTTTCGCCAGAAAAGCGGAACCGCCTATGACGCAGTAAGGGCAATGGGGGGGCTAGCAAATATTACGAAAGGGGAGTGTGAGAGTGCAATGAAGCTGGCTATATTATATGCAAGTGCATCCGTGCTCGGCGAGACTCGCTTCAATGAGAAACACCCGGGTGTGTCTTTAAACTTTGATATAGGTAAGAGCCCGTCTTTAGGCAAGCACTTCTATGACGTGGTCCCGGTGGATCCAAGTAAATTTAACATTGGCGACTGGGTTTACATCAAAAACTATAATTACGCTGAATTGACGCAAACAAAACTTGTAAATGGAGAAGAGAACAAAGTGGTCAAAGACTGGTATGAAGCAGGGCTCCTGAGTGAAGTTTATTACATGTGGGCCGGAGAGCATACTACGGTTGTCGAAGAATATCCGGTGACTTCCGGAACGACAGCTTGGTTATACTCTGGACTCGGATTCAGTGGCAAACCATATGTGCAGGATCCCGCAGGCCCAGAGATTGAGACTGGAGATTGGGTAAATATTTTGAGAGACAGATACAACGGGGCCTTGCGGAAAGTGATTGATAAGAAAATGTACTGGAAGGGGGAGTTGGTTCGCGATATCCTGGAGGGGACCGACGCCGAGACAAAAATTACTCTTGCCAAGCACCGGAGAATCTACCGATGAACGTAAGTTTGCGTGCGCTGTCCTTATTGGCCTTGATTTTATCGATGGCACACCCTCTTGAGGGGCCGGTCATTGGCCGGGTGGCTTTCTTGGAATGGCCGACCATTAGGGCGGAAGATCGTCAATGGCGAGACGAGAGGGTGGTTTCATACTTCTCTGGCGAAGAGCTTATCGGGAAAGAAGCTTATGGATTAAATGGGAAAATAAGATCGCAGGAGCGCTATAAAGGCGGTAAGCTAGATGGGATAAATCACTACTGGTCATTTGCCGGCGAGTTCCTTGAGCGATCCGTGGAATATAGCGACGGCTTACAGCACGGGGTGTGGATAGAGTTTTCACAGTCGGGCGTGAAGGTGGAGAATGCGTTCGAGCGAGGAAGTGGAACACGGGTGCGGAAGTACGATGACAACACAATAGAGTTAATTGAACCGTATAAGTCTGGGGTGAGGGAAGGGCAGATGAAAAAATTCTATCCTTCCGGATCCTTAAAGCAGTTAGTGTTGTTTTCTCGAGGGAAAATTGTGGGCGATGATTTTGTTTTCTATGAATCCGGTCAATTGGCCGTATGGGGAAAACACAGTGATCAGGGCAGGCTCGACGGCCTAGCCATCCATCTCCGCGAAGACGGGACCATATCAAATTACGGTCTATGGGAAGAAGGCGTTAAGATTTGGAACTCTGCCGAGGGCGGCGAGAAGCCGCCCGGAAAGAATATTCCGAATGACGAAATAATTCTGAGAATGGTCAAGGACGTTACGGTGCCGCGAGAATGACGAATTGCGCACTTGTACCGGTTCATTGGGGAACCTTGAAAAACACGGCCATTTCTCGTGGTTTCCCTCGTTCACGTCTTCAAATCGCTAGGCGCCTCCCGTCGGTAGAAGTTGATCAGACCTCCGCGTGTGGTCAAATAACTCAAATCCCCCAGCAAAACCGCACTATGCCGCCTTCCGGTAGTAGTAACTCAGCAACCCTCCGAGCCGTTTCCTGCGGCGTATTCCGCCCTCTGATATTTTGACCTCTGGCTCCGGTTCGATGAGCACATGACCGACGCCCTGGTGATTGCGCTCCCGGTGGTAGTGCTCGACGTACTCATGCAGGACAAGACGCAGCGCCTTTTCACCGACGAACCAGAGCCGGTCCAGGTATTCGTCTTGCAGCGATTTGATGAAGCGCTCGCAATGGGCATTGGCATTCGGTGCGGCAACGGGGCTGAGGACTGTTTCAATCCCGGCACCCAACAGCAGGCGATCGAAGGTCGGCGGATACTTCCCATCCCGGTCGCGAATGAGGTGGGTGATGCCATGCGCGGACAGGAATCCTGTATCGACCATGGTGAGGTTGCGAGCGACCTGGGCCATGACGATGTCATCGGGCGTGGCATGGACGCAGGCGATATGAACCTGTCTGGTCGCCAAGCGCATGACGATCAGCACGTTGACCCAGGTCAATCCACCGAACGAGATCACCGGCACCGAGCAGAAATCGCACGACGCCAACGTGCGCCAATGCGCACTGATGAAATGCCGCCAGCGTTTGCGCCGTGCTCCACGCTCGCCTGCTGGGGGAATGCCGCGTTCCCTCAAAATGTTTCCGACCGACTGGTCGCTGATGGCGATGCCGAGGTTGCCGAGTGCATTAGCGATACGGTCATAGCCCCAGGTCGGATTGTCGATCGTCATCTTCGCGACCAGTTTGCGAATGCGTCCAGATATCGGTGGCCGTCCAGGCTTCTTTGGTCGTTCGCGTGTTTTCACCGGGTTGGCGACCAACCGCCGAAACCATCCGCGCACGGTGCCGAGCGCGGCGACGATCAGCACCGCGCGCGCCGCTTTCCAGCCAACCGCCTTGGCATGCTCGGCGATGCTGCGCCGGTCGGTGTCGGTGAATGCCAACCGTCGATCTGCAGTCAGCCGCAGCACGATGCGCAATTGCACGAGGGCGAAATCAAGCTGCCGTTGCAGATCAGCTTCGCGAGCAGTGGGCGAACGCAGCAGGATCAGGGGCATGGGGCGGCGGATGCTCAACGGCCACAGCGGCACTGCCAGTCCCCTTGTATGGCCCGGTTCGCGCTGGTCCCAAGCTCCCAATGAAGGCACCCCATAATGGGGTTCCTATTTAGCAGGCGAGTGTTAGTCTGACCGTCGTGCCCCGAAACCCGGATGTAGAATTCGCCTGGGATGAACGACCAGGTGAGAACGTCGACCATATCGCAGAGCACGGGCTCGTCCCTGATGACTGGGAGTCTCTTTTCTTCAGTGCGCCGGACCACGACCACGACAAGGAGCACATCGAGTTATGGGTTGCTGAGGGACGCCTGCGCGGACGTCGTTATCGCATCGTCTACAAGCTGTTGGAAGGCACCGTGATTTACCCTGTCCTCGTCTTTCCCATCACTGGATTTCCGATCACCCGCCGCGGGCTGCGCCGCCCTTAGGAGGATAACCGCCATGACTGTCACCGCTGCACCTGCCCGAAAAAACCTACCGAGTCGCGCGGCTTACGCCAAGTTGGTCAAGATGGCGGCGAAGCGTTATGCCCCGGACATTCCCTGGGAAGAACTTCCGCTCCAGCGCGCAGGCCAACGTGGTCGGCCGAAAAATGGCGCTGTGCACCTCGCATTGACCCCGCGCACGGTGAAAATGCCGGAGCCGATCTGGAAGGCCTTCGCAGACGCGGCCGATCACGAGGGCGTCAGCGTGAACGCTTTCCTGTCTGCGATGGGGAGTGATTTGCTGCGTCGACACGTCTTGGAGAAAGAGATCCGTCGGCTGGTGCGGGCAGGCCTGCTGCACAGTTCGCGGACACGGCAGTCCACGCTATGACAGGCGTGGGAAAACTTTGCCCTCGACCCTTTGCAGATCATGCAGCAGATGCAGCAGTTGGGTCCGCTGGGGTCCGCTCCTGTCCATCTCTGTCCCGTTCGGCAAAGCTAGGCCGCGCCCGGACTTGCGTCGTAACCGCTGAATCAACAGCAGGATACGAAGTGACCCCGGTAATTTTTGCCATGCTGTAGGTCGTGAGTTCGAGTCTCATCGGCCGCTCCAAGGGCATAAACCCCAGCGAAAGCTGGGGTTTATGCTTTAACCACAGGTCGCCGAAAACAGCTTAAGTTTGGCCCTCCGGGGCAACTCCGGGGCAACTCCGGGGCAACAAATCCACGGATCAATACCTGAGCAGCGAATTCCAGGACGCCCCGCACCTGCTTAGAAATCCATCGCAGGGTTCAAGGCCGGTCAGATCCTTTGCGTAACCCGATGTGACGGGGTGATGCGGCACTACCACTGCGTCGCGGCCTGACTCTGACGGTTTGATCGTTGCCGGATCCGCCGCCGCGACATCGGGCGGCGGGTGCCACTTTGATCACAGACAAAATCGCTGTGGAAAATCAGCCGCGTGAGCCGGATCCGGACGACGCTCTGCTGATTGAGCTGCGTCACAGTGATGGGTTCTTCAGTTTTGCATGTGTTGTCGCAGTTAAAGTTGCGCGAAGAATTTACGAAAATTCGCGCGATGGATTTTTGCGCTGTACGGAATCTCGATCCGCAGGGTGCCGATAGCATGTGCTCAAGGATAATGATGTGGGCTCGGGGTCCACCAGCCTCATGCACAAAGAGGACGGACCTGGTCATGGCGCAAAAGGTGGCAGCATGGAGCCATGCCGCTAGGCCCTGACCTCGGATTGTACGAAGCGCTCATCGACCAAGTCCTGGCGCGTCGGTTGGCGAGTGATGTCCCCGGGCTGGTGGCGCAGCGCGCCAAGGTCGAGGATGTCGACCTACCGCTGATCCTGGCCGACCATGTCAGAAAGCATTTGGCCCAGGCCCTGCGGGCGTTGCCGGCGGACGAGCGGCGCACACGACAGTTGGCGGTGGTCAACGACCTCGTGGCCCGCATCCAGGCCCTGGCTCCTGATGCTTTCCTGGGCGACGCCGCGGTGCTGGAGCCCGGTGAATGGCTGTATGGGATTGGATCCCCGGCTCGCCCCGTTCCGCCTCGGCCACAGACACCACTGAGTGGATCGACGTTGCTGACCGGCAGTACCGGCGAGCCGGCCCTGGGTCAGGAACTGGCCGCCGAACTCGCATCCTGCGATGCCGTGGATCTCATCGTCAGCTTCATCAAGTGGCATGGCTTCCGCCAACTGCGAGATGCCTTCCACGACGTGGTCTCGCGTGGTGGCCGCATCCGCGTGCTCAGCACGACCTATATGGGCGCCTCGGACGCGGAGGCGCTGGAGGCGCTGGCCCGTCTGCCAACGGCGGAGCTGCGCGTCAGCTACGACACACGCCGGACGCGGTTGCACGCCAAGGCGTGGTGTTTCCACCGCACTACCGGCTTCGGCACCATCTACGTCGGTTCGGCCAACGTCAGCGTCGCCGCCCTGGGCAGCGGTCTGGAATGGACGCTCAAGGCGACCCAGCACGACGCGCCGCATCTGCTGAATGCCTTCCAGGCCACCTTCGATCGCTTATGGGAAGATGGTGAGTTTCGCCGATTCAACCCGGACGATGCCCAGGACCGCGCGCACCTGACGGACAGTCTTAATCGTGCCCGCGGTAAGGCGATGGTGGCGGTGCGCGAGTACGACCTGCGGCCCTACGATTTTCAGGAACGCATCCTGGAAGCGCTTGCGGCTGCGCGCGCAGGCGACCATCGGCGGAATCTCGTCGTCGCCGCCACTGGCACCGGGAAGACCATGATCGCGGCCTTCGACTATCGCCGGCTCTGCCAGCCTGGTCAGCCACGGCCGCGCATGCTTTTCCTTGCGCATCGTCATGAGCTGCTTGATCAAGCCCGGGCCACCTTCCGCGACGTGCTACGCGATCAGGACTTTGGCGAAATCCTCGACGGAGGCTCGACGCCTAGCCGCTATGATCACTGCTTCGCCACCATCCAGACGGTACATCGCCGCGATCTGCCCACGCAGGTGGGTCCCGATTTCTGGCACCTGGTGGTCCTCGACGAGTGCCATCACATCGAGGCCGCCACCTACCGCAGCGTGATGGACCGGCTGACACCCGAATTGCTGCTCGGCCTCACCGCGACGCCCGAACGCGCCGATGGACTCGACATCCTGTCCTGGTTCGAGGGACGGACGACCTGCGAGATCCGGCTGTGGGAAGCTCTCACCCAGCAGTTGCTGGCGCCGTTCACCTATTACGGCGTCAAAGACAGCGTTGATCTTGATCGGGTCGCGTGGGTGCGCGGGACCTACGATCTCGGTGAACTGACACAGCTCTACGACTCCAATGACAACCGCGCGGCGCTCATCCTGGAGCAGTTCCACAGCCACTATGGTGACGTGAGCAAAGCTCGGGCCCTGGGCTTCTGCGTCTCCACAGCGCACGCGCGCTTCATGGCCGGCTACTTCGTCGCGCATGGGGTGCCGGCTCTGGCTGTGCTGGGCGATAGCGATGCGGAGGAGCGCCGCTCGGCGCGGGAGCGCCTGCGCACGGGCGACGTCCAGATCCTCTTCACCTGTGACCTCTACAACGAAGGAGTCGACCTCCCCTTTGTCGACTGCCTGCTCCTGCTGCGTCCCACCGAGAGCGCGACCCTCTTCCTGCAGCAGCTGGGCCGTGGCCTGCGCCTGCACGCGGGTAAGGAGACCTGCTTGGTCCTCGACTTCATTGGTCGGGCGCATCGCAAATTCCGGTTCGATCTACGCCTGTCAGCGCTGACCGGCCTACGCCGCGTGGAGCTGCGCCGTGCACTGGAAGAACAGTCCGTGCGTCTGCCGCCGGGCTGCGGCTTCAACCTTCAGCGCGATGCGCGAGAGGTGGTGCTGGAGAATCTGCGTGAGCACCTCGACGTGAACCAGCGCCGTTTGGAACGTGAGGTTCAGGACCAAGCTCGGGAAGGAGTTCAGGTCACCCTTGCTGGCTTCCTTGATCGTTCCGATTTTTCCATCAGCGACCTCTACCAACGCTGCGGCTGGACGACGCTGCGACGGAAGGCCGGGCTCCTGCCAACGCTGTCGCCCGAGGACACCGATGAGGAAGCCCAGTGGAGTCGCCAACTCGGACGTCTGCTCCATATCGATGATGATGTGCGTCTGGATGCAATCCGCCGGTTGGTTATTGCCGAGCAGCCGCCACGGGATGAAGGCGATCGCCGCTTGATACGCGCCTTCGCCGCTCGGTGGGCGACCAAGCCGAAAGACCAAATCGCAGCGTCGCTCATCCACGATCGTCTGCGCCGTTTCCCCGAACTACGTCAGGAACTGTCCGAGGTGCTTGATGTCCTCGCCGCCAAGCGCCCGTTGGCAGCGCCTGACCGGCGGTGGACCAGCGATGAACCCTTGGCGGTGCATGCCCACTACGAACGCGACGAGATGCTGTGCCTGCTCGGGAACTGGACGGATGAACGGCAGCCACCGTGGCGGGAAGGCGTCCGCTTCCTGGAGGTGTCGCGGACCGATCTCTTCGTTGTCACGCTGGAGAAGGCCGAACACCGTTTCTCGCCCCAGGTGCGCTACCAGGATTACGTCATCAACCGTGACCTCTTCCACTGGCAGAGCCAGAACGCCACTGGCCCAGACAGCCCTACCGGCCAGCGCTATGTGAGCGGCTTGTCAGACGGTCAGCCGGTTCGCCATCTCCTCTTTGTCCGACGCACCCACCAGGATGCCTTTCAGTTCCTCGGCTCGCTCGCCCACGTGTCTTCGCAGGGCACCAAGCCCATGAGTATCACCTGGCGGGTCACTCCTGCGATGCCGATGGATCTCAAAGAGGGTCAGAGCGCGGCTGGTTAGTGCCAATTCGAACTACTCGTGAGAAAGACCATGCCAGAAGACCAACAGATCCGCGAAAAGTTAGCAAAGATCAAAGCCCTCTTTGCTGGCGCGACGACCACCGGCGAGCGTCAAGCAGCCCAGGCCGCCATTGATCGAATTCAACTGCGCATCGACGGCGTTCCTGCGCCCGTGCACATTGCCGACCCGCCGATGGAGTTCCGTTTTTCACTGACCAATCCTTGGTCGTTGCGCCTGTTCCTCGCGCTGTGCCGATCGAAGCAGTACAAGCCGTACCGTCATCCACGCATGCGCCGGACTTCGGTGTGCGTGATGATTGGCAAGCGGGCGGTGAACACCGATCTGTGGCCCGAGTACCTAGAGATGAACAAGGTCCTGACCGAATATCTCGGCGAGCTGGCCGACCACATCATCGCTGACTGCATCAACCCAGACCGCTCGGATGCCGAGGTGGTTGCTGGCCTACCAGGGCCGACGGTTGGCGGCGAGATGGAGGGATAGCCGTAAAAATGAACTGAGGAATGGCGTCGTCATTCTTGAAAATTCTTTCGGCGATGAGAGGCGATTAGAGGCACTTCGCTGGGATCGAGGAAGGAATGACGAACGATGCCGTAGGCGGCGTCGGGTAAAATTGTTCCAATTCGAAGCGCCGCTCTGCCAGATCGAGCACGTTCGATTCGACATGATGACGCTCCTTTGCATGTTGCTGTCGCTTAGTCTGGTACCCAACAGGGCCCTGAGAGAGCGTTGCCGGCCGCCAGAAATACTCGACCTTCACCCCCGATGCTTTTGCTGCCGCTGCTGCCGCTATGAGTTGGGTGGTGTTGGGAGTCAGCTTGCCCGTTTCGAATTTGGCAATGAGGGTGTGGCTGACGCCAACGACTTCAGCCAAGCCGCGCAGCGTGAGGCCAGCGGCCTAAAGAGCACGTTTGAGGCGGATGCCGAGGGATTGAGCGATTGAGCTGGGGTCATGGTTTCCAAACCACGGTCTTTTTTGTAATTTTTAAGCCGTAAGCTTGAGATGTGCTCTGCCAGAATGGTTCCCTTCCTTGAGCGGTGTTGTAACCTGCTGAAATTACAACGCATGCGACTTATCCCCTGCGCATTGATTACGTAACTAGAAATTTCGTTACAAAGCTTGACTTCTCTTTCGTAATAAGAAATTCTGTTACGTCATGAAGCCGGTCGGATACGCAGCCCTCATTGATCGCTATGGCCTCCAAGGTCCTAGCCCGTGGCACCTGTCCTCCATCGCGAAAGGCCCGAGGAGCACCGAGATCTCCGAGGACGGCGTCCTGGAAAAGTACCCATCCGTCTACGACCCGGGGGACGCTGATCTAGACCACTTGCTGTTCGCCCTCAAATACGACGGAGTCGATCTACGCCTGCTCAAGGCGTACTTCCCTATCTTCACCGCAGGGGAGTTGGTCGAGGCCATCACCAAGCGGACCCATAGCATGCCACTGCGACGGCTGTGGTTTCTCTACGAGTGGTTGACCCGTGAATCACTTCCGATTCCGGATCAGAAGACCGGCAACTACGGCGAGCTACTCGATTCTGATGTCTATGTAACAGCGCCGCTCTTCAGAAGTCCTCGTCATCGCGTGCTCGTGAACACGCTCGGTACTTCAACGTATTGTCCGATGGTTCGCAAAACCAAACGCTTGAGCGCGTTTGCGGGAAAGGAACTTCAGCGCAAGACGGGCTCACTCATTCAGACCGTGGACGCCACGGTCCTCGCTCGTGCCACGAGTTATCTTTACTTGAAAGAGTCTCGTACTTCGTGGGACATCGAACGCGTCCAGCCCAGTCAGCAGCGAATGGTCCGCTTTCTAAGCGCCTTGCGCCAAGCACCAGCGGTCGAACTCGACAAACCACGCATCGTCCATGCGCACAATGCCATCGTAGACCCGGACGATTTCGAAACCAACTATCGCATCAATCCGGTCTCTGTCTCAGATGTCAAACGTATCGACTATATCGCGCCACGTCCTGAGGACGTGGAACCGCTCATGGAGGCCCTCCTCGCTGGAGTAGACCACGGGTCTCATAGCAACGCCCTGATCCAAGCGGACATCGCTGCCATGAACGGCGGCAAGGGGCGCGGGGAAATCCTGCGTCAATCCATGACCATCGATCCGGTGATCCATGCCGCTATGGTGGGCTTCGGCTTTGTGTACATCCATCCCTTCTCGGATGGGAATGGCCGGATGCATCGCTTTCTCATGCAACAGACACTCGCCCGCAGAGGCTTCTCTCCCACTGACTTCATCATTCCAGTATCGCCGGCCATCCTGCGTGACCGGGAGGGATACCTGAAGACACTTGGGCTTATTTCCACCAAGATCATGCCGTTCGTGGAGTATGCCCAAGATCAACGATCTGGCGCTATCACCATTCGCAATCAAACGGCAGACCTGTACCGCTACCCAGACCTCACCCCGCATGCGGAATTCCTCTATGAAAAAATCGAGGACTCGATCGAGCGCGACGTTCAATGTGAGCTAGTCTACATTCAGACGTACGATCGCGCTAAACTGAGGGCACGGATCATTCGCCAACTTCCAGATGCCCAAGAGAAGGCGTTACTGAATCTCTGCTTCTCAGAAGGGCGAGTGTCTTCGGAGATGAGGCAGCAGATTTTTAGCGACATTGCGGAAGCCGAGCTGGATAAGCTCGAAAGCGTCGTCGTGGCTACCGTCAACGAATGTCCTCTGCCCAAGGCATTTCTACAGGCTCAGGCACTCGAGCAGATGAGATGATGCCGGCGTCTGTGGCAGTGAACCACCTCGTGGACGTACGCCTTGATCAGCACCTCACGGTACTGGGTGGCGTGCAGATGGGATTTTATTGTTCCTTGGCCGTAACTGCTCAGGCCTGGGGCCCCATCGCGGTGCGATGGGGCGGGCGCCCGAGTGGTGGTGGGCGGATAAAATGGGCGAAGCCCATCCGCCCACGGGTGAGGAGGCGAAGCCGACGAACCCGAACCACGACCAAGCCCGTGGGTGCAGGCCGCGGGGGCGAAGCCGGCGAAGCCCCTGAGCAGATACGAATCAGTAAAACAAGATGGTCGCATAGAGTGCTGGGTGCCTTGATTTGCGTTAACACTACTGAAACCTGTTTGTTTGGAAGCCGATTTTTGACAACCTATCCCGGACACGTTAAGCCCAATTGGAATCCCGATCATGTCCAGCAATGGATATTGGGGGATTGGAAAGTACGCGCATTGCCTGCGCACACTGACAATGTGTCGGCACATTCACAGCAACAACCCCATGGAACTAATGGTACTAACTTGGAACAAACGGATGCTCCTGAGAATTCAGTGAGCCGCGATACTACTGTGGAATGCAAGATATATTCGGTGGTGGACGAAAATGCACTGTACTTTAATCAACCAGCGCTGTGGTCCATCAGAACTGGTAGACCCAATGTGAACCCTTATTATATAGCTGCAGGTCACCATTTAATCAATACTGGCAATCGCATGTCTATAACCTGCCCAGCCACAACCATAGAGTCAATATTCAAAGCTTATCCACCTGAAATTCATCAGTCGTCCTTTGGTTTACAAGGATGCTTTTTGAGTCAGGTGCTCAAACTTCATTTCGGAGCACCAGCTGAGATACCTTCGATGATGCGCGATCTGCCAGAATGTGAACTTGAATCAACTGGGGTGATGAGGAATACCTCACCCCAACCGTATCGCTTACCCGAGTATAGCGTTCATCAGGGACAGCCTACTCAAACCATGTTGCATCAATTGGAGCCTAATCACTCTGCAGGATCAGTCCAAAGTACCCTCAACAATCTATGTAACACCATCTATTGT
>ENA-ORBV01006405-ORBV01006405.1-microbial-mat-metagenome-genome-assembly--contig:-NODE-6405-length-20799-cov-5.495029_pt1 | contig 20799 bp, 14 predicted proteins | sample MGYA00237777_ERZ505514 | MGnify/ENA primary metagenome ERZ505514 (study PRJEB26160, sample SAMN06269048) | microbial mat metagenome | isolation source: Oligotrophic lake microbial mat | place... | reverse complement strand
ACCCTTTCATCTGGCATTCAAATAATCGGTTCCTATTTATTGGGTTCTTTTCAAAAGGGTTCCTAAATATAAAGGGTCCCTAATTACAGTAAAAGGACCATAAATATCCAATCCTGTCAGTTGCGGCAAGTTCCAGGAACACACATATGTACATTCTACCTACTATTACTACTACTAGCTAGCTAGCTAGTAGAGATACTCGTCCTGGAGGTCCCAAACACTGGACGCAGTCAGTGCCCAACAGACATCAGGAAAAAGTTTTGTCACAACAACACTTTTAGGTTAGGTCTTCTATTTTGGACCAATGGCAGCAGCAAAAGAGATTGTGCGACGTTATTGCTTGGAGTAGAGACATCCTCGCTTGATTCTATTATTAAAAGAACCAACCAACAGTAATCTACAGCAACCACAGCTAGCAATGCCACGGTTAAATCACGTGGTGAAACTTCTGGGCGTCATTGCTGGAATCCTGCTGCTTTCCCAATTTGTCTCGTTGAATTATCTTCCTGAAACAAAGTTTGATCCACATGCTTTGCTAGCCGCGTCGAGGGGCTTGCAAAAGAATAATAATGATATTCCACAACAAGACAAGGAACAAAATGCACCTCCACAAGAACGACCGAACCAACAAGAGCCCAATCCACAACAACAACAACGACGGAATAATAATCCACACCTACACATTCCTCAGACACTGAGCGAAAAACAAGCGCAACTGAGGAAGCAGCTGAGACATCAAATACAGCGTGAAATACCAAATATAGCGTCCGCTAAAACGATCTCGCCGTACTTAAAACATCCACTATTTGTGGGAAAGGAACGTTTGTTGACGATACTACATGAGTCACATTTCTTTAATGATTCAGCGCCCGAATTCTTTCAGGATGAAGCCAAGGTCGAAGCGTTGGCCTCCAAATTGCCACCCTGGAAGACCATTACCGATCGATTAGGCTCCACGGAGCCAGCGCTGGTGGGTCTGGATACTTGTGAACAATATCGGTCATTGGTGCCTCCACTGGATCGTATGCTGGGCGTGGCGGGATTGTTTGCCACGGGGACCAATCTGTTGGCATCACTTCTAGTCTCAAATTGCCGAAACCCGGAACGCTTGAAAAAAGAAGGGGGCATTGGTGTGCGATGGCAAGTCAATTGGGGAAAGCATGTACGTAGTCACTACTCCAATAAGTTGCCCGAAGCGGAATGATTGGATCTCTTTAAGCTCACAATCCTCGTATGACCCATTGCTGTTTTGATGTTCCAGTCACCAGCTCGCTTTCGTTTGGTGAATAAAGTTGATCGGAATCTGGTAAATGAAAATCAGTTGCCAATAGTGACAATCCGTCGTGAGTGAAATGATACAGCATACTTATTTGCGCGCCATCAAGAGTTCCCAGTGGACAATTCTCGCTAACATCATTTTTTGGCATTGCCGCTTATAATCGAATCGACAGACCCCTACAGTTGGCTGCAGAGCTTGTGTCGGCAACGGTATTCGACGCATTGGTTCCATAATGCTCAGGCGCATTGTCCAAATCTCATCCCTAATGAAATTGATCATTACTGGTACAACTATACCATAAAGCACGGAAAACGAGGCATTCACAAACTCCTCAAAGATCCTTGGTTACGCGACAATCTTCTCGACTTTGCCAACTATACCCTTGATAGTAAAGTAGTGCCAGTTCGCGTGCGGTACAAGTCAGGCACTCTTTTTCATGAATCCTTGGCTCACATGTATAATGAATGGTACCATGAATATCTTGATGCTGACTATCCTCGGATCATAGTACGTTTGGAAGACTTGGTGTTTCATGCCAAAGAAGTCGTGACCAAAATTTGTGACTGTATGGGGGGTGTTGTATTGGACGACTTCCAGTACGTCACCCAAACGGCCAAGGTAGGCGACGAGAATATACACGGTAAGAGAAAAGAAAAATAAATTGTTCCAAGCGTATGCCATGATCAGGTTAGCCTTGTGAAAATAATGTTCGAATCTCAACCGTGTGATTTTTTCGTTTCTACCAGGCAAACACGAAGATAGGACCAACATGTACAAGTGGTTCAGTCGATGGCACCTGGAAGATCGCCTCAAAAATATGACAAGCGACGATCATGCCTACCTGAAGGAAAACCTTGACAATGATCTGTTGGACTTGTTTCATTATTCCCACCCGGACAAGTCTAGCAATTAATTTTCGCGAGGGAGGCCAGTAATAGAGTAGTCATGTTGCGTTCTTGCGGGTTCGCACCAGGAAACTAATGAATGTCCAGACACTTTCATGGAGACGCCTTTGGCATTGCCGGTCGAACAAGGAAGGAACAATTTTTGGCAACAAGGGAATAAATCACCTTTCGTGCGCAAGTATCGCAAGACGGATCAAGCTTTCCCCCGATGAGCGCCTGTCGACAGTTCGGCTTGTGTAAATACAAAATTAAAAAACTCCAAACGAATATTTTTTGCTTGTAGTTTTTACCCCCGTGGTCTTCGCAACCCCTCTCTAGCCAATGGTAGTTGCTACCACCTACAAATGCATCTCTCATAGCTAAGCGCAGATTATGAGCTGGTCAGCATCATGAACATACTGTTAGGCTCTGTACAAATGGAAGAAGTAGAGTGAGAATAAAATTGATTGTGTTATTTTTTTCTTCTAATGTTATCGCCGTGCTTGCTGCTGCAGTAGACCAAATACGCAGAAACTCCTGTCGATCGCATGTTACAATTACTTCTTGATCCCACTCATTTGCTTGTCAAGTGGTCATCACCTCTTGAGTTATCACCAACAACGATGCCCATCAATCAAATCAAGACTACGATTGTGGTAGCCGCGAAAAAGATGAGCGTGTGCCTCCACCGACTCGCTAAACCGAAGCATACCTAAAATGCCATTGTGCTTATAGGTCTTCATCGTCGTCATCGGGAAGTGGCTGTGCAGCAGCCTGGGCGATCTCTGCCTCGTATTGTCTCTTAGTAGCCTCGTCAATCTGGAATTCAGGGGGCTGGAGAGCCGGGGCCTCGACAAAGTGAAGCTGGTTGTCGCCACTCAATTTGCGGGCCAACCAAAGGAATGGCTTCTCAAAATTGTAGTTCGACTTTGCGGAGATATCGTAGTACTGAAGATTCTTCTTTCGGTGGAAAGTAATCTGCTTCGCCTTGACCTTTCGGTCCTTGATTTCGACTTTGTTACCCGTCAACACGATGGGAATGTTTTCGCAGACGCGGGTCAAATCACGGTGCCAGTTGGGAACATTTTTATATGTGATACGGGAGGTCACATCAAACATAATAATGGCGCACTGTCCCTGGATGTAGTATCCATCGCGAAGCCCTCCGAATTTCTACAGCAACAAGGAGCGAATAAAGTGCGGGTGGCGAACAGCAGGAGAAAAAAACGAGACAACGTGAACAAGTTGAGAGATCCGTTCATAGACAACTTCAAAAACAAAACTTCACAACAACAACACAAAATTCACGACCTACCTCTTGTCCAGCGGTATCCCAGACGTTGAACTTGATGGGTCCACGATTGGTGTGGAAGACCAAAGGGTGAACCTCCACACCCAATGTTGCTACGTATTTCTTCTCAAACTCTCCCGTCAAGTGCCTCTTGACAAAGGTTGTCTTCCCAACACCACCATCTCCTACAAGAATGAGCTTGAACTCAGGCGCGCTTGGATCACCCTGAAGAAAAAAGCAACGATGGAGAGGAAAATCAATCGTGTCGTTGTGAGTGAAAATAAACGAAAAAATGCAAGAAAACTTGGGAGCGAAAAAGCTGATACTTTCACTTCTCCCAATACAGTAGTTCGTTGTGCAAGAGCAGAGCATTGGTGTCATTGAAGTCTCTACTGACTGTCATGTAGCAAAGCTATGTGTGTGTGCTTGTGATTGTATTCGTAGTGTCGCATTGCCTCGACGGTTTGCTTCGTACCGTTTTTTTCGCAATGACAGTTCCGCAGTACTAATTGTACGTAGAAATTGCGTACACACGAAAAATCCGATACGGTTTGCGTCAAAGACAGCCTCTCAACCGATTGCTCTGGCTATTGCGACAACCACCGTACTTCGATACACCATTGTGAACGTACCATTTTTCTATGATTTTCTACAAGTAATTAGTGATGAAATAAGTATGTCTGGTGGACTGATCAAAACTGTCCAAGTACTGCTAGATTTGCACTGTGGTGTTGTTGTCTTGCAAAAGTGAGGAGCGGGTCTGTGGTTGGTGGTTCTCGCTGCGAAACAAGCTGGGGGTTTCCAATTAATCGAAGCCGTTGGAGGATATTGGTACGGTACTAGTAGCTAGTACAATTTTACAGGGGTTCGTACTGATTTTCCGTCCTTCGTCCGATTAATTCAGGACTCGACTGCTAAGTTGTCATTGGGGCAGTTGTGCGATCCGCTACACTGCACGACAAAACGGTCTCATCTTTGAGCCGCTCAGCTCTTGTAGTCGTCAGCGTATCACCACCAGAAGTAACTCAGTAATATGCCTGCGTGCTTTTTGGGTCGGCACTTAGCTTGGCGGTGACCCGGCCCCAGCAATCCCTCATGTTACTAACTGGTAGCCGCTGATCTTTGCCGCTGTTTTCGCTTGTATACAGTACATCATCTAGCTAGCATAGATTGTTTGCCTTTCAGCTCTAAAAGTAGCCAGCTACTACTAGCCTGTAGAGGGCTGGTTTTCTTAAATGCACAAAATTTTAAATGAATTGACCTTTTGTGAAGCATTACAAGAAGACCAACAACAAGTTTCTCGAAGCCAAAAACTCCAATCAGAACTCGCAGTCCATTGCTCGTCGGTTGCCTTTCAATCTACCCGTTGAAAGCCTGTATTGCTCAGCTACGGAGCGGCGACTCCGTCTTTCGTTCGTTTCTCCAAGTCAGTGTCACCAGTCAGACGCAACAAACCAGCCGGCAAGCTTCACCAAAATTTGCACAGTTAAAAAACCATTCCAACGGTAGCAAAGCAATTGACACAATGACTACTCCATCAGGAGACCCCCAAATACCCATGGAGAATCTACAAGAAGTAAATTTGGATGATGACTCGGACTCCAGCTCGGAAGGAGAACCAGAGACCTGGGACGACGAAGGAAATGATGGCACAGTTCCTGCCCCTGCTCCTGCACCCGCCCCTGCTCCAATACCTATTGCAGCTTCCAATTCAAATGCTACAGCAACATCACCATCCACAACAACGTCTCCCCACCGTGGTGATGGAGGAGAAGGCACTTCTTCAGCAGCATCATCGGCAACCTTGGTGAGGGACATGCCACCGCCTCCGCCACCAGTCAATACGTCGCCAAACATTGTGAACACCTACAGCAAGAATAATAATGCGCCGTCCAAACCAATTCGAGCTCCGGCACCTCCCAAATCACAAAGGCAGACTGGCGCAACAATGAACAACAAGCAGCAGCAACAGCAGCAGCATCATCCCCGCAAGGGGCACCCTCGACAAGAGGAGGAAGATGTCAGTTCGAGAGCCGCTGTGGCATTGGCGGCTGTGGCAGCAGCGGCAACGGCCAACAATAGCTCACCATCAGCTGCCGCTCAAGCTGCGCGTGCTGTTGCACAATCCTTTGTGCGAGCCAATCGAGGAGGAGGTCCCAATGCCAACAACCACCCCCATTCAGCTTCCAACAACAATAACAACCACCCCAATAATTCATTGCTTCAAGCGCCTCCAAAGCCAAAACCCATTCTTCCAGTCAAGCTCGAGTTGGTGAAAGAGCAACTGTTGGAACTGTGTACTGATGACGACGACGATGATGACGAAGACGAGGAACAAGAGGGTGATAGTAGTAATACGAAAAATACTGCAACAGGGGAAGATGAGAATGCAGGCGTAAAACCACAAAAACGCCATCGCATGAAGTATCCCTTTGTGGAACGATTGGCACACGGAGAGAATGATGCGTTTCTGCAGCACTTGCTTTTGATCGCCTATTTCCGAGCTATTCCCAACGAATTTCCTACGGGGGCAGAGCTGAGACCTACCGTGGCGATCATTGACGATAATGTTTCTCTGGGAAAAGGAATGTCACCACTTCATACCAGGACCCAGGACCCCAACAGCTGTGAAATAGTAGATCCGGATGTGGAACTTGCAGAAGAAGCTGCAAATGCTGCCTTGTCGATTTGGAAAAGCATGGAAGGCGCTTATACTAGCATGGTTGCAATGCTGCCCAGAACTCCAAACGCTCCCCATTCGTCTTTACAACAACACCAAAAACACCTCAAGCCTGGATCATCGTTCGAAAACAAAGTGCTAGAGGTGCCATCTTTGGGATCATCTCCCTCGACCGAAGAGCCAAGCTTGTCAGAAGATGGTACTTGTGACATTAGCACAACGTCGTCTTTAGACAACCATGACAATGCACTCAACGATGCTGGATTTGGTAGTAACGATGATTGTGACTTTGATGAGCCCGAACGGCCTGTAGTGGTGCCCGATTTGTTGCCTCCCTGTACATCTGCAAGAGGCGACGTGACGATTGAATTTTTTCGCGCATGCCAGGGAAAGACCGACCATGATAGCAATGCCGACGATGAGAATCCTGTCGATTCGTCGCCTTCGAGTCCCGCCAGAAACGACAACAAGTCATCGCCAGACCAAAGTCTGTCAGCCAGCACGAGGAGTCCACCGTCGCCATCAAGTAAATTTGCCGGTGGCGCTACCTCCGTCTTGTCGTCCATGTTTTCCGCGGCGACAAGACGAAATTCGGCTGGTGCGGTCGGGTCGAATCTCCTGAGCCCCGGAGGCATAATGAATGTCAAGATGCCCACCGCAGGGTTCAATGTATTCCGCAAGAGCGCTAAGAACACCAAGGCCGGCTCGTCGGATTCAGCGAAAGCCGGAGGCTCGAACGCAAGTAACACACAACCTGGAGAATATGCCGTTACAATTGAAAGGGAGATGTTGGGCTTAACAGTAGAAAATGTGCTAGAAAGAACGGTGGTGAGAACCGTTCTTGCAGGCGGCCCAGCAAAAAAAGCTGGTGCCAAAGTTGGGTCTCTGATTGTGAAAGTTGGAAGCGTGGAAACCAAAAACTTGACGCACTTTGAGACGATCGACGAGCTTCGTCAAAGTCAGCGCCCTCTTCAGTTGGTACTGAGACTGATCAGCGATGATGCACTCCGATCGGCCCGAGAAGAAATGGGTAGACTGATTCGCGGATCAGGTTTCGGCATTATATCAGGGAGCATGGATCTCAATTCCTCTTCGGTAACGCCGGAGCAGGCACGTGCAGGAGCGAAGCACGGTGCATCGCCACAGGATGCTGGTCAACACCAGCATAAGGGCGAAGCGCAGGGACGACCGCTTATTGCGTCAGATCTGAGGATTGATGCTTACTCAAGCACGATACGAAAACGGTTTTTCGCGATGGCGGAAACCAAAAACAAGAAGGAGGAAACCCTGGAGCACGCTACGGAGAAGTTGGTGTGGATCTTGAATCTTTTTGTCATTGGGCTACAGCACGAGTCTGCTCGGCTGTTTGCGTTGGCTGGGCCACAAGAAAATACTCAGGATGATGGCAGCAGTGTTGACCTGACAGCATCGCCACGGCGAGTATCATCAGGTTCACATGGTTACCACCACACGGCGAAAGACTACGCTGACGCGGCCAAAAGCGTTGCCAAGATATTGTTGGACTTTGTAAAGAGAAACCTTGACCCCGGTGAATACGGCAAAACGTCAACTCCGGATTACAACTCGGGACAGACCGGTCTCCGTGGCCGTCGTAAAGGCCCCCCTTCGCCTGAAAACGCCAATAGGAGGCAGCCATTGGTCCCAGGAATGCAATCTTCTCCTCAGTCAGACTCTACAATTCTCCACGACAAACCGCTGCTCCAAATTGGAGATGTGTTGCACAGGACGAGATCCTTCCTAGCGGATCCCACGAGTCCCCCGGCTGCTTTGCTTCGTGGTGAACTGATAGCATTTCTGTGTGATGTATTGGACATTGACACAGACATGGAACTTTCCGAAGAAGAAGCAGTCACAGCTACAGCAGGTGGCAAAGCTGGCCCTATTACGGATCTGGGTAGCGCCGGTAGCTTGCTGAAGCTTATTGTTTTGAACTGTTCCATCATGCGTAGTCCAGAATGCGAGAGTGTGTCATCGCCGGATACTAACAAAGTGGATCCAGAGATGATGAACGAAATGAGGCGCCGCTTTGGCGGTCGCGCGAAACTGGACGGCGCGGATGTGCACCGTCTTCATGCCGGGAATCGCTTTCTTTCCGTCGTCCATAGACTTGCTGCAAGCCGGAGTACAAGCGCTAGGATTACCGCTTGTTCGCTGGGTCCCGTTCTCTGGGGTCACCTCGACTTTCCGCATCAACTGCAGGTATGTTTTGCAATCTGTTTGTACCGTATCTTATTTGTTCTGCTGAGGTATTCTCACCTTTGCCAATTTTGTGTGTGGTGCACAGTTGCGAGGGGTAATCACGAGAGCACTGCACGATGCCGAGGTTATTGTGCGAAAGAGCACAGCAACCGTACTTCACGAAATTGCAGAACTGATTTTTGACCAGCGAGCTGTTCCGTGGCTTATCCTGATGTGCGAACGCGCCATGACTGACCCCGAACCGCAGCTGCGTTCCGCGGCGATGACTCTTACCTGGCACTTGGCTGAACACCTTCCTAACGCATTCCTAGGAGATGCTAGTCAAGGGAGTAGGTTCCTTCGCCGTCTTCCCAACCGGAGTGATCCCGTTTTTGCGGACGTCTATCTTCTGCAGTGCAAGTTACTCCCCGTGGCAACGCGCTTGGCCGAAGACCGAGCGCCATCAGTTAGGCTTGCGGTTGCTGCTCAATGCGATCGTCTATGTAGTTCATTGGGCGATCACTGGTCAAGTGTAATCATAGATGTTTTATTGGCTCTCTTGACAGATGCAGACGAAAGGGTGCGATGCGAGGCTGTGCTATGCGTGCCTCGGTTAGCTGAAATGGTGTTGATGGCGTCAGCACAAACAACACCAGGAATGACTAAAATCACGGATGTCAGCGTGTTGGAATCCTTGCTACCGGCTTCGCTCATGCTTCAAAAAGACAAAATTGCCAGTGTGCGTGTCGCGCTTGCCACCGCCGCTGGCGAGTTGTTGACACTGTTGGTGGGTCTTCAAAGCCTTGAAGAAATAGGTGGCGACTCAGCTTCTGAACCTCCGGCAGGATCTGGAAAACTGAAGAGGCATGTCGACGACGTCCTCATTCCTTTGGTGCAGAAGCTTCTCCATGACAAGGACCCCGAAGTCACAAGCTCTGCCCTCCGAGCAGTCACGAACGCATCCAGGGGTACCGTGCGCGAAATAAGGCCTCGGCAATTTTCCATGGCGTCCGCAGATGACGACGCTTCTGTATCGTCCCATCTTTCCCTGAACAGCCGAGACAACAAGAAGGACCCCGTGTTTCTGCCCGTACTATCCGAAGATCAAGTACTTCGCCTGCTTCCTACTCTTGCCGAGCTTGGCAACAGCAAGCAATGGCGTGTGCGACAGAGTGCGGTCGAGATTGTGCCAGCCCTGTTGGGTTGCACCCGTAACATGGACACTCGAAAGGAAATCTCGCAGCTATGTTTACGCCTCATGGACGATCAAGTGGACGCAGTCCGTAGAACGGCGGCAGAGTGTCTGTGTCTCGGTGGGGGCAGTCTTGGTAGCCACGGTGAAGGAGTTGGAGCTGAGTGGATCACATCGATCGTCATTCCCCATGTGCGTAGATGCGCTGCTCATGCCAATGCAAAGCAGCGGTTACTGAGCCTGAAAATGATAGAGGTCGTTCTCCTTAATGGAGCTTGTCCTGCTAAGTGGAAAGGCGACGAGGAGGGAGAGAGACTGGCTGACTCGCCAATGCGAGAGCTTGCTGTCATCGCCCTGTCAATGTCGAAAGACAAAGTTCCAAATGTGCGACTGAATGTGGGCCGTGTCCTTGAGTCTGCAATACATGTTTTTGAAGACGACGCACTGGGTTTTATCAAGGAGGTTTTGATGCAGCAACTTGCTGCTGAAAAGGAACGGGATGGAGGTGGCGACCGCGATGTCCTCTTCTTTGCGTCGCGTTGCATACAAAAGGCCCGCGTTATCCTCGAGGAAGTTTCCTTCCCATCAACTGCAGAGCTGCTAATCATATGAACAAGGAACCGTCGTTTAAGAATAGAATTGAACAAATATATTAACATTAAACTGAATAAGAGCAGAATCTTCGCTTTGCCTCAGCAGTCGAATCTGGACCCCTTGCCTGAAAGCAAACGAAAAGCGAAGGTGTACATGTAGTCTAACTTTTAGGGAACGGAGGATAATAAAATGTACAAGTTTAAGGATCTACTAGGTTCTATTCGTCATCGGCGGATGCAGTGTTGCGTAACTCTTGCAGCATTTTCAAGTATTCTTGATCTAGAACATCTCCAAACTCATCGTCGCCGTCGGCACTGGATATGAGAGCTGAGTGGTATTGTATGTAGGCAGGTATTCCATCAACAGCGTGATACTTGGCGGGAACAACTGCCAGCATGTCCCTAATACTTCGTTCCACAACATTTAAGCAAAACAAGCATTCAGGTGGTTCCAAGACTCCTAACAAGTGATCTAACTCATCCAAGGCCTCTTGGGCGTCTGCCAAGGCACCACAATGACGCCAGGCACAACTGCCCCAGTCAAAACCAATTTCTTCGTATGTAACATCTTTTTCCTGAAGCCGCAGTTGCATTTGCTGCCTCAGCGCTGTAGCCGCCGGCTCTAATTTTGGCAGAACACTTGCTTGAATCGCATTGTGGACAGTGTCCCATTGATAATCCGCCACAAGCTTTTGCATTTCCAGCACTTGCAGCAATACTTCGCGAAGATCTTCTACAGCATTTTTCATCTTCATTTCCGAAGGCAACGACGCCTGAGATGACGCTCGTTGGGCTTGCTTACCAGTTGCGTCAAAGATAACTTCCTGCCATCGTGGAAGTCGTTTTTCCCGATGCTCTTTCATAACTTCATTAAATGCTCGAATTTCCGGAAGAAGCGGTGATGGTGTGTTTGCAAAGTCCATCTTGTTCTCGTTCTCTTCTTGGAGTAGGCTTAGACGTTGCTCTCTTCCAAAGGCCAATCCATGAATTGTCCTGATCCCAAATCCGGTGGAATGTAATTCTTTGGCATCTTCAAGTGAAGTGAAACTCGCTTTCGCGCCCGTTCTTGCCATCGATAGATTGCTTGTTTCTACAATCATGAGACGCGAGGGCCACAAATTAGCTGCGCCATAGTCTTCCCATGCGACCATGCCCACGGCCAGGAGGAGGGAAATAGACAACACAGCTACAAGCGGCTGTACTATTGTTTCCAGTCCGGCCATTAAAGCCACCAACGGGTCCGCGTCCTGAAAGGAAGGCAGAGAAGCAATAGTTGTTGTTGCACCAAGGTAATACTGGGATGTCTGCGAAGGCGAAGAAGGCGATAGGGACGAGGACAGGTTTGAAGGCGAATTTGACGAAGCCGTTTTTGAAGGCGCAGTTGAAGGTGGCTGGGACGACGGTGCTTCCGAAGGCGACGAGGATGAGGTAGCAGAAGGTGTCGAAGGTGATGACGACGTTTTCGAATTCGAAGGTGGTGATGAGGTTGCGGGCGTGTCTGAAGGTGGTGGGGATGCAGAAGATGATGAGGTTGATCCTGGCATATGCTCGTCGAACCATCGCTTAATATTCAGCCAATGGTCTGCTTTGGAGCACACTGCGCCGATGGGATGGTCGCAATCGTCATACAAGAGTAGCTTTGTGATGACTCCTCTGGAGCGAAGGATGTAATAAAACTCCAGTCCTTGCGATGGCGGCACGCGAAGATCTTTCGTTCCCAGTGCCACCAGGGTGGGCACCTTCACGTTTTGGACGTGTGCTACTGGGCTCTTCCTATACATTTCTATCAATTGCTCTGCCGTTGGACCTGTGCACTTCCCGTAGTCATACGTACCGAGACCACAACCTTCTATCACGCACCAATCTGGAATGTCAGTGGATGTTAGCATCGAAGCAATGTTCGTGACAGGGTTCCGCATGCAAGCTGCTTTGAACAAATCAGGGAATTGCCCTATGAGGTGACCTGCTAAGAAACCTCCATGAGATCCCCCGCAAATAAACAATTTGTCTGGATCAACCAGTCCCAGACCAGCAACATGCGACGCGGCGTGAACTACATCATTAACATCCAAATCTCCAATACGCCCTGGTAAATCTTCCACGGCAGATTGTCCAAAGCCTAAGCTTCCTCGATAGTTCACTAGCAGTAAGGCATAACCGGCTTGACCGCATAAATAGGCCAGCTCGGGAACATACCCTGCTGTGGATGCTGTATGAGGCCCCCCATGTGGCAGCACAATCATCGGAGGCAGCTTTCCCGAGGCATCTGACGTTGGAAGAATGAGTATGGATTGAATAGGAGCGTTCCATTGGAAGTTGTTGTTGTCGCCATCCGACGATGGTCGCTCGATCGTCAAAACTTGATAGGAGAATGCACACAACGACTCATCAGAAGATGGAACTGGTGAGCAGGAAGAAGAGGCCAGTGGAGCCAGTGACGCCACAGGGATGGCAGAGACCCCTTCATCTACGATGCTTCCTTTGATTAACTCGTCGGGGGGAATGTATAATACTGTGCCAGGTTTGTTGGGGGCAGTTTCTCTTACAATGATGCCACCCGAAGGTGTTTTGCAGAGTAGATCTTGACTTGTTAGACCGGTGCCACTAGATCCTTGGGCCGAAGAGCGCACCAGTCTTATGGTTCCATCCTTTATATTTACTCGGACTACTTGAACAGAGGACGCCCAAACAGTACTAGTGATCAATACCTCGCGAGATACAAAGCAATCTTCAGGAAGCTGCCCAATCAGTGCCAATCCAGGAAAGGGAATGGTTTCCACAATCCCCTCCTCCTTGGTAGCTTCTGGATCTCGAATATTCCACAATTGCTTCACTATGACATTTTCGCTTGTCAAGTCTGCAGCTCCTTCGTTCGCCTTCCAGTCCATTCCGTGAAGCCCGATGTGCCCAAAATGAGTATCAAAACCTTTTTCACTAGCCAGGAAGATGAGTTTGCTGTTCCCTTGATCGTCACTTGGAGAAAAGCGGGGTGATCGAGCGAGCTTCAGATGTGGTGTCAAACACACAAAACGTTCTTCTCTTACGCCAGCGTCATCATTGTCGTCCTCGTTGTCTTTGGTTGTCGCAATAGAATCCAAGAGCTTTCCAATGGGCGAGGCATATAGTTTACCAGCTCGTTGTTGACAATAAATCAATCCCAATCGTTTCGACATGTCTGGCCCACCACCAGCATCCCACGCCGTATACACCAGTGATTGGCCATCTGGAGAAAACACGCATTGACCAAGAGCATAGGACCCCAATGACGTTTTCTTCGTAGCATCCTCATCAAGGCCAGGAACATTGGTCACCTTGGTAATTTTTGTCGTATTGACATTGACGAGAAAGAAATCCAGTAATGGTTCTTGGCCATAATATTGCTCGCCCCAATTCTCAGACTTGCCCAATCCCAAGGTATTTTGTCCACCAAATATTTTTGTATTACTTCCATCTCCACTTTTCCTGATCGACGGATCAAAAAAGGATGAGGTTTCTGGCTTTTTTCGCTCCGCCGCATAGGCAAGAACAGTTTCATCTGGACTCCATACGGGTCGACCAAAGGTTGTCAAATCATTAATAACCTTTCCATGCAGCTTGTTGGTTGGCAAGACAATGCGACGAAGGAGCGACGAGGGCGAGGACGCCGACGACGTCCAGATTTCTAGCACTTGGGGAGGAGGAGACGCTTTGTCTCCACTCGCGTCATCTGCTCGAACAATGGCCAACTTGGTTCCAGAGGGACTAGGAATTCGAATTTGAACATTGGAATGAACTTCCGTGGGTGGAAAAGGAAAGAGCGAAGACTCTGTCGCAGCCTTTGGAATGGGGAACAGGTAGTCATAGTCTCGCTTTTTGTCATTGTCAATGTCTTCGACAGAGCGCGTGAAACGCAATAGCATTTGTTCGTTGCTGGTCTCGAGTACATACGCATTCGACAGAGTCGCAGCTGCCGAGACACAACGGTTGTAGCCTGCAATATCTTTTTCCAGGGCATTTGCTGCGTCAGTGGCGGTCGTCGTCGCCATCTTTGTTTTAGTCCTTGTAGTACGTGACGATGGCGTGGAAGAAACAAGTTTGCTGTGCAAGGGGAATAAGGAAGTTGTAGACGCCAGAAAAGAAAGTGGTCGCACGGATTTTCGTGATGCTGCAATTGAAAAAGCGGATGACAACGACGATAAGGAAGAGATGCAAACACAACCCAAAATTCTAGTGGCACTCAATCGCCAGTGCATCTTTCTCTCGATCCAAAAGAAATTTCTCAGCTTCTTAGTAAGCTGGATAGTAGAGGCATTCTGAATACTGTATTGTGTTCAAGTCGCCATGGAAGATCCATACTTATTGATAACAACTTGATGATGATGGCAAAGCTAAGATACGATCCATCGAGCCCACAACAACGCAACAAATGAGTGCGTAATAGCACCGTATGACAGGCAGACACATTTGACCCACCTGGAAGAATTCGAGCTATTGAATTGATGATGTTTTTGACTTATTGTTTCCTTTCTTTTTGTCGTCTGCAAGTCACCGTTGCTGTGTGGATTAGTGCATCATTTTAAGTGCATCTATTTGTTGTCATGTCTGTGACAAGAAATGACCAACAAAAGGATGGAATGGTTGGCTTCCCTCAAGTTCATGCAATGAGCATTGAAAGTGTTGCCCGCATTCACAGAATGAGACAATGCATTCATGTTGTGAACAAAAGAAGAGAAACTGCCGTTGCATGTTGTAACAGCACTTTTACAATTAAGAATGTAAGAATTTTGTATTGTGTCAAAATCAAATGCAAAACTGCGACAAAATCATTGAGCTTGCTTCCCTTTTCGCTCCGACAAAATTGAGATTGCTGTTTTGAGCTAAATTTTGATTCTGATTTCTCTTCTTAGCTGTCCCATGTGGTTGTCTGCAGTGTGTTGCATGCCCCACCACTGTTTAGTCTTTTACAAAAAACTGATTGGACTGATTGATTATTCTGGAGAATAAAAATGTTTAGGCAACACCGTTTGTGCAACTGCAACACATAAATGATGGTTGCTGCAACAGATGAAACCAACCAGAAAACACCAATCACGCAATGTGCTGTCTGAGATTTGGGTCAAATGAAATGTGATCAAAACAGTTGAATGTCATTTTGGAATGTGTCTCACTGACGGGCACTCATCCACTTCTCCACTTGTTGGCTAGGGTTTGGACCCATTTTCAAAATGCTCATCTTTCTTCCTTCAAATGATTTAAAAAAATCGCACCAACTAGACTAGCTACTAGTAGCTAGCTACTAGCTAGGTAGCTACTCCGGAGTACGTTCTACTTGCCAGGTACGACTGTGCGTACGTAGTGCTGCGTGTGACCCTGAGTTGTACAGTATCGGTCATTATTGTTAAATGCATCTGGTTTTCTCTGGCTTAATTACTGGGTTACTTCTCTTCTCTGTGCCGCTTGTGACTCGTTTCCATAGTGTTTTTCTCCTCATGATACTTTTCATAAGATTGCATACACTGTACAATGCCACACATCCTTTTCAGATGCTGGTCTTTGAGAAGCTTTCAGCCAAGATCATTCAACGACCAATATGCAAGCGTCGTGCAAAGCAGCCTGGCACTATTCAATACAGTACGTGCGTGGGCGCGGTACTGGAATAGTTTCACTGACAGATACGAAAACAGCAACCAATAATGTGATTCCTTGCAGATAACATGCAATAAGTCCATGTTCCATGCAGTACGAGTGGCGGTAAGCCTGTCATACTGTGACAAGATTCCTTTCGCTCAGCTTACTTTCTCCAGTTTGTCTGCTAACGCCTTGGCTCATTATTTTAGCTTCCGTTTAAAAGTAGAACTGTTTTGATATACCATTCTGGTTGAAGATATCGCATATCATTCTGCACAACAAACGTTGGAATAACATAATACTATTCTAGAATAGATGGTCTCTCTCATCTCGAATACTATGGATTCACCTGGTGGTGTCAAGGATTCCTTTACGGGCGGCGGAATGGGTGGACTGTCAGGATTTGGAGGCGATGAAGTCTACGAACCACGACGCAATGTGAAGCGCAGCATGTCCAATGATATGAAGCGGGCGATGAAGAGCTTGGAATATTCCGAGATCGACTTGGAGCTATTGGCGGATGACAATAAGAATTTTCAAATCCTCAAGGAAAGTTTACGAAGCAAGGGAGCAGTCACCAATGAAGTTCTCAAACAAAAATTACCATTATATGTCAAATACCGAAAAGATCGCATGGCACGGCACAATCCAAAGGCAGCTGAAGCACAAGAAGCCATGCGGCGATTGCCGGCCCGTAGTCGATCGACTGGGAAAATGAAGCCCGTCTCAGAGATAGAACGGCAAAGTGTAATGCGACCCGCCAACCGGGTCTTGACCGACGACGAAATGGCGGATGCTGGGGCACCACAAAGTATAACGCAGCAAGTGAGTCGAATCCTTCGACCAGCGGCCAAGAGAAATCTGCCCGCGAGAAGCAAAACCAACAATTGGTAATTCTAGAAATGTCAAGAACTGAAAACACAAACGAAAACCCATGTATTGCGTATGGCAAGAGAGGAGGAAGAAGAGTTAAAGACTTAAAGTACGCCCACAACACATGGACTGAGAAAATGTCGACAACCAACACTCAAACAATGATTCATTCCTTTATCTGGAAACTGTTTTTTCACGCCTGTGTCAATAGTATTGTCACCTAATGATCAAAGCTACACAATTGTATTCATTTTAATTCCACTGGTTTATCTTCTGCTGCCAATAATGAATAAGGATTATCATCCAATTGAATAGGGTCGTGAGCCTCCCCAGTGGCAGATTCTTTCCCGAAGGCATCCGTGATAAAAACAAGGTCGCTGTACTTTTTCTTAGTGAACTGCCTCCTGCTTGGGGAATCAGGGAGGAATCTCAAATGTGGCAGAACATATACTACTTGTTAGCTAGTGTGCTAATAGCTCGTGTAGGAAATGATTCAATTTAGGCATTTGGTTTTGCATGGGTAGTTAGTTGGCTGTAACTTCACCTCACATTGTCAGATAATGAATGTGACTGATGCTAAAGTCACGACCAGGAATAGGCATATAAGATGGCGGTTGAAGCAGTGACCATAACCTATTGCTTCTAGCAGGATTACTCACTGCCTTTGACATTGAGCCAGAGCCACTCTCCATTTGCGTGTTACTACACTTCTGCACGCCATCAACATTCATAACCATAGATAGTTGCCTGTGATGGCTGATTAGCATTATGTAATTTTATGCACCTTCATACAGTAGGCCATGTCTAGAATGATGTGGTGTAGCTCTGAAAACTAATGTTAGTGAAAGAAAGTACAAAAAGGATCTAGAGTGATGTTTGACAGGAGAAAGCAGCATAGAAGCAGCGCCAAAAGTAGCAAGCTAAAGCTTTTAAGTACAGTAATAGGAATCAAGATTGGGTTTAAAATCTTAGTGGTCTCGTGCGAGACCAAAAAGTGACACTAGGATGTAGACGCACGTTGCCTCCAAGCCAATCAAATAAAAAAATGCCGCGAAAACTTCATGCCCAACAGCAGCATGCATCACAACAACCTGCTTTGACTTTCCAAACAATTGCAATTTGGACTATTAATTTTGTAAACATACGGCACTACTACTGTACTGGTCGAGCAACAAACCATCATGACGACAGAGAATGATTGTTGGGGAGCTTTTGGAAGTGACGAAGAGGATGACGAAAGCGATGCCGAAATGGGAGAAGAAAATCTGCCCGCCGCGTCGGAAGCAGCTCTGTTTTTGACTAAATCGTTTCTCCATGACAATTCCAAGATTTCCATTGGTGAAAGGCGTATTGGGATTTTCGCTCATGACGATGCTGATGGTCCAAAGAATCATAGTTTTGGGGCTCAAGCTTGGAGCGACACATTGGAACAACGGGGCTTTGGGACTGTCTCCATTCTTGCTGCCAGCGATAGTGCCAACCATAACAAGAATGGAGCAATGTACGATGCTATTGTGGTTTTGGTTAGCCTCGCAACAACAGAGCTACAGGCGATTCGCGAACTTCAGGACAAGGCTCACGATAGACTTGTTCCGGGTGGGTTTATGTTGGTCGCTCATTCCACAGTACCAGCGAGCTCTACTAGCGCAACAAACGGTACCTTTGAAATCGGTTCCCTTCTGCAAATGGATTTGGGAAAATGGAGCCATCGATCACCGTCATCTGAAAATCCTAATAACAACATCAACAACAATGAAAACCAGGAAGCAGCTTTGATGGAACTCATTTTTCAAAGCAATGACACTCGCGTTGTGGTCCTGCAAAAACGCCTTTGTCAAATTCAAGAACGTTCTTGCTTATGGTTATCCTCCAAACATTCCATTGCCCAGGAACGACAACGCGCCGAAGAAGCGACAGTGGTCTTGTCGGCACACGAAATTGAAAGTGGACAGATGACGGAGCCTTCGATTGTCAAGGCCGTTGAAAAAATGAAGGACCATGGCTATTGTATCATCCCCCGTTTACTCGATGCCGCTGAATGTCTTGAATGGGGCCACGCCGTACTGTCGGATCTGCACAGTGCGTCGAAAATACTTGTGGAACGGGAAGGCGTGGATTTATTTCATCCGCATTCTTCCAAAAAGGATCCGCAATCCTATCGTGAACTTTCCATGCGCGAAGATTTAAGGATGGATTTACGCGACGGTCCTCGTATCCGCCAATTGAGGGGAAGAGGCGGCGGAGAGAACAACAGCAACAACAAGCCGATTGTATTGAAAGGAAGTCAAATGGAACCAGAAGACGTTTCGGCTACTACTCCAGCGACTCCTGCTACTAGTAATGGGCATGAATCTGCTGCCAATCCCTTTTTTCGACAAAATCCTAGCGTGCTGGAAGTCGTACGACGAACTATGAACCCCAGAGTCGGGAATTTGTACAAAGGAAACTTTGGACGATACAATTTTTCGGGAGGCGGCCCAGACGGAAGTTTCCAGGACATTCGGCTTTCTGCCGTTGGTGGTATTGTCAGTCTTCCGGGATCTGCAGACCAAGCCTTGCATGCCGACACGCCTCATTTGTTTGAACATGCCACACTTCCCGCTCATTATATCAACGCTTTTACACCGGGTTGTTCAGGAGATTCTTTGGTTGGATGTACAGCCTTTGTAAACGGATCTCACAAGATTGAATTTACAGCACAGTATTTGGCCGAAGATGTAGGCCATGACAACAGCAATGGCAACAGCAATGGGGGCAGCAGTCAGCATCCATCCTCTGCCGCATCGGGTGATAATCATAACGCGGTATTTCATTTTTTGGCCCGCCCACAGTTGGAACTGGGGGATGTAGTATTGTTTGATTGCCGGACACTCCACTTTGGCCTTGCGAACATGTCCAAGAGTGTGGAGCGACCATTGCTCTATTGCAATATGACCCATGCTTGGTTCACAGATCCCAAGAACTGGGATGATCACCATCCCGTTTTTGAGGATTTATAGTACTTTATAAGAATTTTGTGTTGGATGGAATCAAAGCAGCTAGGTAGTACATAGTAGTTTCTGGTCCATGGAGGTGCAAAGAAAGAGAAGTTCTAGTACTAGCGCACTTTTAAAGTCTAGTATTGCTGTATGGTACAAATGCGCTACAGGTAGCGCTACTAGCTAGCCCGTGGGTGTTCTTCAAATACCATTCATTAATCTTTTTTCTTCGCAAATGCTCATGAAGTTGGAGATCCTTAGTCAACGTTTTCCCCTCTAGCAGAAGACAGAGGCATCTGTCAAGTGATTACAGCTGCAACAGCTAGCTGACAGCAAGTCAAATTCTGTCAGAAGCAGGTGGGTGAATGTGTGCAGCAAGTTGAGGATTTAGACCCAATTTACTCAAACAAAAAAGACGTGAAGGCTGTTAAACTGTTTGAATCCTTATTTAGACCTTAGTGTTCCTGCCTGCCTCTGTATCCCACATGGCGCAGCCAAGGGACCAGAGACAAGCTTCATAATTTTTTTTTTTTTAAATGGCTTTTGGAGCTACCAGACTCTCACTGGTTGGATGCTGTATCGCTCCCGCAATTGAATGGCCCCAATTCTTATTGAGTTGTATAGACCAGGGACCGCCACTGTCTCCCCCAACCGTCAAGTCATCATCGACAGCGACGAGGTTCCTCTTCGTGGGCTGTCCCGACACTGTGGCAGAGACACTAATGGCATAGACTTGGGAACAATCGCGTCTTCCCTGCATACGGCTATAAACGCACACATTTTCACCCACGGAAGGGTATGAATCCCAACCCGTGATCTTCCTCATGGTAGAAGGACTCGCCCAGGACTCGGGCAACTCCCAGTGAGGGGTGGTGTGCCACGCAAAGTCTCCGCAATTTCCACAATGAACCCCCTCAAGGGTCATCGAACAGTCCGATTCGGGGGTGTTGTGCAATCCACTGTCCTCCGCATCGTACGTATTCATGTTGTTGCAGTGACCAGCTGTAAGGACGCCTGTAATTCCGGTGCTCGACTGACGAACAGCAAATCCCGACGTACACTGCGAGCCGTTTCCATAGACCTTGCGACCCCCTCGGGTGTGCAAGTCTCCTGCAACCGATTGGTCACTCGGGACGATGTCGAGCTGGAAATCCTCTGTCTCTTATACACATCTCCGAGCCCACGAGACTAAGGCGAATCTCGTATGCCGTCTTCTGCTTGAA
>ENA-ORBV01006404-ORBV01006404.1-microbial-mat-metagenome-genome-assembly--contig:-NODE-6404-length-20800-cov-5.287748_pt1 | contig 20800 bp, 17 predicted proteins | sample MGYA00237777_ERZ505514 | MGnify/ENA primary metagenome ERZ505514 (study PRJEB26160, sample SAMN06269048) | microbial mat metagenome | isolation source: Oligotrophic lake microbial mat | place... | reverse complement strand
GCGGGCGCACGGACGCACGACGCGCTGGGAGGGCATGGGCGGGCTTCTGGTAGATCGCGGGGGCTTGCCCCGTGGCGACCGGGGGGAGTCGTTCGCCGATCAACGCACCAGCGAGCCGCGATCTACGAGCAGCCCGGATGCGCTAGGATGCGCGGCCTCATGGCCCCTTCAGCGACCCTGCACCGATTCCACGTGGCGCTCTCGCACGTCGACCGCGGCGTCTACGAGACGCTCGATCTGCGCATCGCGCGCCATCCCTCGGAGACGATGGCGTACCTGCTGACGCGGCTCCTCGCGTACACGTACCTCTATGAAGAGGGCATCACCTTCTCGAAGGGTGGCCTCTCCGACACCGACACGCCGCCGCTCTCGATCATGACGCTCGACGGCCGGCAGACCGCGTGGATCGAGATCGGGTCGCCGTCGCCGGAGCGACTCCACAAGGCGAGCAAGGCGACGCCGCGCGTCGTCGTGGTGACGCACAAAAATCCGCAGCTCCTCCGCGAGACGCTCCTCGGCGCGACGGTCCACAAGAAGGACGCGCTCGAGATCTACGCGGTGGAGGGCGCGCTCCTCGAAGCGCTCCTTCCGCTCGTCGAGAAGACCAACGACTGGTCGCTGACCTTCACGGAAGGCGAAGTCCCGCTGGTGATGAATCGGGTGGATGGCCGTCACTGGCGCGGTCGCGCGGAGTGGGTGCTTGACGGACTGAACCTGTCGGATGGCGACGTTCTCGTGTATCGCGCGATCGCACGCGACCGTAATCCCAACGGCAGTCCCGTCCAGTCGGATCAGTTCCTGATCGAGGTCGGCCAGCTGGCCGGCGCCGTCGGCTCAGGCTTCGCGCTGCCGGCTGAAGAGAAGAAGTACGCCATCAGTCAGCAGATGGTGATCTACAAGACTGAGCAGTTGTTGGCGTCAGCCAGGAATGGCCTGCCGAGCCGTAACCCTGGCGCCGGCTGGTTGGAGCAGAATCAGCTGCTCGCCATCGAGCAGCGCATGGTGCGGGCCGAGGTCGTGTTTCTCGGCGGCGGCGAAGTGCAGGACGAGATCGAAGAAGCGGCGCACTCGCATGAGGTGGCCGAGGGCCGCCTCGAGAACATCGGCCGCGCCGAAATGTTGCGGGCCATCAACTTCATGTCGCAGGCCGAGGCCTTGTTGAACGATGGCAAGACGCCGGAGGCGCTGGTGCGCGAGCGCGAGGCGCTGCGAAGTCTCGAGCGCGCGTTCGATCGGCGGCGCTACTTTCTGCGCACCCTGCCTGATCGTTCGCGCATCGACACCACCCGCCGGCTGACCGGCAACTTGAAGGACGCGCGGTCGTGGACCCGTGAGCGGAGCGGTGTGGCCGGACCGCCGGCGCTCGAGCAGCAGCGGGCGTTGATGCGCGACTTGGCGGCGGCGGCCAACACCGGCGCCGGCATCGACGCCTCTCTGGCGGCGCGCATCGCGGCGCTGGATCCGGCGGAAACGTCGCTGCAACGGGCGGCCGTCGCTCTGGCATCCGCCTCAAGTGACCAAGCGCGTCGCGATGCCGTGTGGCACGCCATGCAGTCGGTGACGTCGCATGCCCTGAAGTCGATGGCCGGAACCGACGCCATTCCGCTGATGGTTGATCCGCTGGCCGGCCGGCTCGCCGACGAGATGGCGCGCCAGGGCAAGGGCCGGCAGTGACGAGAGAGCAGGGCCTGCGCGCGGCGCTGCGCGTGACCGCGGTGCTGATTGCCGTGGCCGCCGCCATCGATCCGGTCGTGACCCGAATGCGCCCTGCGCCGCAATCCGTGGTGGTCGTGCGCCTGGCGTCGGTCGATGTCACCAGCGTCGAACGTGCGCTGAGCGAGGTGCTTCCGGGTGCGAACATCACCGTTCGCTCGCCTGGTGCCGGCAGGCTCCCGTGTGCGCCTGGTGAGTCGTGCGTCGCCGTGTCAGACGGTTCGGTCGACGTCTCGATTCCGGATGACCTGACGGCGCCGCTCTCGCTCATTCACCTCAGCGTCGCGGGCGGTTCAAATGTCGCGGTCCAATCCGTCGGCGCGTCAGCGTCCCAGCACGCCGCCGCATCGGGCACCGTTCGCGTGGTGATGGTCGGCACCGGCATGGCCGGGCGTCGGACCGAGTTGCGTGTCACAGACGGTAGCGCCACGGTGGGATCGGCCACGCATGACTGGAAGGCGGACGGCGATGTGACCCTCGACATTCCCTGGTGGCCGTTGGCCGGTGGCCCGCGCGCCTTGCGTGTGGCGGCGTCGCCATTCGAGGGTGAGGCCAGCGCCCTCGACAACGCCGTTGATGTCGGGGTCCAGGTGTCGTCCGAGCGCGCCGCGGTGCTGGTGTTCGACGCGCGTCCGTCGTGGGCCAGCACCTTCGTTCGGCGCGCCCTGGAGGACGATCCGCGCTTCCAGGTGGAGCACCGGGTCGGCCTGGGCCCCGCCCTCGCCGCGGGCACCGCAGGCGGCCGCCTCGACTCCCGCGCGCTCGATGCCGCCGCGGTCACCATTGTCGGCAGCCCCGAAAGCCTGAGTGCCAACGAAGTGTCGTTGCTCGAACGGTTCGTCCAGATCCGCGGCGGCACACTGCTCCTGTTGCCTGACCGCGCGCCGGCCGGACCCGCGGCTCGACTGTTTGCGGGACGCTGGACGGAGCATCTGGAAGCGACGGCATCGCCCGCGGGTGTGCTGCAGGCGTCAGAGACGCTGCGACTCACGGCGGCGTCTCCGTTCGATCTCGTCCTGGGATCAGCGAAGGGCCGTCCGGTCATGGTGCTGTCGCCGTCTGGCAACGGCCGTGTCGTGGTCTCGGGCGCCATGGATGCCTGGCGCTATCGCGATGTGGATGGCGGCACCTTCGATCGCTTCTGGCGTTCGTTGGTGCTGCAGTCGGCCGCGGCCAGCACGCCGTTGACGATCTCGTTCACCAGTTCCATCACGAGACCTGGGACAGCTGCCGCGTTCGTGGTGCGCCATCTCCGGATGGATCCGGTGACGGCGACCGAGGTTCTGGCGACGGCCACTTGTGGCGACCACGCCTCGGCGGCCATTCGCGTGTGGCCGTCCGGGCAGAACGGCGTCTTCACCGGGACGATGCCGGTTGAGGGTGACGAGCCGTGTCGCCTCCGGGTGTCGATCGATGGTGGACCGTCGGCGGAAGGTGGCGTTGCGGTGACGGCCGGCATGACGCGAAGTGTGGCCGACGTGCGCTTGAAGCTCGAGCGTGCCGCGACGCGTTCCGGTGGCGTCGTCGTCAATGCCGGCGACGAGGGCACGGTCGCCACCGCGCTCGCACCGCGGGTGTCGGCGGCTGCGCTTCCGGACCCCGTTCGTCCCATGCGTTCGCCCTGGTGGATGTTTCCGTTTGTAACGATTCTCGGCAGTGAGTGGTGGCTGCGTCGCCGCTCGGGACTGAGGTAAAGTTAACCCGCCATGCAGTCTCGTCGTGACTTTGCCAAGACCATCGGCCTCGGCGCCATCGGCCTCAGTCTCGGGCCGTCCGTATTCGCGCGACAATCCATCGATCCATTCCCGGCCGTCAGGAATCCGAAGTACCGCACGTGGTCCGAAGACGCGCTGCGCGAGGCCAGGCGCCTCGGTTGCACGTATGCCGACATCCGCTTCACGCTGAACCGTTCGAACGGTGTCGCCGTGCGTAACGGTGACATCCAGAGTGGCGGCAATGTCGGCTTTGGCAACTTCGGCGATGAAGATACCTACGGCTTCGGCGTGCGCGTGATTCACTCCGGCGTGTGGGGATTCTCGAGCAGTCCCAACGTCACCCCGGATGAAATCAAGCGCATTGTCGCAGTGGCGACCGAAGTGGCGAAGGCGAGTGCCACCGCGAAGAAGTTCGACGTGCGGCTGGCGCCGGTGAAGGCTTACGACACGTTCTGGCAGACCCCGATCAAGGTCGATCCGTGGAGCATCCCGCTGGAAGACAAGGTGGCGTTGCTGGTCGACGTGACCAGGACGATGCAGAAGAACCCGGACGTGATGTTTGGGAACGCCGCCGTCAACGTCAACTACGAGTGGAAGTTCCTCGCGACGTCGGAGGGCTCGTTCATCGAGCAGGTGTGTTATTACACCGCCGCCTCGATCAGCGCCACCGCCCGCAAGGACGGCATGGTCAAGACGCGAACCTTCGACCCGGGCACCGAGACGCGCGGCTGGGAGTTTGTCACCGACAACGACCTGAAGGGCAATGCCGAACGGGTGGCGGCTGAGGCTGTGGAGTCGGCGATGGCGAAGCCGGTCGGCTCGGGCCTGAAGGATCTGATCCTGATGCCGAACCATTCGGCGCTCACCATTCACGAAATCATCGCGCACCCGACGGAACTGGATCGCATTGTCGGCTACGAGGCCAACTATGCCGGCACGAGCTTCGTCAAGCTCTCGGATGTCGGCCAGCTGAACTTCGGCTCGAAGCACTTGAACGTCACCGCTGACCGCACCCATCCGGGTGGCGCGTCGACGGTCGGCTATGACGATGACGGCGTGGAAGCGCAGAAGTGGCCGATTATCCGCGACGGCATTCTCGTCGGCTTGCAAACCAATCGCGAGACCGCGCACTACATGGGCGAGACCACCTCGCGTGGCTGCACGTTCGCCAACCACTGGCGCAACTATCCGTTCCTGCGCATGCCGAACATCCAGATGGAGCCGGGCCCGAAGGGCTCGCCGACGCTTGAGCAGATGATCGCGAGCGTCCAGGACGGTGTGCTGGTCGACGGCCAGGGCAGCTTCAGCATCGACCAGCAGCGTTACAACGGCCAGTTTGGCGGCAACTGCTTCTGGGAGATCAAGAACGGCAAGAAGACGCGGATGGTCACGGACTTCACCTACAACGCCATCACCACGGACTTCTGGTCCAACCTCGACGCGGTGGGCCCGCCCGAGGAGTGGCAGCACATCGGCATGGGCGGCGATGCGAAGGGGCAGCCGGTGCAGTCGAACCGTCCGTCCCACGGCGCCTCACCACTCCTGCTGCGCAAGATCATGGTCGGCACGGCCTTCAAGTAGGAAGCCTCCGGCTTCAGCCGGAGTTGAGTAACGAAGCAGCCTCCGGCTTTACCGGAGTTGAGGACCAGCAATGGCGTATTCACGAGACGAGATCAAGCAGATCACCGACAAGGTGCTCAACATGTGCAAGGCCGACGCGGCCGAGGTCCGCTTCTCTGGCGGCGAGCGGTCAGCAACGCGGTTTGCCAATTCCAGCATCACCGCCAACCTGATCGAGCACGATCAGGAAGTGCAGATCACCGTGCGCTACGGCCAGAAGTCGGCCAGCGCCACGACGCACCAGTTCGACGATGAGTCGCTGAAGCGGACCATTGATGCCGTGCAGGCGCTGGCCCGTCGCAAGCCCGACAACCCGGAACTGATGCCGCTCGTGACGCCACCCCAGACCTATCTGGAGTTCGACGCGGCGCTGCCGTCAGCGGTGAACTTCGGGCCGGCCGAACGGGCCAGGATGGTCAAGGCCAGCACCGACATCTGCGAGAAGAAGGGCGTGCTCGGCGCCGGCTACATTCCGAAGTTCGATTGGGTTGATGCCAGCGCCAACACGCAAGGCCTGTTCACCTACTTCCACTACGCCGATGCCAGCTTCATTCTGACCTGCCGCACGCCGGATCAGACTGGTTCAGGCTGGGCCGGGACGACCGGCGTCAAGGACATCAGGAACATCGACGCCGAGATGCTGACCAACGTCGCGGCCGACAAGGCGCTCAGGTCGCGCAAGCCGCGCGCGATCGAGCCTGGCAACTACACCGTGATCCTCGAGCCGCGGCCGGCGGCGCGCTACCTGTCGTTGATGACCAACTCACTCAACGCCCGCAACGCCGAAGAAGGCCGCAGTTTCATGAGCGGCAAGCAGCGTGGTGAGACGCGTCTCGGCGAGAAGGTGTTCGGCGACAACTTCACGCTGCGCAGCGAGATTGGCAACCCGATTCTGCGCCAGTCGCCGGTGGGGCAGGACGGCCTCGCCGCCAAGAGCATCACCTGGGTGGAGAAGGGCGTCGTCAAGAACCTGTTCTACGACCGCTTCTGGGCCAGTCGCCAGAAGAAGGAAGCGACCGGCACCACGCCCAACATGAGCCTGGTGATGGACGGCGGCACGACCAGCGTCGAGGAGATGATCAAGTCGACCAAGCGCGGGCTGCTGGTCACGTTCTTCTGGTACATCCGCCCCGTCGACAACATGACGCTGCTCAACACCGGCATGACCCGCGACGGACTGTTCCTGATCGAGAACGGCGAGATCGTGGCGCCGGTGCAGAACTTCCGCTGGAACGAATCGCCGGCGGTCAGCTTCAACAACATCTCGGCGCTCGGTCCCCAGGTGCCCATGCACACGGGCGAGGCGTACGACAACCCGGGCACGGCACTGGTGCCGGCGATGAAGCTCGAAGATTTCACCATGACGTCCATTTCCCCGGCGGTGTAACGATGCTGAGAAGAGACTTCGTCAGAACTCTCGGCGCCACCGGCGTCGCCCTTTATGCCAGCGACCTGGTCGGCGATTTGATCGCGCAGTCGCCCAAGGCCAAGGTCATGGAGTCGCGCTTCAAGGGCCTGTCCGAGATCGCCCTGTCAGAGGCCAAGCGCCTCGGCTGCACCTACGCGGACATTCGCTTTACCCGCAACGTCAACGACAGCGTCGCGGTTCGCGACCGCATTGTCACTGACTCGTTCGGCTTCGGCTCCGGTGGCCTGGAGACCAGCGCCGGCTTTGGCGTCCGCGTCATCCACAGTGGCGTGTGGGGCTTTGCCAGCAGCCCGTTCGTCACCGAGGGCGATATCAGGAAGATCACCGCCTTGGCCACCGACGTAGCCAAGGCGAGCGCGATCAGCAAGCGCTTTGAGGTCAAGCTGGCGCCGGTCGAGGCCTACCAGGAGTACTGGGCGGCCAAGGTCGTGCAGAAGCCGGAGGACGTGTCGCTCGACGACAAGATCGCGTTCCTGATGAAGATCAACGAGGCTGCGCTCAAGGTGCCCGGTGTCATCCGCGTGCAGTCGAACATGGCGTTCGACTACGAGTGGAAGTACCTCGCCACCTCGGAAGGCTCGTACCTCGAGCAGGAGATCTGGCGCACCTCGCCGGGTTTCACGGTGACCGCGCTCAAGGACGGCAAGTCGAAGTCGCGCACCTTCTCGGTGGCGCCCAAGTCGGCCGGCTACGAAGTGGTGCTGAACGCCAGGATGCTCGAGAACGTCGAACGGATCGCCAACGAGGCGGTCGAGCACTGCACGGCGCCGCCGGCGGGCGTCGGCCTCAAGGACCTGATCATGACGCCCGCGCACGCCATGCTCACCATCCACGAAATTGTCGCTCACCCGACCGAACTCGATCGTGTCGTTGGCTACGAAGCCAACTACGCCGGCACCAGCTTCGTGAAGGTGTCTGACGTCGGCAAGCTGATGATGGGCTCGAAGCTGTTTAACGTGACGTGCGACCGCACGATCGAGGGTGGCATGTGCACGATTGGCTATGACGATGACGGCGTCAAGTCGCAGCGCTGGCCGATCATCCAGGAAGGGAAGCTCGTGGACCTGCAGACCAACCGCGAGACGGCCCACTACATTGGCCAGAACGCGTCGAAGGGCTGCACCTTCGCGACCTCGTGGCGCAACTATCCGTTTCTGCGCATGCCCAACGTGCATGTCGAGCCCGGCCCGCCGGGATCGCCGACGCCCGAGGAGATCATTGCCGACACCAAGGACGGCATTCTGATCGACGGCCGCGGCAGCTACTCAATCGATCAGCAGCGTTATAACGGACAGTTCGGCGGCGACGCGTACTGGGAAGTGAAGAACGGCAAGAAGACGCGTATGCTGAGCGACGTCACCTACAACGCCATCACCACCGACTTCTGGCAGAACCTCGACGCGACGTCGGGCAAGGAATCGTGGGAGATGTTCGGGACGACCGGTGATGCCAAGGGACAGCCAGTGCAGATCAATCATCCTTCGCACGGCTCGCCCTGGTGCCGCATTCGTCGCATCATGGTCGGCGCCGCGTTCAGTTGATCGCCGTACGAAAAAGGACCGAAGGGGGATTTGCCATGCACGTCCCCCTTCGGTCTACCCCCAGAAGTTGTTCCCGCCCCGGCGGCAGCGAAAGTGCCGCCCCATCGATGGCAGGGCTTTCGCCCCGCCTAGTACGTTTTCGCCGAGTTGTCGAGCCAGGTGTCGACGTCTCGCTCGGCCTGGTCACGGGCAATGCCGTAACGCTCCTGCACCCGCCCAACGAGCTGGTCTTTCTTGCCGTCGAGCTGCTCGATTTCGTCGTCAGTGAGCTTGCCCCACTGCTCCTTGACCGAGCCCTTGAGCTGAGCCCACTTACCCTTGAGAATGTCGTCGTTCATCACTGGTCTCCTTGTTGATGAGTTGATGTTCTCGTGACGTCGCGATCGCGTGACTGAAATCGCGCGATCACGAAATCACCAAGTCCCAGAATCGGTTACGGGTTGGGAACCACCGTGAGCTGGTTGTCGACGCGGTAACCGGTCGCTTCCGCGGCGGCAATTCGGGCCGCTTCGTCACGCTGGGTCGCCGTCTTCACGGAACCGTTCAGCACCACCGTCCTGGTTTCGTGGAAGGTGTCGACGTTGATGTGGCTCGCATCGACCGTCCGGTCGGCCATCAGTGCCGACTTCACGTCGATGGTTTCCACTGCCGCGGCGATGGCGCCGCCGGCGTTCGCGGCCGCCGCACGAGTCTCAGCGGAGGCCTCCTTCGATGCGTCCTTGGCGTCGGCGCTGGCCTCAGCCGCCTTGTCGGCGTTGCGTTCGGCGTCCTTTTCAATGCCGGCCGCCGTGTTCGAGCACGCCGCGAGGGAGAGGCCGCTCATGAGAGCGATTGCGAGATATCCGTTCTTCAAAGTCATCGGTCCTCCTGTGGGGCTTACGTGCCCGACAAGGACTGATACTTCAAGTTCGATGCCAGCGTTTTCGCCAGGTTGGCTGCCGATCCGGGTCACTCCGGGTAATTAGTGGAAGCCGGCGGGTGCAGTCACGGTCGCAGCCTTCCAAGGCCACCATGTCCGCTGCCACCGCCCGTGTCCGAAGGGGTAGGCCCGCCCTTCACAAATCGGGCAATAGAAGGGCCAGAGGTCAGCCATTCAGTGGGCCTGGTCTTTGCGCCACGACCGCCTCTAGCTTCCCATCGCATAGACGACCACGTTGACGCCGAAGCGCGTGTTGTCATCACGCTGAAAGCGCTTGTTGCGCCAGTCGTAGTCCCATTCGCAACCGTAGTCCTTGTTTGAATACAGCACGCCCAGGCGGCCCTTGACCGTAACCCCGCGCAGGTAGTCGTGGACCAGGTCGTCGCCCCAGCCATTCAGTTCGTGCGCGGTCTGCGGCGGACCGTCCGCGAACTGAAAGAACGCGCGATAGAGGGGATGGGCGCGTGGCAGCTTGTCGAGCGTGCCCGGCTCGGGGAAGGCACGCCGCATCTCGTGCTCGAACGACGTGGCGTACAACCCGGCGACATCGTGATTGCAGTCGTCTGAAAACAGCAGGCCACCGCGTTCGACGAAGCGGCGCAGGCGGTCGCGTTCCGTGGTCGAGAAGCGCACCAACTTGTGGCCGGTCATGAACAGGAACGGGAATGACAGCAGTTCGTCCGAATCGGCGGTGATCACCACTTCCTCGGGGTACACAGGAATGTTTGTGTACTCGACGACCGAGTTCAGGATGTTGGCGGCCACCTTCGGGTTGTAGTCCCAGTCTCCTGATTCGTAGCGGAGGCGGGCGAACACAAACTCGTGTGCCCGGGGCTTGCCCCGTACCGGGCGAGGCACCTGATCCAGCGTCATCGGTCTGTCCACGATACCGCAGACTGGCACGGATTGTGGTCGCGCTGGCTCATCCGAGCTCGACGCCACGCCACGTTGGCGACGCAATTGCAATGGAGACAGCGGAGCCCAATATGTATCCAAGACTCATTCCGGCACTTCTCGCGTTCGGTCTTTCCCTGGTCGCCGTCTCTGCCCAGGAGCAGGACCGCGCGACCATTCAGTTGCGTGACGGCGCCAAGGTCGAAGGGCGCATTGAAGAGCTCGCCCAGGACACGCTCGTGCTGCGCGTGTCGCGCGACGATCAGCGCCGCATTCCCATCGGCAGCATTGCCCTGATCGACCGTAAGGGCGGGGCGGCGGGATTGCCCGAGACGGAAGTGCGTGAGGCGCGCAACGCCGAGCACCTGCTGTTGCTGACCGGCGGGTCGAGCGTCAGAGGCCAGCTCGTTCAGATTCGCGGCGGCGAAGGTTCGGGCGACGGGGGACCGCGGGCCTACATCTTCAGGACGGCAGCGGGCGAGGATCGGTCGTACTCGGCCGACCAGATCGCGCGCATCTACCTGGGGACGTATCCGTTCGAGTCGACCGCGCGCGAGCCTGCCGTCACTCCGTCCACGCCAGCGCCGCCAACGTTCGTGCCCGCTGGCGGCGTTCGCGTCCCCGCGTCGGCAACGTGGGTCGCGACCGGTCTCACCGTGCGCAAGGGCGACGTGGTGATCTTTGACTCCACCGGTGAAGTGCAGCTGTCCGACAACGCCGCGGATCGCGCGCGTCCCGCCGGCACGAACCGAATGGCCCAGTCGTCACCGATGCCCGACACCAACGCCGGCGCGCTGATTGGCCGCATTGGCACCAACGGCCGTCCCTTCGGCATTGGCGACCAGGCGAGTGTGCCGATGCCCGAGGCCGGCCTGCTGTATCTGGCCGTGAATGACGATGAGCGCGGCGACAACGCCGGCGAGTTCATCGTCGTCGCTCGCCGCCGCTAACGATGGCAACGCGCGGGCCTAGCGCCCGCGCAATGTCTTGCCCAGTTCCAATACGACCTTGGGGTGATCCTGCGTGCCTTCGACGCGGATCACCAACCGGGTGCCCGCGCCGTTCTGCCGAAACAAGGGATTGAGCGGCTTCAACAGCCAGCGTTTGAATCCTGTGAGGGTGTTTGACGCTGATGCCTTCAGCAGCACCTCACCATGCAGCGCCAGGGTCTTCGGTTTCAGCTGGTGGGTGCCCTCCAGCTTGATCGACGCGCCGGTCACATTGAAGGCGAGTCGCCGATAGGTGAGCACGCTGTTCTTTAACGCAAATCGGCCGGTCAAGTTTGATGCGACGTTATCGATGGATTCGTCGGCGGGCCGACCTTGGCCGCGCCGGCTGAGCGTGTCAACCTTCTCCTGCACGGCCTCGTCGGCGAACCGCAGCCGGGTTGCGCTGATTGAACCTTCGAGCGCCACGCGGTCGATCACGTCGGCCTCGCCCTGAGGCAAGTCAAACGCCGCATCGATCGTCACGGTGCCGCGCGCCATCGGCGGCTGCGTCTTGCTGGCCAACTGCAGGATCTCTGACAGGTTCGCCGCCTTGCTGGTCATGTTCAGCATGACGCGCTTGCCCTTCAGGCCGTGCGTGCCCTCAATGACGCCGTGCGCCTGCAAGGGCGAGCTGCCGAGCATGATCTCGACCCGTGTCAGCGCGACGTCGCCCTTGGTGCCATCAACCAGGGCCTCGTAGGTCGTGGTCAACGGCAGGCTGCTGCCGTCCAGCGCCGTGAGGCGGAAATCAGGGGTGCGGGTCTCGCCGCGCGTGGCGATCTGTTCCAACACCCCGCTCATGGAGCCGGTGGCATTGAGCTGGCCCTGCAGGCCCCTGATGGTGCCGAGGTCGGCGGCGAAGGTGTAGTCACCGGCAAGCCCGCTGGCGCCAGGGGCACTGGCATTCCATGGACCAAACCGGCCGGCCGCCTCGATCCGGCCGTACGGGACGGGATTGGTCAGTGCTGCGCGGAACCGCGATGACGCGCCACCACCCACGTCGTCCATCTCCAGTTCGAAGATGTCCCACACCTTCGGGTTCTTTCCCTGGGTCTTTGGAATGACCGCCAGCCGGGTGTTGGTCGCCGTCAGACGCCTCACAATCAAGCGTCCCCGTTCGTCGCCGCCGCCGCTGGCTCCGCCGCGCCCCTGATCGCGTTCGGGCCGGGGTATCGGACGCTTGCCGGTGGCGTCGTCCTTCGGCGGAATGTGGATCTCCATGCCGTCCACCGTGACGTGCTCGACCGTGGAACTCCACAGGTCCAGAAGCCTCAAATCGACGGTGAACGAAGCCACCACAATCAGCGGCGGGATATCGGTGCGGCCGCGATGGCGGACGGTCAGGTCCCGCGCGGTGAGCTTGAGCGGGTACCACGCGAGCTGGACCCGGCCGAGCGTGATCTCGCTTTGCAGCGATTGGCGCAGCGACTCCGTGATCCAGGTATGCAGGCGGGGCTCGAGCTGCCGCAGGGCCACAAGAATGCCGATGCTCGCCACCACGATGATGGTGAGTAGCACCGCCATAACGATCTTGAGGCGTCGGCTCATGGCTTGGTGCCGGCGACCGGCACCATCGAAATCATACCGTCCTTCCCGACCCCGGCCCTAGCGCGTCGACGTCACCGGGGTCGGCGCGTCTTCAATGATGAAGGCTTCGAGCTTCGGGGTCGAGCGCGCGTTTCCAACGATGACGACGGTGTAGAAGCGGCCGGCCTCGATGGTGGTGTTGGCGATCGTCGCCATGGCGGCGGTCTGCCCCTCGGCGCGAATCTCCAGCTGACCATTCAGCGGGTCGATCTCCTCGTAGCCGGTCACGGATTGAAAGTCCACGCCATCGAACAACGTCTCAGTGCGGCCGGCGACCGCCACGTCCACTTCACCGGCATCACTGCTGCCATGCACGATGCGCAACTTCGCTCGGCCAACGGCGGGCGCCGTCAGCAGGTCGTCGACGACGCGCAGGTGCACGCCGTTGTTGGCGCCCGGCAGGGCAAACACCGTGTAGTACTCGCCATCGTCCAGACCTTCGGTGTTGGTCGCGAGCGGTTTGGCGTTGGCCATACCGGCCGGACGCACCGCGAAGACGTAGCGCTTGCCGTCCAGGACGCGGTAGGGCATCACGGCCTTGTACGACAGGCTTTCAAAGACGGCCAGGTCGCCCGCATAGATGTCGACGGGGGCACCCGCCGGCACGGCATGCACCACCCGGACCATGGCCTCATCGCGCCGTTCGAGAGTGGCCGATGAGGGGGCCGTCGACTGGCCGGCCGGGGAGGTGGTGGTCACAGCAGCGACCGGCGCTGTCTCGGAGCGGCCGCAGGCGGCGCCTGCGGTCAAGGCCAGCGCGAGCGCCATGCACGTCGCGGCGCGCCCCATGGCGCGGGGCGATGGCGGCTCGCCGATTCCAGGTTTCTCCGAAGGCAGTGTGACCGGTGGTTCGATCGACGGCGGATCGCCTTGCGGCTCGCGGTCGAGATCCGGGCGACGCGGATCGTCAGGTGGCAGGATCGGTTGTTCGGGTTCGTTTGGAAGGCCCGGGGTGGGGCCACTCGGAGTGACGGGATCGGGCGATGACGACATGCTGTCTCCTGACACGAATCCGGGTGTGGCTCTAACCGATAGATGACACGGCCACACCCGGCTCCGTCTATGAATCTTCTTCGCCGGCCTTCTCCGCTGCCGGCGCGTCTTGTCCGCGCCGCTCGACCCGGTCCGCCTCACTGCCAGCGGTCCCCGTCGCGCGACGCTTGGCGGGCGGCATCGTCTCCGATGCCGCCGCCTTGTCTGCCTCAGCCTGAGCGTCGGCCTCGGCATCAACCACCGGAAGGTTCGCGAGCATCGTCAGATCATCAATCACGATGGACCTCCTCGGGGCGCCGGGTTACTGCAGTCGCACGACGAGAGAAGCGCGGCGGTTCAGCCGGCGGGTCTCTTCGCGACCGTTGTCGTGCTTCGGACGTTCTTCGCCGAAGCTGACCGAGGTCAAACGGTCAGCGGCGATACCGTTCTGCGTCAGGTAGTCGCGAACCGCGTTCGACCGGCGTTCGCCGAGGGCGAGGTTGTACTCGGAAGTGCCGATGCTGCAGGTGTGACCTTCGAGGGTCAGCCGCAGCGCGGGGTTCTCCTTCATCGCGGCCAGCGCCTGTTCGAGCACGCGCTGGGCTTCAGTGCGCAGCGTGTAGCGGTCGAAGTCGAAGTGCACGTCTTCGAACGTGTAGGTCTTGACCGGGGGCGCGGGAGCCGGCGGCGCAACCACGGGAGCGGGAGGCGGCGCAGGCGGAGCCACGGGCGCCGCAGGCGGCGGCGGGGGCGGCGGCGTCACGACGGGCACGGGAGGCGGCGTCCGGCGCGGGCTCCAGCCGATCCGCACGTGGTAGTCGATGTAGTCAGAGCGCGAGCTTTCGGACGCGGCGATGCGCTCGGGCCGCGGCGTGTCCAGTCGCACTTCGCCGCCGATGAAGAAGCCGTTGTTCGCGAACCAGGTGAGACCGGTCGTGAACGAGGTCTGGCGATCGACGAAGCTGTTGTCGGTGCTGATGCTGCCGTCTTCGCCGACCAGCCGCGTCTCGAGGGCGGCGTTGTCGCGGACGGGATGATCACCGAGGATCTCGCCGTGAATCAGCCACGACGGGGTCGGTGCGAGGCCAATGCCCGCGCCCCAATGGAAGTTGTTCGGGACGTGGATGACCACCGGGTCGGTCGGGTTCTTGCGCAGGTAGTAGCCGGCGGTGCCGGACACGACGACCTTGTTGGAGATCCAACGGCTGAGAACGCCCGAGAAGTCGGCCGCCACCGAGCCCTGGCCGGTACCGCTGTTGGTGTCGCCGGTCGGCACGTTGAGCGTCACTCGCGCGGCGAGGCTGAACGGGTCGCCTGCGCCTTCGCTCAGCAGCGCATACTTGCCACCGACGCGCATGTCACCGCGCTTATTGCCGGTCCAGCGTTCGCGGGCGTAGGGCCGCAGCGAGTCGATACCGCCCTGGTCCCGATCCGCCGGCACGAACAGCGTGGCAATGTCGCGGTCGACGCGCTCAATCACGTCCCAGGCCGCGTAGACGTCGAACCGTTCACCAAAGCCGTAAGACACATTGCCGGTAAAGTCGGCGATGTTCATCAGGCCTTGAGGCGTGTTGCGAGAGTTGCGCTGTACGGAGCCGCGCCACTTTCCTTTGCCATTGGTATCGGCGACCGGGACCCACCAGAGGCCGGCGTCGCCGTCAGTTGTGACCGCGACACGACCGCGCGGGTCGCTGTCGGGTGAATCGGCGGGTTGCTGCTGGCTCGCCTGGGCGGGCTGCTGGGCCGCGGCGGGCGTTGCGATTGCGAGAAGTCCTGCTATCAACCAGGGTGTGGCACTCATCGTTTCTCCGTTCCTCATTCTGTGCGCCATAGACGCATCAACCGGAGCTATTACAAACGGCGTGCCACCGTGGTGGTGGGGGAAAGCTAGAGGATCGGCTGGACCTTGCCTGAATTGGGCGTCGGCGTGCTCATCTGCAGCACATCTTCGAGCAAGCCCAGCTCGACGGGCTTGACGAGGTGATCGTCGAAGCCGACCTCCAGCGAGCGGCGGCGGTGCTCGGCCTGGCCCCAACCCGTCAAGGCAATCAAGCGGATCGTGCGGCCCCAGGGTTCGCGGCGAATCGCACGCGCGACGTCGTAGCCCGACACCTCAGGCATGCCAATGTCGAGCAGGACGACCTCGGGGCGCAGTTGCCCGGCCAGCTCGATGGCACTGCGGCCGGAGTAGGCGGTCGTGACCTGGTGCCCGGCCGCGCGCAGCAGGAACGCCAGGCTGTCGGCACCGTCCTGGCTGTCGTCAGCGACCAGAATGGTGCGTGCCGGCCGAGGTGGTGCCGGCGAGAGGACGTCAAGCTGGCGATGGATGGACGCAGGCGAGAGCGGCAGGGTCACGGTGAACTCAGTGCCGTGACCAAGGCCCTGGCTCCATACCGAAACGCTGCCGCCATGCAGCTCGGCCATCTGCTTGACGAGCGTCAAGCCGATGCCCAGCCCGGTTTGCGATCGCCGCAGGTCGCGATTGAGCTGCACGAACATGCCGAACACGCGCTCCTGGTCGTCGGCAACAATGCCAATCCCGCTGTCGCGAACCACCACGCTGACGCGATCGGCCAACGGCAGCACGGTGAGCCAGATGCGTCCGCCAGCCGGCGTGAACTTGGCGGCGTTGGTCAGCAGGTTCAGGAAAATCTGCGAGATGCGCGTGGCATCGACGTCGAGCAGGCACGGCTGCGGCGGAATCTCGGTGGTCAGACTGACGCCGGCCCCCGTCAACTGCGGCTGCGCCGTCTCGATGGCGCTGTCGATGATCGCCCGCAGGTCGATGGTCTGGCGTTGCAGCGTCAGATGGCCGCGGGTGATGCGGCTCACATCCATCAGGTCGTCAATCAGTCGCACCAGTTGCGTAATCTGGCGGTCCATCACGCCGGTGGCCTGGCGCGCCGTGTCTGACAGCGTTTCGAGGCGCAGGATCTCGGCGACGTTGCGCAACGGAGCGAGGGGATTGCGCAGCTCGTGTGCCAGCGTGGCGAGGAACTCGTCCTTCAGCTGCGCTTCGTACTGCAGCCGTTGCTCGCGGTCCTTCAAGGCGGCCCGGGCTTCTTCCGCTTCGTTGGCCCGACGTTCGGCTTCGTCCTTGGCCTGGCGCAACTGGCCTTCGACCGCTTGCCGCTTCTCGATGTCGATCAACAGGCGGTGCCGTTCTTCGTCGAGGGCGACCTGTTGGTCGTGCTGCACCGTGACGTCGCGGAACGCGCCGAGCACCCCGGTCAGCACCCCCTCCTCACTGCGCTCGGGATGCGCGCTGTATTCGACGTGAACCAGGTGTCCGTCCTTGGCCATGACGCGAGCCTCGCCGCGGACGTCGTCGCCGGCGCCGGCGCGACTGAGGGCGGCCTGCAAGGCCATGCGGTCATCGGGATGAATCAAGGCCAGGCCGGGACGACTCTGCAGCTCCTCCAGCGTATAGCCAAGCAGCACGTTGAGGCCGCGGGTCGCCGAGTCGATCACGATGTGGTTGCCCGGTTCGACACGCGCGTGAAAGGCAAAGTCGGACGCGAGCTCGCCGATCAGGCGGTGAAAACTCTCGCTCTCGCGCAGCCGGGCCTGCTCAACGAGCAGCCGCTCGCGCGACCGATGCAGGTTGCCGCAGAGCCACGCCACCACCAGCGAGACGATCAGAATGGTGAGGACGCGAACCGGCAGGTTGATGGTCTCGGCGCGCGCGTCGAGCGCGGCCGTCAAGGGACCCAGCACCGCGCTGCCCAGGAAGGCGGGCACTACCGCCGGTCTGAAGCCGTTGTGCCAGGCAAGAATCGCGACGCCGAGGATGAAGAACGAGCCGGCGACGTAGTTCGCCCACAGCCCGACACCGACGACCAGGATGAGGCAGACGGCAAACACCGCGATGCCAAGACCGAAGTCTTCCCACGGGGTCGATCGACTCGCCGTTGCCGCAGCTTGGTGGCGCATGGAGCTTTGGGGTGCTTAGGGCAGGTCGCTACCTACACTAGGCAGACGACTTCCACTGAATAACCTGTTCCGAGGCGTGAAAGCAAATACGATGCCCGGCGTCAGGCGATCGACTGCAGATAACGCGAGGGGAGTGTATGGTCGAGCTGTGCTTCGATCAGTCGAGACGCCGCGACCAGCCGGCCGAGATCGACTCCGGTTTCCACGCCCAGGCCATCCAGCATGTAGACCAGGTCTTCGGTCGCGAGATTACCGGCGGCGCCGGGCGCAAAAGGGCAGCCACCCAGCCCGCCCGCAGAACTGTCAAAGGTGGTGACGCCGTGGTCGAGGGCGGCGAGCACGTTGGCCAGGGCCGTGCCGCGCGTATCGTGAAAGTGCAGCGCCACCTGTGTCAGCGGGACGAAGGCCGTCACGGCCTCGAGGACCGCTGGCACTTGCCCGGGATGCGCGACCCCAGTGGTGTCGCTGATCGCCACCTCGAAGACGCCCAGATCCCACAGCCTGCGGGCGATGCCTGCGACCTGCGACGGCGCGACCGCGCCTTCGTAGGGACAGCCGAAGCACGTCGACAGGTAGCCGCGGACCTTGAGTCCGGCCGCCAACGCGTCGGCACATACCTCGGCATACGCCAGCAACGACGCATCGATCGAGTGGTTGAGGTTGCGCTGGCTGAAGGTTTCCGACGCCGCTGCGAAAATGGCGATCTCGGTCACGCCGGCGGCCATGGCCCGCGCCAGTCCCGCGCGATTGGGCACCAGCGCGGTGTAGCGAACACCCGGGCGCCGGGCAATGCCGGCAAACACCTCGGCCGCATCGCCCATCTGCGGAACCCACTTGGGCGAAACGAATGCGGAGACTTCGATCGTCTGGTGACCGGCGGCCGAGAGGTGATCCACGAACGCGATCTTGTCGGCCGTGGTGATCAGGGACTTCTCGTTCTGGAGCCCGTCGCGTGGGCCGACTTCGACAATCGAAACCCGTGGCGGAATGCGCACCTACTCGAACTCCAGCAGGTTGACGCCGGGCTGCACCAAATCGCCCTTGGCGCACGCGACACACTTCACCACGCCGTCGCGCGGCGCGCGGATCGGCAACTCCATCTTCATGGCTTCGAGCACGATCAGGGTCTCGCCCTCGGTCACCTTCTGGCCCGGCACCACGTGGAGGCTCACCACGGTGGCCGGCATGGGCGCCATCACCCCGGCGTCGCGGCTTCGCACGCGCGTCCGGACCGGTTCAGGACGATCAACGGTTCCGACCTGCCCGTTGACGAACACCCACTGGGTGTCGCCGTCGCCGGCCACCGCCACGCGCCACCGGCGCTCGCCATCGTCCACGAGATACCACCCGCCGCCGAGAGGGGTGACGAGGGGATCAGCCACGCCAGGCTCCTAACGACACGAAGGGATCGGTGTCCGCCTCCGCAGCCGAAGGCCGCGTCGGCGGGACTCCGCCGTCGCTCGCCCCGGAAGCCCGGGCGAGCGAAGGCGAGCGGCGGTACTCGGCGACCGCAGCGAGTGCGGCCGCGGGCAGCTCCGCCACCGTGGCCGCAGCCATCGACGCGCCTTCTCGATCGAGGAAGCCCGTGTCGATGGTGGCGGTAATGAACTGCTCGTGATTCAGCAACTGCAGCAGGAACGGAATGTTGGTGCGAATGCCGAGCACCGCGAACTCGCGCAGGGCGGCCAGCGCCCTCTGGCGGGCCGCCTCACGCGACTCCCCCCACACGATTAGCTTGGCGAGCATCGGGTCGTAGTGCACCGACACCACCGAGCCGGTGGCGACGCCGCTGTCGACGCGAATACCCGGGCCCTGCGGCTCCCGATAGAGCAGCAGGGGACCGGCCTGGGGAAGAAACCCCTGCGCCGGGTCCTCCGCGTAAATGCGGCACTCGATCGCATGTCCGCGCTGCGTCAGCTGGTCTTGCGTAAACGGCAGCGGCGCGCCACCCGCGACGGCTAACTGCGCGCGAACCAGATCGACGCCGACCACGCATTCGGTCACCGGATGCTCGACCTGCAGCCGCGTGTTCATCTCGAGGAAATAGAACCGCGCCGCGTCGCCCTCTCCTTCGAGCAGGAACTCACACGTACCCGCGTTCTGGTAGCCAACCGCGGTGGCCGCGGCGACCGCCGCCTGGCCCATGGCGTGTCGAACCAATGGGCTGAGAGCCGGACATGGGCTCTCTTCAACCATCTTCTGATGACGCCGCTGCGCGGAGCATTCGCGCTCGAACAGATGCACGACCTGGCCGTGCGAGTCGGCAAACACCTGAATCTCGACATGACGGGGACGCTCGATCAGGCGCTCGACATACAGGGTGCTGTCGCCAAATGCGCCGGTCGCCTCGCGACGGGCAGCGGCCAGCGCGGCGGCTACCTCTGATGCCGCGCGCACGACCTTCATGCCAATGCCGCCGCCACCGGCCGATGGCTTGATCAAGGCGGGGAAGCCGACGCGACCGACCGCGGCTTCAAGCGCGGCGTCCGACTGGTCGGCCGGAGTCTCCCCGGGCACGACCGGCACCCCGGCGGCGATCATCAGACGCCGTGCGCCGATCTTGGAGCCCATGCGCTCGAGCGACGCCGCAGGTGGACCGACAAACACCAAACCGGCCTCTTCACAAGCCTTGGCGAAGTGCGCACGCTCGGACAGGAAGCCGTAGCCCGGATGAATGGCGTCGGCGCCGGACGCCACCGCCGCGGCAATCACCTTCGCCGCGTCGAGATAACTGTCGCGCGCTGGAGCGGGACCGAGGTGCATGGCGCGGTCGGCCGCGCGGACATGCGGCGCCTGGGCATCCGCGTCGGAATAAACCGCCACCGTCTCGATGCCCAGTTCCCGGCACGCCCGGATGATGCGGATGGCGATCTCGCCCCGGTTGGCAATCAGCAGGCGACGAATGCCACCCCTGCCTGGCGTCTGGCCCGCTGTGGTCACTGCGGCTCCTCGACCCATCCCGGCCTGCCCTTGGTCAGGAAGGCCTGCAAGCCGTCCTGGCCTTCGGGCGACACGCGCTGCGCGGCAATGGCCTCGGTGGTGATGGTCATGACCTCTGCCGGTGCCCGGCCGGCGACACGGGGAATCAAGGCCTTGGCCCTCGCCACTGCGGTCGGCGACGCCGTCAGCGCCTCGCCCACGTACTGCTTCACCGTGGCGTCGAGCATGTCCGACGGCACCACGGCGTGAACCAGGCCAATCTCTTTGGCGCGCGTCGCGCTGAAGCGGGCGCCAGTGAGGAACAATTCGCGCGCGGCCGACATGCCGATCTTCTGAATCACGTAGGGCGAGATCATCGCCGGCAGAATCCCCAGCTTGGTCTCGGTGAAGCCGAACACCGCCGCCTCCTCGGTCACCACGATGTCGCACACCGCCGCCAGACCCGAGCCGCCGCCAAGCGCCGCACCGTGAATGCGGCCGATCACGATCGCCGGAACGGTATTGATCGCCTGGAACATCTCAGCTCGGGCGGTCGCATCGCGCAGGTT
>ENA-ORBV01006403-ORBV01006403.1-microbial-mat-metagenome-genome-assembly--contig:-NODE-6403-length-20806-cov-5.226543_pt1 | contig 20806 bp, 19 predicted proteins | sample MGYA00237777_ERZ505514 | MGnify/ENA primary metagenome ERZ505514 (study PRJEB26160, sample SAMN06269048) | microbial mat metagenome | isolation source: Oligotrophic lake microbial mat | place... | reverse complement strand
CCTTGATAACTAGCTGAATTTTTAAGTTTTGTGTGCATCCTTTATAGAGGAAGGTATAGTTCAATGTGTTGAACCTCTGTTGCAAAGGATGAACGTAGAACCTAATTTGTTTCACTCGGTAGCACCGTGTTAGCTGTTAACAGGGTGTGTCGCTTGAAACTCATGCACGACTGAGGAGCTCAACCACATGATAGGCTCACGCACTATGTTGTTTTATTTCATTTGTAGAATGTCCTTAACAAGGACACATAGACTCTGATAGTTACTGGAAGGAATGCATGCCATGCAAACTCAACTTGCAGGTTGAGAAGAACCAATGAAAGAGAATTTGGAAGTCAGCCAATAGATCAGTGTTTTCGTAGTACAAAATGGAAGCTCGCATTCTGGTCAGGCTTACAGATAATTTCATTTAATTGCATTAGCAGCTTACTGGATCTTCTATCATAACATCATGTCCATGCTGATAGAAACCATAACAAGAAAATGCTACAAGGATACCCTTGATACTAACATTGTCATCTGCACAGATAGTAAATTAGTTCATCATTAGGACAAAACACAAAGATCATCATTCATGGTCAATAAGGAGACGAGATGATAGAAAAAGTGAAACTTATATGGGCAGGGAAGACAAAAGATTAAGAACTGAATGCTCCATTGATAGTCAGTTGTCAGTCATAACTACATTAAGGATTGTCTAGTCAGCAATAAGAAAAGGTCTCTCCACTACATTGTAAGAGTTGCCAACAGATCATTTATAACAGGGGCACACTTGTAATCAAACAAATTGTGATATTGACAAATGGATGCACCATGACCAACATGATGAAATAACAAACAACTGAATGATGAACTAGTTAGATAACATTCCATAATTTTCTATGGTCAGTTGAAAATCTCCTTGATGTTCTCTGTCCACATGAGGGTGCTATTTATTTGTTGAATGCTAGAGAGTTGAAAATGAATCCACTCGCAAAGATGATTTCTAACAAAATTGATAACCACTTTCTAGTGGAGCCAAACTATAACTCTTCATTATAAACTTAACAATTATGTTAAACTCATGCATATGAAACAATGGAGGCATTCAGTTACTCATTGATCTGACTTGTTGGTAAAAAAAACTTTCTGGCAACCTTTTCCATCTCACATGAGACTGCTAACAGAGGGGAGTTTGAGGGATGGTTCTGTTTGGTAAACCTTGTGTGCAGACAACATATTAAGTTCAGTACAAAAACAGAACATTTTGGCACTTATTGATTTCAAATAACAGTGTTTTATGAACACAATTTGTGAATAAAAATTAATTTTGTTTCATGCTCACCTCGCTTGCATTGTGTTTTTTGTCTTGGAGCATTTACCGGTACATTTTTCTACATGGAGTTCCAGTCGAATTTTGGATTTTTGTGCATTCATCCCTTCTCCTTGAAGTGAGCGTGCACAAACAAGCGTAATCGGACGAGTGTTCCCTTAGCCTCCCGCGTGGGGTCGGCACTTAAAGCTACTGTGCTTTGCCCCCTCCACAACATGTAAAAAAGATTGCCGGGTGGAGTGAGACCACCCAACGGGAAATTCAATGTTAAAATGAATAGCAGAAAAGATCAAAAACATGTAAGGTTTTGCAACATCAGCAAATTTGAATCATCTGTGAGCATCCAACTGAAACTAATTTTGCCCACCTATGAGAGTGCCGCGCAACAGTGATCTTGTAGAACTGTCACATTCAAACTTGTTTAGAAGCTCTCAGGAAGGGTGTCTTTCATATGAGATTTTTACCCATGTTTGACCAAACAACATCATTGGGTAACATGCACTTCAAATTACTTTTACTGCAATTGCAGAAGAGTGTGAACACATTTTGTCTCACGGTAACCAACATTCAAAAAGACTGCGTTGGCTTCATTGTGTTCTTTTTTTAACAAGGTCCAATTTTCTTTAAGAGAAAAGTGTACTCTTTCAAAGGGTCATTCCATGTTGTTTATTTAAGTTGACCACTCTATCAAAACATGGCTAAAAAAAGACATGGCCAATGAACTCCACCTCACAAGAAAACCCCAAGAGCTTCATGCATCTTAGACACACCTGACCAAAGTTGCACAACCAACTATTTGGGACAAAGTTGGTCGCGACCATGACCAAAGGTCACGATCTGTTCTTGCAACCTCCAGACGACCTTACTTGTTTTTTGGACCACTATTTTGGTCACGACAACGACCAAAAATTGGTCATTTTTTCAGAAAGCAAACATTTAGCTTTTTACCATCATCCAAAGAAGATAGCAGTGCAGCAGTAAGCAGTAAAAATTGATTCTTTTTGGCGTTTTGAGAAGAACAATGTGATGACAGTAGCTAGCTAGCTACTAGGCAATGCCTAGTTATTAGTGGTTGCTGCTTTAGCATGATGAATCATAAAGAGGTGCACGGATGAAGTGTGCAAAAATGACCTCCAAAATAACCCGGATTTGAAAGGTCGTGACTTTTTTACAACTTTTGGTTGGGGAAAAGGTAACAATTGACCTTGACCACCTAAATTGCCGGAAAACGGTTGCAACCACGACCAAAAAGGTTGCCGACCAAGGTCAGATACAACTGAGTCATGCAATGCCAAACAGAGATTGCTATCTGCAGTTCAGCAAGAGACGGTTCAGCAAGCACATTGATCAATTGAAAGAAGCTGGCAAACCACACAGTGCAGAACCGCAGCAAAGGAAGTGAAACTGATTCTAAAAGAAAAGAAAAAGGTCAAGAATCATCCAGAAACACTGTAAGCCGCGAGGGTCCCTTGGAGGCTTAAACTAGCAGTGTGAAGCAAAAAGAGTAGCAATGAACCTAGGAACATGCTGAAAAGCGACAACATGATGACCATTGTCAAAGCAATGATGTTATCATTTGAATTTGAATCTGAACAACCCATTTTTCTAGTAGTTAGAGCTGCATGCATGGTATTGAAAGGTGCACCCGCCTTTAGGGCGCCTATGTGCGCACCCCTTTAATGATGTCGTGTGGTGGATGTAGGAGGCAGCATGCATCAGTGGTCAAACAAAGTACGCCATTCCGAGAGGGTGCAGCAAGCGATCAACAAGGCAGCGATCTGATTGGCTAAAAATGTATCCGGTGCTCATGTGTTGAGCGTTTGGATATAAGACTAACACATGTTGACATGAAGTCACATTGACCCTAGCCTCAAGACAATTTGCATCTGTTACAAACTCTGCACCATGTTAAAGTCAAATTCCATCAGACCATGGCACTCCTGTCAGACAGTGGGTATTGATTAGCACAGCAAAAGTAGATCTGATGGTCACACAAAAACAACAACAGCAACACCATGCCGGTAACGGTTAATCCCTACACAAAACCAAGGTCAATTTTGTTGTCCACAAAATGACGAAATAACGGGTCCTCCAAGCCAGCTGCAACTGACTTTAACAGAATGAACCACTCAATCAATTGAAAGGCAGTCAATCTTTCAACAAGAAGAGAAACGGAGGTAAATTGACACTCACAGGCAAGGTTGCCTTCAATCCAACAAAGGGCTGTCCAATTTCCAAGGCCTGGCACTTCGGACATAGTGAACCTCATCGTGGACACCATCCTTTTGTGTTGGAACAACAAGCGGATCAAAGGCATCACATCTGAGGTTGCCATGGCTTCCAACAGAGAAACCAAATGCCTAAAGAATTGTTTTCCAAAGGATTACAAGAACACGTGACATTTAGTGCACAAAACAACTCACAGGAAGTGTGCCAACAATTTTTTAAACCAATGCCAATTTTGAATGTAAATGTAAAAACATCAATGACAGAAAAGGCAACATCAGTGATTGAAGTGCCCACTGCTGAACACTTTTGTGGCTATGCCATAAAAAAAGCACAAGATGCATCTTTCTGCTTAGAACACAAAAATGAGGAGGCGCCTTTGGCATTTATTGCCTTCTTAGCTGGGTATGTTGTGGAAACCATACTGAGAAACAAAAACACCACTGCATGTACAACAATCTACAATGCCACTGCATTGTTGGCCAGAAATTGCTACTTGTTGACTGGAAAAGAACCCACGGTGTACAGCTTCCGTGTCATGTGGGGAATTGCACCGGTATCTTAAAGAATGACAGAACCAATTTTTCCAAAAACAAGGCTTTGTTTCCTGTCCACACGATTGATGGAGCTCCCATGTGGTGTGTGGTTATGTCTATGGTTTGTTCTTGCTGCAAGTGCCGAGTCAATGCAAATGATTTGGAGATGCTGTGTCATCTTCCAGTGTTTATGGCCTCCACGTATCCAGTGGATTCCAAGCATGCCCTAGGCAACAAGAACAGTCACATTGGCAAAGCAGCAACTGCTGAATTTGATCAAGTGATGACTGCTTGTGCCAACCGGGACCTGTGCAGCTGACTGTTCTAAAGTGCTGTGAACAATGCCTATTTAGAAAACTGAAGGTGTCAAACTAACATTCTTATTTTAAAGAAAAGAATACAGCCAGCAACAACCCCACAATACCCAAGCCATATGTTCAAAAGAATGGCATCTTTACAAAGACATTTCCGCCTGCCGGTGACACCATCCGTGATCTATTCAATGACGCATTCAACAACCCCAACACACCATAGAGAATCAGTGATCATGACCGGCATCATGCACACAAAATGCAGGAGGCATCATGTGCTCTGACAATGACCTAGGTCCAAACATTTGATGTGCTCCACAATTATCAAAAGAAGCTCGGTGCTTCTGCACTTTGGGATGTGGCAACTGAGACAGGAGAAATACCAGCAGCCATGTCAGTGCCAACAACCAAAACAATACACTTTGCACATGTGGCACAATCACTGGTAAGACGCCAGAAATTCCAACCCAAAGCAATGCACAGTGACACATATCCAAATAAGAGTGAGTTTTGGTCACTTCTTTTTCCCATCATGGAGGGCAGATTGGGTCTGTTTCACTGCATTCCAAGAATAAGAAGAACCTTACAGAAGAATCACATAGATTGCTTGGAACCCATCACAGTGCTTACTTCTTGACGCGGTGTAGAGTCATCACTCAGAAGATTATGAAGCCGTTATTGCTGCTTTGAAGAAGGGATATTTGGGAAGGAAGATTCACAGTGATGAAGACATTGCCGGTCTCAGAGGGAAACAACTTTTCAGACAAAGGAATGGGAAGGTCGTCCGCAAAATCACATGACCTTCCAACATGATGGTGCAGCTGATTGATGATTGGTTTGTTCAATGCAAAGTGATAGGGTCCGAGTTTCCCGGTCGGTGCAAGAGCAATTGGATCCAAAGACACACATGGCACTGTTCAAAGCGGAGACAAAAAACTGCAGTGGATGAATGCAAAAAGAAGGCAGAATGCTTGTCTGCTCCCTTGCCAATGCAAGACATGTTCTTGACAGTTCCGGCAAAACCAAATTCACAACATCAGCTGCCACATCATCTTTTGCGCAGAGTGGAATCAAAACTGGAATCATTCCACAACAACCTATCGCACTTTGCAAATTGTGGTGTGAGAAGCTCCCTTTGTGACAAATTGAATCTTTGTGGTGCAGCAACTGAAGATTCAACTTAGGGATGCGCCACAAGTTTCAGCTGACACGCCAGAACACCCAAAGAGAAGCTGCTTCTGAAAAAAATAATGACAGCATGGGAAGATGTTGTTCCCCATTACAATCACTCAGAACTTCAACACATCAACAACATTGCAAAACAAGCTCGAGCAAACCAAATGTCATTTGAAAATGTAGAAATTTTGCAACAGGATGATGGTGAGCAATTCGTTTCGGAGCACATTGTCCAATTTAAGCCAACAACATGATTCCTTGGATCTGTGTTTATCCAACTGCTGCTGTGGTGTTGTTCCAGCACAACCACAACAAATGCCACAACAAATCAACAATCAATCAAATCATGTCAAGCCACCAGAGTCCATCACGGCGGCACCAAAAGCCCCAACACAAGCGTCAGCTAAGCAAAACAGCGAGAACAACTCTGCCCACATATCCAACAACAAACCACCAAACCCTCACCAAATGAGCATGCTGACATCATCAATGAAGCAATGGCCAACAATGCTCCACAGCCTCCACCAACACAACCACACCAACAACATCGACAGCACAACTCATTGCGGCATGCCTCTGCAACATTAGTTCTGCACAAAAATGCCGATGATGATGGTTTGTCTTTCCTTATTCATGGGTGGCAACTCCAGCACAACCTGCTGTGCAACAGTTCACAGTGTCACTGCTTCTTGTTGTGGCAGACATACAGAATGGTTAACACAATGCAATAGAGTAGGTGTGCCGCCGCATGATGTCCATTGTCGTGTTCGGAGAAAACCGGATGAGAAGGAGACTAAAAAACATCTGAAATTGCACAAGACTAGCTTCACACTGTAAAAAGTAGTAGCTATTTATTTACCTTTTTTTATTTACTCTGGTTATTCTGTAGCAATGTTTTAAACTTTCTATTAAAAAGAGATAGAGGACGCATCAAGGGGTGCGTCCAACGCTTCCTTACCCAGCATTTTCACTGCCAGCATGTTTTCAGTGGCAGTTGGAATGAAATGCAAACTTCAGCATTCATTTCCGCACCTATCCTGAGGAATGAGGAATGTCTCGTGCGTTTTCTTTCTCCTTTTTCTTTCCCTACCCCCAGGCCTGTCTGCCTGACCCCCCATGTAAATCGTAGGACTTGCAGGGGCTGGGTTGCTCTGAGAAGATGTGCGATCAGTCAGTGCTTCGCCAATTGAATGTCCCATCACTTATTCTTTGGATCTTTTTGCCGGGCGAAAGTGACCATGCAGTCTTGTTATGCCTACCAACCAAGATGCTGCCGTGCTACTCTAGATAGCTATGATGAGAATGGTCCCTGTTAACAAACTTTTTTTTATGTTGAAGCCATTCACTTCTATCCACGCTTTTGTCACCCCCCCCCCCTGACGCATTATCACGAATCCTTTTCGCAACAGGTATCACATGGTTGGAATAACAATGGGAAATGCAAGTCCCAATACGGCAAAGATCAGAACCAAAAGACAATTGTGTTCATGGAGCCATTTGTTCATCGTATTAGGACTGATTGTTGTTGTACTGGTAACTGTAAAGTCGTGGCCTTTTGGAACGAAAGATCTAGCATCTCAAAAGGACGCGGCCCTTTCCAGCACAGATTCTCTTGTTGCGGAAAAGAAAGAACAAAGTGCCGAAGAGGAGGAGGTTCCTGGTTTGAATTTGATATCTTCAGGAGTAATCCACGTCGAGGACGACAATAGAATTGCATACTATCACTGTGATGGTCCAGGCAGAGAGGGCGAGGCGACGTTGGTCATGCTTCATGGTATGCGATTCACCAAACAAGATTGGAAAACGTCTGGAATTCTGAAAGATCTTTGTACACGTCGCATTATCAAAAAGTTGTCCGTTTTTGCCGTGGATTTAGATGTCAAATCCGACTTTAAAGATCTCATGAAGTTTTTGGACCTTAGTACCAAAAAAGGAAAAATGTCCAAACCGGTGGTACTCATGACTCCTTCGGCATCAGGGAGGACCATGTCGACGTGGGCAGATTCGGCTGCCGTCGAAGGCACCTTGAAACAATATATTTCCAAGTGGATTGCCGTGGCGCCTGTTTCTTTCCTTAGCACCCCAGAACACGACGTCAGAAATTTGAATGAACTTGCACTTCCTATCCTGGCAATCTACGGCAACGAAGATAAGCCTGGAAAAGATGTCTCAGAACGTCTGCACGTGCTTGCCAATGCCCGCGTTGTGGAACTCGAGGGGGGTCATCCTGTCTATCTCGACCGTCCAAAGGAGTTTGTGGACTATGTGGTTGAATTTATCGAATCTCATTAATGGAGTCATAGAGGCGAATATGTGTTGAATGTGTCGGTCGCGAGCATGACAATATGCGCCATTTTAAAAGCATGCTTGATGATGTTCAAGAAGAAGCTGGATATATCATTATGAAATTATATTGGATGCATCCATTTTGGCGTAGTGCTATATAGCTGGCTTAAAACGCTTGAAAGAGGGTCCAAATCAGAACAAATATTAACGAAGTGCTTCCTGATACAGGATATATTTATATACACGAATACCGGTGCATTGAAACGCCCGCTGTGGGAGATATGCTTGAGACGAAAGACAGGGGTTGTGCAATGGCATCATATTGAGTTGCTACATGCACGAATTGGAAATGCCTATCCCGGAAAATGATGCTTTTGAAACCATTTAACATTATTTCTACCCATTAAAGTTTTTCTCCTAAGTTCCACAATGATCCCCAGAACCATTGATCAGTGAGTTTTCGTTACCTGTATTGGAAGCAATGACGTGAAACCTGTATGTACTGTACAAGAGACAAGGAGATGATTGTTTAACTTAACGGAGGGCAGCCATCAATGCGATGGCAGCAACAAAAGAGAGCGCCATGGCAGTTTCGGGTGCCCCACTCGCGCTTTGAAGACCATCTTCATCGAATCCATCCGTGGGATTAACCAGTCCCTGTTCGGGAGTGGCCGAAGTGTTGAAGCCATGGACCATGGGTGTCAGCTGTCCCAAGCCAGCTGCATGGCAGTCTGTAATGGCTCGCTTATCGTACATGCTGCAATCCAGCAAGAGACTTGCGCGGTCGGGGCAGATATCACAGTCACAAGGCTGTTGTCCATAGGTGGCGAGCAAACACTGGTCCAATTGAAGATCAGGAGCGAGAGACACCTTAGCACAAGTTTCTGCAAAGTCTCCTGCGGCAATAGCTGCACAGGACAAGACAGTCAATTCTTTCTCTTCAAAGGCGACTTCATACAAGACAGCGTCGGGTGCAATGGCACACTCTTGGCCCTCCGGGCAGTCGGGCGAATCGGCATGGAACAAACAATGAACCGCCGATCCATCGCAGTCACAGCTATCCCGGCCTTCTGGGATTTCGTCGATGATAAGTTCGAATCCAGCACAGATATCAGGCATGTCTTCAAATGCATCCTGCATCTGTCGTTGCTGCAACAAACGGATCATTTCAAGTCCATTCTCACTGGTTCTTAACAGACGGGAATTCTGCGTGATGGCCGAGCTTGCGCCAATCAAGGCTGCTAGGAGAAAGGGAACACGAGTAGTTGTAGTAAACATGGTGGAGATATTTTCAGTGTTTATCGAAGGCACTACTGTAAGTGATTGTGTGTAATACTGGCAAGGCCAAGGATGTTATGATGATACTACGTGAAAGCAATGGGTTACGAATGAAAAAAATGATGTGGGATGGCGAGCAACCGCCTGAAACGACAGTGTGACCGATATGCAACGACGTGTTTAAATAAAATATGGTAATTAGGAAATTGTAGTATGAAAAGGTTTCAGCTCACATTTTCCAACTGACTATCATTCCGTTCTACTAGCTAATAGCTAGCTAGCCCAATCGAAGCTAGAGTAGCTGCAATACTACAGCAATAGCACTTACACATTCTTTCTCATCGATTAGAAAGTACCATATCATATAGCTTCGCTATCTAGACCTTGATCATCTTACTTAGGCCAAGCAAAACGAAAAGCCAGAAAATGACGCGATACAACATTCTTTTCGCCATCAGCGCCCTTATTGCTTCCAACAGCAGATATCAATTTGCTGCTGCCATCTTTCGCACCACGGAAGTGGGTTCTTCCGATTACACCTTTGAAGAAGTGCATGACCTGGTGACAGATACATCACGGTCTCTTCTTACCAACCAAAAAATCTTGGAAAACTTGGATATTTGCGGAGGATGGGAATTGATCGCGAACCAAATCCCCGATGGGGAGAACAGTTGCGTCTGCCGTGACAATATAGTACAATGCACACTTCAAGGTCAATGCAACGTTGATCGAAGTGTTTGTACCGACGTGGTTGGTATGTCCTTTCAATTTCTCGTCAATAACAAGCTGCAAAAAGCCAATCGCATGAAATTGTCGGCCTGCTTTTCCTATTCCCAAGAATTCCAACCTACATGCATTGAAACACTGGTAGCGCCTGGACAAAGACTAATGCAATGCAACAGTGCCACTTATGGCGGAAAGCAATGTCTATGTGCCATTTGCAGTGACAAAAAAAGTTTGGCAATAGATTGTACGAAACACCATCCTTCGGCAACCTCGAATGGGTGCTATCGACTTTCGGATGCCCTTCCGGCCCTGGCCAAATTTGACGAAGCACCACAACAAGGACGTCGTCGAACGGCTCAAGAAGAAGCGAGTGGCGGCACCTTTGCTCTGAGATCACTCTTCGTTGTGACTTTTCTGGTCTTTAGTAGCACGCTGAGTTTATTTGTATGAGGAAAGTACAAGAATGAGTAAATTGATGTTAAAGATACTACAGGCAGTTGTAATGGGCACCACCACACTAGTCAAAACCGTCAAATTTGTGTTACCCATTCCTATTTTTCAGTTGTCTTGATAAAAGTGGCTGATAACGAGTCATCAAAAGAGTGAGTTGTAAAACACTTCGTACTGCAAGCAAAAGATAAAATAGACAAATATTACTTTGGTACATCATGTCATTCAAGATAAGGTGGGCTTAACAACCTCCAGGAATAGATTTCCACCAGGGAAATAACAAATGTTGGGTGCACCTTCCTTTTTCTGTACATGCACATTTATGGGTGCATACCTATTTTGACGCATTGTTTTTGCTTCGCATATGAGTCACTCTAGAAAATGGAGGCATCGATGCCGTAGCTGCCAAAATTGACCCATTTTGAATAACTTCTTTTATCATATTCTCTTTACATGGCAGTGAGTATCATAATTCTTGAATCAAAGTCAAGTTGTTTCATCCATTGGGGGTACTGTAACGATCCCAAGCTTCAACATTGTCAGGTCAAGCTACCAACATTATCGAGATCTGGTAAGTCAAGCTCCTTGCGCCAAGTGGATTTGTAGAGGGCTGTGATAGCAGGACAATATTTACTCATCCTGTTTGCAAATACAAAGGGTACATTATTTCCCTCTTCAGAATTTATCACAAATCATTCCAGAGGAAGCAGTATGTAGCATGTGATGCTCATTAATACTGACAAGAAGGCCATAAGATGCCATGCCATGACTTTGCATTTTCTGTGTAGAAGAGCATTTTCTTGCTTCTTGCATTTCCTGTTAGCCACTTTCGCCCACCTTTCTACATATTGTCTATAGTCCCAGGTAGTCTAGCTAGTCAGCACATGCACAAACCATGTCTGAAACAAGAAAAAGACCAGCCTGAGGCTTGTGATCAGCACGCCAGACTAATGATTACTGGCTAAGTTATTTTCTCAAAATTCAAAAGCTTAATGACATCTTAAAAAATCGTAGCTGAGAAATGCCAATAGTAGATTGACCATTTGGTGAAACGATGAGACGCAAATGTCTACTCTCCATCTTCCGTCGGAGGCGGCAAAGAGGGTTCTTCCTCCACGCCTTGCGCCGGCATATCGGATAAGGCCCCAATAACGCATGCGAGCAAGATCACACTGCCGCCAACATAGGAATTGAGAGTGAGTTGTTCGTGCAAAAGAACTCCCGCAAACATGGCGGCCCAAACGGGCTCACTGGAAAAGGTGAGCGCCGCATCCGTGGCCGTCGCTTTTTGCAATGCAATTCCTTCCAGGAAGATGGCTACCACGGTCGTCACAATACCGGTCCAAGCAATGGTAGCGATCCGGTGTGGTTCAATCAGGTACCCCATGTTGGGTATGGACCCGTGAAAATCGTAGAGTACCCACAAGAGAGACATGAGCCCTACTGCGACACATTGTGCTGCGGACAGTGTCAAAACGCGATTGTCGATATCCTTGAACTTTTCGACATAATGTTCGATTCGCATAAATGTATATCCAAAGCCCAAGGGTTGACCCAGTGCAATGATATCACCCCTGCTGACTCCTAATATTTTGGCCACAGTTGCGAGTGGCCCCGCTACCACCGCGGCGGCATTGGCCGTTTCCAGCGACGAGGATGCCACGCCGGCAGCATCCTGTACCAATTGCTGCGTGCTACTAGCAGTGTCTGCCAGTGCCGGCGGAATGCCCAACAAGCTGTTAAAGTCCACCAAGCCTTCCAAAAAGGCCACACCCGACAAGGCCATGACCGCCGCCACCAAATTCAAAGGTTTGACGGGTTTTCCTTCCAAAACGGCTGACAAAAGGGGTACCACAACCACGGTCAAACTGCAAATAAAGGCACATTTTCCAGCCGATATGGACGACAAGGCCACGGCTTGTGAAATATACCCCAGTGTAATGAAGAGACCACATTCAAAACCTGCGGCAATGACTTCCCATTTCTGACGAACTAAAAGGGGAGCACTGACTACGGCCGCCACGCCAAATCTCGCCAGCGCAAATTCCGAGGGTGGATGATTGCAGGGAGGATGAAAACAGAGGGTTTCCAAATACTTGACACACGGAAAATTGGTAGCCCATATTGCTGCCACTAACAAGAGGATACCGCGGGCGGCCCAAATATTCAATTCCGGCTTGGCTGCGTCTTCTCCAATCTCGGAGGGTGTTTCTATACTGGTTTGTTGCAGCAGACTGTCATCATCGTTGCTGCTGCGAGTAGCAAAGGGAAAGGTAATCAAGCCGGCCGTCTTGACGTCATTATCATCTCCAGCCGTCACGTTTTTGAACTTGGTAAAGTCAGTGTCCAACTTGATTCCAAACGTACGTGGGAGGCATCGTTTCTTGTTCATAGTGAAAGTCATAGCGGAAGAAGAAGAAGAAGAGATACCAGGAGCAACAACAAATCCTGTCACATCCTTCGTGGTCAAAATCGTGACGAGTGCCACTGCCGCCATTAAGGAGGATGGAGTAGAGGACCTCGTGACCATTGTGATTGATTTGTTTCTTGATGGATGGATCTGATTTGATGCTATTCGACTCGTTCAAAGTCAACTAACTTTTGAGTGAAGTAGTGTTGGAAACAATGAACTTTATGTTCTTGGCAATGATACACTACTAGTAGTAAGGAAACGAGGAGGCATTTAGGATACAGTAGGATCCTTTGATTATGATGGTTGTCGTTGACACCTTTTTTCGACAGTTTCTGTTGTTACGAGCTATTTGCTTACAGTTGTATAGACTCCCACTTTTGATCAAAATAATTGTGGATGATGTTTTGCTTCTTGATGATTCATTTGTTCGCTAAACGGTGGTCATGGATGTGGGCGTGTGGCGGCCATGCGCGACTGAAACTGAAGAAGATCCGACCCGTTGATTGTGATTCTCCGGGTCTCCATTGTCCTTGACCGCACAGTAGCACTGCAAGAGTGCAACAGCATTTTGCACACTGTGTTTTATGTTTTGTCATTGACAGCATCACACATAAACAGCTATCTTCACAAAGAGAAAGAAAGTGTGATGCAAGTGGTGTTGTTCATTGCATCGATTCAGAGTCCAGAAAGGAAGTGCATCGCAGTGAAATGATGAAAAGGACCACAGTGAGCACGCACCCAACAATGTCACAACTGCATGAACATTAAAATGGTGTGGCCTATTCAAACTGTACCCCCTTGGTCATGGTTTTGTGTTCATGTCAGGAAATTGCGGCATTTTTCAAGATGTCTTAAAAAATTTGCAGGGGAACAAGATGTCAACCACTTTGAAATTGCAACATGCATGACCAATCAGTGACATTTAGTGGACCTGTAGAAAAACAATGACTTGTTGTCCCAGTCACAACATTTTCTATTAGCTACTCTTGCTACCACTACTAGCTAGCTAGTAGAGTACAATGCAGTTAAGTAGCTTGTTGTGGCCAACAACAACTCAACAAATTTAGAGAAATCTGTCGAGCGTCTGTCTGCCTACCGCTATCCCTGTGACAAGCTCTCCAACGAATAAAACGAACAAATAAACGAACAGATCGATAAAAATGAAGAAAGCAACAAAATTATTTCCCTTCGTGCTATTTAATTACAGTCCTTTTTTCGTCATGAGTAGCTCTGTTGCGAACGGCACTACTGCTACTAAAAGTGCTACCTCCTCCACCAAAGATGTTGCCAAAGGCTCGTATTGGCGCGTTTGGGCCTGCATTGATGCCTTGTTGGACGACTCTCCTCAAGCACAGAACAAAATGATGGAGGAACCGTATCGTTCGACCACCATCCAAGTGGCGGCCATTCTAAAATTGTGGGGAGAACAGTGGGCAGGTGACCCCAGTTGGTGCTCGTTTCTCAACAAAGCAAAGATAAAAAATGAAGCCGAAGAAGCTATTGTCGCCTTGCACTATTTACGGGAATGGATGATGACTCCTCCTGGTCCAAAAGCACCCAAAAAATTGGTGGTGGTGGATGCTTGTGGCGGCAAAGGATTTTTCTCGTGTCTGCTTTCTTTTATGGCGAGCGAGTTTTGGCAAGCAAGGCACAACGACGACAGGAATGGAAACACGGATGGCAGCAATGAGGGCGACAAGCACAAGGACACTTCTACTTGTCCGTGGACGCTGCAGAAAATCATCTTGATCGAGAAAGCAAAGATTGATTGGCATCACATTCACGCGGCTAACTCAAGAGCCAGCAACGCCCCTAATACTACCAACGACGACTCATCGTCATCGGTACCCGTCATTGAACTATGGTCCGAAACCAATCTGCACAATTACGACGAGATGTTGTCCAAGTGTTTGGCCATTTGTCAGTCAGAAGACAATACTGTTTCCTTGGCTCTGAGTGGCATACATTTGTGCAAAATGTTGAGTCCGTCTCTTTTGAGTTTAGCCAATGGATTGGGGCCCAAACTATGTCCATATCTCTGCTTATCCCCCTGCTGCTTACCAAGACCAGCCACCAGTCCTTCGGAAGGAAGCAGTCGGATCATTCCCATTCATCGTTACGAGACAGAGCAGGAACGAACGAATCGCATACAACACAATCAACGAAAACAATTGTCTCGTCGGGGAAGACACTGCTATGTTTGCAAGAGCCAAAAACACTGGGTACGCTTGTGCCCGGAAATACAAGATCTGGATGGTCCCGAACGAGACAAGATTGTGGAAGCAGCCGCTCGGACCACTCCCTGTTTTAATTGCGGACTCGTGGGGCATTTCAAACCGGAATGCCCAACTTTGGGTGTACGCATCAACTATCAGTATCCCCCAAGTAGCGATATGGATGTGTCCGATGTTCGAAACCATAGCTCCCCCTATGAGAGATATTGCGAATTGTTGGCTCAACACATTGAAACTGGGAAGGAGGGTGACAGCGGTGTTGACCCCGAACGATCAATCTCAAAAAGGCTAAAACAACAACCGGCAGTTCAAGTGATTGAGACGAATCTCTCCGATAATGGTGGCCACCAAGAAGGAAATTGGAATTCTCGTCGCAAGAGCATCTTCATTGTCGCCGCAAGATAGCTTCTGTAATAATGGATACTAGCTAGAAGGTGGTCACCATGAACTTCTATTATTTCCTTTCTGGTTGCCTTTCCATATTTTTGCCACAATACGAATACGTACGGTGTACAGTAGAAAGATGAGAGTTGTAGCCCTTTTGCTGCCAATAGAACTAACGCTTGGTAACTACAATAGAATTATAATATAATCATGCTTTGGATTGCCATTGCTCTTGTAGCCCTTTTGCTGCCAATAGAACTAACGCTAGGTAACTACAATAGAATTATAATATAATCATGCTTTGGATTGCCATTGCTCTGCAGAAATGCATTGTTTCAAAATCTATAGAAACGAAGCTACTAAATGAAATACGTGTCGTGCGAATGTCCCGCTACAGGTGGGACACAACCGAACCTCAATAATGAGAAAGCGCAGACTACAGCGTCTTGGAAGACGAGATGGCTGATTGATGACCATCTAAATGATATTGGTCGACTACACATGTTGGTTGTTCAAGGAGTTGTGGGTCATCGTTAAGGTCTGTATTCGCCGCTTAAATTCATACCAATTACAAAAAGAGGAAGCCTTGACTGCCGTAGGGGATACCCAGCATTGTATATCCAACATACGTCGCGCCCACGGCTCCAAATCCAATGGCACCCGCAAGACCTGCTACCCGCGCTCCAGATGGTCCATAGTAAGTTGCACCGGTCATAAAAGCGGCAAAGGAGGGGGCACAAAAGGATGCTGCTGTTGGTGATACCGCTTGCAGTCCTAATTTCTCATCAAAGTCAAACTGAAAGGAAATTTGAGAACACGAAGCAAAAGTTGAGTATACATCAGATAAACGATCTTTCAACCAACTAAATTTGCTTCTTTGATTTGATTCCTTAAGAATTTCCACTCGTCCGTAGAAATGTGAAATGCATTGTACAGTGTATAACTTACATGATCTGCTAGACCTTCGTATAATGAATACATAACAGCAAATACTCCCAGTGTATTGCCGGCTCTGGAACCGTATCGTCCACAGTGATTTAAAACAGAATTCAATTTGACCTTGAATCGAGACGAAGGAGTCGACGCTAATCCTGTCCGTAATCCATAGATTCCTCCACCCGCAATGCCCATCATGTAGGCCGCTCCAGCATTTGCAAACATGGTAGTCACCACGCCACGACCCTTTTGGTCATAATCCAAATAATCGGGAGAATTACTTCGTCCCCCCAGTGCAGGTGCGACGGTTTGCAGCTGAATATTGGGGGTAAAGTCGGGCAAGGGAGCTCCCACATCACCATCAAATTCTTTGTCACTCATCTTGTGTAATATTTGTGGTGATTTTGTCAACAGTATAACTCTCTATGTGCAGGAATATTTTGTGTGCGGATTCTTTCGAGAAAACAAAAGAAGGAAGGCAATCAAAAATTATCGAGAAACGGAGAATCCAACACGGAACCAGACTTGAGCTTTAAAAATCTCTTCAATTGATCTCTACTCTTGCAAACTAACTTTCAAGGCAACCGTCCAGGATACAAGACAGCAGTATGGTTCCTTTTTTGCTTCGCTAGAGCCAAAAAAGAGGTAGTAGTGAAGTAGTTTGTGCACGTGAATTCGTTCTGCACACACAGCCTGTTTCGTGGTTATTATTGACGGGTGGTTGTCGCGACCATGCACGTCGACGAAAGAAAAAGCTGCCTCCACTCCTCAGCGTTCCAAGTGTGATCAATTGTGAACTACTTCAGCATTTAGCAAGGGAGCTGAAGTGCACTGCAGAACTCCCTAAGCTTTATGCAACAGTGGAAAGATTGACCACTCCCTCAACTTGATCACAGCTGCACCAGACCAATAGTCTGAAACATCTGCTTCAATCCCAATCTGCTTGTTTGGACATGAATGTGAAAGCAAATGTGTTTGATTCACTAGGATTTTTCAAGTGTTGTTGTGTCATCAGGGGCATTTGTCTGTTGGATGTCCCACTGGAATCACTTGAGACAAATTTCATTTTTTCAACAAGATTAGAAAACAACATTTCACCACTTTTTTGTCTATTCTAACTCAAAGAAAGAAGAAACAGAAAATTGTGGGACCAATGGTTTTGCCGTGTTGCGATGTTTTTGTGTGTTTTCATCATTTGTTGTGTCTGATTCTGATCATGTCCTTTTTGCTGCTATGTCACTGCCAAATGTTAATGATGTGTGTCTACAGTCACAATTGTGCTAAACAAACCAACAAGAATTAAATTTTAACTGTTAGTGATTTTAGTTTTTTTATGTCCCGTACGAATTCTACATTCTCGTCACAATTTGTCACAACTGAGCTTAGTTGTGTGTCCAAAAGTTGTTGTCATTGTCACATGCAACACCCACTTTTCATATTTTTTTATTGCTAGAAATTGTTAGAGTCATCTTTCTCCATTTGCAGCAGGAGACTTGGTTAAATTGGTCTGTTCATCTCTGCTGCAACAGATAAAATAAATTATTGAACAAACAGAAGTAAAACAAAACTCACCATGTTCATCACTAGAACCCAGTTGTTAGATGACATGACAACCATGTTGGTGCAAGCTGCTGATGAGATTCAGCATGTTGGATTGGAACAACAGTGGATCCTCAAGGTTGTGTGCTTGATTGACACCTATAGCTAGCTAGCTAGCTAGCTAGCTAGTAGTAGTAGACTAGTTCAGATGCCATGCAGTTGAGTGGCACAAACACTCAACTGCATGCATACAGTAGTATCAACAACTGGAAGTGCAGTTTCAGTCCTGTTCCCACTGACTATTACATGATTGTTACTACTACTAGTAGCTAGACTAGTAGTAGCTAGCTAGCTAGCTAGAGTACTGGTAGATTATTGACACGTCTTCTGTTCACTTCATTCCATGCTCATTATTTTCCGGTTGCCGAAGACAGTTAACCATATTTGCTAGCTAGAGGTGGAATAATAGATTGCTCTTCAACCTCTATCCAGTACGTCGATTTTGAAGTCTAGTGTCATATGGACAGAAATAAGCAAGACCTTACTTGTGATTTTATTACTGTCACTGATGTCCACCTCGGATGATCAAGATATCAGCGAAGAGGCAGCGCTTGCCTTGAGACAGTACCCTCGATTGGTTCGACAATTCACACAAAATACGACAATACACAATATTGACCACGAGCCCATCGATGCCGCGTCGGTCGACAAGGAATCCGTCTTGTGTGGTTTGGCAGCAGGTGTCGTCCAAGCGGCCTTGTTCAGCCCTTATGATCGTGCTCTCTATCTCTCCATGACCAAAGGAACTCCCTTTTTGTCAGCGGAAAACTTTCGAGAACCCTTTTCGGGATTTTCGCAAAGCATAGGTGGACGTGCTCTATCGGGTGGATTGTATTTTCCGCTGGAACAATTCTTCTTCAAACAATTTCATCCAGAAGGCGACGATTTGAAAAGCAGGAGTCACCAGAACAGTAAATTACGAAATTTTGCATCCGGAACGGCTGCAGGCGCAGTCAATGCTATGATTCTGAATCCTCTTTCGGCCGTCAAATATAAGACATGGAGTCGCATGTACAATCGAGGAATGCTCCATGAAGCGAAAGATATGCTGTTAAAGGGCGGCAAAGGCGTATTCTACAAAGGCTTGCATTCTACGCTACTTCGAGATGTTTCTTTTGGAGGATGCTACACGTTTATGAGATTGCAAATTCAATGGGCTTGGTCTTTGCCCCACGAGCACCAATGGATTGCTAATTTATTCGCGGCTGGCCTGGCCACCATTGTGAGTGGACCCTTCAATTTGGCTCGCAATGTACAATACTCGACAAAATCTGCTGAAAATGCCCCTACAACGTATCAAGTGCTGGAAGAACTGGTCATATCGACGAGACAAATAGAAGGCACACAACAACAATTGTTGCATTTATCGCGGCGACTACGAATAGGTTGGGGGACTGTCCGCGTGGCCTTGGGAATGGCCTTTGGACATCGAGTTTACGATGGTCTTCATGCATTGGTACACGATGAGTCATGGTAGCCGCATTTGCTAAATATTAAGTCCATATTAATCCCTTCCAAGTAGCTCCGACTAGAAAAAGGAGTGAAGTCTTTTCCTTTGAAGTGAAAATTGATATTTTGTGGTTCGGAACAAACTGAAATATCGTGATGCCCCAAACACAATATTCCGGTGAACAAACCCTTTGATCATCCCCTTTTCTTTGAAATAGAAATCAGTTCTACACGACGTGATCATAATACGCATTCTACGCAAAAGTCGAAGCTGACGAAGCCCCCGAAGACAGAAGTGACGGTAATAAAGAATACGCATGTGCAAATACAAGCAAAACTATATAGTGTTATCGTCAGAAATGGTGTTCCTTCCATTACTGTATTACCTTAACTCGATCAACTGATTATACCAACAAGACCGCATTGACGCACCCATCCAACTCTGGATTGTTTCTGGAAAGAGATTATGGAAGAGATGTTGTCATCAGATATAAAGAAGAAAATAAAGGACCAAAACAATTGAAAAACAAATGCAAACTTACGTCACCTGAGCAAACTTGGCCCATGCCACTTTACCAGACGTCGTGACCAAACCAAGTTCACTGACATTGACTTCAATCACAGTACCTTTGGTCATGACACCCAAATTTGTGTAGAGTTGAGAACTAGGGTTCTTTTTGACTCCCAAAATGTCCAATTGAAATGTTGTTTTCAGTTCGGGGTGTGTAACATTGGCCCGTTTCATCCGCAACCCCGTAGGACGAATGAATCGCTCGTATTTGGGAGCCTTTCTCGTAAAGTTTTCTCCCACAAAAGTACATTTGGTAACCACTCGCTTCCACGCCTTATTCTTCTTGTTGCCTGTCCGCATGACTTTGAACATTTCATCATCGGCCACAGGCTTGACTTTGGGAATGGGAACTTCCCATTTTCCAGCCTTTTCTTTGCGCTTTTGTTTGATAGTATTCGACAAGACCTTGGCACGAGAAACACCTTCACGATCGAGCAAGTACGCAGGAAGCGCTCCTTCCGCCACGGCTTCATCATTGGCATGCTGATTGGATCGTTCCCGATGTTGGGCAATGGTTTTGCGCATGGTGGCCTTTTCCTTGTACCGACGCTTATGGTACAATTTGGCGCGAATGCCGTGCACTTTTTGAGCAAAGTCCGAACGCTTGTGCGCTAATCGAGCTTCCTTTTTGCGCTCTCGCTCCGGTGCGTCCATACGACGCCCGTGGAGCTTGTAGTGGCGCTCCATATGCTCATGCTGCGGCATTTTGGAAACGTATTATATTATTGGAAAAGAGGGGAAGTGGTGGTTTGGATAAAGAAAGAACCTGATGAATTGAATTCTCTAAAAAGCGGCTCTTTGGAAAGTTGATTGTTGAAAGTGCTTCAAGGAATGTAAAGACACGACAATCTGGTCACTACTAACGATGGCTCCGCTGTTGGACTCTTGTAACAACAGCTTGGAAAAAGTGATTTTCTTT
>ENA-ORBV01006402-ORBV01006402.1-microbial-mat-metagenome-genome-assembly--contig:-NODE-6402-length-20809-cov-4.407197_pt1 | contig 20809 bp, 19 predicted proteins | sample MGYA00237777_ERZ505514 | MGnify/ENA primary metagenome ERZ505514 (study PRJEB26160, sample SAMN06269048) | microbial mat metagenome | isolation source: Oligotrophic lake microbial mat | place... | reverse complement strand
CAAGCAGAAGACGGCATACGAGATTCGCCTTAGTCTCGTGGGCTCGGAGATGTGTATAAGAGACAGGCCGACGTGCGATCGCTTGCGAAATCCGGCCGCAAGGTGGCGCTCATCGGCGTCGAGAACGCCTACGCTGTCGGCACCGACCTGAGTCGCATCAAGGCGTTTCACGACCGCGGCGGACGTTACATGTCGCTCGCGCACAACGGCCACAGCCAGTTCGCCGATTCGAACACCGGCGAACGCGACGGCAAGTGGCTGCACAACGGCCTGAGCGATCTGGGCAGGCAGGCCATTGCCGAGATGAACCGCTGGGGCATCATGGTCGACATCTCGCATCCCTCGAAGCAGGCCAACCTGCAGGCAATCGCCCTGTCGCAGGCGCCGGTGATTGCGTCGCATTCGGCCGCGCGCGCGTTGGCCAACCACAGCCGGAACCTGGACGACGAGCAACTGCTGGCGCTGAAGGCCAACGGCGGGGTCGTGCAAACGGTGGCCTTCGACGGCTACGTGAAGATCAAGCCGCCGGATTCGCCCGAGCGCGCCGCGGCCCTGGCCAAGGCGCGCGCCGGTATGCCCCCGGGCGGCCCCGGTGAGATGACCGACGCGGCGCGCACGCAGTTCCGCGCCCGCGTGGCGGAGGTGGACAAGCAGTTGCCGCCCGCACCCATGGCCACCGTGGCCGATTTCGTGAACCACATCGACTACATCGTGAAGACGATCGGCATCGACCACGTAGGCATCTCGTCGGACTTCGACGGGGGCGGTGGCGTGGCCGGCTGGAATGGCGCGGACGAGACGTTCAACGTCACGCTGGAGCTGGTGACGCGCGGCTACACCGAAGAGCAGATCGGCAAGCTGTGGAGCGGCAACCTGCTGCGCGTGATGGCCGATGTGGAGCGGGTGGCGAAAGAGATCCAGGCGGGGAAGCGGTAGCCGCGCCCAGACCCGCAGGTGCGGCCGGGGACGGCCGAGCTACGAGCCGAGCTTGACGTCCACCGAAGCTACGGTGGTGTCCCAGGACACCGTCAGCGTGGCGGCCCCGGCGGTCACGTTGGCGAACCCGATCGTCAACTGCTCTACCGACGTGTCCGTGGTCCGCACCGCCATCGGCGCTCGCAGCACGTCGTGCTTGGCGTCGTAGTTGTAGGTGCCGTAGAGCAGCACCTTGTCGTTGGGATCGTATTTCGGCTGACGCGCCTGTGTGCTCAGCACCAGCGTCCAGGCGCCGGGCTTGAGGTCGGCGAACACGTTGTAGACGCCCGGCGGGATCGTCTTGCCGCCGATCACGAGGGACGCCTGCGTGGTGAGCCGCGTGGTGTCGTTGGCGCCCACACGCCAGATCGCGGCGTCGGGGTTGACGCGCTTGCCGTAGTCGGCGCCGCTGCCGAAGATGCCCGTGCGGCCGCGCAGCAGCGGGCGGCCATAGTCCACGACCAGCCACTTGCCGTCGCGGTAGCGCTCGCCGTCGGCGGTCTTCTCCCAGCGTCCGCCGAGCTGCACGGCGGCCTGGCCGAGCGGCGACGGCGGCAGCTTCACCTCGGGCACGGACTGGGCCAGGATGGCCGCGGCAAAGAGCGGCACGAGCACAGCGGTCAACGGCATTTGGAATGTGCGTGGCATCGGTAAACTCCCGCCCACCATTCTATCCGCTGCGGCGAGCGGTTGGGCACTCAGCGGAACAGACGCGCAAGGGGCAGGGACCACCCAGGCACGAGCGGCGTCACCAGCGTGTCATGAGCGTCAGCGGTGAGTTCCGCCACCGGTGGAAACGATCCGTCAGCCTCGCGCCTGTAAAGAGTGACGCAGGCCTGCTCCGGATCCACGAGCCAGTACTCGCGTACGCCGGTGCGTTCATAGAGCAGGCGCTTGACGTGCCGATCGCGCTTGCGGGTGGAAGGCGACAACACTTCGATCACCAGCGCGGGCGTGCCCTGAATGTTCTTGGCCGTCAGGATATCGAGCTGGTCAGGCGCAACGAACACCAGGTCGGGCTCGACCACGTCGTGGAACGAGAAGACGACGTCGAACGGCGACAGGAACAGGCGCCCCTTGTCTGGGCGATCCTCCAGAAAGGCGCCGAGCGATAGATGCAGACGCCCGATCAGCTCCTGATGATGCAGGTTCGGTGAGGGCGTCACGTAGTGCGCCCCATCGATGAGCTCGTGCCGGAGACCGTCGTCTGGAAACAGCAGGAAGTCGTCGTACGTAAGGCGCGCGTCGGGCGATGGGATTGGCACTGCGTCCTCCTCGTCCACGATCGGATTCTACACCCGGCCACGAACGGGATGCCTGCGAGCGGCGTGCCACGCAGGATCGGGCGTCAATCGCCGCCTTCGGACGCAGGTGCCGGCAGAAACCGCGACTGTGCCCGCGATGCTCCGTGGCAGGAATCGAACCGGAGAAGATTCGCCAGGCATGAGTCTGGCCCCCGGCACGCGCATCGGCCCCAAGGCCCAGACGGTCAAGGCTGCGATCCAGGCCGAAGCCCTGCGGCGCGCTTGGCGTCAGGGCACCCGCATCGGCAACCGCGCGACGAAGAAGAGAAGAAGCAGCGCATCACGCCGGCGATCGCCCAGGCGTTCCAGGTGCTGCTCCTGGCCCCGCCGCCTCCTTTCAGCCGAGAGGTCACGACGGCTATAATTGCGATGAGGTGCCGATGACCGCAAGAGAAGACCTCATGGCGCGCCTTGACCGGGCGGTGCCTGAGCTGCGGACGCACGCGGTCAAGGAATTATGGCTGTTCGGTTCCGCCGTCCGCCAGGAAATGCGGGCTGGCAGCGACGTCGACATCCTCGTGGACTTCAGCGCACCCGTCACGCTGTTCGAGTTCGCCCGCCTGCGCCGGCACCTGGAGTTCCTGCTCGGCCGCCCCGTCGATCTGGTCACGCGCGATGCGCTGAAGCCGCGGCTCCGCGAGCAGATTCTGCGCGAGGCCGTGCGTGCCGCCTAGAGACCTTCAACCTACGCCTGCAGGATATCGCGGAAGCCATCGACCGAATCTTCGACTACACGGCCTCCCACTCGCTCGAGTCCTTCGCCGCTGACCGGAAGACGATCGATGCCGTCGTCAGGAATCTGGAGGTCATCGGCGAGGCCGCGCGGCACACGGATGCCGAGACGGCCGCTCGACTGTCCGACGTGCCCTGGCAGGACATGCGCGACCTTCGAAACCTGCTCATTCACCAGTACTTCGGCGTCAGCGCGGCGATCATCTGGGAGACGATAGCTCGCGATCTGCGACCTGTGCGCGAGGCGATCCGGCGCGAGCTCGAAACAAGTTGACAGCGCGGGCAGGAGCGAACCCCACTTCGGCGCCGAGGGGGACCACAACGCCCTGTGCGTTTCGATGGAAACGTTTCGAGGCGTTGACCGGCCGTCGCTCTCGCGTTGCTGGGTCGTCGCCCAGCGCTCAACGCTGGCGCAGTGGTTCAGGGCAGAAGCCCGGCTCGAAACCGCGGGCACGCTCACGCTGCTGCAGGCGGTCGGACGGAACCGCGCGTGGCAGAATGCCCAGCCTCACGAGCTGCGGCCGGAATTCGTAGCGGATGTTCACGGCCTGCGCAGGCGTGTCTTCGAGGTCCAGCCACACCTGCTCCACGGCGTGGCCGGTGCGACGGCCCATGCCGGTGGCGGCGTACTCGTCAGCGGACTGCTTGCTTGCGCTTGCGCCGGCCGCGGCAGCGGGAGCGGCGTCTTGCTCCGCTGGCGCCGACGGCCGTGGCGCCGGCGCACTGCGCCCGCCATATTCATTCGCCGTGTCGGGCCTGTAATTGGGCACGCGTTCCTTGAAGAACACCGCGGAGAGGACGCCCAGGTTGGCCGTCTTGCCCAGGGCCTGGCCGTACGAGCGTTCCTCGGTCGTGAACTCGAAGCGGCGCGCCTCGCTCTGGCTCGTCTGCCACCCGCTGATGGTCACGGTCTCGTACGGGCCGAGCACCCACCTGCGCGCATCGACCGCGGTGCTCTCGCGCGCGTCGATGGTATTGAGGCCGTCGACCGACAGCGCCACGGCCACGCGGACGGGATAGGGATTGCGCAGGCGGATGGCGTATTCCCGCCCCTTCCGGGCCTCGACATACCAACGTCCGTCGTGCGCGTAGCGGGGTTGCGGGACGCCGTCTACGAGCAGCTCGACGTGTGCGCTAGCCGGGCGAACGGACGACGCGGACATCACGGCGCGGGGACCGGCGGCAAGGGCAAGGCCGGCGGCGAAGAGATAGGCGATACGGGTCATCAGAGCCTCCTGTCCCCTAGAACGGAGGCTCCCGGAAATCTTGCACGCGCGTCACGGCGACGCGCTACCGCTGCACGGGCGAGTAGGCGACGCCGTCTGGGCTGGCCTGCACCTCGACCCGGGCCAGCGTCTGTCCCGACACCAGATCCAGCACCAGCACCGAGTTGTCGTTGCGCACGGTCACAAACGCGTGACGGTTGTCGGGATGCGGGAACACGCCGGCGGTTTCGGGCCTGGCCACCTTGGTGAGGCCCAGCGGGATGGACTTCATGAGCGTCTGCGTGGCCACGTCGGCCACGACCAGCGACGACGCCTGGGCGTGGGGCACCAGCGCCCGGGTGCCGTCGGGTGTGAACTGCACGCGGTAGGGGAAGCCCGGGGATGCGATGCGCTTCACCACGTCGAGCGAGCGCGTGTCGATGATCGAGATGCTGTCTTCGGCGCGGTTGCCGGCCCACACCCAACGTCCGTCGGGAGTGACCCCCACGCCCTCGCATTCCTTGCCGGTCTTCACGTCCTTGATCTTGGCGCCGGTCTGGAAGTCGAAGGCGCTCACGCTGCCGTCGCGCATGTTCGAGCAGTAGAGCCGCGTGCGATCGGCAGAGAGCGCCAGCATGTGCGACACCGCCAGCCCGGTCGTGAACACGCGCTCGATGGCGCCGCTCGTGACGTTCACGAGCAGCAGCGCCTGGCTGCCTTCGGCGGTGACGACCACGCGCGATCCGTCCACCCAGCGCACGTCGTGCGGGGCGCGGTATTCACCGAGGTCGATGGTCTTCACCGTGTCGCCGCTCGGCAACGCCAGCAGGCTCAGCGTCTTCTGCTGGCCCACGCCCTGCTTGTTGTAGTTGGTGACCAGCACCAGGCGTCCGTCGGGCGATACGGCGGCTTCGTGCGGGCCGCCCACGACGGCCACGTGCCGGTAGGCCGTCATCGTCTTCAGGTCGATGAGCGTGACCGTGTCCGATTGCTGATTGACGGCCACCACCGTGCCGGTGAGATTGGCGCGAGGGGCCGGCGCCTGGGCCGATCCGCGGGCGGACAGCGCCGCTCCGGCAATGGCCGCGGCTACTGCGAGATGTCTGACCATGCAAGACCGTAGCGTCGGGCCGAACCCGATGGCAAGGCGAATGTGATGAGTCGGCGACGGGCCAGAGACGAACAGCGTCCAACCGAGTAGGCTTGAAGGGACACGCGTTTCATCAGTACCAGGGGTTCGACATGGCAGAGAAGAAAGTCATTGCAGTAGTCGGCGCCACCGGCGCCCAGGGCGGCGGGCTCGTCCGCGCCATCCTTGCCGACCCATCGGGCGGCTTCGCGGTCCGCGCCATCACGCGCGATCCGAATTCGGCGGCGAGTCAAGCCCTGGCGGCGGCGGGCGCCGAGGTGGTGGCGGGCGACGTCGACGACGCGGCGAGCCTCGAGCGCGCCTTCGCGGAGGCCTACGGCGCCTATTGCGTGACGTTCTACTGGGCGCACTTCACGCCAGAGAAGGAGCAGGCGCAGGCGAAGCACATGGCCGACGCCGCCAAGGCCGCGGCCGTGCAGCACGTGATCTGGTCCACGCTCGAAGACACCCGCAACTGGATGCCCAAGGGCGACAACCGCATGCCCACGTTGATGGGTAAGTACAAGGTGCCGCACTTCGACGCCAAGGGCGAGAGCGATCGCTACTTCACTGATGCTGGCGTGCCCACGACGTTCCTGCTGGCGTCGTTCTACTGGGACAACCTGGTTGGCTTCGGCGCCGGCCCCAAGCGCGATGCCGACGGCCTGCTCCAGTTCACGCTGCCGATCGGCGACGTGCCCATGGCGGGCATTGCTGCCGAGGACATCGGGCGCTGCGCCTACGGCATCTTCCAGCGCGGCAGCGAGTTCATCGGCGCGCGCGTGGGCGTGGCGGGCGAACACCTGACCGGGGCCGAGATGGCGGCGGCCATGACGAGCGCGATCGGTCAGCCGGTGCACTACAACGCCGTGACGCCCGCCGTCTATCGCGGCTTCGGGTTTCCTGGCGCCGATGACCTGGGCAACATGTTCCAGTTCTATCGCGACTTCGAGCCCGACGTGAATGCCACCCGCAACGTGGCGCGCTCTCGTTCGCTGAACCCAGCCCTGCAATCATTCGAGGCGTGGCTGGCTACCAACGCCCGCAGGATTCCGCTCTAGCCGCGCGACGTCCTGGAGCCGCGCGGCTCCGGAATCGTGGCGCGCGAATTGTCAAGGGAGTGACGCGGTGCCCGTGAGCCGGTCGTGCTTCAGCAGGTACTTGCGCGCCAGCGCCACGAGCTGTCCGTCGGCGGGATGATCGACCGTGGCGCGGTCGCCCTCCGCGGGCAACGTCGTCACGTCCCGTGTACGAGCGGCGTATCGACCGCATGCTCCGCCACGAACCAGGTCTGGAGTTCATTGGTCCGGATGACGTCGCTCACGATCAAGTCGCTCGTGCCCTCGTCGCCGTGCTCGGAGGCGTTCCGCGCCATGGCCCGAGCTTCCTCGAGCACGATCTCGTGCGCGTGCAGCAGGCGCGAAATCTGCTGCGGCACGCCCTCGTGGCCCTTGGGTGCCCGAGGAATGATGCTGGTGTCGGCCACGTCGTGCGCCATGGCGAGGCCGACGCCGCCGAGCAGCTGAATGCGTTCGGCGATCAGGTCGACGAGCTGTGCCTGCGCGTCGTAGTGCTTGTCGTAGAGGAGGTGCAGTGGGTAGAAGGTGGCGCCGGAGAGCTGCCAGTGATGCTTCTTGTAGAGGTCGCGCAGCGTCATCGTATCGGCCAGCAGTTGGTTGAGATTGGCGACGCTGGCTTCGCACGCCGACTGCGCCAGGGCGATCGGCATCTTCACCACGTGTCCGAACGGTTGCGTCTCGTGACCCTTCTGATGCGTGAGCGGTGTGGCCTGCGTCAGGATCTGGTCAGCGTCCAAGGTGGTTTTGCTCATGGCTCTACGACCACTCTAGACCTGCCGTGTGATTGCTCCTGTGCAATCCAGCACACCGCTGCGACGAGCCGTCCGCCGTGCTCTCGGCCTCGGTCAGCACCGCTTCTGCGCTCTCGCCGTGGCTAGAATCGCAGGCGCATCGATGAAGATCGGCGTGCCGCGCGGGGCCACGATGGCCACGGGTGCCGGCGGCGGCACCTGCAGCGGCGGCGGCGCCGTTTCTGAGACCCTCGCGATGGGTGCCCGCGCGGGCGGCGGAGGCGGTGGTAGCGGCGCGGGGGCGGGCGCGGCCATCGCCACGACCGCGGCTGGCGCGTCCTCTGTGGCCATCAGCGACAGGTTGCCGCAGTCCTTCGGCACGACGAACGTATAGGTGCGCCGGTCCTCGACGACACGGAACAGATCGGAACAGATAGGCATTGAACGGCTTCTTGCCGGCCCAGCGGAGGTCGGACAGCACTTCGAGCGACCGGCCGCCCTTCGGCCGAAACGCCATCCAGCGCAGGGTTCGCCGGGCCGGACGTCACATTCGACGATGCTGCCGACCTCAGGCGTGGCGTCGGTGCAGACCCCGCCCACGACCGACGTGTTCGGGCCGGCAAGGGCCGCCATCACATTGTCGCCCAGGCTCGTCAGTCCGGCCTGTCCGAGGATCGTGCGCAAATCGGCGGCCATCAGCGGGCGGGTGGCCATGCCCTTCAGGCTCGCCACCGCCGGCAACAGCAGGGCGAGCACCAGCGCGCTGACGCTGAGAGCGAACGTGCGAAGCGATGACCACGTCATGACAGACTCCTCGAGACAGTGCTCGTGCGTACGCGCCTCCAACGGGACGCGCTCACTTTCTCGCGGCGTGTCATCAGGTCGTAGATCAACCCGCCGCTGCCGCCGGCCGTGGCGCCAACCGCGGCGCCCTTCTTGCCCTTGGCCGGGCCGCCAATCACCGCGCCGGCACCGGCCCTACCGCCGACGATCAGCACCTCGCGTTCCCACGACCGCTGGGTGGGTTGCGTTGATCGTGCGGGCGCGACCACGACGCCGGATTTGCGCGCCAGGTCCTCACGCCGCGCGTTGGCGCCGAGTTCGATGGGATGCAGCCCCTGCTCGTCCTGCACGTAGACCGCTTGCAGGTCGTTCGACTGACGCGCCGGGATGAACAGGTGTCCCGCCTTACCATCGGCCAGCGTGATCGGCACCAGCGTGCCTTTCAACGGACCGTCGAGCTTCGAGACGGTGTCGACGACCGCGCCTGTCAGTCCGTACTGCTCTTCGATCTGGCGGGCGTCGAGCGCCTGGACCTTCTCCGTGCATCCGCTGGCAAACACGGCCACGGTGCATGACAAGGCGAGCGCCGACGTCAAAGACGGGACACTGCATCTCACTGTGGACGTCGTAGCCGACCGGTCCGGGGGCGATGCGTCATGGCATCGCGGTGGGGAACGGGACGCGCGGATGGCGCACGAGAGGTGGCACGCTCGAATGTAGGCGACCGCGCCGCCGATGGCTGTACGCGATAGCACAGGGTACCCGGCCGGCGGTCAAGACCTCGGGGTAATAGTCACGCCTGGTACTATGTCGGCCGTGTCCCGTTCCGTACAGCGGTCAAGCCGTGACTCGGCGATGCTCGACGGTATGTCCGACGCGCTGGTCCAGCCGACCCTGCGAGGTCTGAGCGCCGACGAGGCGCAGCGTCGCCTCGCCGCGGACGGCCCGAACGAGCTGCCTCGCGCCAACCAGCGCACGCCGTTTCGAATCGTCGTCGAGGTGCTACGCGAGCCGATGCTCGCGCTGCTGCTCGGCGCGGGCACCATTTACCTGTTGCTGGGCGACCTGACGGAAGCGCTGATCCTGTTGGCGTTTGCCGCGATGTCGGTGGTGATCACGGTCGTGCAGGAGGCGCGCACCGAGCGCGTGCTCGAGGCGCTCCGCGACCTGAGCAGCCCGCGCGCCCTCGTGCTCCGCGACGGCGTTCGCACCCGGATCGCCGGACGGGACGTGGTGCGGGGCGACCTGGTGCTGCTCGCTGAAGGCGACCGCATTCCAGCAGACGCGGAACTGAGGGAAAGTCACGGCCTGCTGACCGACGAGTCGCTGCTCACCGGCGAATCGGTGCCGGTGCGCAAGGTGGCGCGGACGGCGGACGGCACCGCGGCCCCGCGCCGGCCGGGGGGCGACGACCTGCCGAACGTCTTCTCGGGTGCGCTGGTCGTCGGCGGCACGGGCATCGGCGAGGTGACCGCCACCGGAGCCTCGAGCGAGATTGGGCGAATCGGTCAGTCCCTTGGTGTCCTCGAATCCGAGCCGCCGCGCCTCCAGGCTGAAACGCGGCGTCTGGTCCGCGTCTTCGCGACGGCTGGCGGGGCCGTCAGCGTGCTGGCCGTCGTCCTCTACGGCGTATTGCGCGGCGACTGGCTTGCGGCGGTGCTCGCCGGCATCGCGCTGGGCATGGCGATGCTGCCCGAGGAACTGCCGGTCGTCATGACAGTGTTCATGGCCATGGGGGCCTGGCGCATCTCACGCGCCCGGGTCCTCACGCGGCGGGCCGCGGCCATCGAGACCCTTGGCTCGGCGACGGTGCTGTGTACGGACAAGACCGGCACGCTCACCGAGAATCGCATGTCGATCGCCGAGCTATGGGTGCGCGGTGCCGGCTCCTTCTCTCCACGGTCCGACGCCAACGCGGCCTTGCCGGAGGCGTTTCACGGTCTGGTCGAGTTCGGCGTGCTGGCCAGCGCGCGCGACCCCTTCGACCCGATGGAGAAGGCCTTTCACGCGCTGGGAAAAGTGCGCCTGGCCCGCACCGAACACCTGCACGGCCCCGACTGGACCCTGATCCAGGCCTACCCCCTGGGCCCGGATCTGCTGGCCATGTCGCACGTGTGGCGCGCCGGCACCGGCGAAGTCGTGGTGGCGGCCAAGGGCGCGCCCGAGACCATCGCCGACCTGTGTCATCTCGACGCCGGAGCGATGGCAGACGTGACCGCCGCCATCGACGCCATGGCCGCCCAGGGCCTGCGCATCCTGGGCGTGGCCCGCGCGCCGGTCAGTAGCCCGGAGATGCCCGGATCGCAGCACGATTTCGCCTTCGCGTTCGAGGGCCTGGTGGGACTCGCCGATCCGATCCGCGCTGGCGTGCCCGAGGCCGTGCGTGACTGCCGCAGCGCAGGCATCCGGGTGGTGATGATCACCGGCGATTACCCCGCCACCGCCGCCGCCATCGCCCGCGAGGCCGGCCTCGAAGCCGGTGACCTCATGACCGGACCCGAGCTCGACGGTCTCGACGAGGCGGCGCTGGCTCATCGCGTCCGCACCGCCACCGTCTTTGCGCGCACCATGCCCGAACAGAAGCTGCGCATCGTCAACGCGCTGAAAGCCAACGGTGAGGTCGTGGCAATGACCGGGGACGGCGTGAACGACGCTCCGTCGCTGAAGGCCGCCCACATCGGGATCGCGATGGGCGCGCGGGGTACCGACGTGGCGCGCGAGGCCTCATCCATGGTGCTGCTCGACGACGACTTCGGCTCGATCGTGACGGCGGTCAGGCTCGGCCGCCGCATCTACGACAACCTGCGCAAGGCCCTAGGCTTCATCTTCGCGGTCCACGTGCCCATCGCCGGGCTCGCCCTGCTGCCGCTCGTGCTCGGCATGCCGATTTTGTTTGGACCGATGCACATCGCCTTCCTCGAGATGGTGATCGACCCGGTGTGCTCGCTGGTCTTCGAGGCCGAGACCGAGGAAGACGACGTGATGCAGCGGCCGCCGCGCGCGCCGGCTGAGCCGCTCTTCGCCGGCCGGTGGCTGAGGTGGAGCCTGGTGCAGGGCGCGCTCGCGTTCCTGCTGGTGGCCGCGATCTTCGTGGTGGCGTCCCGGCGCGGGATGCCCGAAAGCGAGGTGCGCGCGCTGACGTTCTTCTCGCTCGTCATGAGCATCGTGGGGCTCATCTTCGTGAATCGCTCGTTCAGCACCTCGCTGGTGCTGGCGCTACGGCGGCCGAACCCGGCGTTGGCCTGGGTGCTGCTGGCGGTGTCATCCATGCTCGGCCTGACGCTCTGGTGGTCGGTGGCGCGTCGTCTCTTCCACTTCGGCCCGCTGCATGCCGACGATCTGGCACTGACCTTTGCGGCAGGCGCGGTGGTCCTGGCCGTACTCGAAGCCCTGAAGCCCCGCTGGCGGTCGCGCCCGGCGACGGGGCAGCCTTCGCCCGCGGCGCGCTGACCCGCGGCCGCGGGCCTTCGTCGCGCTTACTGCGTGACGACCTTGCCGACGGCGGCGAGGGCGTCGGCAATCGGCCGCGGCGCTCCGTAGTGAAATCCCTGGCCAGCGTCCACACCCGCCAGATGCAGTCGGTCGGCGCTGGCCGCGTCGGTGACGAACTCGGCGATGGTGGACTTGCCGAGGCCGCGCGCGATGCTGACGATGGCCTCGACCACCAGGCGATCAGTGGTGTTACTGTCGAAGCCGCGCACGAAGTCACCGTCGATCTTGAGCATGTCGAACGGCAGGTGTTTGAGATAGCGGAACGCCCCGAAGCCCATGCCGAAGTCGTCGAGGGCGATCCGGCAGCCGCGGTCGCGCAACGAAGTGATGAAGGCCTTGGCCCGTTCGAAGCTGCCGATGGTGGCCGTCTCGGTGAGCTCGAAGACCAGGCGCGACGGATCGACCCGCGTGGTGTCCAGCGCGTGATCGATGGCCGGCAGAAATGTCGGGTCGTCGATCGAACGGGCCGACACGTTCATGCTCAAGGTGAGGCGAGTTCCCGTGGCCTCGTGCGCCGCAATGATGGCCGTGGCCTGGCCGACCACCCAGGTGTCGATCGCGACCACCGACCCGAATCGCTCGGCCACGTAGAGGAAGTCGCCTGGGGTCAGGAGCGTTCCGTCGTCGGTGCGCAGGCGCACCAGCAGTTCGTGCGCGGTGATGGCCGCGGTCGCGAAGTCGACGATCGGCTGAGCGAAGAGCTCGAGCTGGTCGTTGGCGATGGCCCGTCGGATGCGCTCGGCTTCCGACATCCTCGAGTGAAGGCGCGGCGTGCGGCCAGCCGGGGGCCGGTAGAGCGCGACGCGGTCGCGTCCGGCGGCCTTGGCCTCGTACACCGCCAGGTCGGCGGCAGCGATAATCTCGTCGCGCGTCAGGCCGTCGAAACAGACGACGCCGACGCTGATCGTGACGGCCGCCCCGGTAGCGGCCGGGTCCCCCAGCTCACGTCGCACGACGGCGACGAGGTCTTCGGCCATCGTCTCGGCCGCGCGGGCATCGGCGTGGGGCAGAATCACGCCGAACTCATCGCCGCCCAGCCGCGCCAACACGTCGGTATCGCGCAGGCGCCGGCGCAGCAGTGCCGCCAGAGCAACGAGCCGCTCGTCGCCCGCCTTGTGGCCGTGTTCGTCGTTGACCGCCTTGAAATGGTCGAGGTCGAGCAGCAGCATCGCGCCGCGATCGCCGTAGCGGGCGCCCTTCTGCAGCTCGTGCAACAGTGCGTCATCGAAGCGGCGCTTGTTGTACACGCCCGTGAGGACGTCGTGGTCGGCCAGATCGGTCAGCCGCCCTTCGAGCGCCTTCCGCGCCGAGATGTCCTGCACCTGCACGAGCAGGTACTGGGGCAGCCCGCCGGCATCGCGGACCAGCGCGATGTCGAGCTGTGCCCAGATATGGTGCCCGTTGGCGTGCTGCAGGCGTGTCTCGACCTGGCAACTGGTCATCGGCTGCTGCAGGCGGCGCTGCAGCGCCGTGCCGGTCAGCTCGGGCTCTGGCGTCAGCGACAGGTCGGCCAGCGTCCGGCCAGCGCTGCCCGCGCGCGCATCGCCCGAGATGCGGCCGTAGGCGTCGTTGGCCAGCAGGACGCGGCCGCCCAGGTCGGCGACGACCATACCGATTGGTGCCTGCGTGAAGGCCGTCGACAGCACCGGCGTCACCATGACGGTGCCACCTCGGCCGCGGCCACCTCGGCCGCGCGCCGCGCCACAAACGCATCGAGCCGCTCGTCCATGTCGGCGGGGAACGCCGGCACCGGGCCGACGAGGCGCTGGCGGTAGAGCGCCAGCATCAGCTCGCGGAACACGGGCAGCGCGACGCGGCCACCGGTTTCGCGGGCGCCGAGCGAATGGTTGTCGTCGAAGCCGATGCGCACGGCCACCGTGACGCCTTCGGGACCGAAGGTCGAACCGACGAAGAGCGCATCCCGGAAGTCGTTGGTCGTTCCCGTTTTGCCCATGACCGGCACCGGAAACGCCCCGGCGTCCAGCGCGTGCGCTGTGCCGGTCGGCAGACGCACCACCCCGCGCAGGCCTTCCTGAATCTCTCCGAGGACGTCGGCATCGGCGGTCACGCCGCTCGGAGACATGGACGGGAGGGCCGGGACGAGGCCGCCCGCGCGCCTGGCGATCTGCTGGATCAGGTTCGGCGACGCGGTACGGCCGGATGCGATCGCGCGGTAGACGTTGGCCAGTTCGAGCAGCGTGACCTCCGAGGCCCCGAGCGCGGTGGTCAGATACGGCTGCAACGGCGACTGCACGCCCAGACGCCGAGCCGTCGACGCGACCCGTTCGATGCCGATCCTGGTGGCCAGCCAGATCGCCACGGCGTTTCGCGATTCGGCAAGGGCCACGCGCAGCGGAATCATGCCGGTGTAGCGCCCGTCGTAGTTGGCGATCCACTTGCGCTCGCCGGGCCGGGCGTCAGGGACGCTGATCGGCTCATCGGGCACGAGCGAGTCCAGTGTCAGGTCGCCCTGCTCGAGCGCGGCGAGATAGACGAGCGGCTTCATCACCGACCCCGGCTGGCGCATCGACGTCACCGCGCGGTTGTAGTCGGTGTAGGTCAACGCGCGGCCGCGGTACAGCCGACGGCCGCCGACTTCGGCGAGCACCTGACCGTCGTTCCGCAGCACGACGACCGCCCCCTGCGTCCGTCCGCGCGCGCTCGGGCGTCGCGCCTCGTAGCGATCGAGGCCATGTTCGAGAGCCTCGTTCGCCAGGCGCTGCACGCCGGCGTCCACCGTCGTCGTGATGTCGATCCGGCCCTGCAGCAGCGACTCGATGCCGAGGTCCGCGTAGTGCGCCAGCCCCTCGATCACGTGTGCCACGACCGCCGGCGCACGTTCTCGCGCCTCGGCGCGTGTCACGGCGGCGGGCAGCGGCGCCGCCCTCGCAGTGCGCAGCCGCCCGGGAGTCAGCGTGCCGTTGGTCGCCATCAATCCGAGAATCCGGTTGCGTCGCCGCGTCGCGGCCGTCACGTTGCCCGCGTCGGGCGCGTAGGCCCTGGGCGATTTCGTGATGCCGGCCAGCAGCGCCGCGGCGGCCGCATCCTCGGCCGTGAAGCTGGCGAGCGGCCGGCCGACGTAGTACTCGGCGGCGCGCGCGAACCCATACTGGCCGTGCCCCATGTAGACCAGACTGGCGTAGCGCGCCAGGATCTCTTCCTTGGCGCGACGTTTCGAGCCGAAGCGGGTGGTGAGCGCCTGCTCCAGCCAGAGCGACAGGCGCATCTCCTCGCGCTTGCGCAGGGCCATGTTGGCGGTGCGCGCGCCGACTGCCAACGACAGTCCGAGAGAGACCACGCCGGAATCGCGCAGGGCGTCGCTGTTTTCCTGCGCCGTCAATCGGCGCAGATAGACTCCGCGCACCAGTTGTTGCGTGATCGTCGAGCCACCCTGCGGGAACATTGCCGGCTGGCGGTCGCTGGCCTGCAGCCCGCCACTCAGCAGTCGCGCCGCCCAGATGCTGCCGCGCACCTTCGCCAGCACGCGGGGCAGGCTGCGGTAGTCCACGCCGTCATGGTCGAAAAACCGCTTGTCCTCCGCCGCCAGGATGGCGTCGCGCACGACCGGCGGCAGGTCCGCGTACTGCGTGATCTCACGTTGCTCGTGCGCGAACTCGAAGAGCGTGTCGCCGTGACGATCGAGCACCCGGCCGATGGTCGGGAACTCGAAGCGCACCAGCGGCCCCGGGTCGGGGACCATGGCGCGGTCGAAGTGGAGGTAGCAGGCCTCAGCGGCGGCGAGGGCGAGAACGGTCGTGGCGGCAGCCGCCGAGAGGCCCACCAACGCCAGCAGCGTCACGACGCCGGTCGTCCACAGGCCTGGCGCAGCGCGCGGGGCGCGGCGCCAGGCCGTCGAGATCACCACGCGAAGCATGGCCCCAGCCTAGGCGTGAGCCGGCGCCGGAGCAGTCCCCTATTGCACAAGGGGGGCGTCCTCCCCAAGAGGTTGCCCGCCTCGGCGAAGGACGCCACGTTCCGTCGTCGCCCGACCGGTCCGGCGACGCGGCATGGCATCGCGGGAGTGACACGCGACGCGCCGACTACAGTCGTCCGGTCATCACCAGCAGCACGATGATCAGCAGCACCAGGCCGATGCCGCCGCTCGGACCGTAGCCCCAGCTCCGGCTGTGCGGCCATGCCGGAATGGCACCGAGCAGAAGCAGGACGATGAGGACCAGCAGGATGGTGGGCATGGCAACTCCTCCACGAGACGGGACGTCGCGGACTCGCTGCCAGATCGGCGACGGGACCACGTCTGCGATCGTAGGAAGCGCGCACCTGCGCGGCTGTACTGGATCGCACACGGCCATCAGGGCACGTTCTACCTGATGCGATTGGTCGTGCCGGGGGGCGCGGGCGACGAAGGTCTTCGCCGTGTAAGGCCGCCCCACGCCACAACCGTTCAGGGCCGGCACCTCGCGGTGTCGCCCAGGGTGCGCTACACGTTCGCGCGCACCGGATACGACGGGCGCCACGGGGCCGCGTCAGTGCGTCGCGCCGCGTCGCGGAGGCTCGCCGGCGAAGACGCCGGCTGGCGGCGAAAGCACTCGAGCCGGACCGGACCCAGCCCGTTGTCGCCCCAGACGTCCACCCCGGCGTGCGCGGCAAACGCCAGCGCCAGGCGTGTGGCCTCGCGCATCGTGGACGCACCGCACTGGTCGGGGCCTGGCACCTGACTGAGCACGAACGAGGGACCTGGTCCGCGGGGCGCCTTGCACACCAGCACGTCGCCGTGCGCCAACCGGCCAAAGGCGGGGAGCGTGACGTCGTCGACGGGGCTCACGAGTTCACGTCCGTTAGTGCCGGGGCGCCCGTGAGCACGACCTTGAGGGCCGACGTCGCGGCGGCGTCGCCGAAGGCGTCATAGGCCTCCATGACCTGATCGAGGCGAAAGTGATGGGTCACCAGGCTCGACGCTCGCACCTTGCCGGCCAACATGAGTGTCAACAGCAGCGGGGTCGTGACGGCATCGACCAGGCGCGTCGTGAGCGTGATGTTGCGATCCCAGAGCGATTCCAGATGCAGTGTCACTGGGGCGCCGTGCACGCCGACATTGGCGATGTGCCCGCCGGCGCCGACGATTCGCTGGCAGGTGTCGAAGGCCGCGGGCGTGCCGACGGCCTCGATCGCCACGTCCACGCCTGCGCCGTTGGTCAGGGTCATGATGCGCGCCACGGCATCCTCGTCCGACGAGTTCACCACGGACGTGGCGCCGAGTGCGCTCGCCCAGTTCAGCCGGTGCGCGTCGCGATCGATCACGATCAGCGACCCCGGGGAATACAACTGCGCCGTGATCAGCGCCGAGAGCCCGATCGGGCCGGCGCCGACGATGGCGACCGTGGCCCCTGGCGCGACGCGCCCATTCAGCACGCCGCACTCGTAGGCCGTCGGCAGGATGTCGCTGAGCAGCACCGCCGCGTCCATGTCGATGCCTGGCGGCAGGTGGTAGAGGCTCGTGTCGGCGTGCGGGATGCGCACGTACTCCGCCTGCGTGCCGTCGATGGTATTGCCCAGGATCCAGCCGCCGGTCGCGCAGTGCGACGGCATGGCGGCCCGGCAGGCGTCGCAGATGCCGCAGGCGGTGATGCACGAGATGAGCACGAGGTCGCCGCGCGTGAACCGCGTGACCCCGGCGCCGGTGGCTGCCACGATGCCGATGCCTTCGTGGCCCAGGATGCGCCCGGCAGTCACCGTCGGCACGTCCCCCTTCAGGATGTGCAGGTCGGTGCCGCAGATGGTCGAGGTCGTGATGCGGACGATCGCGTCGCCGCGGGCCGTGCACCCGGGCGTGGGCATCTCGGTCCAGGCGCGTTGCCCAGGGCCGCGATAGACCAGCGCATGCATCGACACTGGCAACGCCGCATCGGTCTCGGCGGAGGGAGCGGGCGAGGCGACGGGCGGAACTGCAAGGAGAGTCGTTGTCGGCATGCGGCGTGCCCCTGACCTGTTGCGGCCGGACCCAGAGCAGAGGCCCGAGGTTCTGCTCCGGGTCCCAGAGTCGAGAGCATCGTAGGATGCGACCGGGGCCAGCGTCTGTGCTGTTGTGCACAGTGCGCGACACCACTCTCGTTCATGCCGCACCGCCGGCCGCTGTGCCTCAGTCGTTGAGCGAGATGACGACCAGCGCGGCCACGATCAGGGCCAGCACCGCACAGAAGATCTTCACCCAGCTATAAGGCTGCTCGCCGGCGATGGCGCCGGTAGCGCCGTTGACCACGACCTGGTAGGCCTTCCGCCCGTAGTCGTAATGCAGCAGCCACACCGGCAGCAGCGTGTGCTTGAAGGTCTGGTCGGTGTAGGTGGCGGCCACCTCCAGATTGCGATGGGTGTCGCCGGGCACGTCCTGCGCGCAGCGGGCGCGCACCTTCGCGTCCATCTCGGCGCGTGAGCGCTCGGCAGCGGCGACGAGGTCGAGCTGATACTGTTCCACCACCCAGCCCGAGACGTAGCCGCGGTCGTAGGGCTTGAGGTCCTTGGTGGGGAAGGGCTCCACCGCCTTCAGCAGCGCTGCATGGATGCCCTGCGTGGCCGCCACCAGCTCGTCGTCGAACGCGGTCGACACCTCGCCGGCGGCTGGTTCCCAGCGCACGCGGCGTTCCTGCACGGTCTCGCTGCGACCGTTGCGGGTGACGGTACGCGACACGTAGTAGTAGTGCCCGGCCTCGGCCTGCCAGCGCGCGTGTACCCGCGCATCGAACGTCCAGTAGGGCAGGTAGATGCCGCCCACGCGGTCGGTCAGCGCGGCCTTCTTCAAACGGTTGGGCGCGAACCACCGGCTGCCATACCACTGGCGAATGGCCTCGCGCACCTGGGATTCGGTGTAGGTGAACGGCAGCAGGCTTTCGGGATAGATGGCGTTGCGGGTCTTCGTGTAGGGCACGACCGAGGCCGAGCCGCAGAACTCGCAGCGCTGCGCGACGCGCGTGGACTCGAAAAGGGAGATGGCCTTGCAGCTTTGGCACTGCACCGAGGTGCGGTCCTGCTCCCAGCCACGATTGGCGTCGGGGATCGCCCGCAACGCCAAGGCCAGGTCATGCTCCTGCACGAGTGACCCGTCGCTTGCGAGCTGCGCCGGCGACACGGTGCCGCAGTACGGACACACGAGCGCCTGTTTGGCCGCGTTCCAGTGGGCCTCGGCGCCGCACCCGGGACAGTGGTGCTTGGCGAGCGCCGACACCTCGGGCGGCGCAGCCGGCGGCATCGGCGGCATCGGCGGGAGTGGTGGTGGCTCGGTGGCCACTAGTGCTTGAGGAACTCGTCGAGGGCCGCGCGGGTCACGCGCCACGCCGAGCCGATCTTCCGGCCCTTGAGCTCGCCTTGTTCGAGCGTGGCGAGCACGTCGCCTTCGGTGACGCCCAGCGCCTTGGCCACGTCGGCCGGGGTGAGCACGTCGGGAATCGGGGGGGGGGCGGCCGCTGCGCCGGCCGCCGCCTGGCCGCCGCCCAGGATGCCGCCGGGCTGGTTGGCCATCTGCTGCGCCATGGCGAAACCCATCGCGATCTCGGCCGCGGATCCCGCTACGCCGCCGCCCCCGCCGGGTTGCGCCATGCCCTGGGCCATCTGGTACTTCACGTAGTCGTTGAGGTTGCCGATGGCGCTCATGCTGGAGCGCTTGTCGATGGCGGCTTCCACTTCGGGCGGCACCGAGCAGTTCTCGAGGATGAAGCTCGGAATCTCGATGCCGTACTTCTCGACGAGCTGCGGGTTGATGAGCGGCAGCAGCGCTTCGCCCACTTCCTGATAGCGGGTGGCGAGGTCGAGCGCCGGTACCTTGGCCGAGGCAATCGCATCGGTGAACACGCTCACGATGCGCGAGCGCATGGCCTCGGCGAACTCGTCGAGGCGGAAGTTGTGGTCGGAGCCGGCCACGTCCTTCAGGAAGCGCTTCACGTCGACGACCTTGAAGTCGTAGGTACCGAAGGCGCGCAGGCGCACGACGCCGAAATCCTGATCGCGCAGCATGATGGGATTGGACGTGCCCCATTTGTTGCCGGTGAAGAGCCGGGTGTTGACGAAGTAGACGTCGGCCTTGAACGGCGACTCGAAACCGTACTTCCAGCCCCTGAGGTGCGACAGCACCGGGATGTTGTCGGTCGTGAGCGTGTGCTTGCCGGGCGCGAAGGTATCCCCGAACTCGCCCACGTAGACGAACTGCGCGGTCTGGGATTCGCGCACGATGAGCTGCGCGCCGTTCTTGATCTCTTTGTCGTCGTCGGGAAACCGCCAGCTGATCGTGTCACGCGAGTCGTCGGTCCACTCGATGATGTCGATGAGCTGTGTCTTGATGTAGTCCATCAGTCCCATGGCGCGTGTGCCTCCAGGCAAATCGATAGGGGAGGGCGATCTTACCGCGGCTGCAGTTCGGCAGCCGCGCGTCACCGGTGTGACGGCGGTCGACTCAGGGCCTGGCGAGCCGTTGCAGGGCGGCGGCGGCCGCCGCGTTGCCGCGGGCGGCCGCATTTCCATACCAGCGCCGGGCGGCGGTCAGGTCGACGGCCACGCCCTTACCCTGCTCATACGCCTCACCCAGGCGTAGCAGCGGCACCGCGTCGCCTTTCAGGGCGGCCTTGGTCCACCACACCACCGCGGCGGCGGCGTCGGGCGCCACGCCTCGTCCCGCCGCGTAGGCGTTGCCGAGATTGTGCTCGGCCAGGGTGTGTCCGCCAGCCGCGGCCTTCTGGAACCACTCGAGGGCCGTGGCCGGGTGCTCGTTCACGCCCAGACCCTCGTCGAACGCCGTGCCCATGAGGAAGACTGCCTCGATCGAGCCCTGGCCGGCCTGGCGCCGCACCGCGTCCACGAGCAGTGTCGCGATCGCCTGCGCCTTCGCCTCGTCACGCGGATAGCCGAGCCGGCCGCGCGAGTAGGCCCGCGCCACCCACATGCGCGCCAGCACGTCGCCACCTGTGGCGGCCGCGTCGATGAGCGCGCGTGCTTTCGGATCGTCCACCCGGCCAGCCACGCCCGTGTACCACCCGATGGCCTCGACCACGCGCGGATCGGCACGGGGCTGCGCCTGCGCGACCGGCACCGCGCACGCCAGCGTCAGCACGACGGCCGTTGATCCGAGCGAGATGTCTCGCCGTGTCGCCATGTGCGCATTATCGCCTGCCCACCGCTCGGCCGTCTCGCTCCTGGCCGTGGTCAACGACGGGCTCGACTTCTCGCGCATCCAGGGCGACCGCACAGGCGCGGCGCCCGCGGGCCACGCGCGCTAGCTGAGGGCGCGAATCACGTCCCAGCGCGTGATGATGTAGGTTTCGTCGCTCTTGAAGTCGCGCACCAGCACGGCCGGCGAGTCGGGCGTGATCCTGTCTCTTATACACATCTCCGAGCCCACGAGACTAAGGCGAATCTCGTATGCCGTCTTCTGCTTGAA
>ENA-ORBV01006399-ORBV01006399.1-microbial-mat-metagenome-genome-assembly--contig:-NODE-6399-length-20815-cov-9.958868_pt1 | contig 20815 bp, 20 predicted proteins | sample MGYA00237777_ERZ505514 | MGnify/ENA primary metagenome ERZ505514 (study PRJEB26160, sample SAMN06269048) | microbial mat metagenome | isolation source: Oligotrophic lake microbial mat | place... | reverse complement strand
ACCACAACCTCCATCTTGCCGTCGGCGGCATTCGCGTTGGTGGCGACGCCACCGGCAAACGTGCCGATGTCAGCCGTGGCGACCGTCGCACCGCCGAGATACGAGCTTGGAAACGCCTGGAAGGATCGGCTCGGCGTCGCGGGCACGGGGTCCGCGGCGTCGGGCGAAACGAAATACACGTTCACCAGACCAGGGCCGCGTGAGGCTGCGGCCACGATGTCGATCGCGTTGTCGCCATTGACCTCACCGACAGCGACCTCGAGACCACCGCGATACCTGGCGGAGAACGGAAGCGTGCGGTAGGCAGGAAGCTCCGTGCCGTCCTGAAGGAACACGCGGATTTCCCCAGCGCGACCCGGGCCAGACGCCGTGATGATTTCTGGAGTACCGCCTGGTATGACGTCACCCACCGCAACGCGGACGCCCCCGCGGAACGAGGGCTCGTAGGCGAGGAATCTCGAGCGGATCACGCCGCTTGTCGGATCGATCACGGTCACCCAAGGCTGACTGGTCGAGCCGATTTCAGAACCCGTGACGATGATCGACTGCTGGCCCACGGGCGTGGGATTGGGGTTCGATCCCGGAGCGATCACATTGACAACGAACGTATCTTCGCGAAAGTCGGCAGGATCAAAAACTGAGGCTGCCCGGACCGTGATGGTGGCGAAGCCCCCCGTGCTGGCGGCGTACTGGACGTTGAGACGGCCATCGGCACCCACGGTCGCCGTGGCAAGCGATGGGGCGCTCGACGATGCCGTGTAGACGAGCTCGCCGACGCGGGTGACGCTCGTGATTGTGACGAGGTTGTCGCGGGTAATTTGCGTAGCGTTGGTCACGCCCGTCGCCGGGAGCTCGTTGAAGGGAGAGCCTAAGTTGAAGCGCGGCACGGCCGCGATCGCATCGACCACGGCCATGCCACTGCCGAGCACGCGGGCAAATGCCGTAAAGCCGCCGTTCTGGGCGTCGAGGGTGGCAGAGTTGTTCGCGAGGTTGAAGAAGAACTGATTCGTGGCGCTATTGGGACTACCCCCGATCTTCGCCATAGCGAGCGTGCCGCGGGTGTTCGTGTTGCCAGGCTCGTTGACCACGGTCGGAAACTGCGTGATCGGCTCGGACAAGTTCAGCCCCGACTGCGGGACAGAAAAGCCACCAGCCTGCACGACGAAGTTGGCCACCGTGCGGTGAACGATGGTGTTCGTGTATCGGCCCGCATTCGCGTACGCCAGAAAGTTTGCGACGGTCGCGGGCGTCGTCCTGGTTCGGCCGGGTCCAGCCGCATCAAATAGCTCGGCAAAAATATTGCCACCGACGTTGTTCGAAAAGCGGACGACCGTGCCGGTCACGTTCGCGAGGTCAAACGCCGTGGCCAGATCGATGATCGCCGCTGGAGCACCCGCCGGCACCGTGACATCGGCAAGCGGCGCGACGACATCGACCGCCATGACGCGGCGGGTCTCGAGCTGCTCCAAATGCCCAAATCGGTGGCCGAAGCGGCGGCGCGAGGGACGGCGGCGTGGCATAGAGAGAGAATCCCGGCTCGATGGACCGTAACGAGGGCTTTCCTCAGTGCCTGAGGGCCCATGGAAGGGGCTTCAAACACCGTACCTACGCGGCTCGGCCCACGCCAGTTCTCGGTCGGGCCAAAACCGTCTATCGGCCGCCGCGGCGTTTTTCGACAGCCCGGACGAGGGCGGCGCCCATATCGGCAGGACTCTCGGCAATCTCAATCCCGGCGTCGGCGAGCGCCGCCAGCTTGGCCGTGGCCGTGCCCTTGCCGCCCGAGATGATCGCCCCGGCGTGGCCCATCCGCTTGCCCGGGGGCGCGGTCTGCCCGGCGATAAAGGCCGCGACGGGCTTCGTGACATGGTGCTTCACGAACTCGGCCGCCTCTTCCTCGGCGCTGCCGCCGATCTCACCCATCATGAGGATCGCATGGGTGTCGGGATCGGCCTCAAAGAGCTTCACGATGTCGATAAAGGACGAGCCCACAAGCGGGTCGCCGCCGAGGCCCACGCAGGTGCTCTGCCCATGCCCGAGCTGCGTGAGCTGCCAGACCGCCTCGTAGGTGAGCGTGCCCGAGCGGCTCATCACGCCGACATGGCCTGGCGTATGGATATAGCCTGGCATGATTCCGATCTTGCACTCGGCCGGCGTGATGACGCCGGGACAGTTGGGACCGATGAGCCGACTTTGTGAGTCTTTCAACACCGGCAGCACGCGGGCCATGTCGAGGACCGGAATGCCTTCGGTGATCGCGATGACCAGTTCGATCCCGGCGCCGATTGCCTCGAGAATCGCATCGGCCGCGAAAGCCGGCGGCACGAAGATCATCGTGGCGTTGCACGCCGTGGCATCGCGGGCCTCGGCCACGGTGTTGAACACTGGCAGGCCGGCCACGGCCTCGCCCCCCTTGCCCGGCGTCACGCCGCCGACCATCCGCGTGCCGTAATCGAGGCAGCCGCGAGTATGGAACTCACCGACCTTGCCGGTAATGCCTTGGCAAATGACTCGGGTGTCGCGATTGACGAGGATGCTCATGAGGGAAAAGCCGAAAGCGGAAAGCCGAAAGCCGGCGGGATGGAATGACTATGGATGACGCTATGCCTTACTCGCGGCGACGACCTTCTTCGCGGCGTCGGTGAGACCGTCAGCCGTGATGATCGCCGTGCCACTCTCGGCCAGGATTTTCTTCCCTTCGGCGACCTCGGTGCCCTCGAGCCGCACCACCAGAGGCACCGTGAATCCGACGGTCTTGGAGGCCTCGACGAGCGCGGTGGCGATCGTGGTGCACCGCATAATGCCGCCAAAAATGTTCACGAGGATCGCTTTGACGTGCGAGTCGGAAAGGATGATCCGAAACGCCTCGGTGACCTGATTGACGTCGGCACCACCGCCGACATCGAGGAAGTTGGCCGGCTCGCCGCCGTGAAGTTTCACGAGATCCATCGTGCTCATCGCGAGGCCCGCGCCATTGACGAGGCAGCCGATCGTGCCCTCGAGCTTGACGTAGGAAAGGCCAGCCGCGGCCGCACGGATCTCGGCGGGTTCTTCTTCCTCAGCGTCGCGAAGCGTCAAAATATCCTTGTGACGAAACAGCGCGTTGTCGTCGAACGTCATCTTCGCGTCGAGGGCGACGAGCGTGCCGTCCTTTGCGAGCACGAGCGGATTGACTTCGAGCATCGACGCATCGAGGTTCACAAACGCCGCGCACATCCGCCGGAAGAACGTTTCGGCATGCCGCCAACTCGCCGTCGGAAGGCCCAGCTTCGAGGCGAGGAGGCGTGCCTGCCAGCTTGCCAGCCCGCGATCAGGATCAAACGGCTCGGAGAGGATGAGCTCAGGCGTTTTGGCGGCGACCTCTTCGATGTCCATGCCGCCAGCAGTGCTCGCGATGAGCACCGGTGAACCTGCCGCGCGATCGACGAGGATTGCACAGTAGAGCTCGCGGTCGATCGCGCAGCCGCTCTCCACAAACACCTGGCGGACCGTTTGGCCAGCAGGCCCGGTCTGAATGGTGACGAGCGTCTTTCCAAGAAGGCCTTCGGCAATCCGTTTGGCGTCGGCCGCGCTCTTCGCAAGCTCCACGCCGCGCTGGCTCGTGCCGGGCACCTGGCCCTTGCCGCGACCACCCGCATGGATCTGCGCTTTCACCGCACAGACCGGCGTGCCGAGCGCTTCAAATGCCGCGGCCGCTTCGTCGGGCGTGCGGACGACCCTGCCCGCGAGGACGGGCACATGTGCGGCCCGAAGTAACTCCTTGGCCTGATACTCGTGAATCTTCATAGGGACTTGGGGGAGTGCTGCGGGTGCTGGGGCGGCTCGTCCAGGGGTCGCCAATGGCACCGCCTGAGCGGGAAATATCCCAGGAAACGCCCTCGCCGCAACCCTCGGGGCTCTGTCCGCGGTCACTTGCCGCTTCGCGGTGGGAGGCCCGCGGCTTGGATTGCGGCGGCCCAGGTTTCCGGGCTCGCGGCTGCAATCGCGGCGGCCTGCTGCCGAGCCGCGTCGAGCGGGCAAGCCGTGAGATACCCGGCCACCGCCCGGCGCACGAGCGGGTCATCGCGGCCCAGCGTCTCCCAGATGGCGGCGACGTCATCGACGCTCTGCCAGTGTTCATAGCGGGCCAGATCGACGATGGTGTCAGCCGCCACGGCCGGATTGGTGACCAGCCCCGCCGCAGCGTCGGCAACCCGCGCGCCCGGCACGCTGTCGGCAAGAAACTCACGCGCGAATCGTAGTGCCGCAAGCGCATGCCGGGCGTCCCCCGCGCGGGTGTCGGCGGCGAGGAGACCGCGGTCCATCATGACATCGATCGCCGCCTCGCCACGGGCCACGAGCAGGCCGCCCAAGAGACCGTCGTAGCCTGCTCGAAAATCGTTTGCCGGCGCGGCGATCGCGGCGTCGAGCGCCTCGAGGCAGGCGTCGGCTTCAGCGCGATGACCGCGTGCCTGGGCTCGTGCCGCGACGATGCCCACCGCCAACCCATAGAATCCACGCCGCCGCTGGTCGATCGCCGGCTCGTCGAGCCACCCCCGAAGTTTTTCAGCGCTCAGCGCGTCGGCGGCTTGAACGACGTCGGAGAACGCAGCCAGGCCAAACTCCGTAAACGCATCCTCGGCGATCGCCCGATCAGGGTGTTCGAGCCACCGAGCAAACCACCGCAGCCGCTCGGCCGCCGGTGCCTCGGCCCGCGGTGCGGTGGCGGCATAGCCCAGAAGCATTTCGTCTGCGGCAATCGCCTCGACGCCATTTGCGTCAGGCCCGCCGTCGGACGCCAAGAGAAGTGCGGTGCCGGCGACCGGCCCGGCAACCCGCGCGGTCACGGCCTCGTTGACCGCAATAGCGTCTCCACGAAGGACGCTCCGCACGACGAACGCCTGGCGGATGATGCCACCATCATCACGGGCCGCGCCCGAGGATTCACCGATGGCCACGCCTCGTGCCGTATCCCGCTTCGCGGCAAGCGGCCGGCCCACGACGTCGCAGAAGGGACACGCTGCCACAACACGGGCCAGGCCCGCAACCAGAAGGAGCAGCCACGCCACGCGGTCGAAACGAATCACGGGAAGCCTACTGCACTCCATCGCCATCCATCGCGTAGATCGCCAGGTGGGTGCCGTCGGGCGCCCGCAGCTCGTTGATTCGAAACGTGCCTGCCACGGCGACTGGCCGAATCGAGAACGAGGCAGTCACTCCCGGACGCATCCGTACGACGATGCAATCATGGAGGGCCGCTCCGGGGCCGAAGCAGCATTCCTGGTTGTCGCGCACGAGGACGAACTGCGTGAGACCTGTCTGCTGAAAGCTCGGCAGGATGTAGCCCCGAATCCGGATGGGCTCGCCTGAAAGCGCCGTGACACGCTTCGGAAGGAGGTCGCGGGTAAATGCAGCCCCCTTTTCCATGTCGAGCTTGATGTCATCGAACGTGACCTCGCGGGGCGCTGCCGGTACACGACGAGGCGGATCGGGAGAGCGTGCGACGGCCGGCCGAACGTCTGGTGATGCGATCGGTGCCGAGGCCGTTTCCCCGGGAGACTGGCCGCAGCCCATGGCGAGCATGGGCACCGCAACGCTGACAAGGCTCATGCCACGGATCATGCGGATCCTCCGGATCATGCGGATCATGCGGATCATGGTCTCGCTCCGGGCCAGCCACTAGCGGACAAAACCACCGTCGATGTGGTAGACGACGCCACCACCGAGCTCTGGCAGGCCCATGAGCTCGACCCGGAACCGACCGGCCACCTTCACGAGCCCCTGCGTGTAGGCGATGCCCGTCGGATCGGAGAGCCGCACGAGGACTCGATCGGTGAGCTTGGGATCGCCGCCGAAGCAGCAGTCACCCTGGTCGCGGCAGAGCACGAACTGGGTGAGCCCTTTCAGCTGTGAGCCAGGATAGATATAGCCCTTGATGAGCACATCACGGCCATTGACCGCGACAGCCGACTCGGGGATCGCTGTCGGCGGGTCGCCGGGCAAGGGCTGGAGCAATCCATAATGGATGCGCTCAAATCCTTCAGGCAGCTCGTGGTAGTAGACCACGGCGTGGAAGCTGACGGCTGCTGCGAGAACCACCGCAGACGCCACGAGGGCGCCGATCGCGAGCCCGTGACCTGTGACCGCGTCGCTCCGCCGGGTGACATCACGAAGCGCAACCCCTGCCAGCACGAGCCCCATGAACGGCACGGCAATGAGCGACCAGCTCACGAAGGCCAGGGGCGCGAGGATCGCCACGCACACCGCGGCAATGGCCGCGCCAGAAAGCGACCGATACACCTCGGTGTCGGCAACCGGTGGCGAGACCCGCTCGAGCGGCAGCGGCGGTGAGTCGAAAAGTCCGGTGCTCATGGCGATTCAGAATCGGGACATGGGAGGACGGGCAAAGACACCCTATCGTCTGGTATCAAGTGTACGGACCTTTTTCGGGCAGCGGCAGAGAGCGGAATCCGCGCTATCGGGGCCCGGATGCTGGCTTGAGCGTGGCCCGTGCGATCGCCGCGATGGCGATGACGATGGCCGCCCAGATCGCCCATTGCCAGCCTCGGCGGGGTGCTCCTGGCGATGGGTTCGATGCGGGTGCCGCCTGTGGGGGGGGTGGCTCAGCGGTTGGATCCTCGTCCCCCTGCACCGCTTCAATGGACGTGGCAAGCGGCGAATCCGTCGCGGCGGGCTCGCCGCTATCGGGTGTCGTAGCGGCTGATGGAATGCCCGCGAGGCCCGCGAGGGTGGCGGCTCGACGGACCGCCTCGGGGTCGATTTTTTCGAGCTCTGCGACGGCTTCCGCAGCTTCCGGCAGAGGGCAGGCTCGCAGATAGTTCACGATCGGCTCGCGAACAAAGATATTGTCTGCTTTGGCGTCCTTGAAGATCGCGACAAGGCGATCGACCGCCGACCAGTCTTCCCAGCGGGCGAGGTCGGCGATCACCAGATCGGCAAGCTTGGGCTCGTCGAGCAAGAGACGAAGCGACGCGAGCACCCGTTCGCGCGGGACGAGGTCCGACTCTTCACCGAGAAACCGCAGGGCCATGACCGCTGCATAGGTCTCGGTGAAGGGCACTTCCTTCTCGCGGCCAGCGCGGTTCAGGAACGAGGCATCGACCAGGTCGAGTGCCTGGGCGCCCTCGAGCGCCACATAGCAGGCAATCAGCGCGTCGAGACCACCGCGAACTTCGCTGTGCTCGGCCGCGGGGCCGTCGCCCCTGAGGATCGCCGCGATTCGCTCGGCATCGGCTTTGCTGCCGCACACGCCGAGCATCGTGGCGTAGAGCCTTCGGCGATTAGCCTGCACCTCGGGGTCTTCAATCCAGTCCAGAAGCTGGGCGGAATCCATCCGGCTGCCGAGGCCCTTCAGGTGCTCGTAGGGGGCGATGGCAAACTCGTCGTAGGCGTCGCGGGCGAGCGATTCGTCCTCGTCTTCAAGGTGCTCCATGAAGAAGGCCAGCCGATCAGGCCCCTTCTCAGGCAGGTCACCGAGTGCCTTGACGTAGGCCACGCCCCGCTCACCAAGGCGGATCGGGCTGCTCCAGATCACTCGCCCCGTCTCGTTCTCCAAGACCTCGATCGCCATGATCAGGAAGAGCGTGCCGACGGGCTTGTCTTCGAGGACGATCGCCTCGATCGGCTTGGCATTCGCGCCGGTATGCCCAGCGGCAGCAACGACGTCGCTCCCCTTGAGCACCTCGACAACCTCGAACTTGCCCTTGGGGAGCGGACCTTCGGCCATCGGCGCCAGCGCCGAGGCCGGCGGCGGCTCGACGAGCTTGGCGATCACGGCGGCCTGGCTCTGGGCGATCTCTTGGGCGAACGTGAGCGAAACCGCATCACAGAACGGGCAGGCCTGGGCGACCATCGAGGCCAGGCATCCGGCGAGCACCGAAAGCGATGTCAGAAAGTATCGGAAGATAGAGCGCATAGGCCTGAATTGTAGGGCAACGTGGCCCCCGTCCCTACAGCCATTTGGCGACGTCGGTGCGGTAGGCGGCCAGGGCTGGGAGCAGGGCCGCCAGGATCGCCAAGACCACCAGAAACGGCACGAGGAGGGCTTCGCCGAGCAGGGCGGTCGAGAAAAACCCTGCCGAGACGCCGGCATTGGTGGTGATGAGCGGTCCGATGGCCGCAACGATCCCGTGGCCGATGACCCACCCTGCCGCCCCGCCGCCGAACGCCAGCAGGATTGCTTCGAGGAGCACGACGGTGAGCACATGACTCCGCCTGGCCCCCAGCGCCCGCATGATGGCCACGTCACGGCTGCGTTCGAGCGACGAGCCGACCATGCTCACGAGGATGCCGATGGCCGACACAATGACCACGAGCGTGGTGACAAGGAGCAGCAGAAGCTCGAGTGGTCGCACGAAGAGATCGAGGAGTGTGCGAATCTCACGGACGGGCTCGGCGGCCTGGCCGTTGCCGCCTTCGTTGATCGTGCTCTTGAGGCCCATCGCCAGAAGCTCGGGTGGCATGCCGCCGGGCGATGCGGTCTGGATGAGGATCGCGGTGACCTCCCGCTGGTCATAGGAAAGAGGCTGTGGGTTGCCCTCTTCACGGTGTTCGGCGTTTGGCTGTTCGCTCGTGGCTGCCGCTGGGTCTGCGCCGGGCACCGGCTTCGAGTGCCCCTCCTGCAAATAAAAACCTTCCATGTTCACATACACGCCGCGGTCGACGGGCGTGTCGGTGCGGGCGAGGATGCCGGCGATCAGAAAGGGGTCGTGGACGGCGCCATCGTCGGCGCCGTGCGTGGGGGCGAGGGTGTCGCCCACGGCGAGGCCGAGCTTCGCGGCGACGTCGCTGCCGATGACCGCACCAAAAAACTCGTCGTCCCGAAAATTGTGGCCGCCGGCAAAGGTGAAGGGACGGCCATCACCGACCGTGAGCGTGTTGAAGTACGCGGCATTCGTGCCGACCACTCGAAAACTCTTGAAGTAGTCCCCCATGCAAATGGGCACGGCGATGGCCACGCTCCCGGCGTAACGCCCGGCGGTCTTATCGTCGCGCGACTCGGCCGGCAAAAACTCCTCGTAGAAATCCCAGGCGATGTTTTCGACGGGCTTGCTGACGAGGTAGACGCTATTGAGCACGAGCTGGAGTGGGCTTCCCTTGGCCCCGACGATGAGGTTGTAGCCAAGCCCCTGCCCCGACCCAAAGGCATCGTGGACGACGCCGCCGATCACGAGGGTGGCGACGACGAGGGCGACGCCGAGCGCGAGCGATAGCGCCGTCAGGCCGCTCGTGAGGAGCCGCTGCCGAATGCTGCGCCAGGCAATACCGAGAAGCGACATGGTGTTCAGGCTCGTCCTGCGCGGTTGAATTCGTGGAGCGCGAGCCGGCGTGGGAATTGACCGGCGATCGCGGCGTCGTGGGTCACTACGAGCAGGGCCACGCCGTGCTCGGTGCAGGTGTTTCGGAGCAGGTCGATCACCTGCTGCTGGTGCGCCGCGTCCACGCTCGCGGTCGGCTCGTCAGCCAGGATCACCCTGGGCTTGTTGGCGAGTGCCCGGGCGACTGCCACCCGCTGCTGCTGTCCGATCGAGAGCTCGGCTGGCTTGTGGTGAAGCCGGTGGCCGAGGCCCACGGCCTCGAGGAGCGCCGTGGCTCGGCTGCGGTCGGGGCGTCCCGACCCAAACGACATCGCCACCAGCACGTTTTCGAGCGCGGTGAACCCAGGGAGGAGGTTGAACTGCTGGAAGACAAGGCCCAGCGTGTCGGCACGCAGCCGGTCGCGGCGATTCTCGGGCAGCCGTGTGATGTCGGTGCCAGCCACTTCCACCCGGCCCGAGTCGGGCCGCATGATTCCCGAGATAACGTGGAGCAGCGTCGATTTGCCGGAGCCGCTGGTCCCTTCGAGGGCCGCCTGCTCGCCCGCCTCGAGCGCGAAGCCTGGCACGTCGAGCACGTCCACGCGCTCGCCCCCTGGCATGGAGAAGCTCTTACGGACGTTTTCGAGGCGGATGACAGGTGCGGGCATGACGGAAAGAGCCTAACGAGAAAAGCCGTGGGCAAGCAAAAGCGTGGAACAGGCGCAACGGGAGCAAGACACCACCACCCGTCCGCCTTACCGCTCGCGTTTTTTGTAGGTGCCAAGAATGTTCACCAATTCTGTAAGTCGCTTGCGCTGCTCCGGCTCTTGGCTGGCAGCGAGGAGCCCGCGTGCATAGGCGCGGGCGCCACTCGGATCTCGCGCGGCAGCAACACAGACAAGCAGTTCTTGACGTCGTTCGTCATCGCCTTCGTCGATCCAGGCCTTCACTACGGGAACCATCTCGGCGCCTCCCATTCGAAGCAGGGCATGCACACACGGGTACAGCGCGTCGATCGAGCCTTCCGTTGTCGATGGGTTCTCGTCAAACAGGTCGATGGACTCAATCAAGACAGATATAGCCTCAAAGTATCGACTTTCCCCAAGGAACAGCGCCGCGTCACACCTTTCCTGAACGGGGGCCGAAGCATCTGCCAATACGCCGGCCTTCTTTCTCGCGGTCTCAATCCAGGAAGTGCCCAGAGACGACGGAACTGAGTCCGCTGCCAGGCACCACGTGAGTACGAAAGAACCAACAAGAGCGAGCGTGGGTGGAAATGCAGCGCGAGGAATAAAGAACTGAGTGCGCATAAGTACTCCTATGGTGGAGGCAAAACATCAATACGACCAGGCTGAATTTCATTTGGGTACTTGGGATCGTGTACGAATCGGCGGTCGTCTTCGAGTGGCGCCTCCCAATCCATGAATACCGCGAGGGCGTGCAAAGGACTCCAATCCGCGGCCACGAGCTTGGCCGCAGCCGGATTCTTCCGAAGCGACAGCCGGGCAAGCAATGCGTCGCACTCGTTCGTTCCCGCATTTCCCGTCGCAGAATGCTTCTGGGTCTCGCGGCTTTGCTTGGCCAGAAGTTCGTCCAACACGGTGTTGGTTTCACCGGCGTGCGCTGCCATTGCCAGCCACGTCAACGCGAAAGCAAATAGAAGCAGGGAAGCAGAGCGGAACATAGAATCGGAATCGTCCGAACGGCAGGACATTCAACGCCACGTTGCCAGTCGATCTGCGTCGACCGGCCAGGTTGCGATCATAGTGGATGTGGGGGGAGCCGTGCCTACGCGCGATCGGAGGGCAGGATGCCCGGAGGAAGCGTCCGGCGACATGGCACGGGCAACCCCTCGCCGGCAACCAACCTCGATCGCTGCCTCACGCGAGTGGGTTTTCGCGGGAGCGATAGCAGGCAATTGAGAACCGAGGCGCCGCGCGGGTATATTCCCGCCGCACTCAATGCCGGCCCCCGCGATGTCGCGGGCCCACCCTGGCCGGTCCTGTCCCCATCAGTTTTCCAGGAGATTCGCTGTGCCCATTCGCGTCGGCATCAACGGTTTCGGCCGCATCGGTCGCCTCACTTACCGCGCCATCTACGAGAAGTACGGCCTCAATGGCGACGTGCAGGTGGTGGCGATCAACGATCTCACCGACGCCAAGACCAACGCGCACCTCCTCGCCTACGACTCCAACTACGGCCCCTTCGCCGGGAAGGTGAGCTACGAGGGCAACGACATCGTCGTCGACGGCAAGAAAATCAAGGTGTTTGCCGAGCGGGAGCCAGGTTCCATTCCGTGGGGCAGCCAGGACGTCCAGATCGTCGTCGAGAGCACCGGCTTCTTTACCGACGCCACCAAGGCGGTTGCCCACAAGCGAGACAGCGTCAAGAAGGTCGTGATCTCGGCCCCGGCCAAGAACGAAGACCTCACGATCGTGCTGGGTGTCAACAACGGCATGTATGACCCGAAGAAGCACCATGTCATCTCGAACGCCTCCTGCACGACCAACGGCCTCGCGCCGGTGGCCAAGGTGCTCCACGAGACGTTTGGGATTGAGAAGGGGCTTCTGACGACGGTCCACGCGTACACCAACTCGCAGAAGACGGTGGATACCGCTGCCAAGGATTTGCGGGACGCCCGTGCTGCGGCGGTCAACATCGTCCCTTCGAGCACGGGTGCCGCGCGGGCCGTGGGCCTGGTGATCCCCGAGCTTCAGGGCAAGTTCACCGGCATGGCGTTCCGTGTGCCGGTCTCAACGGTGAGCGTGGTGGACTTCACCGCCATCTTGAAGAAGGACGCCCCGCCCGCCGAGATCAATGCGGCGATGAAGAAGGCGGCCGAGGGGCCGCTCAAGGGCATTCTGCGGTACTCCGATGAGGAGCTTGTCTCAAGCGACCTCAAGAAGGATCCGCACAGTTCGATCTTCTCGGCGGTCGATACGATCGGTCTTGGCAACTTCGTGAAGGTGGTGAGCTGGTACGACAACGAGTGGGGCTACTCCTGCCGCGTCGCCGACCTGCTCAACTTCCTCGAAGACCAGGGACTGTAAAAAACAAGGCAGGTTTTTAGTCCCAGCTACGGCGCATCAGGGCGTGGCTCGTGGTGGCCGACGGGGTGTTGTCGCGTAAGGCGGCGGTTCCTGTCTCCACAGAGTTCGCATGATCGATCGACCCCATCAGTCCATGGAGAGCATGAGATGAATCGCCCCCATCGCCGCTGCATGCCGGGATGTCGCGCTGTGGGCCGCCGACGACACGCCATCGGTCGAACAATCCCCCGTCGTCACCAGTCTCACCGTGGACCAGGTCTATAAGCTCATGCACGACGAAGGGTACGCGGTCGAAAAAACAGAAAAGGGATTCGTTCAATGGAAGATCGAAGGCACGAAGACCCTGATGTTTGTCACCAAGGATTCCAAGTCGATCCAGTTCTACGTCTCCTTCTCCGACGGCAATGCCACGCTCGAAAAAGTGAACGCGTGGAACAGTACCAAGAGGTACTCCAGATCTTATCTTGACGACGATGGCGACCCGTGCCTCGAGCTCGAGCTCGATCTCGACCTCGAAGGGGGAGTCACCGAAGCCCGCGTCATCGACTTCCTCACCACCTGCCGCGTCTCGCTCGACGGCTGGTACGCCGACGTCGTGAAGTAGGTGTCCGTTCCGCCGCAGCCTCTCTTTCGGCTACCGCACCGGCACGAGCGACTCGGCTTCGAGGCCGCCCGCGGCGGTCGCGGCCTGCACTTGGAGGCGGACGTGGTCGCCCGCGGGTGAGCTCCCCTGCCACGGAAGTTCCAGGGCGATGCCGCGGTGACGGCCGGTGGGCCGAAACCGAGACTGAACCTCGGCTGCCACAATCGTCCAGCGTCCGATCGGCGGTGCATTCGGAGGAAGCGTGGCATCGTAGGCCGTGACGATCAGATCGCTCGCCAAGCCCGATACGAGCCGTTCGCTCGCGTCCCGCGGCTCCACCGCCACGGCAAGCCTGCCAGGCGCGGCCATGTCGGCCAGTGGTTTGACGACCAGCCGCACCGGCTCACCGCCAGCCGGCTCGTCGTAGCTGGCCCGCACGAGGGCCGGTGACCGCGGCTCAGGGAGCGGATTGATCGGCCGCGCGGCGGGATCGATGGATGCCGCAGCCGGTGGCAGCGAAAGGCTCCCGCTTCTGGGCGGCACCATGGGCTCGACAGGAAGCGCGGGCACGCCTTCGAGGGTTGGGGGCGTGAACTCGACCGGCGGGCCACCCCGTGGTGCGGGAAGCGGTGACACCTCCGGCAGCTCGAGCGCGGGAGGGATCGGGGCGGCAGGTCTTACTCGGTTGGTCGTCGGCCGACCGCCTCGCGACGGCGCGGCGTTATCGCCCTCGTCCACACCCAGCTGCCGGCGAAGGCTCGTGTTCTCACTCGCCACCGAAGAAAGCCTGGCCTGTTTGTCTGCGAGCTCGTCCTGCAAGTAGTAGATCTGGTCTTCCTGGTAACGAAGCTCTCGCTCGAGGAGCTGCTGATTCAGGTCGCTCTTACAGCCGGTGGCAAACACCACGGCCACGGCCACGATGCTGGCGCAGGATCGGACGCTGACGGCAGGCGAACGCTTGGCTTTCATGACGCGCCTCCTTGCGCCTCATTGGCCCCTTGCGGGGCACGGTGGGTCTCGCTCATCCGTGGCCGCAAGGCTACGGAAAACCTCCCTACTCCCTAGCCTCCCTTACTCGCCGTCGGCATGTGCTCGATCACCTCATCGATGATTCGGTAGTCGAGCGCCTCCTGCGCCGACATGAAGCGGTCTCGATCGGTGTCCTCCTCGATCTTCTCGAGCGGGTGCCCGGTGTGCTTGAGGAGGATGCTGTTGAGCTTCTGCTTGACGTTCCTGAATTCCTTGGCGTGGATCATGATCTCCTCCGCCGTCCCTTCCATGCCGGCCAGCGGCTGATGGATCATGATGCGAGCGTTGGGCAGCGCCCGTCGCTTGCCCGCGGCGCCGGCCGCTAGCAAGACCGCACCCATGCTCGCCGCCTGGCCGATGCAGTAGGTGGCGACGTCACAGGTCACAAACTGCATCGTGTCGTAGATCGCAAGGCCCGCTGTGACGCTGCCGCCAGGCGAGTTGACATAGAGGTGGATGTCGGCCTTGGGGTCGTCTGACTGGAGGAACAAGAGCTGGGCAACGATGGCATTGGCCACCTCGTCGTTGACCTGGCTGCCGAGAAAGATGATCCGATCTTTAAGCAGGCGGGAATAGATATCCATCGCCCGCTCTTCGCGACCGCTCTTCTCGATGACGTAAGGAATCAGAGGCATGGGAAACGTGTCTCGGGCTTTGAATGGAGGGCCGCTTGGGCCCCGGCTTGGTCCCCGGCCCCGGTTGGGGAGCCAGGGCTGGTCAGTCGGCTTCTTCCGCCTCAACAGTCGGCTTCACGATGACCTCATCGACGAGGCCGTATTCCTTGGCTTCCGCGGCGGTGAGGTAGCGGTCACGGTCGGTGTCTTTGGCGATCCGCTCGATCGACTGGCCGGTGTGGGACGCGAGGATCTCGTTCAGAACGGAACGGGTCTTGATGATCTCGTCGGCCTGAATCTCGATGTCGCTCACCTGGCCGCCCACCTGACCATAGGGCTGGTGGATCATCACCTTGGCATGAGGCAGCGAATAGCGCTTCCCCTTCGAACCGCCTGCCAAGAGCACGGCGCCGCCGCTGGCCGCCAGACCCACGCAGTACGTCGCCACGGCGCAGGAGAGGATCTGCATCGTGTCGTAGATGGCCATCGTGGACGTCACGCTGCCGCCCGGAGAGTTGATGTAGAAGTGGATGTCTTTCCGCCGGTTCTCACTCTGGAGATAGAGCAGCTTCATGACCACTTCGTTGGCATTGCCGTCGAAGATCTCTCCCTGGAGGAAGACGATCCGGTTCTCGAGGAGGAGATCGCCAAGCGTCATCGTCCTCTGCCGCTGGTAGTCGCGTTGGGCGGATGAGGCTTGCGGCATGCGATGGCCTGGAAGGGTGACGGTGCTTGGCTGGTGGGACGAGTAGGCCATGGAGGTCTCGGGCGTTGGTGGGCGAGGCCAGGTCATGAGACCCGGGGGCGTTCGGTCGGCTCAGCCTGGGTGGCCACAGGAATCGCTTCGTCCCCGATTGCCTCGCCACAGATGGCGTGATCGACCGCCTCGGTGTCGGGGGCAGGAAACTCGAAGGCGACATCCTTGAAAGTTGCATGCGAGGTGACGAGCTCGACCGTCTTCCGCTCGATGATCTGGTTGCGGAGAACGTCCATGAGCCCGCGCCGCTCGAGACTCGCCCGCACGCGGCGGGGCGACTCGCTCGACTGGCTTGCGATGGCGCGAATCTCCTCGTCGTAATCGGCGGCCGTGTCGGCGATGCCCTCCTCCTCGGCGATCCGCTCAAGGATGAAATGCTCCTTGAGCGACCGGGCCGTCGAGGCCATCACAGACTGCCGCAGCTCATTGACGTGCCGGCGGATCGAGTCGTCATCGAAGCCGCTGCGGCGAAGCTCCAGAATGGAACGCTCGAGCTCACGCTGGGCCTGGCGACGAAGCATGTCTGGCGGCAAATCCCACGAGGCCGACGCGATAAGCGCCGCGGCCACCTGCTGCCGCACCTGGCGACGACGGTGCCATTCGAGCTGGCTTTCCAACTGGCCGCGGACCGCCGTCCGAAGAGCCTCTTCGGTCTCGAAACCGCCGAGCTCGTCGAGCAGATCGGGCGTGATCGAAGGCAGTTCGAGCTTCTTGACATCGAGGATGTCGATCTCGAGCGAGACCTCCTTGCCCCGGAGCTCTTCGTTGGCCGCTTCGTCGGAGACCTTCACGGTTGTCGTCACGGTGTCGCCCGGCTTGGCCGTGGCCACGAGGGCATCGAAGCCACCGAGGCTGCCATCGGCAAAAGAGACCCGTGGGCGAACCACGATTTCAATATCTTCGGCATGAGAGACGACTTCGCCCCCAGCGCGAAACCGGAGGTTTGCCACCACCATGTCGCCAACCGTGGGGCTTCCGGATGAAGGCGCGTAGCGGGCCTTCTCACGGAGGATGTTGCCGAGCGCCTGGTCTTCATCGGCCTGGCCGATGTCACGCGCCGGGCGAGTGATCGAAAGACCCTTCCACTGCGGAAGCTCGAACTCCGGACGCACCTCAATGGAAAATTCGAACGTGAGCGGACCATCGTCTGGGATCACGACGGCATCGAGGTCGAGATCGGGCTCACTGATCGGCGCGAGCTTGCCTTTCTCGGAGACCTGCCCCATCGCATCGGTGACGAGCTTGGAACGAACCTGTTCGTCGAGCTCCTTCTTGAACCGGCTGCTGACCAGCCGGCGTGGCGCCCGGCCCGCGCGGAAGCCAGGCAGCAGGGCCGATGGCATGAGCTCGCCGATGCAGGTGTCTTGGTAGCGCTCGATGTCGGCCCGAGGGATCGAGACCTTCACCCGCCGCTGGCAGGTGGATACCTCGTCAATGTCGACCGTGAGATCGAGCGGCTTGGGGGCGTCTCCCTCTTCGGTCGCCGTGGCGACATCGGAGGACTCATCGGAGGACTGGGCGGGGGCACTGGTCGACATCGGGACTTCCGGAGGACAAAGCGGGAACGCGTGAGACACAAAACAACGAACGACAACGACCGAAGCGGGTGATGGGATTCGAACCCACGACAACCACGTTGGCAACGTGGTGCTCTACCAACTGAGCTACACCCGCGTGGGCTCCGCCGAAACGGCCGGCAGGTCGGGGGCTCCGACCCTATGGGGCGATCTGCAGGAACCCCGCGATTATAGGGCAGAAGCAGGGTGCCGCAAGGTCACTCGGACGGGTTCCTGAGTGGCTTTCAGGCCGGGAAGGCAAGGGCAATTTCGTCGGCTTCTAGCGGAGTTTAGACTCGTAGCGAGCAAACAATGACGGCATGCGGGACGCGGCGGCGCGGTTCCGCGGAATTCTTCCTCCCTAAAGTCCTCGTGGCGTGCCCATGGAAATCCGTTTTCTCTTCAAGTCGACTTCTGGCAAACCGCGGATCCACACCAAGCGACTTCCGGTGGTGGTGGGCCGCTGCGACGCCGAAGATGTGCGGCTTCGCATCCCGATCGACTCGGTGAGCCGGAAGCACTGCGAGTTTTTCTTTGACGACGAGTCGGGCTCGGTGTGTCTGCGGGATCTCGGCTCAACGAACGGCACGCTCTTGAATGGCGACGAGCTCGCCGCGCAGGCCGCGGTGCCGGTGGAGTCGGGTAGCTCAGTGAAGCTCGGCACCGTCATCTTCCGCGTCGAGTTCACTCCCGCGCGTCACGATCCCGATGCCGACACGATCGGTATTGACGAGGCGTCGGTGCCACCCTATGCCGCGCAAGCGCCCACCGAACCGCTTCCCCCACGGAACGAGGACGATGCGGCCGACGAAGAGCCCGAACTCGAAGGCGACGACGACAAGTCACCGGCCGGCAGTGCCTTTGCCTTCCTGGGGGCGCCGGGTTCGGAGCCTGCCGATGCCGACAACGCCGAGGAGCCCGAGGACGACGGGCCGGCAGCGGCAGACGACGGGAACCTCGAGGACTTCTTTAAGGGCCTCAAATGACGGCTCGGCCTCGACAGCCTCACGATGCGACCACGGCACCGCTGGCCCGACGCGTGACCGTGCATGACCTCGCCGCGGCCCGCGCCGCCGGGCGACCGGTGTCGATGGTCACCGCCTATGACTGGCCCATCGCACGGCTTGCCGACGAGTCGGGCGTCGATTGCGTGCTCGTCGGTGACAGCGTGGCGATGGTCGTGGGCGGACGGGATTCCACGATCCCCGCCACGCTCGATCAGATGATCTACCACGGTGAGATCGTGGCCCGCGCCGTCGTGCGGGCGATGGTCGTCGTAGACCTGCCGTTTCCGCTCCAGCATCTCGGGGCGCACGAGGCGATCCGTGCCGCGGCTCGAATCCTCAAGGAGACCGGCTGCCAAGGGGTCAAGCTCGAGGGCACGGCCGGCGAGGCGGAGGTGATCGCGGCGCTCGTTGCGGCGGGCATTCCGGTGATGGGCCATGTGGGCCTGCGACCGCAGGCGGTGCACCAGCTCGGTGGCTATCGGATGCAGCGGGACGGCGAGCAGCTCCTCGCAGACGCGCGGGCTGCCGCCGAAGCGGGGGCCTTTGCCGTGGTCCTCGAGTGTGTGCCCCGCGCGGTCGCGGCCGAAATCACCGCGTCTATCCCAGTGCCTACGATCGGCATCGGCGCCGGGAGCGACTGCGGCGGTCAGGTGCTCGTCATGCACGACCTCATCGGCCTCTCCGACGGCCGCGTGCCGCGGTTCGTTCGCCGCTATGCCGAAACCGCTGTCAGCATTCGCGAGGCGCTGGCCGCCTGGCGCGCCGACGTCGAGGCCCGCACGTTCCCCGGCCCCGCCGAAACGCTGGGCTGATGAAGGCTGTCGCCTACGGCACCACGAGCTCGTCGGAGATGATGACAGGCCGCCCGGCCGTCACGCCGGCAGGGGTCGGCATCCTGGAGACACCAGCCGGCGGTCCCATCGGCATGCCGCCTTCCATCATGCCCTGGCCACCGCACTCGTTGCAGCCTGCCGTGGGCGGAGGAGCACAGGGCGCAGGACCAGCCTGACCGCAGACACGTCCCGGCGCCGCGGCGGCAGCGGGCGGTACCGCGCCGGGCGGAACGAATCCCGGTGGCAGGTGGCCGAAGCACCGCTCGTACTTCCAGACCTCGAGCGCGATGTAGCGCTCGGACATGGCCTTGCAGCCACCGGCGCCGCTCGCCACGACGATCGCGGCCGTTGCCCACGCCAATCCACTCCATCCGTTCGCACGCATCGTTCCATCTCCTTGAGCCGGCGTCTGCTCGCCTGGTCCTGTCGATCGCCCGACGCGTTCGAGGACGTTCTTCTCGCGAGCCACGCAACCCTACCCCACGCTTGGCGCGCGGCAACGTGCGCGGGCGTCCAGAAGACTGGATCGCGAGATCAGGGCGCGAACGTGTGACGATCGTGCGGGCCGCAAGGGAAGCGGCCGCAGGCTCGGGAGAGGAGGACGGAGGCGACGTTAGCCCTTGCGGTGCCGAATCTTGGCCCGCATCCGCCGCTTTTTTTGGCCGAGTTTGCGGCGGCCTTTGCCCGTTTTTTTGACGCCCATCAGTTCCTCCAAAAGGATGCGGCACCTGTGCCGCCGAAAGAGTTTTGTAAGATGATGGCCATCCGATTTCAAGCGAACCCGCTGCATGATCGCGTTCTTCCCTACCTATGCGCGGCGAACCGAGGGTGGCTGGCATGCCACCGTGGCCGGCATGGTCACGCGTCCGCTGCCAAAAACAAGCCGTCGGCGGAGCCTGGCAGTGGCCGTGCTCAAGCGCCTCCTCGAGCTCGATGAGGCCGATCTCGATACCGATGTGTTTCGGCGTCGGGCCGAGTCGTTCCTCTTCCAGCGGGTCGCGGGGCAGCGAGTTGTCGTGGACTTAGGGGGACGACGGCTCGATGCGGGAGTCAGCGATCGCAGCGGCCACTTCGCTGCCAGCTTCAGCCTCGACGATGATTTCGTGCGGGGGCTTCTCGGTGATGGGAGCCCGCAGCCCCGATGGCTGTCGTATGCGGCGGTTGCCGACGAGGACCATGGCGACATCGCGGCTGGCCAGATCCAGCTCATCGACGATACCGGCATCTCGGTGATCTCCGACATCGACGACACCGTGAAGGTCAGCCACGTCGCCGACCGTCGTGAGCTCCTCAAGAACACGCTCCTGCGGGAGTTCTCTGCCGTGCCTGGCATGCCTGAGGCCTACCGCCGCTGGGAGGAGGCCGGCGCCGCGTTCCATTACGTGTCGGCGAGCCCGTGGCAGCTATCCAATTGCCTGTGTGCGTTTCTGGGCGCAGCAGGCCTCCCCGCTGGATCGATGCATCTCAAGCTCTTTCGGCTCAAAGACACAACGCCCTTGGGACGGCTCACCGCCCGCAAGCGATCGAAGCGGCGAGTGATCGAGGCGATCATGGCTGATTTTCCTGGGCGGCGGTTTGTGCTCGTCGGTGACTCGGGCGAACGCGACCCGGAGGTCTACGCCGCCGTGGCCCGCAGCAGGCCCGAGCAGGTGGCAGGGGTCCTCATTCGCCGCGTCGCCGACAAGTCTTCCGCAAGCCACGCGACCTTGCGCTTCGACCGCCTTGCCCGCCGGCTTCCTTCGGGAATCCTCGAAACATTTACGAGCGCTGAAGAGCTGGCATCGCTCCCGTGAGTCACGGAATACAAGCCCACGGCGATAGCCGTGGGACTGCGGGTGGAAGGCCGTCCCGTTTGCCATCACGAGCGGGCTCGCCCAATAACCCGCCGTCCCCTCGCTCTCGCGAGGGGCTTCTTTACATGGCGCAGGCCATCCCCGTCCCCGCTTCGCTTGCCGGCCAACCGGCCGGACGTGACCCCGTCCTCGAGCGAATACAAGCCCACGGCGATAGCCGTGTGGACTGCGGGTGGAAGGCCGTCCCGTTTGCCATCACGAGCGGGCTCGCCCAATAACCCGCCGTCCCCTCGCTCTCGC
>ENA-ORBV01006398-ORBV01006398.1-microbial-mat-metagenome-genome-assembly--contig:-NODE-6398-length-20818-cov-5.100959_pt1 | contig 20818 bp, 9 predicted proteins | sample MGYA00237777_ERZ505514 | MGnify/ENA primary metagenome ERZ505514 (study PRJEB26160, sample SAMN06269048) | microbial mat metagenome | isolation source: Oligotrophic lake microbial mat | place... | reverse complement strand
TTTTTTTTCCAGCAGAAGACGGCATACGAGATTCGCCTTAGTCTCGTGGGCTCGGAGATGTGTATAAGAGACAGGAAAGAAAACAATCTGCTTTCTTTGTCATGTTGCACAGCATGCATGTCATAGTGTGCACGTTGTGATTGCTTCTTGTTTCCTCTATTTTTATTGCTCTTTGGATAATCTTTTGTAGTCTCTGCATTTGATTATTGTTTAGCACATGTTGTAATTCTTGCACCCCTGTTCAATGTGGTTAGCACACATCATATATCAGAACTAGCAATCACATACTAGCATAGTAATGAGGACCTCTTGAAAGCAAATAAGCTGGCAAACCAGATGCTACAAAAACCAACACTTGTAAACAAGACACTAACTAAGCATTGTATTTAGCACAACCCGGACATAAAAAAAACTGTGACGCATGCCACTGCATTGCACTAGATTGATTATTAGTGCAAAGATTCAAGGTGCTGGTGTTGAGGTGGAACCATTTAAATGGCTGCACTGCTGCTACAGAAGCTGAAGTTTATGTGCATGGGCACGTACAAGTTTTCCAGCAAGGACTCTTAATCAGACCCATTTATGTGCATTTTGATAGGTTGCTGTTAAGATGTCTTCAGACTTGTCACACTTTTTAGACCCCGTTAAAAGGTTTCAAGACCTCCTGTTAAGCATAATGATACACTACTTAATTAAGCAGTACACCTTAAGACCTCAGATGACCCCTTGTCAGACTTTAGGCCCAACTCAAGACCTTTTGTCTTAAGTAATACCACTTCAGACTCATTTTCAGAATTAACTGTCTTCAGTCTTAATTTCAACTTGGGTGTGATTCTGCCACTTGCAGAAGCCTTCTATTGATGAAGTGGGTTCCGTGTCAAGCGTTTTGTGCCCGTGTACAGTAGCTGTAAATTTGCTAAGTGCTAAAGTAGAGATACTCAGCATATCATTACAGGACTGATATCGTACTAGTAGTAACAAATAGCCTTTTATATCGTTTATCTGCTGCTATGCGAGCGAGCCTGAAGGATACGTTGTCCCCGCGCCAGCAAAACCGACTGTCTCTTGGAAAGCTTAGCAACCTCTTCCCTTCTTCGGGTGGCAGCTTCTCTCTCACTGAATGCACGAGAAGAGACAGAGGAAGCATTGGAAGAACTAGGTACGCGAGAAATCGAGTCTTTGTCGTCCGGTGGCAAACTGAAAGAGACGGATTTGGCTCTTTTCGGTAGCTGGTTTTTAGAAAAACATGATGACACTGACTTGGCACTGCTTGCGGTCTTGAGGCTACTACTGGATGACAGTCTTCGCTGGCGAAAAATGGAAGGTGCATCGGACCGATTTTGCACCTCCGGTGGGTCTTCGCGTCCTGTTTTCTTTGCTTGTCGTTCATGCAGAGCATTCTGGTAAAGCCAAGGATGTTGTGAATCATCCTGACGCCTACTTCCCTTGGAGCGGCTTCCTGTGGAGCGGCTTCCTGCATCACGAGGAGCAGGAGAACCATGACGATCATCTCGCTCTTCTGCTGCCACCCTTGACACTTTTTGCCCTGAAGTTGGATATTTAGGAGGCATGCCCACAGGGTTCCAGCTTGCATCACTCATTCCATTTCTATTTAGATAGAAATGTTGTGAGTTATCCTGGTGCCTGCTCCGCTCAAAGCGGGTTTCCCAATCACCGGGAGCGGGAGAGCCATGATGATCATCCCTTTCTTCTGTCACTCGTAAGGCTCTTAAGGCTCTTTGTGCTGAAGTCGGATATTGTGGGTTAGAAGGAGTTGGCACAGAGTCCCAGCTTGCATCACTCATTCCATGTCTATTTGGATTGGAATGTTGTGAATCATCCTGGTGTCTGCTCCCCTCAAAGCAGCTTCCTGTATCACTAGGAGCAGCAGAACCATGACAATCATCTCGTGCTTCTGACCCCTTTGAGAGTCTTTGTGCTGAAGTTGAATAGTTTGGGTTAGAAGGAGTTCGCACAGGGTCCCAGCTTGCATCAATCATTCCATTTCTATTTGGATCGGCAAGTAACTTCTTCGTCGGGGTCTTGGGTCTTTCTGGCTCAAAAAGCGGCGTGGTTTCAATCATTCCATTCCTGTTAGGATCAGCCAAAAGCTTCTTCCTTGGTGGCGTCGGAGTAGGATCACGTGGTATTGAGCGAGTTGGATCGCATGACCTTGGGTGCTCTTCAGATGCTATCCGGGAGGGTGCATCAATCTCAGAATAATTTAGTACCGTTGACGCGGGCATCCGATACTGTGATTGTGGCAATGGCTGAGGTTGAGACCGCGGTGAAGGCACATAATCCTGAACCTGCGACGGTGTTAGCTGCGCTTGCTGTTGATCACGCTGTGACATATGTGCTAAACGTGACAAATACACTTGCGGTGATGTTGCATGCGCTGACTGATACAATGCTCGTTGCAAAGCCCCTGGCTGCTCCGAAGCATCAATTTGCCACCGTCGGTTAAAAGAACTGCCCTGGTGTACCTTTTCTAACCCGTATTGGTCCACAGACTCTCTGCTTTCCACTGAAATGACTTGGTTCTCATATTCTCTGCTTTCTACCGAAATGACTTGGGGCTCATACTCTTTGCTGTCCACCGTAATGACGGTAGCATCCGAATACCTTTTCATGCCAGTGGCATTGGCTGCGATCCTTTTCTTGATATGTCTCTCCCTTCTCGCCTTTTCTTTATGCAGACTTTGCATATGAGACTGCAGAGTAGACAGTATCTGCCCTGCGTCAACAGTTTTCGAGAGCTTCTTGTCTTCCTGCTTGTAATGTCTACTGAGATAATCATCCACTAAACCTTTCAAGTGGTCCTGGATCTCTCCCTTAGCTTCAGCTCGAGTGCCGTTTGTCTTGCCTGTCATAGCAGTTATGCCACTAACTTGGCTCTGGTCGTCCTCGTACATTATTGGGATCCCGTCTTCAGACTTCGGTTCCCTTCCACCTGCAACTATCTCATCAAGAAGGAGAATAGGATTAAATGCCGTTCCCTGCGTCAATATAGACTCATCATCATTATCACCCACATGGCCGCTCCTGATCTCGTTCACTAGATCTCTCTGCTTTTTGGTGAGCGTTTGTAGCTTGTGCCAAACGGATGCAGTCTCCATAGACAATCGTGACAACTCTTCAGCTGCAAAACTCTTTGCCTCATTCTCACCCTCGCGTAAAAATTTGTCGAAGTCGGAGACGAGGCTTGCATCTGTATTTGTATTATTATCGACGACGTCGTTTGTGTCGGAGCTCTGTTCATCAAACAAAGCTGGGGTCGCGCAGTCAGCAATGTCTCTGTTGGGGTTGGGTTCCACGCTGCCGGTCCTTAGGATCAGGTTGCCTTCTACCGATAAGTCGTCAGCGGGAGACTTTTCTCCATCTGGGTCAGCCATTTCCCCGGAACGCTCAGGGCAATCGGCAGGCACGGCTGCTTCTGAGCCATCCTGACTTTGTTCAGAATCCACATTCGAACCCCCTTCTCGATCCTTCTCTTCAGGATCTCGAATAGTCTCGATTCCATCGAACTCTCGTTTCGCTTGTGGCTCCTCACCATCGGGGTGGTCCGAAACTGCCTCACCCGCACCTTCTTTGGTAGCCGGATTTTCCGTCTCTCCTTTTGCTTCCGGACCCCTCCAGTTTCCGACTTTTTCCGTCTCTCCTTTTGCTTCCAGATCCTTCAAGTTTCTGTTGTCGTGACCAACGTTTTCCGTCGCTGCCTTTTCTTCCAGATCCCTCAAGTTTCTGCTGTCGTGACCAAAGTTGTCTGGAAGCTCAACGACAACGGTTTTTTCCTGTTCGCCAAAACTGGGTAACAGAGCTTGACAACGTTCAAAGATAGCAGTTTGCCATTGCGAAGTCAATGCTTTGTCTGCTTGCAAAGCTTCTTTTGTTTCTTCAATGTTGTTGCTTGATGGAACTTTGTCTGTTGCCACTTTCGCCGGATCCAGGCCATCATTTGCTTTCTCTTCTTCGTCCTTGCTGAGCATGGGAACTACAGTTTGCTCATACCAAACCTCACTCTGTACGCAACCTTTCTCTGTTTCTTCTTTTAGTCGCTCAATAGCTGGCGCAATTTTTTGCCCGGCTGCCACTCGCATCCTTTCCAATACGATCAGCGTTTCGACCAAGTGTTCGTAGGTCTTGAATGTGCAATCCTCGATGTCGCTTCGAGAAGGAATTGTCTTTTTAATCTTGTCGGCAACAATGGATTTATTGTCATTATGGTCCGATGCGCTTTCCTCTTCCACCGCTTCACTGCGAAAACGTTCCTTTAACATAGCCAGCGGTCCATAGAATGCCACAGGTAATTGCCTTCCGCACGAACTGGATTCAATCTCGCCGTCGTATCCTTCTTGGAGAGTCGTCAGGTGTATCAAACGTGTGCCTCTCCCTTCATTCCCCCCATAAGCATTCATCATTTCCAAGGCCAATCTATCATGGATATTCTCTGGTTGGGTCCAAGGGATCGTCATCTTTGTTCCACAGAATCCAACATCAAAGTCACCACCAGAAAACAAACTCGCCTGAGTACTCCAACCATCGTCGGTAATAGTCGTGCATGCTGCCCTTTTGGCTTGGCTTCGCGGCGCTGGCTCCACATCCTGAACATTTGATTCCTTTTCTCCTGGAGGTTCACGTGTTCGTTTGCTTTTAGAGAGTTTACTAACGCTGCCTTTGATATCTGGCACAGACAAGGCAGATACAAGTGTTTTTTGCGATGAATCGATTCTAGTTGGAAGATCCTCCATTATACTTCCATGATCCGAAAAGGAAACGGACCTCTTGTGGGACGACTTTTTCTTGGATTGACGCTTGAGCGCCCTGGAAGTCAGCCTTGCCTTGCTCTTCCCCCGTTTGCTCCGCTTCTTCTTGGTGGTGGCGGGGGTTACCAAACAAGCCTCTACCATCTTGACTAGGTTATTTCTACAAAGATAGTTGAGCAACTAGCTTTCAACTAGCTTTACTATGAACGTTTTTGTGCCCTCTTAATTACGTTTGGGCACTAGAGTTTCTTTGTTTGCACCTCGATCCGTTTGAGAGACTATGTAACCGGAGATGCACGTTGAGGATGAGCTTCCCATCCGTTCAGATTGAAAAAGTGAGACCAAAAATTTGCAAAATCTACGCATTGAAAGCTGAATCCCCACTTCGACCGTTGGGGTTGGATACAGTTTGCAAACTTAACTCTTCCAAGTTTTTGCTGGCTGCGCGCTGCTCGATCTGTGCGCACCCTACTACTAGTAGTACTTAACTAGCTAGCTAGTAGCTCAACCTGACCTTCTCTCTCTAGCTAGCTAGCTAGCTAGTAGAGTTAGCTACAGAACGGAACTGAGTAGCTACATAGTAGTAGGCAGGCAAGTATGATTAGGCAAATTCTACTACCAGCAGCTAGCTCGTAGCTACTTAACTACCTGAGCACCACCAGCTAGTTAGCACATCCAACACTGACTCAGGAAGATCTTTACCGTCCAGATGGTTACATCAGCACGGAATTCAATCAATAAGAAGCCTTATGTGGATGCGACACCATCGATAAAGCTTCAGAGCTTCCAAAAATCCCAAACGGCGCCGCGTCTGAATCTGAAGATTGCTTTATCGGCCACAGCAAGCTACAGGTACAGACACTAACTTGTTCGTTGCCCCAGGGCTGACCCGGGTAATTCAAAATGCCATTATCAATTTCTACTACTTTGAAGTGCATGCGTTAATATCTATATAAATGAAGCATTCTCTCATCTTTTGAAGCAGCCAGTCAAGTGAGTTACATACATAACAAAAGATTGGTTCTGGAGGATATCGTTTTGGAAAATCTTCTCATTCACGTTCAGTTAGTGCTCTTCCCTTCGCGAAAACTGCCGCGTGGGCCTCTCGCAGTCGAGTTAGGTCTTTGTAGTATTCCAAATCTTCATCTTGTTCTTCCTTCGATTTCATCTCAGCCTTGTATGCATTTTTCTTGAAAATTTCTGAACTCAGCGATGCAGCTCTCTTGAAAATGCCCGAGCTCATCAGCGAGGAGGAAGACGATCGTTCGCGTGATACCTTCTGCACCTTCCTCAGAAAATCATCCTGCAGCGCCTGCAACGTGAGGAGCTCGGCGGCAATATCCGCCTCGAGCTGCTTTTGTTTGGCCAATAAGATATCCTCTTTCTGTGATTGATGATCGAACAGATCATCCCGATATTCCTCGTCTCCTGTAGTGCGCTCTTCCCTGCTTGCGGATGCATACTTGTGTTTTTCATTTCTTTCTTCCACCATGTTGACGGAACTGCCTACGGTTGTCTCTCCGGGACCAAGGGCGGGCCTCTCCCGTTCGACGTCGTATGTCAAACCATTCAAGTAGCTTGGTCGCTCTCCTTTCCGGCTTGCAGTGATCCCCTGTGGCCCTTGACGCGGTTCGTATCTGGAGACCGTCATGATATCCTCTATAGGCTCTTGACTTTTCATCGATTCGAGGCTCTTATCGAGCTCTTCGAGGCGGCGGAACTCAGCCTGAATAAAGATGTCTAATGTAAACATACTAGATGTACTTGGGGGAGTTTGCACCTTGGAATGGCTCCCTGCAATCTGTTTTCGATGGGTATCCAAAACATCATGGATAGCGGAGAGCGCAGGATTTACATGCTGGCGACATAAATTGGCATCGATTCGGTCTTTCTTGAGCGGTTCCTTCTCCTGTTGAGTCTCGCTGGTTGGTCCCTGATGTTCTTTGGAGGTTGACTCAACAGACAATATCTGAACGAGTTGGTCTTTTTTGAGCGATTCCATCTCCTGTTGAACCTCGCTGACTGGTTTCTGATCCTCTCTGATGGATGCTTCGTATGACGATATCTGTTCAGCACATGGCAACTTCTCCTCCTTTTGAAGCTCGTCTGACATTATTGGCCGTTCAATATTCGATTCCTGGCCTGTCTTTGATAATGTCTTACCATTATGTCCCTCGACTGACACCTGTTCGTCGGTGGACGACTCAGGAGCACTACCCCCCTCTTGTCTTTCCTCCACTTGCTCTGCTGTGCCCTCCTTCTCCGCCATCAGCTTGGCAGCCTTTTCCTTCTTCTGTTTCTTCTCCTTCTTTCGGTGCCTCCGTTCTTTCCTCTTTTTCTTGGCCTCCTTTTCGTTTTTCTTGGCCTCCTTTTCATTTTTCTTGGCCTCCTTTTCGTTTTTCTTGGCCTCCTTTTCGTTTTTCTTGGCCTCCTTCTCACTTTTCTTGGTATCGTTTTCACTTTTCTTGGTATCGTTTTCACTTTTCTTTGCCTCCCTTTCACTTTTCTTTGCATCTTTTTCACTTTTCTTGTTCTTCTTCAACTCATTCTCCATCTCGATCAAAACGGCGTCCTTCACCATTTCGCCGAGCTTTAGCTCCAGCTTTTTCTGCTGCTCTGGGTTCGGTGGTGCTTCTGCTTTCATGTACGCTTTCAAGCTCTTCTTCAAATACTTCTTAAGCTCCTCCTTCCTCTGTTTTCTCGAGCGCCTTTTCTCTTCCTTTCTCTGATTCTCGATCATGGAAGTCATTCCCTTCTTCACATGATTAGTGGCTTTAGTGGCAAAGCTCATCTCATCACTTATTGTTTTCGACTCTTCGATTGGTTGCTCGTCAACGACTTCCACTTCAATGTTCTGATCTTCATCGATGGCATCGATGGAGTCGTACACTTTGAGAGGCTGGGATGTGTTTCGACGAATCTCAGTAATTGCACTAAAGTCAGAGCAGTCCTTCTTTTCGTCATCTGGTGAGTTTTGGCTTTCGACGGCAAGGCCTTCCTCATTCGATGTGTTGGTGTTTGCGGCCCACCCAAATGAAAAGTACTGGCGGAACGAGGACCCGAACTCGTTCATGGAATACGGGGATGCTTGGGAAACCTGTGCACCGTGTTCTTCTTGGACAATCGCTTCGTCTTTTTCTTGGACAACCGCTTCGTCGTGCGGCTGAATAATCTTCTCGTCATCTGCCTGGGCAGCCACTTCGTCGTTTGTTTGGACAGGCGTTTCATCGTTTGCTTGGATAGCCGCTTCGTCTTTTACTTGAATAACCGCTTCATCGTCCGCCTGGACTTCTGCTTCGGTGCCATGTGCATCATTTGACTGCTCTGGATTGTTGGAAGTCATAGAATGAACTTCTCCTATCGTTGGCAATTTAAAAGTGGGAAAGATCATATTATACTTATTAGCCTGGACAGCCGCTTCGTCCTTTGCTTCGACGTCTTTGGCATCATTTGACGGCTCTGGTGCGTTGGGAGCCACAGCAGCAGTTTTTCCCATCAAAAGAAGGTTGAAAGAAGGGAAAACCATTCCGCCTTTATCCTGGACAAGCGTCGCGTCTTTTGCTTCAATGTCTTTTGCATCATTTGACTCCTCTGGCTTGTCGGGAGCCACCGCAAAGGCTTTTCCCATCGTTGGGAAGCTGAAAGTGGGAAAGACCATGCTTTCTTATCGTGGAGATGATGTTTGGAAGATAGGAGGCGAGGGAAAGAAATGTCTTGTTTTCGACAAAGTTTACACAAGCCAACAACTGCAAGAGGTGAGTCTAATTGTTGATGATTGTGAGCTGAATATGGTACTCAACCGGCCAAATAAACATGATAGCTAGAGTGAGAAATCTAAATGCGCAAGGTTGCTCGGCATGCGTTTTGGGTATTTAGGAGACGAGCACCTAAGTAATCATAAACAACGGATAGATCATCGTTTTCTTAGAAAAAATTTGCGCGCAAGGCGTCCAACGCAAGGGGCTTCCGAAAGATTCCGAAATTCTTCTCCATCGTTCCTTGGAGCAGCTCGTTCCGGTAAGCCATGACGGAGTATGTAGACCTATACTAACTAGTAGCTAGCTACTGTATGCAGAAGAGTGCTAACACTCTATCTAACGATACCTAGCTAGTAGTATTGGGTCTTCACGACACAAGGTGCCTAGCTAGGGAGGTGCCTACTAGTAGTAGCTTGAGATCACGGTTCCAAGGACAAGCATGAAGAGCATAGTGGGATTCAAGATCTGCGAGATGGTTCGTCGTGCCTTGGCAACCATGGAATTACGAGGGTACTAGTACATGTATCAAAAAGGAAACCGGGATTGACGCTGCTGTCTTTGTTATAATTTATTAGGCTACAACTAGTTTTTGTGGTTTCTGAGATAAAGCTTCTGATAGGTGACCCATTACTTAAAAAAAAATCTGCCTTCCAATGTCGCTGTCTCTTCTCGTGGGCGCTTTTAGCATGTAATTTCCTTAGTAGTGGCTGCATACGCTGCTAGCAACTCCCCATCCTCTTCCGTGGATGGTTTTTCAGAAAGGTCGTAGTCATCTCTCTTGGCTAGATCGAGCTGGATGTGACTCCACAAAGAAAACATTTTTGCTCGAAGATATGCCTCGTATTGATTCTCATCTTCTTCGTCCTCTTCCAAAATGGAATCCATGGATTTTGTCTTTGGCGTGTTGCTTTCTGACGAAGTAGAACCTCCACTAGTTTTCAGTCTTTTGGTGTAATGGCTCTGGGACCAGCCGCTATAAGTAGAAGCATAGGTACTCGTACAATCGTCCACGACTGATTCCATGATATCCGACATGTCATCTAGAGTAGACGACTGAGCCACGACGACATAGTTGTCGTCGATAGCAAAGCCTTCCGAGCTCTCTGTTGTGTAGGATGTCTGTGAGGAGGTGTCGTCCGTGTCCTTCGATTGCTGGTTTTCCATAGCATCAAAAAAGGCATCCAGGCCCAACCACGATGCTGCTTCCGCTATCCGAAAACCGTTCCCGTGTATTGCCGACCCGAAAGTTGGTGCCGATTTGATCGACATGGACATGGTTGGGCCTGATCGGATGGACATGGTGTCGATTATTGACGATGCAAAACTAAAGTATTCTTTTGCTAAAAAATAATTTCTTGTTAGACTATCCGTTAGCTGACTCTTGAACTTCTTTGACTGGGTTAATTTATGATTAGTAAGTCTGTCAGACTCTCTGTCTTGCTCATTATTCTGTTCGTGGGAAGGAGCTTCAAAATTGTTCTACTAGCGGTGCTTGCATGACATACAATAAAAGGGTGCACCGCGACTCCTACCTGTTTCAATCGGACCCGGGGAGCGTTGAGCGGCTTGAAAACAAATTTTGGGCAGCCAGGCCCACGCTTATGTTCCGGTTCAACGGACCTAATACATCATAAAGACTTCCGGGTGAATCTTCAGCGCCTCCCTGACAAGACTCTGGCAAGGGTTAATTCAAAAACGGGTTTGTTTAAATTACCTCCTTAGCATCTCTCTCCAAATTCCTGGAGAGGGATCAAATTAGCGCAAGAGAAGTCGTTCTAGCTAGACCTTCAAAACGAGGACAGACGTGTCACAGCCGAAGTCGTTCTGCTAGCCGAAGCGGCCATTTTCTTTCCCTCTGGTTTCAGCGAGTAGACTACTGGCAAACGGAGAGCGCTCTTGGGATGCCATGTTGCCGTAACAAAGTTGTCAACATAGTAGTAATCATCCTGTTCATTCCTCACAATGGTGTGCTCACTACTTTGGTAGTTGTAATGGGAAGACCCGCGTGAAACATTAAAAAGTCCAAGACACGACGAGAATATTCGGCCGTCATTTCTTGGACTCCATAGGCCACTTCAATTTCCTGTAGCATGCTCGCCCACAACCAGGATCGTCCTTCAGGCGTGGCCGTGGTGGGAAATTGCATCAATTGCGTTTTCTTTTGTTTGTTGCGCTTTTTCATTTGTTGCTGTTTGTTGCTTCCCTTATTATGATTGTCGTTGCCGTCTGAATAGTAGGAAGATGCCAAGGCAAAGGCCATGGTATGGGTCGTCCAATCATCTAGTCCCAACGATTCCATGACTGGGATCCATTGCGGTGATTTGCTCGACTGCAAGACTTCTCCAGTACCCGAATCAATGAGCTGAAATTTTTGTTTCGCATTTTTATTGCCTCCACTAGTGGAGAGTCGCAATTGTTTGATGCGTTTTTGTGGATCCTTTTTCATATCTTTGAGTTCTTGTTTGCGTTGTTTGGATTTTTGATACTTGACAATATGTCGAAAAAAGGACCGACACCGTGTATGATATTCGGGGAGTCTTCCTTGACACAAGGTAACGGTCCATGGATGCGGATCTGCCTTCCAGAGTTGTGTTTTCTTGAAGGATTTGGCGCGGGAATGCTGCTGCTCCGACGAGTCGTCTTTGTCGTCCAAATGTTCGTCTTCTAATTCTTCCTCTTCTTTTTGCATTCCATTGTCTTCTTGATTTTGTTGGGTATGCTGTAATAAGGTATTGTAATTTTTCATGGCATGTTCGGTCGCTTTGGTGTTTTGTGGAAACACTACAAAGGCCGTGGCGGGAATGACATCTCTGTCGAGATCGGCCAAGTGAAAACCATCCTTGTGGTGACTGGCATACAATGCCATGGATTGAAGACGCATGGTTTTATACAAGGACGATGAAATCAAGAGATTGGCGCCATTGGAGATCCCCATGGCCATCCGTGGCAGGGACAATATATCCATTTCCCGAGCCCATTCGTACAAGAGCGGCCCCAACAATTCATCTCCATCGAGTGATGTGGACCAACAATTCTTGTCGGGACTGTGGGCATTGGCTTGGTCTTTGGCACTCGCACTGTTCTCGGCTTTCTTTTTGTTATCCTTCTTATTCTTTTTATTGTTGTTGTTGTTGTTGTTGTTGCTGCCGGGCGTGTTGGCGCCTCCTCCTGTCGTTAGCAAGGCTGAAGCAGAACTCGCCGTTGGACTGAAAATAGCCAATCCTCGTTGCAAGGCATGAGCGGCGACAATCCGTGATTCTGGCAATTGAAAAAAATGTAGGCCCGATTGATGACAATTGTGCAGCACAATTAATATGCCGCGAATGGGTGGTGCTTCCAAGGCAGTATTGCCCTCCTCGGCTTCCTCGTCCGCAGTGGTAAAATTGGCATATTCGGCAAAGGGTGCTTGTTGATCATAATAATCTTGAGGTAACATGTAATAATGAGGTTGTTTATGTTCTTTCAAATGCAATTGAACTTCTCGTTTGGTGTCTTTGTCGTTGCCATTTTTATCCGCATCGTACATCCACACATTGGGAACCAAGGGCAAGACAGTCCCCGGTATAGGACTCATGGGTTGTTCTTCGGGATATTGCAAATAATAATAATCCAAGGCATTGTCTTTGAGTTCGGGCCACCAAAAAAGGACGAGAATCGTCGACCATACCGCCAAGGCGGGGAAAATAAAATTAAGACCTGTGCTTTCCCAACACGAGGTAGGTCTCGACGTGGCATTGAGAATGGCATTGCCGGAAGCGGACGTTCTTTTGGTAGACTGTTTGTGCACGCGTGTATAGGACCTTCCTCCTCCTCCACCTCGATGACCATTGCTTTTGAGTAAATATCGTTCTTGATCCTCCGAGAGAGAAATATCAATCTTCATGGGAATGCCATTGGAGGTGGAAAGGGGAGTACTGGATTTTGTGGGGGTCGACGTTCCCGACTCTTTTCCTCGTCTTACAACGACATTCGAAGTGTTTCGCTCTTGGGAAGGGCGACCGCCTTTACGGCGACGATGAGCGTTGGGTAGCATCTTTCTTACTTTTCTAAAAGTTAGCTACTGTATGCTGTAGTAGTACAGTAGGTTGGCTTTTCCTTCTGGTGTTGTAATACCAATATGCGCAACAGAGGAAGTTGTGTATGTTTTGTGGTGTTGGTGGTGTTTGGATCATGTCTTCTGTTGTTATAGCCTCGAGCAGCGTTCGGGACCCGGCAACAAGGTACAGTAGGCCGCGCACTGTCCCTCCTAGAGATTTTGCTAGGAATGTTGAAAAGGAAGACCAAAATTGATAAATACATGCAAACAAATATTATAATTTCAAAGGAAGAGGGATTGTCACAGAGCATCATTACAGTGATGCTCTATTAGCAGAGAAGACGAAGCATAAAATTCAGTTCAAACTGTATTCTCAAATTCATTATACTTGTGCATCAAAATATTATAGCGACAGGATGTCTCTAGCATCGCCACTCTCAGGAAGCTCTGGTTCTTTTGTTTCCTTCTTGGAAGCTGCTGGAGCTGTACTTTTGCTGGAGGGTGATGATTGTGGAGTCTCATTTTCTTCTACCCTACTACTACTAGCAGTACTAGCACTAGTAGAGGCTGCCGACGCTTCTGCTTGTGGTTTGGCCAATTCATCCCCCGTTTGATCCTTGACAAAACTTGGAATCTGATCCAATTCACCCTGTTTTTTCAGTACATCACATCGCAAACTGGCCAAGGAAGGTGGATAAAAGCCAACCAGTGAATCATCTTCCAAAATCATGGGTTGCAAGGCCAAACATCCCGCTTCCACTCGCAAGAGTGTTTCATCATCGGGCAACCAGGCCAAGCGACACAATTCCGCGAACCCCGAAGTAATCACACGCGGGGCTTGGACAAAAATACCTCCCGGCAATCGCAAATTCCATCGTTCGACGGTGGAAATACCTTGCCAGGCATCTTCGTCTTCCAATTCTTCAATGGCCCATCCACGATCGCCAGTACTCGGTCCCCAGGTCCAACTGGTACCCGCCCATTTCTTGTGCCAATTGAAGGGTGGGACCGGTCGATAGAAAATGGGATTTCCTTCCGTCGGAGGATGGGCCGCTTCGGTTTCGGCCGTGGGAGGTGCATCCCGCAAGGTTTCTCGGGATATCATGGTACGAATCAATTTGAGACCATTGGGGGGTCCTTCTTCCGGTGTCAAGTCGGCCGACCAAACCGGTGCGTATTGAAAGGTGACACGAACACGCCCATCGCCCCAACTTAAAATGAGTTCGGTCGCCATGATTCCCGATTTGAGTAGCGTAGGACCTTGGACCATGGCGTTGGCCGCCATGCGCGTCTTTGGGAATACTTTGGTTTTGTCGTCCTGGCCTTTGTTGTACACGGCCACGGGAAATTCTTTGACATCCATGGAATCAAAACAGGTGGCACAATCCGATCGTTTGGCGCCCGAAACCACACTATGAGTTTGTTGGATCGCCTCGTTGTCGGTCTCTTTGTAATTGACACTGGCCACCGTTTCGTCCATGATATCTCCAATATAATCGTAGGTAGTCCAAATTCCCTTCCAAGATCCTTTGGCGTGATGTTGACGAAATAAATTCCATTGAATTTCCAATTCTTCTTGTTCGTTAAAAGGACTGCTGACGCCTTCATTAGTACTGCTGCTGCTCAAGCATGGTTTGGTGTGTGTGCTTCTTTTTTGTAATGGTGTCCTGCTGCCGACGAGGAGAGGAGAAAAACCGTTCAGGGGAACACTGTACTCCAAAAGAGACAACGTGGATATCAGAAGCAACGAGGATAGTTTCATCTTTCCTGAGATTGGATAAATGGTATTTTAGTTAGTTCTGTTACAAAAGAGGCTTTGTTTATGGTAATAATGAGAATGGGTCGGTTTCTCGATAACTTTCAAAGAACCTTTCGCTGTGAGATGTAGATTTGAAGCTTGGATCTGCAGAAAATGAATCAATCAAATGGAGGGTTCACGTGGAAGCATAGACGATCACAAAATAACATCCTCTTATTTATTAATCTTGGAGGTTAGGGTTAACGCTTTTGACTGACGTTTACACGAAAGATGCAGCGACCGGCCAAAAAGATTTTGACTGGTTCATCAATTTTGACTCCGCCAAAATACCACGTTAAACGTTATCTTACTTCCATCACTTAGACAATTTTTAACGGATTTCGGCGTGGAAACCACTAGAAACCACTAAACATCCAGTCAAGTTCCAATCAACCACCAAAATTCATCTGGCCGGCGCATGCAGAACCGATGTCAACTAAATCAAAAACACAATACCTTTCACATAAGATACTACTAGTCAAAGCAAAAAACGTCTACTAGTCAAAGCAAAAAACGTCAACGATGGTGTATCAGACCGGTGACAGAGTGCGAATCACACGCGGGATGCACAAGAAACATGGCACAGGGACGTGCATAGAGCCCTATGGGAAGGCAATGGCTGGTATCAAGGTTGATGGTGATAGCAGAGACAGAAGAAACTTGTGGTTAACGTCAATAGAGCCAATGAAAAGGAATGAGGACAGCACGAGCCAACAACAAGAAGATGTTGTGGTGAGCCGCGATGCATGCAACGAGCCACTGGAGGAGATGTCTACACTAGCGTTGGCTTTAAAATCGTTGGAATTTAAGGTTAAAATGATGGACAATGCTAAGTAATTAATTGTTTACTACTGATGCCATGGCAATTGCCTTCTTTCCTCTGGCTTTGTTTTTCACAAGAATTCCCGCACTTTGCATGTGTCGCACCACATTGGAGACGCTGTGACCTATTTGTTCGCAGACGCCTTGCAGTTGGCCAACGGCTTCTTCTATCGGCAGCTTGTTCAACGCGGCATAGGCCTTGATGGCATAAATGCAACGTTTTGTTCGGGAGTGGTGCTGCTGGTCCAAGTGCTTTCGCCACTTTGCTTTGTGCTTCTCATCTCGACCGGCAATTCCACCGTGGCTGTCACTAAATCGCCCCCTTCCATGCCATTCATCCAACATCTCAGAGACATTTTTGTGTTTTGGAGTCATGCGGAAGCATCGGTGCTCGGGATTGCACGACGATTCAATCGCTGCTTCTTCAGAAGCCGCTTCTGGTTCTCTCACTGGCTCATTTTGTGTCGAGAGACATGCATTCAAATTCTCTTCGCGCACGCCAAATTTGTGACCGGTGTCACCCCCCAGCAGGCTCCGTGCCATATCCATGAACGAAGTAGCAATCCTATGCTCCGTAGCACGGCGCTCGTCTGCTGAGGCGCGCTTTGCCCCATCTCTTGCTGCAACTACTTTGGCTTTCAGCGTGTCGAATTTTCCTCCCAATGTTTCGATGGATGTGTTAGTGGCTGAATGCCAACGATGGACTCCAGGCAGCATGGATTCCAAGTTCGCATCCAATGGGTTCGATTCATGTCGCAGAGCAACGCCCATCTGCTCCTTGTGCGCTTTGAACTGGTCACTTTGGAAAACAACAAACTCACCGCACATGACATGCGTGCTCCTTTCAGGGTGAAGCACCATCGTAGCAGCTGCGTCTTGTAAAAAAAAATTATTCAACTCCGAAAAAAAGCGAAGCACTTGGGCCGCTGTGCCGTGTTTGCCTGTTTCCATGGCGACTTGGTTGACACCTTCCATGGCATCGCACACCCATTCTCCTATTGGCGTGTGTCGCAAAAGGGCCTCATCTGGCTCTACCATTGTTCGAGTGTTGAAGTAGAACTCTTTATGAGAAGCGTAACCAGCCAGTTTGCGGATTGGTCCAAAGGGCAATTTAGAAGAGTAGGATCCATCCCACACACCATCTGCCCATTGCCCCATCCTCTTCATTTCACGTGACTCTTCTTCCAAAAGATCCAGTGTCTTGCTACCTAACTTCCTTCCCAGGTGAAGAAGATCGCAACTAGGTAGACCAAGCGCCCTTAAGATTGCCTTGAGCTTGTCGCCATGCGAATCATTGTGCATCGGAGACATGCTGTCTCCGATCAAATCCGTTAACAATTTGATGTCAAACCACGTTCGCCGATCTAACCAATCCTCCACCGTGAAGTCATGGAATTCGCGTGTGTTGTAAAAACGACACATCAGACAGGAAGCCAAAGAGCCTGTTGCACAAAGTCTGACGTCTTTATGTCTCGTGGCTCTTCCATGCTGGACACGACCATGTGTTGTTTTTCCAATGGCTATTTGATTTGTCATCAAGAACATTGGATGAACGTCCTTGTCTTTCTTTGGAACCTTAAGCCCTAGAAAGTCACTCAGTTCTGCACGGCAGAGTGATTCACACTGAAGGATCCCACTTGTCAAATGCAAAAAGCAGAAGCGGTGTCTCAATGCCGTGTTCACAGAGCGATTCATTGCAGAGTTTCTGCTACCCCACAAGGCTTCTTCAATTTCACCGTGTCTCTCTGCAATGGCGTAGGGCGCAAACTCGCCAGTTGCTTTTTCTTCACACGACAGTTTCTTTTTCATTGGAGCACGGTCTTTCACGTGCTTCTCCAATTCTTCAAAGGCTTCGGTCCAAATTGCGTCCCAGTGGTTGTCAATTGCACGCCTGGCCAACTGCTCCTTGTAGAGCCCTCTCAGCGCTGCTTTGCATTGCCCAAAAGTGGATGGACCGACAGACTTCTTCGGATCGGGGCGCTCCAAGCTGAAATTGCGCGCCTCATTGCACACATCGTCACAGTCCGTAGGATTAAAAAATGTGTTGGCCTGCAACGTCTTTTTGTTTCCTCCTCGTGGTTTTTGTTCTCTGAAAGCCACAAACCACATGAACCTGCATGCCTTCTCACGGTCCAGTGTGCATCGGTATCGATCAGATGGATAGACATGATCACAGCGCTGCATGCATTCTTTTGTCTTGCTGCCAATTGCTTTTAGGGTGTTGGTGGGACGTTCATCATCGCGCATGGCCAGAACAGCTTGCTCCATTCTGGAGTTGATTTCCACATCCTCCGGCGACCTAATAGCTATGCGAGCTGGAGAAGGAGTTGCAGAAGCAACGGCACGGCGCCGTTTAGCCTCCTGAAGTCTTCTTGTCATAGACATGGCTAGCTAAAGTGTTGGACATGCAGCGGCATGACCATCATTGCCGGTCATTGCCGCCGCACCAAGCTGGTGCTGCGGTGCTCCGCACCCGTGGTGTTGCACGGTAGTTGTTATGGAGTCAAAAAGCTGCCCGCCATCAACCACATGTCCAAGGATTAGCTTGGAAACAATGAGGCAGTCATTTGAAAACGTCATTTCACTTGCAGGTTAGACTAGTTTAGTTAGGAGCGTGACAATTTTTGGTGACGTGGCGCACCTGCTCTTTTTAAATAAACAACGTTATTTTGATGCTCCAACCCTAAATAATTCGGTCAGAATTTGGGTTCATTTTTGACCCCCCGACAAAAACCGTGCAAACTTTTTTGACCCAGCACCTAACAAATGTCTTCACGATGTTGGGTGATGTCATAGCGAGAAGTTGAGCAGCTGTGCGTCTTTCAAAATTCGCGACGAGCAATAGTGCGTCTTTAAAGATCGATTTCAACTTCTGTGAAACTGAGCAATGGTGCGTCTTTCAAATAGGATACCGACGACAAAAGATACACGGCGTAAACCAAACCACCAACTCGCGTGTGACTGTTTTTAAAGTATTGGCGTCATAGCGTGCCGGTGCAATTTTGGTGGTCATAGTTAGTTGAATTGCTTCTGATCGATCGATCAACTGTCCTTGCTTGTGGCAGCTATACATGTACATGTGTTGGCTTCTTACTAACTCAAAGTTGATATTAGTATCTATAGGCAGCAGTCCGATTTGGTTGACATCCTTTCCGTCGTAAAGCTGGAAGTGTCTGAAACACTCCAAACTAGCGGAAGGAAGGCAAAGCGAAGTCTGGATCTTATACGGTCATTGATCATCCAGTGACTTCTACAACCCCTGCACCACGAAAAAGCATTTCAATAGGACACGACAGTCGTTGGATTCTTTATTTATTTTATTACAACACTTGACAACAAGCAAACAAAAGTACAGCCGACAACATGGCGGACGATGAAGAAGCCGAGGCCATGAGAATCATGATGGAGCAAATGTTGGCCATTGAAGAAGCCAATCGGGAAGTGGAACAAGCCAGTGCTCGATCTTTCACGGCGGCTCCTTCGGCAGAAGCTCCCCTCGACAATAGCGGCAGAAGTGGCGGCGAGGATGATTCGGAGGATAGCGAAAAAGCAGCCGAACGACAAAAGAAAGAAGATGCAATTGAACAACAAAAACAAGAAGAAGCGGATGAAATTGCCCGACAGGAAATGGAAATGATGAATAATTTGCTCAAGGCTGCCAACGAGGCAGAGGAAGCAAGGCTCGCAGCGGAATCGAGATTAGCTGCAGGTAAGTCCAAAACTCAGACAAAGACATTTCCTGAATAGACGTTTGAAAATGGATGGTCCACCAATGGTGGTAAATCGTAATTTGGAAAGGATGCAGCCGAAATCTTCCATTCATTTGTTGTGAAACACCATAATTATGATTCATTGAATGGATAATCACTGACACTTGGTCCCACCTTGACTTGCAGAAGCGGAAGCTGCCGCAAAAGAAGAAAAAGATAAAGAGGACGCTGATAGGCTTAAAAAGGAGCGCAAAGAGAAGGAAGAGCAGGAACGCTTAGATAGAGAGTTGGCAGAAAGGTTGGATAAAGAAGAACACGAACTATTGGAAAAAGAAGCAGCAGAAAGGCTAGAAAGAGAAGAGGCTGATCGCTTGCAAAAGGAGGAGGCGGAAAGGTTGGAAAATGAGCTCAGGCAGCTTAAAGAGGAGGAAGCAAGAGAAGAAGCCGACCGATTGGCGAAGGAGGAGGCAGAAATGCTGGAAAATGAGCTCAGACAGCTCAAAGAGGAGGAAGCAAGAGAAGAAGCCGATCGATTGGCAAAAGAGGAGGCGGAAAGGCTGGAAAATGAGCTCAAAGACCAGGAAGAGCAGGCACGCTTAGCAAAGGAAGAAGCTGATCGGTTGGCAGCAGAGGAGGCTAGTAGGTTAGAACAAGAGCTCAATGAGAAGGAAGAGCAGGAGCGTCTAGCGAAGGAAGAAGCCGATCGGTTGGCAAAGGAGGAGGCAGAGAGGTTGGAAAATGAGCTCAGACAGCTCAAAGAGGAGGAAGCAAGAGAAGAAGCGGATCGATTGGCAAAGGAGGACGCAGAGAGGTTGGAAAATGAGCTCAGACAGCTCAAAGAGGAGGAAGCAAAGGCAGTAGCCGATCGCTTGGCAAACGAGGAGGCGGAAAGACTAGAAAATGACCTCAAAGAGCAGGAAGAGCAGGAACGCTTAGCAAAGGAAGAAGCTGATCGGTTGGCAGCAGAGGAGGCAGCAGAGGAGGCAGCAAGGTTGGAAAAAGAGCTCAAAGATAAGGAAGAGCAGGAGCGTTTAGCAAAAGAAGAACTTGATCGGGCAGCCGAGGAAGAAGCTAGAGCTGAAAAAGAACGGGAGGAGGCGGCGGCAGCAGCAGCAGCAGCAGATCTAGAAGCGAAAATGGCAGCGGCACGAGCTGAGGAAGAAGCTAGAGTTGAAAAGGAACGAGAGGAAGCGGCGGCAGCAGCTGATCTAGAAGCAAGAATGGCTGCGCAACCTGATAACATGTCAGATGAGGGTTCAGATGCTGAGGAGGGAAATAAGGCAACTCCAACAATAAATGCTGAAGACGACGATGATGACGAAGCTGCAAAACTTGCCGCCGAAATGCAGGCAGAAATGGAGAAATTAGGACAGAGCAACGAAGATGACGCAGGATCAGATGGCGACAAAAATAAATCCGAAGAAGAGATGGAAATTGACTTTTTATTGGACGAAGCCCTTGATACCGGTGTAGATATTGTAGCAGATTCCGACAAACCAACGACCCCTCCGTCGACTAATATGGATGGTTCTGGCAGGGTGGGTGCCATTAGGACTTCAATCAACGAAAAAACTAAAGGTAAGACATTCATCATGCCAGAAATGGGGTCTAGTACGCCACGCGGTCAAGTAAGCCCATCTGTTCGCTCCAAAGAAGTTAGAGTAACCCCGCATTTTTATCCCAATTCAAAAGCCGCAAAAAGTTCCGATATGAAGAATCCCAAGACTCGCCCCAAGGACCAGCCTGGAAAATTGAAGATCAACACGGCGCCACCGCCACCCTTGCCCCGTGTCGCGACAGCCTCACCCCGAGTTGCTTCCCTTCGGTCGTCACCACCCAAGGACCAGCCTAGAAAATTAAAGGTCAGCACGGCGCCCTTGCCCCGAGTCGCGACAGCCTCTGTCTCTTATACACATCTGACGCTGCCG
>ENA-ORBV01006397-ORBV01006397.1-microbial-mat-metagenome-genome-assembly--contig:-NODE-6397-length-20822-cov-6.133382_pt1 | contig 20822 bp, 14 predicted proteins | sample MGYA00237777_ERZ505514 | MGnify/ENA primary metagenome ERZ505514 (study PRJEB26160, sample SAMN06269048) | microbial mat metagenome | isolation source: Oligotrophic lake microbial mat | place... | reverse complement strand
TCGAGGACGAGGGGACGCGGTTTTGCGGGCGAGGCCGAGGGCAGATCGGCAGGCAGGGTGTGGGCGCGGTGGTAGGCGAGGCCTTGGCCGAGATCGAGGGCGAGGGGCGCGGCGGTGGAGGCTCGGAGCAGCGAGAGAAAGATTATGAGAACGAGGAAAGAGAAAAAAGGTTTCATCGGCGGTTCAGTTGGCGGGCGCCGATGTCGCGGCGGAAATACTTGGTGGCGCAGGCGACCAGGTCGCAGGCGGCGTAGGCGCGGTCGGCGGCGGCGCGGAGGGTGGGGCCGAGCGCGGTGACGCCGAGAACGCGGCCTCCGGCGGTGACGAGGCAGCCGGTGGTATCGATGGCGGTGCCGGCGTGGTAGATCGTGGTCGCGGGCGGGAGGGCGGCGGGAGCGGGGAGCGTGATGGCGTCGCCTTTGGGATAGGCCTCGGGGTAGCCGCGGGCGGCGACGACGATGCAGACGGCGTATTCGGGACGGACGGCGAGCGGGCCGACGGCGGGGAGTCGGCCTTGCGCGGCAGCCCAGAGGATTTGCAGCAGATCGGTGGCGAGGCGGGGGATCACGACTTGGGTTTCGGGATCGCCGAAGCGGGTGTTGTATTCGATGACGCTCGGGCCGGCGGGTGTGAGCATGATGCCGATGAAGAGCGTGCCGCAAAACGCGATGCCCTCGGAGGCGATGGCTGCGACGGAGGGACGGACGATTTCGGTTTCGATCCGGGCGAGGAGTTCGGGCGTGACGACTTCGGCGGGCGAGTAAGCGCCCATGCCGCCGGTGTTGGGGCCTGTGTCGCCGTCGCCGATGCGTTTATGATCCTGCGAAGTCGGCAAGATGACGTAGTCGCGGCCGGAGACGACCACGAGGATCGAGGTCTCTTCGCCGAAGAGGCAGTCCTCGATCAGGAGCCGGCTGCCGGCGGCGCCGAATTTATTGCCGGCGAGCATGTCGTGCACGGCGGCCTCGGCCTCGGCGAGGGATTGGGCGACGATCACGCCTTTGCCGGCGGCGAGGCCGTCGGCTTTGACGACGATGGGCAGCGAGCGGGTGCGCAGGTAGGCGAGGGCGGATTCGGTCTCGCTGAAAAACGCGGCGGCGGCGGTGGGTATACGGTGCTTGAGGAGGAGTTGCTTGGTGAAAATCTTGGAGGCTTCGAGACGGGCGCCGTCGGCGCCGGGGCCGTAGACGGGAACGCCGAGTTCGCGCAGGCGGTCAGCGAGGCCGAGAGAGAGCGGGACCTCGGGGCCGACGACGACGAAGGCGATGTGCTCGCGTTGCACGAGGGCGATCAGGCCGGGGATGTCGTCGGCGGGGACGGGAAAACACGGGACCTCGGCGGCAATGCCGGCGTTGCCGGGCGCGCAAATGACGCGGGGCGCGGCGGGGGATGCGAGGAGGGCGCGGACGAGGGCATGTTCGCGTCCGCCGGACCCGACGACGAGGAGGGAGCGGGGTAAATTCGGAAGTGAAGCCGCGGACATCAGGAAACAGTGTGCGCGAGGATCACAGCACCTGAAGCTTCTTGCGGTAGAAGGCCACGACCTCGGCGGGGTCGTCGGTGAAGAGGATGTAGTCGGCGATCCAGGCGGGGGCGCGTTTGGTGCGGATCATCTCGAGGATCTGTTTGCGGAGGTCGCCCCAGAAGCCGGCGTTGAAGAAGACGTAGGGTGTGCGCGGGCGGATGCCGAGTTTCAGATTGCACATCTCGATGCCGATTTCCTCGAGGGTGCCGACGCCGCCGACGTTGAAGATGCAGAAATCGGCGGCTTCGAACCATTTTTGGCGGAAGTGGCGCGAACTCTCCTGGAAGGTGTTGAAGAAATCGACGCCGAGCTCGGGGGGCTGCGCCTCGAGTTCGAGGAAGCAGGCGCCGGTGAGCGCGCCTTTGCTGCGGGCGAGGTCGGTCGCGAGGCGCATGACGCCGCCGCCGCCGCCGGTGAGCACGCCGACATTCGGGCCGATGAAGCCGGTGAGTTGCTCGACGAGGCCGGTGATGCGCGTGGTGTCGGCGGACTCGAGGCTGAAGGCGGAACCGTAGAAAGCGATGATGGTGGTTTCCTGGAATTTGCGGGTGAGTTCCTCGCGGACGAAGAAGCCGTGACCCTTCTTGTAGACGTGGGCGTAAAGTTCCTTGGTGGACTCGTCATACCAGTAGACGCGGATGCCGATGGCGTCGAAGGTATCGAGCCGGGCGTGGGCGTTGCTGGAGAGAAAATAGCCGTGGGTGCGCGAGGCTTTGCGGAAGATGATGCGCCTGAGTTTCACGTCGCCGATGCGGGTGAGAAGTTCGATGTGTTCGAGAAGATCGGGGAAGTAATCGACGATGAGGGTGTCGGCGTCGGCGGGGGCGGCGTCGAGGGCCTGGATCATGGTGCGGCTGCCGATGGGACAGACCTCGCCGTCGAGGAATTTGCGGAGATCCTCGTTGGCGCGGACGATGACGCTGCGGTTCTCGGTGGTGCCGCTCTGGCCGCGGACGGTGATCTTGGTGCGCGGGCGGGCCTCGGTCGTCTCGCGGGGCGGATTGGCGTCGAGGCACTTGAAGAGTTCGGTGGCGGTGCCGAGGAGGCGCTGGCGTTTCTTCGCGAGAGTTTTGAACTCCGGGTCGGTGAAGGTGGGGGCGCGGAAGATATCGACGGAGACCATCGGGTTCACGACGGGCTGGTCGCCGGTGTTGTAGATTTCCAACATGACGTTGGTGCCGAAAGTCTTGATGGGATCGAGGAGGACGGCGCTGGTGTGGAGGCCGAAGTTGCCCTCGCCCTGATTGAGGACGACGAAGTGCTCTTTCAGATACATGGAGCAGCTCGTGAGGATGCCGGAGCGCGGGGCGATGGTGAGCGGGGAGGCGTCGTGGCGGACCTGGACTTTGTCGATGAAGGCGCGGCCGGCGTTGCCGGAGACGATGTGCTCGAAATTAAGGCGCGAGAGTCTGGGCGAGAGCGTGTAGCTCACCTGATGGGGCGTGAGGAAGACGCGGCCCCGGGAGTCGATGGAGATGGTGCTGGGGAGCTTGAGATCGTTGGCTTGGATGGCGGCCCAGATTTCGGCGGAGGAGAGCTTGGCGGCGAGCGGGGCGTAGAAGAGCCGGCCGACGGGCACGCCGGGGCGGAGCAGTTTTTTCCAGTAAAGGGCGTTGGGGAAACTCTGGTCGTAGATGAAGGCGTCGGCGGTGAGGAGGACGCGGTTGCCCTCGATCACGGGCGGGCCTTGGAGAAGCATCTCGATGCCGATGCGGGCGAGGGAGCTGCGCTCGGTGAACTTCAGGTCGGCGAGATGGAGTTTGATGGTCTCGAACTCGGCGGGGTTGCGGGGCCAGAAAGCGAGCGTGAGGGTGGTGGAGCGATCGTCCTTATTTTTGACGGTGAGCACCTGTCCGTCCTGGCTGGTCCAAAATTGATCGGGGGTCATGGTTGAAAGGGAAAAACGTGGAGTCGGGCGGAAGGGGACACAAGCGGGGAGTAAAGGTTTGCATTCCGGGGAACGGGCAGGCACATCCAAAAGTTTTCCGGCACAAACCGGTCTCCGCCGTTTCTCTTCAACGCAGTCCAATAACCCACAAATGAAACTCAAGTCCGCCTTCACGCTCTCCTTGCTCGCCCTCGGCACCGCCGCCGCGATCCAAGCCCAAGAGGTCAAACTCAACATTCCCGGTCAGCCGGCCGCGGCCCCGGCTGCCGTCGCCGCGCCTGCCGCTCCCGCCGCCCCGGTGTGGACGGACGCCCAATTGGTCGAGGAGTTCGGCTGGTTCATGGGCAAGCGCATCGGTCTTTCCGAGCTGGGCTTTTCCGAATCCGAGATCGTCGCCCTGCTCAAAGGCATGGGCGCGGCGATCGCCGGCAAGGAATCGCCTTACGAGCTCGCCAAGATCGGGCCCGCGATGGACGAGTTCATGAAAAAGAAGCAGGATGCCTACCTCGCGAAACTGAAGTCCGACGGGCTCAAGCAGAGCGGCGCGTTCTTCACGAAATTGAAGGAGAACAAAGCCGTCGTCGAACTGCCCAGCGGCCTCCGCTACGAGATCGTGAAGCAAGGTGACGGTCCCGCGCCGAAGGCGACGGAAACCGTGAAAGTCCATTACACCGGCACGCTGGTCGACGGCACCGTCTTCGACAGCTCGGTGCAGCGCAACGAGCCCGCCGAGTTCCAACTCGACCAAGTCATCCCCGGCTGGACCGAGGGTCTGCAAAAGCTCAACAAGGGCGGCAAGATCAAGCTCTACGTCCCACCGTCGCTCGCCTACGGCGACGATGCGCGGGGTAACATCCCGCCGTCTTCGACGTTGATCTTCGATATCGAGCTCTTGGAGATCAAGTCCAGCGCCCCGGCTCCGGCGATGCCGGCCGCGCCCGCCGCCGGAAAGTAAGCCTGCCTCTCCATGCAGCCCGTCGCGAAAACGCGGCGGGTTTTTTTGCGCCCGCCGCCTGTCCCCGGTTCGGGCCGACTAGCGCGATTCCCCGTTTTTTGCCGCGGCGTTGAGGGCGAAGAGCTCGTCCGACCAGCGGCGGGCGACGAGGTCCTGTTGGGCCAGCCGGGCGGCCTCGATCGCGCGACCGAGCCAGGCGAGCCGCAGCTCGGTCGGCAGGATTTTGTTGGCGAAGAGCGCTTGATAGACCGCGACTCCCTGAGATGGCCGACCGGAGGCGATCAGCAGTTGGGCGGCCGACTCGGCGAGAGCCCATTGGTCCGGCGGGAAGTTGGGCAACGAGGCGGCGAAGCCGAGGGCGGAAGCGGCTCCGGGCAAGTCGCCGGCGGCCTGCAAGCGTTGGGCGAGGGCAAAGCCGAGGGCCAGACTCGGGACGAGACTTTGAGCCTTGCGGCCGGCGCTGAGGGCGGCGGTGGTCCGGCCTGCCGCCTCCAGCCGGCGCATTTGGCGGATGACGGCGTAGCCGGCAAGAAGGGGCGGCAACGACGAGCGGACGTCAGTTTGATCGTCGGCCGACCGGGCGAACGGCCGGTAGAGCGGATCGCCGACGAGGATCGACTGCCAGCTCAGGACCGGCAGGGCTTGGTAGGCGGCGTCGGCCAGCGTCGCGCCGCCGGCGAGCGCGCGAAGAAACACCTGGGGGCGGTGGGTGAGTTCCAGGTAGGGTTCGAAGACGTTGCCCATTGTGGCGGTGACGCCGCGGGCGAGGAGCGGGCCGGCCCATCCGGAAGCGGTGGAGCGCAGGGTCTGCGCCGAGTAACTGTGGATGTGCAGGGCGATCGCGCCGGGCGGAAAACGAAAGCCGGGCAGGGCGAAGGGACCGTTGAGGCTCCCGGCATACCAGCCGAAATAGAGCGCGGGCGAATCGCCGCGGGCGGTCGTGGCGAGAGTTGCGGGCTCGCGATCCACGGAGAGGTCGAAGTGGAGCGCGGCGAGATCCGCAGCGACCGTTTCGAGCCAACGGTCTCCCTCGGGGTGGGCCCCGCCGATGTCCACGTAAGCCCGACCGAGGAGGCCGTTGCGCTCGGCGGCGAGGGCTTGGTCGACGAGGGTGTTGGCCTCGGCGAACGACGGGGCGTCGAGCCGGGAGACCTTGATTACCTTGGCGAGATCGTCGGCGGACGGGGCGGGGTTGAGATAGAGCGGATTGGCGACGAAGGCGTTGATCGGATACGCGCCGGCGGCGAGGAGGCTGAGCTCGGAATCGACGGCGGATTGGTTGGTCCGGAATTCGGGGCGATTTGTCAGCGGCGGAGTTTCGGCGAAGAGCGCGGGATCGTGCGCGATGCGGAGCGGGACGCCGCGGCAGACGACCAGCGCGGTGAGGCCGTGGCCGAGCGGCGCGAATTTCCTGCGACCGACCGCATCGAAGAGATTCATCGGGATCGCCTTGATCCAGTTGCGGCGGATCAGTTCGTCCTGCAGCGGCTGCCAAAGGGTGACGACGAACTCCGACCACGCGATGGTTTCGGCCAAGGGCAGCGGCAGGGCTATGATGTTGGCTTCGGGCACCCGGCGCTTCGCCGCATAGTTGCGGGCGATCCGGAGCGAGTCGGGGTCGTTGGCGTTGGCGAGGAGGATCACGGCCTCGGCCGGAGCAGGCGGGGCCGCCCGCAGCGGAACGGCGCCGAACGCGAGCAACGCGCAGCCGCCACGGATGGCGAACCAGCGGAGTCTGCGACGAAGAAACACCCCGCCACACAAAATGGCCGAGGGGGCGCGGTCGAGGGCGGAGTCGCAGTAACGACCGGAGGCCTCAGCCGCGGAGCCGGGTAACGAGCAACGGGGTGAGGAAAAGAAGAGCCATTCCGAATCCGAGGAGGCCGCCTTGCCGAAGGTCGAACTCCGCGGCGAGCCGCGCCCAAGGGCGGCGAAAGACCCAGTGACCGAGGCCGAACTCGAAGGCCAACATCAGCACCAGCCAGATGGCCCCGACGCCGAGGCATGCACCGGTCGAGGCCGGGCCGATCCATGGGACCGCGAACCAGCCGACGAGGAAGACCAAGGCCGACCCGACGACCACTCCGACTTGGTTGGCCCGGTGGGTGCCAAGCCGGGGGTTGAGCAGGCGCAGACGCAAAATCCCGTGCCCGGTTTCGACGAGGGCGAGGACAATCCAGATGATGGCGGCGTCAAGAATCACGGTGAAGGCGGAGGGAGAAACGCAGGTTGGAAGGCGGGCGGACTGATTCCAAAGTTTATTCCGCAGGTTGCGCCGCGCGACAGGATTCACCACTTCGGACGCATGACGAAACAAGAAAAGGAAGCGGTGGCGTTGGTTGCCTTGGCGGCGGCGTTTTGCGACGGTGAAAAGTCCGACGAAGAGCGCTCGTCGATCCGCTCGCTCGTCGAGAACCTGGAACTGCCCAACGCGGCCGGGCTCGTGCAGCGGGTGCTGCTGAAGAAAGTCTCGCTCGCGGAAGCGACCGCTGCGCTCGCCACTCCCGAGGCGCGGAACCTGGCCTACGAGATGGCGGTGAGCATCGTCGAGGCCGACGGGCATCGGAACGACACGGAAGCCCAGTTTCTCAAGACGCTCGCCGGTCTTTTGAAACTGCCGCCGGCCCAGGCGGTGCAACCGTTGCGGATGGCAGACGACCTCGCGGCTGCGGCGGTGCCGGCGGCGCGGCCGACGAGCGGATCGATCACGATTCCCCCGCGGCTGCCGAACCCGGAACTCGACGGGACGATCCGCAACACGGCGATCCTCGCCGGCGCGCTCGAATTGCTGCCCCAATCGGTCGCCACGCTGGCGGTGCTCCCGCTGCAGACGCACCTCGTTTACCGCGTCGGGAAACACTACGGCTATGCCCTCGACGCCGGACACATCAAGGAGTTCATCGGCGTGCTCGGGCTCGGGCTGACGTCGCAGGCCTTCGAGGGGCTGGCGCGAAAATTTTTGGGCGGACTCATCAAGAAAGCGGGCGGTGGCCTCGCCGGCGGGCTCGCGAAGGCGGCGACGGGGCCGGCGATCACCTTCGCGACGACTTACGCGATGGGGCAGCTGGCGCAGCGTTACTATTCGGGCGGCCGCTCGCTCTCTTCGCTGCAACTGAAGGAGACGTTTCAGAAACTCTTCGGCGCGGCGCAGGCGCAGGGCCAGCAATTGCTGCCGGAGATTCAGGCGCGGGCACGGGGGCTCAGTCTCGCGCAATTGCCGGCGCTGATCCGCGGCGCTTGAGGCACGGTCTCGGGCGCGGATGCGAACCGATTACTCCAATCAGCTTTCGAGACGAGACGAACGAAGGCTTTTTGTAGGAGCCTGCTTGCAGGCGATACGCTTGCAGGCGATTTCAACCGGCTTCGGCTGACCCTACGCTGAATCGCCTGCAAGCAGGCTCCTACCTTGCGGCCCAGCAGTCGCCTCTTGAACGCGAACTGGAACTAGAGCTTTCCCGAAAAACCGGGCATCGGTTTCGGGTAGGCCTGTGCGCTTGCGCGCGCCCGTGTCGGGACCGGAGCGCCCGCAAGCGCGCTGGCCTACGGTGCGCCGATATTCGCATAGGCTTTCAGCGCATCGCCGGACGGAGGGCGCGGCGGAGTTCGCCGGCCAAGGTCACTTGGCGGCGGCACGCGGCGTGGATCGCCTCGGCGGAAGCGTCGGGCAGAACCTCGGCTTGGAAGGCCACGGTGAGCGCGGAGACCGGAGGAAGGCCGGCGGTGAGCAGCCGACGCTGGCACTGGCCGACCAAGTCGCGGGCCCGCGATTCGATGACGAGATAGACGGTTTCTCCGCCGGGGGTCGGGGCGAAGACCACCGCGACGCCGAGGGCACCGGCGGGGATGGCGGCCGCGAGATCGGCGGCCGGGCAGGTCGTGAGGGCGAATTTCTCGGTCCAAGGCGCGGGCGTGGTTTGCATGGGGCATCGTCCGGGCGCGGCCGGGATTACACAATGGGTTTCTCCCGGGGCGCGGATCCCGGGGTGCATCTGCCTCTTGCCGGTAGGCAGCTCGCTTGCGAGCGCTCCGGTCGCCGAGCGCTCGCAGGCGAGCTGCCTACAGCAGCCGGCGCGAACCACCGCCAAGTCGGAGATGCGCCTCGGCTCCGGCTCAACGCCGGCGCGGGAATTGCAGGTCACGAAGGGGGATCGCGGTGCTCCAGAGCGATTGGCCGGTGCGGTCAAGAAACGTAAACGACACGCTGCGGTCCCCGGCCTTGCCGGTGATCGCGACCTCGCCGAAATTGTTTTCGACCACAAGGCTGCCGGGCACCCGCACCGGGCTCTTTGCCTCGTGCCACAGGTCGCCCTCGGTGACGGGGCGGCGGTTGGCGCCGGCGGTCATGGCGGAAGAGGTGAACTCGAGCACCGGCGGAAGCCCGGGCCGCTCGAGGCGCGAGAGTTCGCCGAAGTGCCGGTCGCCGGTGAGAAAAACGACGCCGCCGATTTCATTGGCGGCGAGGAAGGCGAGGAGTTCGTTCCTTTCGCCCGGGTAGCGGGCGAAGTTTTCGGCGATCGGGTAGGGATTCAGAAACTGGCTGCCGACGGCGATGAAGCGCACGGCGACGTTGGGGTTCGCGTTGGATTCGCCGAGGGCGCTCTTGAGCCAGTCGAGCTGCCGCCGGCCGAGGATGGATTTGCCCGGGGTGTTGTCGGCGATCGTGGCGTCATCGCGGTGGTAGCGGCCGTCGAGGACGAAAAACTCGGCGTCACCCTGCTTGAAGCGGGTGTAGATGCCGGAGTTGTCCGACTCGCCGGAGCTGCGCATCGGCCAATACCAGCGAAACGCATCGAGGGTCGTGTCTTTCATCTCGTAGCCGCGGTTCGAATCGTTGGGCCCGAACTCGTGGTCGTCCCAAGTCCCGTAATGCGGCATCGCCGCGAGCAGCGGCTGGACGTCGGGATGCCGGCGGTCGTAGCTGTAGCGGTAGAAAATCCCGTAGCGCGACGACCAGTCCTGCTCGCGCAGGTAGAGATTGTCGCCGAGCCAAAGCATCAAGTCGCCGCCGCGCCGCGCCATGGTCCGAAAGATCTCGGGTGAGGTGCCGTAGGCCGGTCGGTCCGCCGACACCGGCCGGTCGTAGGACGGGTCGTTGAGATAACTGCAGGAGCCGACGAGAAACCGCACGTCGGGCGGTGCGGCACGCCATTCCCACTGGGCCTTGGTTTGGAAAATCTGCGCGCTTGGCGCGGGCTGGGCGAGGCCGTCGATCAAAACGGAATAGGCGTAGGCGGTGCCGGCGGTGAGACCGTCGACGACGAAGTGGTGGACGTGGGTGCCGATGGGATTGGCCAGCGTGCGGGTCGGTGCGAGCGGCCGTCCCGGTGCGGTCCGACCCGCTTCCGTGACGACGATTTCGACGCGGGTCGCGGCCTCGGTTTCGAGCCAGACGAGCACCTCGCGATGCTCCTGATAACCGAGCATCGGGCCGGCGACGATGCGACCGGCAGCGTGCAACGATGAGGCGAGCGCGAGCCATGCGCCGACGAATGCGAGGAAAGGGGAATTCATGGGGGCGGATTGAAAACGCCCGGCGCGCCACAGCCAAGAAGCAAGCGTCGGAGTGACATCGTAACCGGCGAAGAGGCCTACCCGGAACGTATCTCGGGTATTCGGAAAGGCTCTGGTTCCGTTTAGCTCTCAAGATGAGACGAGCAACGGCATTTTGAAGGAGCCTGTTTGCAGGCGATTGCACCCGCGCCGGCCGACCACATTCCGAATCGCCTGCAAGCAGGCTCCTACCCCGAGGCCCATCTGGTCTCATCTTCAAAGCGAGGTGGGATTTTTGATTGGGAAAGGTCGTGCGACCGCCGTGGGGAGAGCGCGAAACGAGAACCAACCGGGAGGCCTCCCGACTCCGGGTTAGAAACCGGCACGGATGTTTCCAAAGCAGGCCGGTTTGGCAGCGATCCGCGAACGCACGCTTGAAACGCCGCCGGCTTTCGCGCTTTTTTTGCGGCTTCGTTTTTACCCCGGCCTATGACGTCCCCCACCGCCCCCGCCACACCTGCCGCCCTGAATGCCGATGCCGACCAGACGTCGCTGCTCGCGCGGCAGATCGGCTTGGTCGTGGGCGTTGGTCTCTTCCTGATGACCTTCTTCGTCGCGCCGCCGGAAGGGATGAGCGCGCCGGCGTGGCGGGTGTGCGGCCTCGCGCTGTGGATGGCCGTCTGGTGGATGACGGAAGCGATGCCGTTGCCGGTGACGGCGCTGCTGCCGCTGGTGGTGTTGCCGTTGACCGGGCTGATGCCGCTCAAGAAGGCGTCGGCGAATTTCGCGGCCGACCTGATCTTTTTGTTTCTCGGGGGTTTCATCCTCTCGATCGCGATCCAGAAATGGCGCGTCCACGAGCGCATCGGCCTGGGGATGATGCGCTACATGGCGTGGAGCGTGCCGAGCCTCGTCGCGGGCTTCATGGCGGTGATCGGATTTATGGGAATGTGGATGAGCAACACGGCGACGGCGATGGTGATGATGCCGATGGCGCTCAGTATCGCCGCGCTGATTGCCAAGGGCGGAGCGGACAGTCCGTCGCTGACCAAGGCGTTTATCCTCACGGTGGCCTACGCGCCCTGCCTCGGCGGGTTGGCGACCTTCATCGGCACGCCGACCAACGCGGTGCTTGAGGGCTTCGTGAGCAAGACCTACGGGGTGAACCTGAGTCTCGCGCAATGGATGGCGTTTGGCGTCCCGATCGCGGGGCTGCTCCTCGTCTGCTGCTGGCTGCTGCTCTATTTTACGCTGATGCGCGGAGCGCCGAAGGTCGCCGGCCTGCCCGCGATGATGCGGAACGAATACGCCAAGCTCGGGGCCTTCACCAGAGGCGAGATCATCACGACGGTGATCTTCCTCGGCTGCGTGCAGGCGTGGATTCTGGGCGACTTCTGGTCGGGGGTCATCGGGGTCAACATCGACGACGCGGTGATCGCGATCGTGGGGGCCTTGTTGCTCTTCCTGACGCCGCTGGACCGGCGTTGGGAACGCACGGTGCTGACGTGGACGGACACGGCGAAGCTGCCGTGGGGCATTCTGATTTTCTTCGGCGGCAGCCTCAGCCTCTCGGCCGCGCTGACCGAGACCGGCGTCACGCGCTGGCTCAGCCTGGAGCTGCAGGTGATGCACGACGTGCCGCTCTGGATCGTGGCGATCGTGGTCGTGGCGCTCGTGGTGGCGGTCTCCGAGATGATGAGCAACTCGGCGACGGTGACGGCCTTTCTGCCGATCCTTGCGGGCCTTGCGGGCGGTTTGGGGATTCACCCGTTCCTGATCATGATTCCGGCGACGCTCGCAGCGAGCTGCGCCTTCATGATGCCGGGCGCCTCGCCGAACAACGCCATCGCGTTCAGCACCGGGGCGCTGAAGGTCTCCGACATGATCAAGACCGGCCTGTGGTTGAACCTGATATGCGCGACGGTGATTCTGCTCGCGGCATTCTACTTCGTGCCGGGCATCATGGGCTTTGATCCGCTGGTGGCGCCGGCCTGGGCGACGCCGAAGACGCCGTAAGGGCGGGCGCGGTAATGGCGGAGGCGTCCGCAGGACGGGATCAATGGGCCGCGAGGTCGGAGCCTGCTTGCAGGCGATTGAACGAGGTAGGAGCTTGCTCGCAGGCGATTCAGAATGCGGTCGGCCGGCGCGGGTGAAATCGCCTGCAAGCAGGCTCCTACAAGAGGCTGAAATCGCTCATGCAAAAAGCTGAAATCGCCTGCAAGCAGGCTCCTGCAAAGAGCCGTTTTTCGCCTGGCGCCGGAGAGAATCTGCGGGCGCGCCAAACGGCGGATCAGGGATAATCCGCCCAGCCATCGAACCGACTTTTAGCCGCCCTCTCAGGGGAGAAACTCGACGAACTTCCAGTTGCGATTGTCGATCACGTTGGGGACGTAGCGGAGCTTGGGGTTGATGGCGAAGACCCGCGTGTAGAAATACACCGGGATGATCGGCACCTCCTCGGCGAGGATCTTTTCCATCTGCTGGTAGAGGGCGAAACGCTCGGTGTCGTTGTTCGCGGCGCGCGAGCGTTTTAGCAGGTCCTCGTAGCCGGGGTGACTCCAGCCGGTGTCGTTGTTGCCGCCGCCGGTGGTCCACATGTCCATGAACGTATTCGGATCGGTGTAGTCGGCGATCCAGCCGGCGCGGGCGAGGTCGTAGGCGAGGTTATCCTGCGAATCGAGGTAGACCTTCCACTCCTGATTGGTGAGCCCGATCTCAAGGCCGAGGTTGCGCCGCCACATCTGCTGGACGGCCTCGGCGATGGCGCGGTGATTTTCGGAGGTGTTGTAGAGCAGGGAAATCTTCGGGAAGCCGCGGCCCTCCGGAAAACCGGCTTCCGCGAGGAGGCGGCGGGCCTCGGCAAGATCGCCGGCGATGCGTGCTTGCGAGGTAAACTGCGCGGAAGGCGGGCAGAAATTATAGGCGGGATTCTGGCCGCCGCGGGTGACGTTCTTCACGATCGATTCGCGGTCGATGGCGAGGGCGAGGGCGCGGCGGACGCGGGCGTCGTTGAGCGGGGGACGGGTGACGTTAACCCGGAAGAAGTAGACGCCGTAGTAAGGGTCCTGACGGTAGCTCGCGGCGAAATCGCGTTTGTAGGTGTCGATTTTGGTGTTGGGGAGTTCGTTGGTGCGGTCGACCTGGCCGGTGCGGAACATGCGCTCCTCGGTGTCGATGCTCTCGGTCGGGAGGAAGTTGATGGTGTCGAGTTTCACGGTCGCGCGGTCCCAGTAGGTGGGCGAGCGGGTCACGACGATGCGCTGGTTGGGGCGCCATTCCTTCAGGACGAACGGGCCGTTGCCGACGAAGTTTTCGGGACGGGTCCAAGGGGAGCCCTTGCGCGCGGGGTCGCCGAATTTCGCGATGGTGGGGAGATGGACGGGGAACCAAGAGTAGTGCTTGAGCGCCTCGATCAGAAACGGAGCGGGGCTGTGGAGCTGGAAGCGGAGCGTGAGGGGATCGGGGGCGCTGAAACCGACCTTGGCGAAGTCGGTGAACTTGCCGCGGTTGAACTCCTCGGCTCCGGCGACGACGTAGAGTTTGTAGGCGTATTCGGCGGCGAGCGAGGGCGTGAGGATGCGGCGGAACGAGGCGATGAAGTCGGCGGCGGTGACGGATTCGCCGTTGGACCACTTGGCGTCGGGCCGGAGGAAGAACGTGTAGGTGAGACGGTCGGGGGAAATCTCCCAGCGCGCGGCAACGCCGGGAACGGTGTCGGCGCCGGTCGGGCCCTCGGCGACGAGGCCCTCGAAAAGGGCGTTGATGATCTTGTTTTCCGGGACGCCGGTGACGACCTGCGGGTCGAGGTCCTGGGGTTCGGTGCCGTTGCCAAAGTTAAGAACCGTGCGAGGCCCGACGGCGGCACCAGAGGCGGACGCGGGAGCCTCGGATTTTTTGCAGGCGGAAAGGAGGACGAGCAGGCTGAGGCCGGTGGCGGATAGAAAAAAGCGAAGGGGCATGGAAGTTCGTTAGCAAAGTCCGGGCCGGCTGCAAGCGGTCGTGGTGATTTCGCATCGGTGCGCGGAAGCTATCGTTGGAAGACATCACCAGGCAGACGCTGAATAATTAATATGGAACCCAGGGATAAGACCTGAAAGGCATGATGAAATTCGCGATTCTCGGTGGCTTTTTCCTGATTTCCCGAGTTCCAGATTTCTCCTCCTGTATTTTTCAGTGCTTCTCCAGCACGTAGGCCGGGGACTTGGGTAATACTTGTCCCCGGATCATACCTCACGCCCCCTTTTTTTCGCCTTCGCGGACCCGTCAGCCCTGCGGAAACATCGCCTCGTAGTGCGGCACCGGCGCGAACACGCCGCCGCTGCGGGCGTAATAGTCCGCTCCGAGTTCGAACACGCCGCGGTGGGTTTGCGCCCACGGCGCTTCCGGCGCGGTATGCCAGGAACGCATCGTCTCCCAGTTCCGGTAGTTCTGGTGGCCGTTCGTCTCGACGAGCCCGAGGCCCAGCCCGGGAAAGGGCGCGAGGCGCGCCGCGACGTTCTTGTTCCACTCGACGAGGAGCGGGTTCACCGTGAGGTCGGCGCAAAAGCACGGCACGCCGTGTTCGTGGGCGACCTGCGCGATTTTGAGCGACATGCTGAAGGTCTTCGCGATCGGCTTCAGCGCGATCGCCGAGTAACCCATCTGGATGCGCTTGAGGGCGTCCGTATCGGTGTGCGCGCTTTCGTCGGCCGCGATGCGCGCCGGGATGTCGCGGATGTCGATTTCCAGCTCTTCGGGAAACGGCTCCTCGATGAGCGCGATCTGGTCGAAGGCGCCGATCGCCTGCGTGTGGTCGATCAGCCGCATCAGCGTGTCTTTGCTTTCGTAACGGCCGTTGGCATCGAAGTAGTAGGGCAGTTTGCCGTTCGCCGTGTAGGGCGTGCGGGCGTGCCCGATGGCGGCGTGGATCGCGCTGATCCGCGCTTTGTCCTTTTCCAACATCTCGGCCTGCGTCCCGGGCTGGCCGATTTTGATCTTCATGAAAAAATAACCGGCCTCGACCGCCGCCTTCAGTTCCTCGATGGGAATGCCATAGGCCATCAGCGGAATGCTCGCGACTTTCGTGTGCCGGTAGGCGAGCGCCGGGCGATAGGCCGCAGGAATGAGATCGTCGAAATTCACGATCCCGTTCTCCGCCGCGTAGAGCAGCCACGCCGCGCAATCGACGCCGACGAGCGCGTTGAGCGCGAACGTCTCGCGCAGTCCCGCGTGGCCGGTGATTTTTTTCCCGTAGGCGTAGACGTCGTGCCGGATGGAATCGAGCAGGGCGACGGGATCGGAAAAGGTCTGGCCCTTGAGCCGCTGGAGCGCCCACTCGCTCATCGCATACATAAGGGCGTTGCCGCCGCTCTCGGAGTGCCCGGCAAACACGTGCGCGTCGCTCCACAGCACGCCTTGCGAACACAGCCCGATCCCGCGCGGCCCGCCCGCCGATTGGAGCATGGCCACGCTCTGCCAGATCTCGGACATGTAGCCGCCCTTGAAGCCGAACGGCCGCACGAGCGGCTCGCGTTCGAAATTCGAGCCGACGGCGGCGATCGTGATGGATTTTGCCATGCTCAAACGACTCCGTTTCTCGCCATCGCGGCCTTGAGCACGTCGAGGTCTTTCTTCATCGCGGGCTCAAACTGCGCGATCTGCCCGGCCTTGGTGAGCGGCATGGGATTTTTTTCGAACGGCGGATATTCGAGGTGCATCGACATCGGGCCGCTGATTTTCAGTTCCTTCAGGAGTTTGAGATACGCATCCAAAGGCACGATGCCTTCGCCGAGCGGGGTGTTTTCCACGAGGGCCTTGCCGGGCGACTGCGCCCACCGGGAATCCTTCATGTCGGTGCAACGGATCCACGGTGCGAGCAGGCGGATCGCGAGCGGCCACGATTGGCCGCCTTCGCAGACGCCGTGACGGATGTCATATTGCACGCCGATCGCCCGGGGATCGAGGTCCTTGAGCAGGTAATGAAGATCCCACACCGCGCTGCCCACGCGTGCGCCCGAGTGGTTTTGGATCGCACCGTGGATCCCGAGGCTGGCGTTGAGCGCGGCGAGTTCTTTGAAGTCGGGCTGCATTTTTTCCAACGTGCCGAGGATGCCGAGCTTGTGGTCGTAGTTCCACGAGCCGAAGCGGTAGAATTTCACGCCGGCCTTGGATGCCGCGCGGAGAAGTTTTTCCGCGTGCGGGTCGCGCACGCTCACGATGTCGGTCGTGATCATCTCGACCTTGAGGCCGGCGGCGTGCGCGGCCTCGACGGCGCGCGGCAGATCCTCGGCGACGTTTTCCGGCAACACATGGCCCTGGGCCTTGCGCACGGTGTAGTCGATGCCGCCGTAGCCGCTGTCGGCGGCGAGCTTTGCCGTCTCGGCATAGGACAGCTGGTGCATCGGCTTTGAAAACACATGGATGACCGTCGGTCCGGCGGGTGCGGGTGCGGCGGCGGGTTTGGCGGCCGGAGCCGCCTCGGCCCGGGTGGTGGCGCTCATAAGCGGTGCGGCGGCACCGGCGAGCGCCAGCATGGAGACAAAATCACGACGGGAGACCGGAGAGGGTGGGGGATTCATTTTTTAAGGGAAGAGGATGAGGGCAAAAGTCAGTCACCCCGCCTTCGCCTCGGCCAGAGCTAAGTGTCAAACTCCTGACGGGGAGAAAGGGCGGGTGTGCAGTCACGCGGCGGGATTGGTCTCCGGAACGAAAGCACGATTTGCTTTCCGGTGAGGCGCAGAGCCGCGTGTTTTTTGCTTTGCGTGCCAGCAGCGCAGAACGCGGACGACGCGCTGCGCCTCAACGAAGCGATGCAACACAAGATAGGGATCGCTCATCAGGCGCCGCAGGCCGGGGCGCGACCGCAACAGCGCATCGCACCGGCGCAGCCCGTGCAGTGATTCCGTCAAGCTCAACAGATCGAGGCCGACGCGCTCGGCGGCGGGCGGCTTGTCCGGCGAGACGGAGCGCGCGATCCTGCCGAAGTCGCATAGCGACGGGTCCGAGATGATTATCCGGCAGTCTGGCGGCGCAGATTGCGGCGGGATTCCTCGACGGACATGCCGCCTTCGGCCGCGAGCGACCGATCATCGACAACGTTCCTCACCCGGCCGGGCGACCATTCTGTCAAGAGTCAACCCATGTCACTTTCCTGGTCCCACCAGGGTGTTCTTTCCCTATGACTTACCTTCTCAACGGAAAATCATCCGTTTGCTTCCGGCCTTCAGTTCTACCCCCGAGTCCTGACTTCACTTCCAGTTGCACCCTTTTTCTGGTCCCCTTTTCTGGGTCCCTTCGCGTCACCGTTTCTTTGCCGCGCAGATGGCGTTTCCCTCGTCGTCAGTCTGGAAGCCCGCATCACCAGCCTTCCCGTTCCTCCGCCAAAATTTTCGTGCCGTCTGCCGCAGATTTTCGGCGTAAGTGAAAGGCCGCGCGAATTCGCTAAATTTGAACCGGCCCGTGGCCGAAAGACTGACGAATCGATGCATCTCTTCCATGTGGGTTATGCGGATCGAGGAGCCTGAAGTGTAATCGATGTCCCCGGCATAGGCGTCATTTCAATTCCCGGATCATATCCGCCCCCGGCCCATCCTATTGATCGGATTGTGAACGCGACCGCCGGGCGATTCGTTGCCCAGCCCGTGTGCGAATCTCTGCAAATCAAGGTCAGAGAGGTCAAATATCGGTTCGGTGGCGCGGCGTGCGTCGTGGTTCGAATGGGAGGTGCGATGCGTCGTCTGGCGAACTGCGCCGGTAGGTTTACAGCCCATGTCGGGTGATAGCAGGAGCTGCGATGCTGCCCCGGGAATCTCATCGCCTCCAATGAATCCATCTTCTCACGACACGCATACATCGCGACGTCGGCCGCTTCCTAGATCTCGGCACGAAGCTCCAGCCCATTACCGGCCGCAGGCATTCGCGCAGGATAGGCATCCAAGCTTCCGCCCCGAGGTCCTCATGGAGAATCGCTCTACCCTGACGCAAAAAATGCGGAACGTCCGCCAACCTGCGCGGAGCAGGGAAAACCCGCCCCCGGTAGGGTGACCCGAGACAACCCGCGACCATGATTACCCGTCGAACCCACAAATCCTCCGCCGTCCGAGAACCGACCGAAATGGAGATCCAGCACGCCGCCTACCTGCTCTGGGTCGAAAACGGCCGCCCCGACGGACGCGATCTCGAGCACTGGCTCATGGCCAAGGAGATGCTCCGCCTCCGGCCCGGCCGTGATTCAAAAACCGGCCATCCCGACGCAGAACGGCCTCGGGTGGCCACCGCGCCGGCTGATAAAAAAGGAAAGGCGCGGGACCTCATGAGCACCTCGTCGTTCCCTGCGCTTTCGGGCGAGAGGACTGCTCTCGAATTCAACCACCGCGGAGTGCGGCGGTTTCTCCCGGTGATGCTTCCGTGGGACGCGGTCGAGCCCTCCGATCCGGCGGTCAAGATCTGCGAGGCTGCAGAGCTTTTTTCGGCGCGGATGCGATCTGCCTCTGCTCGCAGGGTCGCTCCGGGCTTTCGGCGGCGCCCTCGGGATCGGTCGCCCACGCGGCCATCAAACACATTTTCCGAACGATGCCTGCGGTGCGCCCGCCAGCGGAATACTCCGCCATTTTCGCCAAGAGAAAAATTACCATGAACCATCCACATCCCCTATCTATCCTCTGCGGCACCGATTTTTCCGTCCCCGCAAGAGCCGCCGCAGACGCCGCCGCTGCCCTCGCCACGAAGCTGGGAACGCCTTTGCGGCTGGTCCACGCCTCCGAAATCGCCGGCTCACCGCTCGCGGAGGAGCATTTGCTCACCGAGGCGAATCGTCTCCGCAACGCCGGTGCCGAGCTCGTCGCGGAAGTTGTGAATGGCGTCGCGGACGAGGCGCTCGTGCGGCTCGCGCAAGAACGCGAGGCGCGGCTTATCGTCGTTTCGTCGCTCGGTCGTCGGGCCCCCGCGCGCTGGCTGCTCGGCAGCGTGGCCGAGCGCATCGCCGAGTCCGCCACGGTGCCCACGCTGGTCGTGCGCGACGCCGCCCCGTTTCAGGCGTGGGCGCGCGGGGAGCGGGCGCTGAAGATACTTGTGGGCACGGATTTTTCCGCCAACTCCGATGCGGCGCTGCGCTGGGTCGCGGAGCTGCGGAAGTTTGGCCCGTGCGAGGTGATCGCCGCCTATGCGGCATGGACGCCGGAGGAGGCTTCGCGGCTCGGCGCGCTCGGCGAACTGAGCTTGGTGGGAACTTCCCCCACGGTGCAAAATGTGCTGGAGCGGGACCTTCGGGCCAAAGTAGCCGCGCTGCTGGGCCAGAAAAATGTAAGGATTCTCGTGCAGGGCGGTTGGGGACGTCCCGACGCGCAACTCGCCGGGATGGCAGCGGAAGAAAAGGCCGATCTGATTGTGGTCGGCACGCACCAGCGGCATGGGTTCAGCCTGTTGGGAGCAAGCTCGGTGTCGCGCGGCATCTTGCGCTACGCGCCGATGAGCGTGGCCTGCGTGCCCACACCGGTGGGGAAGCGGATGGAGGTCCCGGCCATTCGCGCGTGCGCGCGCGTGCTCGTGGCGGTCGATCTGAATGAGCCCCACGGCTTCGCCGCACCCTACGGCTACGGTATCTGCAGCCCGGGCGGAACCGTGCGGCTCGTGCATGTCGTCGCTCCCTCCCGCCTGCCCGACCCTACGATCGGGGGTCCTGATCAGGGTTTTCCCGGCAACGCGGAGCGCCGCGATGATCGCACGCAATCCGAGTCGGGGCTGCGCGCGCTCGTGCCGGCTGAAGCGGTGGCAAACGGCGTTAAGACAGAAATCGAAGTCATCGACGATGCCGAGACCGCCCACGGCATCTGCGCGGAAGCGGAGCGTTTCAACGCGGATGTCATCTGCATCGGCAGTCATACGCGTCCCGGCTTTGGCGCCAAGGTGCTCGGCTCCGTGTCGCTCGGTGTGCTGCAACGCAGCCGCCGACCGGTGCTTGTGGTCTGGCCGCCTTCGGAATGACGGTCGCAACGAACCCGCACCATGAAGCCATTTCTCTCCGCATTCGTTGCCGCATTGCTGCTCTCGTCGGCCACGTCCGTGCGGGCGGAGAGGGTGGCGCTCATCCAGGTCAACGGCACGATCAATCCGGCAACGGCCAGCTACATCGCCCGCGGCATCGATCAGGCCGCTGCCGGCGGAACTGTTCACCCCTTCCTAAAGCGAGCCGCCGAGGGCGAAGCAATCAAGGTCTGAGTAGGAAAACCCGGCCTTTCACCAGAGGCCAAACCCAATGAAACTTATCGAAAAAATCCTTGTTGCCACCGACTTCAGCCAGTCGTCCGGCCACGCCGTGCAAACGGCCCAAGCCCTGGCGAAGGCGTTTGGCTCTGAGATTATTCTTATCCACGTAATTCCGACGGTGCCAGATTCGCTGGTGAATTTGCGCACGGTGAGGATAGGGATCCGGGAACGGCTTTATGATCTGAGCCAGAAACTCGCCAAGGCCGGCATTCGTGCGGTCGAGTCAGTCGTGGAGGGCGGCGTAGCCTTCGATCAGATCATTCAGGTTTCAGTGCGGCTCGACGTGAACGTGATTGTCGTCGGAGCGGGCGACCAGGCGGAACCGGGCGCGGGCCGCTTGGGCGTGACGGCGGAGCGGCTCGTGCGCAAGGCGTGCAAGCCGGTATGGGTGGTGAAAGCGGGGGCCGCACCCGTTTTCAAGCGGGTGCTCTGCGCGGTGGATTTTTCCGATTCCTCGCGCCGAGCGCTGGCCAATGCCGTTCACCTGGCGCGCACCTTCCAGGCGGAGTTCGCGGTGCTGCACGTGGCCGAGTCTCTGCCCGAGCTTTATGCCGTCCACGCCGTGGTCGCAGCCGAAGCGCAGTCGAAATACCGTCGGCAGGAGCGCAGAGAATTTGATGCGTTTCTCAAGGATTTCGACTTCACGGATGTCATCTGGACGAAAGCCGTGCGGCAGGGCGGTGCCCATCAGGAGATCCTAAAATTCGTCCGCGAATGGAGCG
>ENA-ORBV01006396-ORBV01006396.1-microbial-mat-metagenome-genome-assembly--contig:-NODE-6396-length-20822-cov-12.060738_pt1 | contig 20822 bp, 19 predicted proteins | sample MGYA00237777_ERZ505514 | MGnify/ENA primary metagenome ERZ505514 (study PRJEB26160, sample SAMN06269048) | microbial mat metagenome | isolation source: Oligotrophic lake microbial mat | place... | reverse complement strand
AGGGCTACTACAAGATTCTGCCTTGTTGTGCGCGGTTGGCGAAAGCCCCGTCACTTCAGTGCGGGGTTAGCTTACTATCCTAATATTTCGCGAGATAAAGCTAAGGATCGTTTAAAGCAGCATATTCCCAATTACGATAAATCGATCTGCTACTATCTGGATCGACTTAAGCCAAAGACGAAGGAGGCGATCGCCAGAGCAAATAATCTTGAACGTAACGCTAAGCAAAACAAACTTCCTGAATATGCAAATCCTTGCTGTAGCGGTATATCCCAATTAGTGCAGATGCTTTTGAATTTGGGCGATCGCTAACATTGCACTACATCAAGAATATCGAATGCCCCGTTCCAACCCTCAGCAAACTAAACCGCCATCGCCTTTTACCTTTATCCAACTCACGATAGTCATATACTATGCTTGGTCTTATTTAGATTAGGGGATTGATGGTGTAGATCATGAAAAGATATCTTAGCTCTAGTCTGGTTTTGCTAGTAGTTTGCCTGAATGCCCTTATCAGTGCTTCTGATTCGGCAATAGGCACACCGCAGGGAATCGCTACCGATCTCGATCGAAACTTAACGCCAAAGTTAACGCAAACTATAACCAAATCAGAGCGATCGCAACAGGATAAACGATTACTCAATGCTGCAAGCAAAGGCGATCTAAAGGCAGTGAAATCAGCTTTAGCCAAAGGTGCAAATGTCAATGCTGGCGATCGAATCAATGGGTATGCTCTATCAAGGGCAGCCGCAAAAGGTCATGTGGAGATCGTCAAACTATTACTCAGCAAAGGCGCAAAAGTCGATCCCGACTCCGATGAAGGCTATACACCCCTAGTAGAAGCTGTCAGCAGTGGTCGGATTGAAGTCGCCAAAATCTTGTTGGCTTATGGGGCTAATCCCAATAACTACGCCGCAGGAACCACGCCACTATCGATCTCGATCGAAGCGAAAAACGTGCAACTCGTCAAACTTTTACTCCAAAATCGGGCAAACCCCAACCTATCTGCTCAGGGTCGATCGCCAATGTCGATCGCTCTGGCGCAAGGCAACCGCGAGATCGTAAATCTCCTGAAAAAAGCAGGTGCAAAATAATCTTGCTCAGGTTAGCGTGAGAGCAATTGCCGATGGTATTTAAAATTAGAACAAAAACTATGAATATCCATTATAAGAGGGGTGATGTTATTCTCATCCATTATCTCGATCCAAATCAACACCCCAAAAAACGTCCCGCTCTAGTCTTGCAAGCTGATGGATTGGATACTAGCTTGCCTCAAACTATTGTGGCAATGATCACATCTAATTTGGAAAGGACAGGAGAGACACGGGTATCGATCGATCGAAACAGTCCGCAAGGCAAACAAATGGGATTAGCCACCGACTCAGTTGTGATGCTCGATCACCTCTCCACTGTGCTCGATCGAGAAATTGATAAAGTAATTGGCACTTGTCCAGATATGACATCGATCGAAATTGCTTTACGCAAAGTCCTGCAACTCTGAATCGATCGGAACTTTCAAACTATTTTACCGTCGGTCTAATCCAGTGAGTCGAGTGGAAAAATCATTCAAGAAAATCAGGATAAAATTAGTTAGACAAGCTCTCTAGGGGATGACTGATGCTGAAATCTATTTTTAAGACTTTTGGACAGGCTTTACGAAAATATCAAAAATTTGTGGTGGCATCTTTGCTGACTACTGTTTTGACCGTGAGTTTAGCTCCCCAGACTGCTGCTGCGTTCAATTGGGCGGAATTGTTGATCCAAGGCATTCAGGTGATGCAGCTTTCTAATGTTTCCGATCGAGATGAAGTCGAGTTGGGTAAGCAAATTAATCAACAAATTTTACAAGAAGTAAGAATCAGCCGCGATCCTGCTGCCAACGAGCTAGTCAAAACGATCGGACAACAACTTGTGCCTTTTAGCAATCGAAGCAATATTCCTTGGACATTTCAGGTGGTCGATGATAAGAATATCAACGCTTTTGCCACAATGGGTGGTTTTGTCTATGTCAACACAGGCACGATCGCCTCAGCCGATAATCGCGCCCAGCTAGCGGGTGTAATTGGGCATGAAATGGGTCATATTACTGGTCGTCATGCGCTCGAACAATTAAAGCAACAAGCGATCGCTCAGGGCATTGCCAGTGCAGTTGGAGCCGATCGAAATATCCTAGTCGGACTTGGGACGGAGATCGCTTTGCGTTTACCTCGCAGCCGTGAAGATGAATTTGATGCCGATCGACGTGGCTTAAAAACTCTTACTAACGCTGGTTTCGCACCTCAAGCTCTGCCTGCCTTCATGCAAAAACTGGCGAAAGGTGGGGGAGCGATGCCAGAATTTCTCAGCACTCACCCTGGCGCACCAGAAAGAGTAAGAGCCCTGAACGAGGAGATCCAAAAAAATAACCTCTACGGCAATGGTGGATTGAATGATGTCAATTATCAAAAAAAATGGCGATCGCGTTTCTAGATCGGCAAATCTAGTTTGCAGGCTTATTTCTCGGCTTTGAGCAGTTCAGCCGATGTGTCGGTCATAAACTAGAACATTTATTTCATCGAAAACAGCAAGCTCGCTGGTTTGGCGATATCACCTGACATTTTGAGTCGATCGTTGGCGTGAAGATGTCTGAGAATGCGATAGATCACCTCGATATCATCGATCGAATCGATCTCAGTCGCAATTTGCTCTACCAACATCGGTGTACCTCGATCTTCGATCACCTTGACCGCCTGAATTTGGAGCGCGATTACCTTTGCCGCCGCTTTTTTACCCGCTTCCACGCCTGGTTGATGGTAGGCGTTGACATTGATCAGAGAAGCATAGAAACTCACAGCCCTCTCGTATAGAGCAATCAGCGCACCCACACTCCGAGCCGATACAGATGGAATTGTCACCGTAATTGAGTCTCGTCCGTTCTCATACAAAGCTTGGCGCGTACCTTGCAAAAATCCCGATAGATAATCGCCACTGTAAATATTTGGTTCGACTTCGGGATGAGATTTGGTTCGATCGTTATCTTGGAGAACTTCGATGAAAGTCAAAAAGAAATTCGCTACACCTTCGCGCAACTGTTGGACATAGGCATGTTGGTCGGTCGAACCTTTATTTCCATACACGGCAATTCCTTGGTGTACCGTTTTGCCATCAAGGTCTTTCTCTTTACCCAAAGATTCCATCACCAATTGCTGCAAATAGCGGCTAAACAGCAACAGCCGATCCTTGTATGGTAAAACCACCATATCTTTCTCTCCCTTGCCATTGCCCGCAAAATACCAGACGAGGGCGAGCAGAGCGGCGGGATTTTGCTTGATATTTTCGACCCGCGTTGCCACATCCATAATTTTCGCCCCATCCAACAGAGCGCGAATATCGATCCCTTGTAAAGCCGCAGGTAGCAACCCAACTGCCGACAATTCTGATGTGCGTCCGCCCACCCAATCGTGCATCGGGAAAACATCCAGCCAACCTTTCGATCGAGCGAGTTTTTCAAGATTGCTGCCCACACCAGTCACGGCGACAGCATATTTAGCAAAGTCTAAACCTGCATTTTCATAGGCGAACTGAACTTCCTTCATGCCATTATTTGGCTCAGGCGTACCACCCGACTTCGAGATCGTGATTACTAACGTTGTCGTAAGTCGATCGCCCAACTGCCCCAACACATAATCAATTCCATCAGGATCGGAGTTATCGATAAAGCTAATGTTTAGAGGGGGCGAATTAACAGCGAGGGCTTGAGCGACAAACTGGGGGCCCAGAGCTGAACCACCAATGCCGATCGACAGAATATCGGTAAATTTTGGCGCATCAGGTGGATGGATCTCACCAGAATGAACTCTACTGGCAAACGCTTCGATCGAATCGATCGTACTCGTAACATCATGGCGTAATGCCTCGGTCGGCGCGAGTTCGGGGGAACGCAGCCAGTAATGCCCCACCATCCGTTGTTCATCGGGGTTGGCGATCGAACCTGCTTCTAGAGCTTTCATATCCGCAAAAGCTCGATCGAACTTCGGCTGCATATCAGTAACAAAATCAGGCGTAAATCTCATCCGACTGATATCGATGTAGAAGCCGAGTTCGGCGTGATAGTAAAGCCAGTCTTGATAGCGTTGCCACAATGCTCTAGCTGAATCCATGAAAATTACACCTCAAATCGCAACAAATCTTAGCCTAAAATCCGATCCATCATAGGATGTTAAACAGATGTTAAGAAGCAGCCCGCATCACAAAACTTGTTAAGCAAGGTGCTAATGTGATCCTATAGACCAATCAGCAATCAAGCGAAGTAAAACCTCAAATTCTTAAGAATTTGACCTCACACTCATATCTCTTTCTGGGTGAAAGGTACGCAAATCGTTGATTGCGATCTCTGGTACATCCGTATCTTTCTGGTATCGCATAGCGAGGTCAATCTATGAAAATTGTAATTCAGGGCAAAAATATAGAAGTCACTGAAGCCATTCGTGAGTACGTTGAACAAAAAATTGATAAAGCCGTCAGCCATTTTCAGTCACTGACCAGCCAAGTCGATGTTCATTTATCTGTGGCGCGTAATCCCCGCATTACTTCTAAGCAAGCGGCGGAAGTGACAATCTATGCCAACGGGGCTGTGATTCGGGCAGAAGAAAGCAGCGAAAATCTCTACGCCAGTATCGATCTGGTGTCGGATAAAATCGCTCGCAAGCTGCGTAAATTCAAGGAACGCAAGACTAACAAGGCTGCCGCCAAGACGGCTGTAGTAGTGGCCGATCAGCTTCCTGTACCAATGCCCGACGAAGACCGTGCGCCTGAATTACCCGCCCAAGTTGTGCGAAATAAGTATTTCGCCATGCCGCCGATGACAACGGAGGAAGCAGTGGAACATCTAGAGATGGTCGATCACGATTTCTTTGTATTTTGCAACTCGCATACTGGCGATATCAATGTTGTCTACGAACGCAATCACGGCGGCTACGGTGTAATTCAGCCTCATGGTAATAGCAACGGTAATAACGTAACTAAACGCTAGACCTTTCCCCAGCCTCTCTTCCTCAAGGAGAGGGGTCGGGATGGAGTCGTCACGAATTCTATAAATGAATGCCATGAGTTCAGCCGCTAAACCACTAGAAGAGATGATTCGCGAATTGTCACCACGTTTAAGGATTGAGGTGCAAACATTCGTAGAAGCTCTTTTGACTAAGCCAAACCAATCAATCAATCGTAAGCTGCGTCAAGATTGGGCAGGTACGCTCAAGGCAGAAAGCTATACATCAGTTGAACTACAGCATCTTGCCACTGAATGGAGAGACATCGATCGACTAAATGTTAGACTGGGCAGATATTAACGTGATCCCAGCAACGAGGCTTAATCCATGCGATCGAGTACCTTACTACTTTCTCAAGAACTACCCACACTGAAATACACTGCCACGATCGATCGGTTTGATACCACATGGGAAGCACCGCTATCGACATTGCTAGGCTTAGGACGTGCCGCAGGGGCTGATTTTGTCGAATTTTTCCTAGAGCGCAGCAACTACATTAGCTGTCAGGCAGAAGATGACTCGATCACCAGTGTTTCTCCCAGCCTTTCGACGGGGGCTGGCGTGAGACTGTTTCGCGGCAAAGCTGACTGTTATGTCAGCACCAACGATCTCTCCTTTGCGGGATTGAAGGCAATTTTAGAAAAAGCGCTCTCGATTCAGGGGCTATCATTACCATCTGCGAGTTCGTACATCCCAAGTGTGAATATGGAACTGCTGCGCGACTACGCCGTAGCCAGAGGGAAAGAAGCTTGGTTGAGTGAATGCAGTTCGATGCGCGAAATGGGAGAAGTATTACTCGATGCTAATGCGGTGTTAGCCCGTAAAGCCAGTCACGCCCAATCTCGACGAGCTAGCTATTTTCGCGATTGGCAAGAAATTCTGGTTGCCGCTAGTGATGGTGTATTTGCGCGGGATATTCGGTTAACCCAATCCGTGGGATACAGTTTGCTCTGTGCCGATGGGGCTAACCGCTCATCAATCAACAAACGGGTCGGCGATACTAGCAATCCTGCTTTCTTGAGAGATTGGCAATGCGAAAGTACTGCTGAAGATGTCTCGCATTCTGCGGCTCAAGTGCTCTATGCCGATTACGTCGAGTCGGGTACATATCCGATTGTGATGGCGAATGAGTTTGGCGGCGTGATTTTCCATGAAGCCTGTGGACATCTATTAGAGACCACCCAGATTGAGAGCAAAGTTACACCATTCATCGACAAAAAAGGTGAGAAGATCGCCCACGAAAGCCTAACCGCATGGGATGAAGGTTTGTCGGAGGGTGAATTTGGCTCGATCGATATGGATGATGAAGGGATGCCTGCCCAGCGCACTTTGCTGATCGAAAAAGGTGTACTGAAGAATTTCTTGAGCGATCGAACAGGTTCGATCCGTACAGGACATCCCCGTACAGGCAGTGGTCGCCGCGAGGACTACACCTACCCTGCCGCGAGTCGGATGCGGAACACCTACATCGCACCTGGCGAATATACGACTGAGGATTTATTTGCTTCGATCGATAAAGGGATTTACTGCAAAAAAATGGGAGGAGGTAGCGTCGGAGCTACGGGTCAATTTAACTTCGGTGTGGATGAAGCCTATCTGATCGAGCACGGCAAAATCACCAAACCACTCAAAGGCGCGATTTTGATTGGTGAAGCCAAGGAAATTATGAATAAGATTTCGATGTGTTCCAAAGATCTCGCCCTCGCCGCAGGTTTTTGTGGTTCAGTCAGTGGCAGCATCTATACCACAGTCGGACAACCTCACATCAAAGTCGATTCGATCACGGTCGGCGGCAGATAAGGTGAGAGATTGAGGTGAGGCCATGAGCAAGCACACTATTATCAAACCTGATGAGTCCTACTCATTTAGTCGTTATTTTGAACTCTCATTTGATGCGGCGGATATTTTAGCTGAGTTCGATTGCACGTTGAGTCGCCAAAAGTTAAATCTGCCGCGCCATTCTGAGTCGATCGATTGCCATGCCCTGCAACAACAGATCGAGACCGATTTGCTCTATGTCGATCTGACCAGTGAGACCGCTCGACGTGAGGTTTTGATCGCACCTGTGTTGCTCCAGCTCTGTCGGTTGACCAAAACGCAGCTCAAAATCGAGTATCCCATTCAGGTTAGTAATCAGCTTAAAGGGAATCTCGATTATTACTTACGATCGAAGCAAAATCTGCTGGTGGTTGAAGCTAAACATGCCGATATCTCACGCGGCTTTACCCAGATGGCGATCGAACTGATTGCGCTCGATCGATGGACAGATCTAGATACACCACTGCTCTATGGAGCCATCACCACTGGCGAAATCTGGAAATTCGGCATCTTCGATCGACAAGCTAAACAGATCTGGCAAGACATCAATTTATATCAGGTTCCTGCTGGTTTGGCAGAGTTGCTGGCGATCCTAGTTGGGATTCTGCAATCTCCTATAGCCGAACAGGCTCAGCCTTTATTCATCGCAAATATTTAGAAATAATCTAGGAATAATTAATATGGTAAGTGTGGCTTCAAGTATCAATTCGCGGATCGATCGATTGGCAACTGACGCAAGAGAAATTGCGACGAAGTTATCGATCCAAAAGTTTGACATCTATGGCTCGACGATCGATGAGACAGGCGTGGAAGTCGATCAGGGTGAGCCAAAACAGGCAAATGCTTCGGTTCGATCGAGCGTCACGGTGCGGGTGTGGAACGAGCAAGGCACTGTTGGCATTACCTCCACGACAGATTCCGATCGTAATGGTTTGGAACTGGCATTAAAAACTGCATACGAAGCGAGTTTCTTTGGCGTTAAAGAAAATGTGCCAGACTTCAGCCCAGAGGCTACTACATCGATCGTCGATCGACCAAATATTAAATCTCCTCATGCTTCTGCGGCAACCTTAATCGAACAACTAATTGCCGTCGAGCAAAAACTGTTGGCAGCTCATCCTGCGATTTCAGGTGTACCTTACAACGGACTATCCCAATCCGATAGCGATCGATTTTATCTCAACAGTGATGGCGCAGTTCGGAGCGAGGGACATTCCTATTCCTCGATTTACCTCTACAGCAAAACCGAAGAAGAAGGTCGAAAACCACGCAGTGCAGGCGCGTATCGGGTTAGCCCTAGTTTGGCAGATCTCGATATCCAAGGCTGTCTCAACGAAGCAGCGGAGAAGACAATCTCTCACCTGAATTATGAACCAATCAAAAGTGGGAAGTATCGCGTCGTGTTCTCGCCTGAAGCTTTTTTGAGCTTGGTCAGAGTATTCTCTAGCCTGTTTAACGCCCAGAGCATTCTCGATAAACTCAGTCTGTCAACACCTGAATCAATTGGGAGTTCGATCGCCTCGCCATTACTATCGGTGTGTGACGATCCACTTCATCCTGACAATGTGGGAGCTTCGTTGTTCGATAGCGAAGGTACACCGACCCGTCGGGTTGACTTGATCGAAGACGGCATTCTCACCAATTTTTTGCATAGCTCGGTGACAGCAAAACGCTTAAATGCCCAGCCCACAGGTAATGGCAACATCGGCGCAAAGGTGACGGTCAGCCCTCACTTCTTTCATGTCTTCTCTAGTAGCCTTAACGGATCGGATAGATCGGAAGAGTTCAATTTAGAAACTGCCGAAAATGTGATTTTGATCGATGGTCTGCAAGCACTTCATGCAGGCGTGCAACCTTCACAGGGAGCCTACTCCTTGCCATTTGATGGTTGGTTGGTGAATAAAGGTAAACTTACCAGCATCGACTCTGCCACAGTTGCAGGAGATTTCCGCGATTTACTCAAATCGATCGTCTATGTCGAGCCAACTGCCAAAGTTACGCCCAGTGGCATCTGTCCGAGAATTTGGGTCGAAGAACTAGCGATTACAGGCGAATAGGAGCTAATGCGGTTTCTGGTAAAAAAATTACCCATGCCGAAGCCCCTAAATCCCCAATTCTGGGGACTTTGATTTCAGAACCCCCAGAATTGGGGGCAGGGGGCTGGGTAGATGCTTTAAAGGAAATCCCTAATGCGGTGGGAAATTGGGTTTCCACCATTCATACCAACCGATCCAAGCTTGCTCCAAAATTGGGAAAGTTGGATCGGTGACGGCTGGAATTGCTGAAGTCTTTGATAAGTCGGGCTTAAGTTCGCGGTTTGCGGCGAGATCTACAGGTGTGGATAAATGTGCCCAGAGGCAACGTCGATCTTGGAGGCTCTCGCGTCCCAACAACCAACTGAGCCAACGCGATGGCTGGAGATCGGCTTTGTAGCGATTCTCGAAAAACTGGGGAATCAACACTGTACTGCCGCCATGAGGGTTAATGCAGGAAATCAAATGCGATCGAGCTTCATAGACAAACAGTGTATAAAATCCCACTCCTTGGATTTGGCGTGAGTTTTGCTCTAGCAAGTTCAGTAACTGAAAGTCCTTTAACTCGATCGGCAAGCGGGCTTTTGGGTAAAAGATGCTATGGCCCAAACTTCCCACTTCGTATACCATCTCGATCTGGAGCTGCCGATCGACTTGTTTGTAGATATACTGCTGACTTGCAATCAATACTTTTCGATCGAGTTTAGGTTGGTCTAATGGTTTGGCTTCCACCAGTTCCCAGTTGGTCAGTGGCACTCGATCGGGGAAACTAAAATCTGCCACTTGCCGATTTCCCGCCCCAGGCACAAGCAACGATCCTAGAACTGCAAGACAAATCACCGCCAAGATCCCAACCAATAAAATTTGGCGATACTTAGCAAAATAGTTAGTAGCTGAATTTGCGCTCATGATTCTTGGAACTCTTCATCTGGATCGAAATCTTCTGTCGGATCGAAATCTTCGGGATCGGCGGGACGCAATAGCCAATTACCCACACCGCCAAACACCAAAATCGCCATCGTCGAAAAAATCTCATTCCCAATCGGCCCATGCCAAAAGTCAAAGGTCGATCGATTTGAAACCACGACTGCTAAAAGGGCCACGCGAGTCATGCTCAATAAGAAAGGTATAGCGATCGCGCCAAACACCAATAATACGCGCTTGAACAGGCTAGCAGGGAATAAAAATAGCAAAGGCACGGTTACCTTCAGCAACATAATCGCTGAGGTAATGCCAGTACACTGGATATTCACCGACACGCTACCTGTGGGCAAGATGATATCTGCACCTCGCCGCATCACCGTAAAACCTGTGTACCACAAGCCAAAGGTCGAGAATTTCGCGGTTAATGTCGTAATGTTGAAAATCTTTTCGATCGATACCTGCAAAGCCCCATCAGGGATACAAAGCATCAAGACAATAATAAACTCGCGCCAGTATTGCTTTAGCCCTTTAAATCCAGAGGCGATTAACCCTAAACTCAGGGCGATCAGCAATGGCACAAATCGCAGATAAGATGACTCAAACCAAAAAAGTGTAAGTCCCTTGGATAAGACAAAAGCAACGATCGCCGTCCCAATTAAACTTGAAACAATTCCGCTACTGAGATGCAGAAACTCGCGGCGTTTCCATAACAAGTAGATCGCCCCCGTCCACAGCAAGCCGCTAATAATTAACTGATTCTGGCTTTCCACAACGCGCCAAGTTATGGCGAGATGAAAAACTGCCAACGCGATCGCAATCCCAAATAAAACTGCTCTAGAGTCCTGCAAAAACTTAGTAACAGAAGCTGCTTTTATCATGTTCTCGCCCTACTCCGTAATCCTTGCCCATAGAGTCAAACGCCAGAACAAGATAAATAAAGTACTTGCTAGAGCTGCACCGATATTTGCCTTGGCTGCATCTTTAATCAGTTGAGTTAATTTTGCCGAGCGCTCAGCATCAGCATTTATTTGGGCTGTCTCTTTGGCTTGAGAGATCTCTTTTTTCCATTGATTCCTTAACTGTTCAGGCGTGGATGATTTTTGATTAGGGCTTTTGGCTTGCATGGCGGCAATAAAGCTTTCAACTTTATCATCAGAAGCTGTATCAGTTTGGGTCTTTAGCTGACTGATTTGCTCATTTTGTTTGGCTAGCCTGAAAGCAATATCTGTATCGGTTCTCTCATTAATCCGCGCACTGTTAACCAAGCCCAGAGGAATCAGCAACAGATACAAAATACCTAGTACAAGTGCAGTCCAAGATAAACAGCGCAGAATAAATAATTCAGATCTACGGATAAATCCTTCACGCCTGAAGAAAATAAACATTAAGCCCATCAACGATGCGGGAGCCATTTCCACCAGTCGGCTCTGGGTGCGAAACTCCCAGATGGGGTTGGTAAATTGGATCGGGATTACGGTATCTATAAATGCAAATAGTGTGAAACCTAGCAGACCATAGCCAACTAAAGGTAAAAGCTTATAGGAAAAATCCTCAACCTGTTTAGGGATATATACAGGCTTGATTTCACCCTCAATAGTCTTTTCTTTGGGTGCAGGTCTCCAGCCATCATCATGTAATTGGGAATCAACTCCATCAATATCGCCAGCCACCTTTTGAGGCGGAAGCTTTGGCGGTAACCGCGAAGGATCGGATGGCTTACGTTTGTCCATCTCGACTAATTCACATCTAACTTATGTTTAGCTGACAAGGGAATCTTCCTCTGACTTAGATGCTTCTAAATTAGGAGACACAGATGATTTTCTTCGATTTCTGAGATGAGATAAACCAAATAAAGCTCCCAAAGATGCAATCCCAAATACAGGGGAAAACTCAAACGGCACATCTACCTGAACTGTATCTAGCCTTATTAAGCTAGGACGGTTATCATCAGTCCATATAGAGATAGTAAGTTCAATACCAGTAATCTTAGTCAGATCTATACCAGTAAAACTTAATAATGGAAAAGCATAGGATACATCTAGAGTGTCACCATTTGGCAGAGCTATTGTAGAAGTAGAGGATATCGAGCCTTGCCATATTGTGAAAGAAAGAGTTGAATTAGGATTATTAAAGGGAGCGCCACCACCTATATCATTTTGGCTTAAGACATTAACTATTAATGCTTCCTGACCATTAGCCGTTAAGTCAATTTGGCCAAAACCAGTCACATCTGGGTTACCACCAGGATTAATCGTACTACCATCCCAACGAAGTCTAGATGTTGCTAGGTGAGCAAAGGAATCAGCATCAGATGATAAGCGATAAAAACCTCCTGCAGTAACTACTCTAGATGTAACGCCTATACCTGGGACTGGATTAGGAGATGTAGTAATCCTAACTTCTCTCTGACCACCTAAAACTCCTCCCCCATTTGCTGTTCCGCTGCAAGGCGAACCAGCAACAGCATTATCACAATAATCAGTTGTTGTGCTAACAACATCGTCGAAAACTGTAAGAATAGAACCTGTCGTGAACGGATCTATGATCAGAAGAGCGTTAGCTGCGAATGGAGTCGAGAGGAATCCTGCACAGCTAGCCAAGCTTGTTAAAGCAACGGTTATTAGCTTTTGTCGTTTCATTAATTGGTTCACTATGTCCCCACTGCATCTCTAAGCTGGTTAACATCAAACATTACTTTTAACTCGTACAGTCTAAGCACAACTCGATATCGTACTTAGACTATACCCTGATTAACCGATAGAGTTTACATCAACAGCTTGCTTGCGCTTGGCGATCTTCTTTCTAAACTGGTTAGCACCAAACAAACCAGCTAGACCCAAAACACCCAGAGCAGGTGAGAACTCAAACGGTACATTCGTAGTAATAACGATGTTGTTAAAACCAGCTGCTGTATTGTTAGCAGTACCATCGCTATTCTCGTTAAGAATTAAACCAAGGAAGTAGTCTACTCCAGGCGTAAAAGTATTAGCTGCAACATTTAACGAAGCTCCAGCTTGAGATGTGAAGAAAGATGGACCACCAGAGAAATTTAACAAAGGACCAACTTGGTTAAGCCCTGCATCTACAAAGAGGATGCGGAAGTTGTCTGGAGTAACTTGACTATTACCTGCAAAGGCAAAGTCAAATAAGACTTGAACTGGATTAGCTGCTTCAATAGCAGTCAAATTTAAGGCAATAGTTGAATACGCTTCATTGTTTTGATTGCCAACAGAGTTCCTAATAGTTTGAGTTCCCAAAGCCCCTAAAGACACAAATGGGGTAGTGAAGAAACCTCCATTTACAGTTCCAAATCCATTTGGATTAATAACTGGCGGGGTAATAATAGGTGAAGAACCGGATGTAGTGTTTAAGAGTCCATTAGCTTGAGCAGTAGTATCAACTGTACCCGCGTTATTTGCACTCAGAAAGTTTGCTGGAGCTAGATTGAAAACTGCAGCATTAGCACTCCCTGAAAAGGTGCCTAAACTTGCAACAATGGTAGAAGTGATTATGGGGAAAAGTAATTTTTTCATTGGCTTAGGTCTCGTTTTCTAATTCAGTTGATTTGCTGTTACTTAGTTTGCAACCTAGACCATACAAGCTTTGCAGTGGCTAGACGCGCGTCTGGCAGAACAATTTCCCCATACATGTACTAAGTAAAGCACAAACTTACAGCTAGTTCAAGATCTAGGACAAAAACACTCGCCGCCAATTGAAATATAAACAATTATTAAGCTATGATTTTAAATATTAAATAAAATTATTTGGAAAATTGTGATATGGACGATCGCATTGGCGTGCTTCTGCTCAACTTGGGTGGGCCCGAAAAATTAGAGGATGTTTACCTATTTCTCTACAACTTATTTTCTGACCCAGATTTAATTCGGATTCCCATCCCTTTTTTGCAGAAGCCAATCGCATCTCTGATTGCCGCGACCCGTGCCCCCATATCCAAAGAAAACTACGCATTGATTGGTGGTGGCTCCCCACTCCGCCAAATTACCGACCAGCAAGCCCAATCGATCGAAGACGTATTACAACGTCGCGGCATACCAGCAAAAGCATATGTGGGAATGCGCTACTGGCATCCTTACACCGATGATGCACTGCGCCAAATTAAGCAAGATGGCATTACCAAATTGGTGATTTTGCCTCTGTATCCCCAGTTTTCGATCAGTACTAGCGGTTCCAGCATCAAGCAAATCGATCAGCTCTGGCAGTCAGATCCACAACTCCAACAAATCGAGCGAGTGATCGTGCGTTCTTGGTTCGATCGACCTGGTTATTTAAAAGCAATGGCAGATTCGATCGACTCCAAAATTCAAGACTTTGCCGAGCCTGAGAAAGTGCATGTGTTTTTTAGTGCTCATGGCGTACCAAAAAAATACGTGACAGAATACGGCGACCCCTACCAAACTGAAATGGAGAACTGTGTCGATTTGGTAATGCAAACCCTGCGTCGCAGCCATCAACGTTACAACGCGCACACATTGGCGTACCAGAGTCGGGTTGGCCCAGTTGAGTGGTTAAAACCCTATACCGAGGAAGCGATCGCCCAAATTGCCAAACGTGGAATTAACGATCTTTTAGTCGTGCCGATTAGTTTTGTGTCAGAGCATATCGAAACTCTGCAAGAAATTGACATGGAATATCGCGAAGTCGCCGAAACAGTAGGTATTCATCATTTCGATCGAGTCCCTGCGCTCAACTGCAATCCCGTGTTTATTAATGACTTAGCCGATCTAGTTTTAGAAGCACTAGGTAGCCCTGAAGCTGTTGCCGTCGCCGTTTAGGAGATTTCCTTTACCTAGCCCCCTGCCCCCAATTCTGGGGGTTCTGAAATCAAAGTCCCCAGAATTGGGGATTTAGGGGCTCTTTGGATATAGGTATTTTTTTACCAGAAACCACCTTAGAAAACCCGACCTAGCTTGGAACAAAGGATCTAGCTAAAACGACATTGTTATTCAGTACGCTTATCTTTCGGTAAGGTGCTAATAATTCTTCGTGAGGATGAAATTTGTGAAATCGGTAAAATCGGTAAAACCTTTGATGGCGTTGCTACCTCTGGCATTTTGTCTAGCTAGTCTGAATCTACCCGCATTTGCTCAGGAAATGAAACCAAGTCGCGTGCTGACTGTAACTGGTCGTGGCGATCGAATGGTGCAAACTACTAAAGCCCAGATTCAGCTAGGTGTGGTGGCAGAAGCCAAAACTGCCCAAGAAACTCAAGCGGCGATTGCGGTTAAATCTAGTTCGATCGTTGCCAAGTTGCAAGAACTCAAGGTCGAGCAGTTGCAAACCACCAGCATTACGCTCAATCCCAAATATGAGTTCACCAACAATCGCCAGATTCAAGTTGGCTTTACTGGGCAAAGTAGTGTGAGCTTTCGTGTCCCTCTAGAGCGCAGTGGTGCAACTCTAGATGCTGCGGTCACGGCAGGGGCGAATCGGATCGACCAAATTGGCTTTGTTGCCCCAGATGAAGCAATTCGATCGGCGCGTAATTCCGCTTTGCAAGATGCGGTCAAAGATGCCCAGAGCCAAGCTGATGCCGTCCTTAGTATACTTAGTCTCAAGTCTCAATCGATTCGCAACATTCAGGTAAATAATGCGCCTTCCCCCCAAGCTAACGTCAACTACAATCTCGATGTCGCGGCAATGTCAAAGTCTGCGGCTTCCACGCCAGTATTAGGCGGTGAACAAAAAATTCAAACCTTTGTCACCTTGGAGATTAGCTACTAAGTCCGAAGCCCCTAAATCCCCAATTCTGGGGACTTTGAAAGATCTAAATTTTCTTGTCCCCCCAGAATTGGGGGCTAGGGGGCGAATTAGCATTGACTTGGCTAGGTTTAAGACTTGTGTGTACACCGTAGAGAATTGGGGGGCAGGGGCTGGGTAGAATCTCCTTAACCTCTGGTTTCAACGATCCGCTTGCTGCGAAAACTGACATTAGATCCATCATTTGTTTGTTCGATCACCAGTAAAGGTGTGGGCTTAGCCTTTTGATCCCAGCTAATGTTCGCAATCCGTCCTTGGATGGTTGGAGTCCAGTTGCGGTTAGTGTCGGTGGCAACAATAAAGTTTTCTAGAGCGACCGATAAGTCTTTAAGCGTGTTAGAAGTACCCTGCGTCGGAATCTTCGACAACCTGACTTGAATGCGGAATAAAACTCTTGCCCGTGTATCGTTCTGGTGATCGGGCTTATATGAAACATCAAACGTGACTTCCACCTTACGCACACCACCTTGCTCTCGTTCTTCAGAACTAGAGGGCATTAATGCAGGCTTCACCTTATCTTTGAGGTTGATGTTAATCTGCGCCAAAATCACGTCTCTAAATACCTGCTCATCCATCCGCATACTCAGATAATCCAGATTAAACTCTCTAGAATTGACTAGATCGGGGTTGCGCTCGATTTCGGCAATCATATTAAGCGCAAGCTTGAGCTTTTTGGTCAGATCGTTACTTCTGAGTTTTTCGGTTTTAAGCTGGTTCTGCGTCTGCCGCAGTCTGTACCCACCAAAAACCAAAGTCACTAAACTACCAAATAAAACAACGCCCAAAATCACTACACTCGTTGTGTTTTCTAGAGGCTGGGTGAAGTCTGATAAAGCATCAAAAACACTTTCCTGATTACTCGGCTTCACCGCAATCTGGACTCGATAGTTATTTTGCATAAGGCGATTTTGCATAAGGCGATTTTGCGTATAAATAACCGCAATTCATCCAGCACGAAAGATTAATATATGCTACCTGAATATTCTAAAATTGCTTCAATATAAGATTATAGGCGTGATGTAGGATCGCGACTTTTAAGGAAAATTAATATGAGTACTGGTTATCTCGCTCTGGTTCTGCACGCTCACTTGCCATTTGTGCGGCATCCTGAAAGCGATTATGTTTTAGAAGAAGAATGGCTGTATGAAGCGATTACAGAGACCTACATTCCTTTGCTAAAAGTATTTGAGGGATTAAAGCGCGACGGCGTGGACTTTAAGATCACCATGAGTATGACCCCCCCTCTGGTGTCGATGCTGCGAGATCCTGTATTACAAGATCGCTATGATAAGCATTTAGCTCAACTGCAAAAGCTAGCAGAACTAGAGGTTGTGCACAATGCTCATAACGGTCACATTAAGTATCTGTCTGAGTATTATGTCGCAGAATTTGCCGAGGTTCGATCGATCTGGGAAAGCTATGGTGGCGATCTAGTAACAGCGTTTAAGCAATTCCTCGACACCAATAACTTAGAGATTATTACCTGTGGCGCAACACATGGCTATTTGCCTCTGATAAAAATGTATCCAGAGGCGGTGTGGGCACAAATTCAGGTTGCGGTAGAACATTACGAGCAAGAATTTGGCAAACCACCTAATGGGATCTGGTTACCAGAATGTGCATATTTCAGTGGCTTAGAACGGATGCTAGCGGATGCTGGCTTACGCTATTTTCTGGTGGATGGACATGGCTTGCTCTACGCTCAACCTCGTCCGAAGTTTGGCACTTACGCCCCGATATTTACCGAAACTGGGGTGGCAGCATTTGGTCGCGATCACGAGTCTTCTCAGCAAGTGTGGTCGGCCGAAGTTGGCTATCCTGGCAATCCGCTCTACCGTGAGTTTTACAAAGATCTGGGCTGGGAAGCTGAGTATGAATACATTAAACCGTTTGTGATGCCCAACGGTCAGCGTAAGAACACTGGGATCAAATACCACAAGATTACGGGGCGCGGTTTAGATTTAGGCGCAAAACAGCTTTACGATCCTTACTGGGCGAAAGAAAAAGCGGCCGAACATGCAGCTAATTTTTCTTACAACCGCGAACGCCAGATTGAAAACCTCAATCAGATGATGGGTAGACCGCCAATTGTGGTTTCGCCCTATGATGCTGAGTTGTTTGGACATTGGTGGTATGAGGGCCCGTGGTTTATCGACTACTTGATCCGTAAGTCGCATTACGACCAGAATACTTACAAGATGACGCACTTGGCAGATTACTTGCGCGCTCACCCTACCCAACAAGTATCTCGTCCTGCTCAATCGAGTTGGGGACACAAGGGCTTCCATGAATATTGGCTAAATGACACAAATGCTTGGATTTACCCCCACCTGCACAAGGCGACGGAGCGGATGATCGAACTAGCCCGCCGCGAACCTGATGACGATTTGCAGTGTCGCGCCCTCAACCAAGCTGCACGAGAATTGCTGCTGGCACAATCTTCGGACTGGGCTTTTATTATGCGGACTGGGACGATGGTTCCCTATGCTGTCCGCAGAACTCGATCGCACCTGTTGCGGTTTGATAAATTGTTTGACGATCTCAACGAGGGCAAGGTCGATTCTGGTTGGCTAGAAAAAGTGGAATATATGGACAATATCTTCCCAGAAATTAACTACAGGGTTTATCGTCCGTTGAATTAGGCTTCGGCTCAGCCAAAGTTAAACAAAAAAAGATGATGCGATCGACATGCGAATCTCATCATCTTTTTTTTGGAATCTATTTTTAAAATCTAGTTTCTAAGGAGATTTCCCTTAAAGAATCTACCCAGCCCCCTGCCCTCAATTCTGGGGGTTCTGAAATCAAAGTCCCCAAAATTGGGGATTTAGGGGCTTCGGAATGGGTAATTTTTTACCAGAAACCGCCTAACTTCTGGCATTTACCAAAACTGGTGCAGTTTTAGCTTGTAAGGCCAGAGGCTTAGCCACAGGTTTATTTGCTAAGGTTGGCACAGCAGCACGCAGAGTGGCTACGAGTGAAGAAGAGGTCGCATCGTAGAGCTGCGTAATCAGCTTGGGGTAAAAACCAATGCCGATGATTGGAATCAGCAAGCAAGCAATGATGAAGACCTCGCGGGGTTCAGCATCTACTAGATCTTGATGATCTACTAGATCTTTATTTTCTTTGCCGTAGAAGATTTCACGCAGCATCGATAACAGGTAGATCGGCGTGAGAATTACACCGACCGCCGCTAGGATGATCGTTACCACCTTGAACGTTTCGCTGTAAGCATCACTGGTGGCAAAGCCAACGAAGATCATTACTTCTGCCACAAAGCCACTCATGCCAGGTAAAGCTAGAGATGCCAATGAGCAAGCCGTGAACATCGCAAAGATCTTCGGCATTTTTTGACCGACCCCGCCCATTTCATCCAAGATCAGAGTATGAGTTCGATCGTAGGTTGCCCCCACTAAAAAGAACAAGCTTGCACCGATCAATCCATGCGAGATCATTTGCAAGATTGCGCCACTGGTTCCCAGTTCGGTAAATGAGGCAATCCCAATCAGCACAAACCCCATATGCGAAATTGAAGAATAGGCGATCTTGCGTTTGAGGCTGCGCTGGGCAAAAGAAGTGAGCGCGGCATAGATGATATTGATCACCCCCAGAATCACCAAGACTGGCGCAAAATAGGCATGAGCCTCAGGCAACATGCCTGCATTCATCCTGAGCAGCGCATATCCACCCATTTTGAGTAAGATACCCGCAAGCAACATATGCACTGGGGCAGTAGCTTCGCCATGTGCATCTGGCAGCCAAGTATGCAGTGGGAAAATTGGCAACTTCACGCCGTAAGCAATTAGAAAACCTGCGTAGGCAAAAAGCTGGAAGGTGAGCGGATAGTCTTTTGCGGCTAACTCACGCATGTCAAACGTGGTGTTGCCACCGTAGAAAGCCATTGCTAGGGCGGCAATCAGGATAAATAGCGATCCACCAGCAGTGTAGAGAATAAATTTTGTCGCGGCATACAGACGCTTTTTGCCACCCCAAATTGATAGCAAGAGGTAGACAGGAATTAATTCCAGTTCCCACATCAAAAAGAACAGCAGCATATCCTGCACTGCGAACACGCCAATCTGACCGCCGTACATTGCCAGCATCAGGAAGTAAAACAGGCGTGGCTTAAGCGTTACTGGCCAAGAAGCTAGGATCGCTAGGGTAGAAATAAACCCAGTTAGCAAGATTAACGGCATTGATAGCCCGTCCGCCCCCACCGACCAATTTAGCCCTAGTTGTGGAACCCAGGCATAGGTTTCGACTAACTGTAAGCCTGGTTCGGAGAAGGTGTATCTAGTGCAAAAAGCATAGACAATCACACTAAAGTTAATCAGTCCTACGATCAGGGCGTACCAACGAATGTTTTTGCCGTCACCTTTGTCGGGAACGAAAGGGATCAGCAACGACATCACAATTGGAAAGATAATTGTAAAGGTGAGCCAAGGAAAATTTTGAAGATCGAGCATGATTCAAATTAAGCTACACAAACGGTTACCGACTCGTTGTTTCTGTAAGCAATTGTAACTACCAATTTAGCTTAGTGCCTCACTATTAAGACTTACTTAAGCTGATTAAGTGAATTTGCAGTTCTAAGATGGATAGGTTATCAATAATTGATCAATTCAACATATTCAATGAGTAGTAATAAACAAGTCATTCTCACGGCTAATGCCCCTGCTCCTGTGGGCCCATATAATCAAGCGATCGCGATTCCAGCCAGCGCTAAGCTAATTTTTCTGGCGGGTCAAATTCCCCTCGACCCAGCCACAGGCAAGTTAATCAATGGCGGAATTTCTGAGCAAACTGAAAGGATTTTACAAAATATCGAAGCGGTACTAACTGAGGCGGGGGCTGACTTTAGCCATGTCGTTAAGACCACAGTATTTCTGACAGATATGGCAGATTTTCCTGCGATGAATGCGGTGTATAGCAAATATTTTATCGATCGATTCCCCGCTCGATCGACTGTCCAAGTAGCAAGGTTGCCGCTCGATGCCCGTGTTGAGATTGAATGTACTGCGGCGCTCGATTACTAGCTAGCCCTAGATCGAACAAAAAATCTCCCCTTTACCAAGAAATTGGGTCTAAAGCCCCGCCGTTCTGGGGCGGCTTTAATTGATTATATGTATTTTATGGTGGCTATAGTATCATAAGAATATGTTAGTACCAGAGTTTAAAACCTACGGCAAAGCTGCTCAGTTCAGCGCAATCGATCGAGCAATCCGAACAACTCAGTTCATTCGGA
>ENA-ORBV01006395-ORBV01006395.1-microbial-mat-metagenome-genome-assembly--contig:-NODE-6395-length-20825-cov-13.555090_pt1 | contig 20825 bp, 21 predicted proteins | sample MGYA00237777_ERZ505514 | MGnify/ENA primary metagenome ERZ505514 (study PRJEB26160, sample SAMN06269048) | microbial mat metagenome | isolation source: Oligotrophic lake microbial mat | place... | reverse complement strand
TTTTTCAAGCAGAAGACGGCATACGAGTTTCGCCTTAGTCTCGTGGGCTCGGAGATGTGTATAAGAGACAGCCCCCGGCCAGCGCCACCCCGTCCCTTCTCCCACGTGAAAGCCAAGATCCTGATCGTCGGCGGCGGAGTGATGGGAAGCTCCATCGCCCTGAACCTCGCCCGTCACCTCGACCCCGTGCGCGAGCCCGTGGTCCTTTTGGAGCGCGGCGACCTCGCTGGCGGTTCGTCGGGGCACTCGGGGGCCGTCCTGCGCCAGCACTACGCGGAGAGCTCGATCGCCTCGATGGCGCGCGACTCGATCCGCGAATACGCCGGCTTTGAGTCCCGCACTGGGCGGGCGCTGGGCTTCCGCCGCTGCGGTGTCCTGACCCTCGCGGGGCCGTCGCGGCCGGACGCGATGGCGCGCCTTGAGCGCAACGTCGCCGCCCACGCGGAAATCGGCATCCGTACCGAGGTTCTCGACGCGACCGGCATTCGGGCGCTGATGCCGGGCATCGAAGTCGACGATCGCGCAGTGGCAGCCTGGGAGCCCACCGGCGGTGTCGTGGACCCCATGGCCACCGTGCGCGAGTTCGCCGCGCTCGCGCGCACCTACGGCGCGGTCACGCGCCTTGGTGTGACCGTCTCTGACCTCGTCATCGAGAACGGACGATTTGTCGCGGCGATCACGAGCGAGGGCCGCTACGACGCCGAACGTGTCGTGATCGTGGCGGGCGCGTGGTCCTCGCGTTTCCTCAAGAAGTACGGCATCTCCGTGCCCGTCCGCGTCGCGCGGGTCGAGCAGCACTTCTTCGCGCAGCCTGGTTTTGAAGAAATGCCCGTGGACGTCGAGGTGGATGTGCGTGTCGACCTCGAGGACCCCCTCGAATCCATCGGCGAGCAGTTGGCGCGCGGTGAAGGCCGCGGCGAAGCGAGCGGTATGGCGCCCGTGCTGATCGATTTGGAGTACGGCTTCTACACACGCACCGAGCCCGAATACCGCCGGGTGCGTGTTTCGCCCATAGACCACGGCCCGGCCGAGGTTTACGACGAACCGCGCCCCGAGGAACAACCCAGCGCCGAACGCGCTGCCTGGGCGCGCAGCGTCCTTGCCCGGCGTCTCCCCGCGCTTGCGAACCAGCCCGAGCGCGGCGGTCAGGTCTCGTGGTTCCCGATCAGTCCGGACGGCCGCGCCATCGTAGGTGCCGTGCCCGGACTCGAGGGTGTTTACGTCGCGTCGGCGTTTGCCGACCACGGCTTTAAACTCGCGCCGGCGGTCGGCGAAGGCATGTCGCAGATGCTGCGCGGCGAGCCCGTCAGCGCGTTCGACACCGAGTTTTTCTCGCCGGCGCGCTTCGAAGGTGCCGTGGACGGCACCTGGTCGGCTGCGTCGTTCCTGTGATCGGCGACGCGCTCACGCGCCCAAAATGCTCGTGATGCGCACGCCGTAACTCTCGCCGATCGTCACGACCTCGCCGCGCGCGAAGATCTTGCCGTTGACCAGAATGTCGGCGGCTTCGTGGGCTTCCCGGTCGAGCTCGACGAGGGAACCGGGCGCTAGACGCACGAGGTCCCCGATCGGGATTTGCGCGCGGCCCACCTCGACGGTCAGCCTGACGATGACGTCCTGGAGCTGCGCAAGGCCGACATTTTGGCCGCCGGCCACCCCTTCGCCGAGTTCGTCGAGTTCCTTCGTGCGCACGCGCACGGCTTGGGTTGCGCGATCCACGGCCGATTCCACGTCGCTGTCCTGTGCGGTTTGACTTGCGGGATCGTTGCTCATCTCAGTTGCGTTGTGGGCCGGTGGAAATCTCGGAAAGGCGCACGGCCAGGCGACCGCGACGCCGGCCCAACTTGCCCAGGGCAAAACGGCGGTTGTCCGCGTGAAGGGTGACGGGAGCGCTAGCCAGCGCGTCGATCGGAACGACGTCCCCTACTTCCAGCCCCAAAAGGTCGCGCAGGGGCAGTTCGGTGTGGCCGAGGCGAACAGCGACCTCCACCGTCACGTCGTCGAGGTGCAGCGGCAGCTTCTCGTTAGGCGATAGCGGGACTTGGTGTTCGTCCGATTCGAGGAACTCGTTGGTGGGCAAGTAGACACGCAGGGAGCTCTTGGTCCCGACAACGTCGATCAAAAGCTCGATGCTGACGCGGTGCGGATCGGCGCGCTCGCCGGCGTCGCGCCACGTGCCCAACTGTTCACGCTTCGCCGGCACGCTGTGGTGTGAGCTTGAGAGCCCCAGAGCGACACACAGGCGCTCCGCGGGAATACTGAGGATGCGATCGAGGACGTTGCGCTCGAGCATCGACAACGGGCGCTCCTGCGCGCGCGGCTCGGGCGCACCGAGAACCTGCTCGACCGCGATCACTGCCGAGGGTGCATCCCATACGATCCAGGCGGGGTGTCCGCCCGCCCGAAACGCCAGAACGGCCAGCGGATCGGGGACGGTGGCGAAATAACCCTCGATGGACAGCTCGCCGATCGCACCCAGTTCGATGCGGACCGTGCGGCGCAGAAGGTTTCCAAGCTGCGCCTCGAGGCCGAGCAGTGCCGTGCGCACGGCGCGCGCGACACGTTCGCGGCGCTCGCCGCTGAGACGGCGCGGGCGGCTGAAATCCCGCGACTCGACGGGCTGAGCGGGGCGCGGGCGCGCGCCATGCAGCGCGTCCATTTCCTCGCGGCCGACGCGCGACGATCGCGGCTCGGCGGTCACTGGACCAGGAACTCCTGGAAGAGCAGTTGGCGGATGCGGCCCTGCACGCCGATCTGGACTTGGCCACGGAAGTCGGGCTTGATTTCCGACAGGTCGAGGTAAACGTCCTTGCCGCGGTCGTCGACGACACGCAGGTCGCGCTCGCCCGGCGAGAACGCGATTTCGGGCGATTCTCCGATGCGCACGCGCCCCAGTGGTGCATCGACGTAGAGGATCTGGTCAAACAGCGGATCGCGCATCGTGCCGCGGTACGCCGAAACACCCGGCTTGATGCCAGTTTGCGAATCGGCGCCGTGGGGTGTGGCCGAATCGCCGATGTGCACCGGGAAAAGGATCGGCTCGATCGCGCGGCGCAGCTCCTCGCGGAACGTTTCCTGCGCGAGCGGTCCGTGCACCTCTTCGCGTGTTTTGGCGCTGGTCACGCCAAGGATCGCGTCCACAAGCAGCGGGTGGTATACCGGGTCGGCAGTGCGCACCGCGATGTACTTTTCGTCGTACGCGTCGTACATGGCGTTGAGCGCCATGACGAGGAAACGTTTGTTGCTCTCGCCGGCGAGGTTGGCCTGCACACGTTCGCTCGACAACGCGGCCATGTAGGGCCCGGCGAAGGTTTTGTAGACGGCCTTCGATGGGATCGCGAGCATCGCCAGCGCCCACGCGAGCGCCACGATCCCGACGCCGGATCCGCCCATCACGAGCATCTTCTTCTTGCCGGGGTTCGGGGCCTTTTCCTCCTCGGCTGCGGGCTTCTGACCCTTGGCGGCTGCGGCGGGCTTGGTTTCCTTGGTGGCCATGGGAGTCTTTGGAGTGATCCTTCTACGGAGCGATCAGCGCTTAGCGCGTGCGGCGGGGACGATCAGACGGGCGTCGACGACGTTCGCCGAAGCCTCATCGACGCCCGGTCGATCCATCCATAGCCGCAGCTCGACACGCGCGGGGTCGAATCCCGCGCGCTGGACGAGGTAGTCCTCGACCACCCGCATCCGGTTCCGGGAGAGTTGTGTGTCCGTGCCCGCGCGGGTTTCCAGGATCAGCAACTGGCCGGGGCCCGGGCGCAGGCTGGGCGCGAGGAGGTCGAGATAGCGCGTCGCGTCCGGGCTGAGTTCCGCGCTGCGGGCCGCGAAGACCGCGATGGCGGGTTGGATGACCTCTTCCACGGGATCGAGTTGGCTGATGTCGGCCACCTTCAAGACCTCGCGGGTTTCGGCTTCCTCGGGAGCGACCGCGTCCTCGAGAGAGTCCTCGGGGGGCAGGTTGAAGCGCACGCGCACTTCGTTGTGGATTTCGAGCTTCTGTTGGTCGTCGAGCACACCGTTCAGTCCGTAGCTGTTGAGGTGCACGACGAAGGAGCCGACACCGCGCGCCACGAGCCCGACCTGGCGCTCCTTGGACATCGACACCAGCAGGATGAAAAACGTCAGAATCAGCGTCATCATGTCCCCGAAGGACACCATCCATCCGGGGACCTTGGCTTTCGAGTCGGGCGGCGGGGATTTGCGGCTCATCGCTGACCGTCCAGGCGTTCCTGGCGCCACTGCGCGTCGAGCTGGGCCGCGCGCGAGGGGTCGAGAGCGATGATGCGAACTTCGACGCGGCGGTTCTCGCGTCGGGCTTCAGGGGTATTCGCGCGCACACGCGGCATCCGCTCGGCGTGGGCGGTGACCTGCACGCGACTGGGCTCGACGCCGCCCTTGCGGATGAGTTGGAGCGCGGCTTGTTCGGCGCGCGCGAGTGCAAGCGTCTCTGCGTCCGGAAAGCGCGTCGTGGGGCGGAACCCGTCGTCCGTGTGGCCTTCGACCACCAGCCGATGGGGGTGGTGGCGCATCAGGTCGGCGAGCTCATCGAGACGTTTGGCTAAGGCGGGGCCGATCTCGGCCGAACCTGGCGCAAATCCCTCGCTTGCTTCGAATCGCACGAGCAGTCCATCCGCGACCCGGCCCATATCGACGCGCTTGGCCTCCGGGTCGCGTCGCCGGCCCTCCTCCGCCGCGTCCGTGATCGCTTCGATCGGTCGGTCGGGGGACTCGAGGGCACCCTGCACGGGATCGGTGCCCGAGATCAGGTCGTGTTCTGGGGCCTCGACCTCGCGCTCGCCGTTCATGTGCTCGATCGTGCCGCCCGAGCCCATCAGAATGCCTTTCACGCGCAGCAGGTCGTACTCCTCCATGCTGCTGAAGGTCATCAACAGCACGAAGAACGTCACGAGCAACGAGATCATGTCCGTGAACGTGACGACCCACTCGGGCGCGCCCGGGAGTTCCTCTTCGGGGGGACGTGCGCGACCCACGGCTTAGGCTCCGATCTGCTCGCGGCTGCGCGGCGCCACGAACGTCTTCAGCTTCTCCTTGATGAGCTGCGGACCATCCCCCGACTGGATAGCCACGATGCCCTCGATCATGAGGTCGCGCAGCAGCGCCTCTTCCTTCGCGCGCACGTCGAGCTTGGCGGCCATCGGCATCGCGAACAGGTTTGCGAGGATGGCGCCGTACAGGGTGGTCAAGAGCGCGACCGCCATACCACCGCCGATCTGGCTCGGGTCCGACAGGCTCGAGAGCATCTGCACGAGACCGACTAGCGTGCCGATCATTCCGAAGGCTGGCGCGTAACCTGCGATCTGGTCGAGCATCTTTTTGCCCGCGCTGTGGCGCTGGAGCTGCCACATGGCTTCGAGCTGCATGATGTCGCGCACGGTCTCGCTCGGAAATCCGTCGATCACGAGCTGGATGCCCTTCGCGAAAAACGTGTCTTCGACGTCGCGCAGCTTGCTCTCGAGCGCCAGCAAGCCTTCCTTGCGGGCCAGGGTTGCGTACTCGATGACCCGTTGGATCTCACCCGTGGAGGAACCCAGCTTGAAAAACAGCGTCCGCATCGACACCGCGACGAGCTGCTTGATGTCGCCCGCGGGGTAGTTGATCAGCATCACCGACAGGGTGCCGCCCCCAACGAGCATGATCGACGGCATGTCGATGAACAGGCCGATGCCCCCGTTGCCCGACATGATGGCTGTTCCCAAGAAGCCAATGCCGAGCAGGAGGCCGAGGACGGTCGTAATGTCCATAGTGGGGCGGGGCGCCGCCGGGGAAGGCGTGCGGGGGAGCGGTCCGACGGGGGTAGGTCGGACCTACGGGCGCCTATCGGCCGCTCCTACTCGCGCCCTTGAAGGAAGTCGCCGAGGGCGCCGCGCCTCCCTTTGCTGCGCAGTCAGCCCCTACATCGCAGCCGCGCTCCCCGCCCGCACCAGGGTCCCTACGGCTCTTCAACCATCCCACCCGCCGCCAGCACCACGACGGTTTGGCGGTAACGCCGGTCGAGCACCGCGGGCAGGCCGCTTTTGTGCCCCACGTCGTAGGGCCGTTGCTGAACCGGCCCTGACCGCTGGGTGCGCCGGCCGCTAGGCCCGCCATGGGAAGGTGGGCGGGGTTCCGCAAGATAGGGTCCACGGTCCAAGGCGGGCCTGGAGGCCCGCGCTCCCGGCCCGCGCAGCCTCAACGCTCGCAGCCTCCGGCACCCAGTCCATTGACCTTCCCTGGGTTCGTCCTCGGCCAGCAAGGGCTGATCGTCGAGTACGACTGACCATCCCGCCGGATGGCTCGGCCCACGGTGCGGCGGTTGACCCGTCTGGCCGAGGGCCCTTTTTGTTTGACCGGGCTGAAAGGTCAGCGCGGCGCTTTGACGGGCGCTGGCGCGGCTTCGGCGTAGGCGCTCGAGAACACGGCCCATGCTTCTTTCGGCAGGGTGCCCAGGATCTGGGCGGCCTTGGCCGGATCCATGCTGGACAGGATCAGGGCGGCGTCTTGCGGCGTGTGCTGTTGGATGCGCGTTCCCGCTTCCTTGGGTTCCAGACCGACGAGGAGCTGGCCGAGCTTGCCCCAGCGCGCCGCGTCCTGGTCGCGTTTGGCGCCCTCATCGCGGGCCACTTCCTGGGCGCGCAGCTCGAGCGCCGATTCGCGCGCGTCGAAGTCCGCGCGCATGCGGGCGAGGTCCAAAGACATGTGCTCGAGCCGCGCGAGCTGCTCGGCGAGTTCCTGCTCGCGGGTTTGGAGCGTCGCGGCGCGCTGTTCGGTGTCCGCGCGGCGCGCCTTGAGCTCGTCGCTCAGCTTTTGGAGCTCGTCGCGTTGGAACGGCGCGGGAAGCGTGAACGCTCCCAATGCGCCGACACTCGCCCGGACGACCTCCTGGGCGGATCCAAAATCCCGGGCCACAGGCGCCTGCGGTTCGGCGGGAGTGTCCGGCGGCGGTTCGAGCCCGAGCAGCGGGATCAGGATTGGTCCAATGACGGCGACCTTGTGCAGGGGCACACCGGCCATCCGGGCGAAGCCCATGAAGCTGATGCCAAAAAAGACGAACCCACCGAGGCAGGTCAGGGCGATGTGGATGGCCTTGTTCATCGCGGGGTGCGTACGTCATCGGCGCGTCTGAGCGCGGCGCCGGTGGGAAGATCGGCCGTCGGCGGCTGGGGAGCTGAGGACTGCTCGCGCCGGCGTCCCTGATCCCGGAACGAGGCCTGTTCGTCCATCCGCGCGGCTTCGACGCGCTCGCGCTCAACCCGCGCGGCCGTGCGGGCGTTTTCGACGAGGTGCTCGAGCGCGCGCCGCGCACGTTCCGCTGTGGCCCAAACTTCTCGGGCGCGCTCGGCACGCCCCGCCTGGGTGCGGACGGACTCGCGGGCGGCGCCGACCCGGCGCTCGAGCGGTGCGACGGTGCGCTGGAAAGCGATCCAGGTCGAGCCAGCGAGGACGGCGCCCGACTGCAGCGCGCGCAGGCCGTCGAGCGCTCCTGCAACCTCACCCTTGGCCCGCGACAGCGCTTCCACCGCCGCTTGCGCCTTCTGTTGGGCCTGGGCCCAAGCCGCTCGCGCGACCCGCTCCTCGAGCGTGCGGACGCGGGCGACCCGGGCCATGCGCCGGGCGCGGTCGGCGTCCGAACGATTCACGGTTGTCGACCTTCCATCGCCGCCGCGGCGAACATTCCCAAGGTGTCGTCGAGGCTCGAAACCTCGTGGCTTGTCTGGCGCAATACGGCCTGATACAGCGGCACACGTACGAGCGCCTCGTCCAGCGCCGGGTTGGTGCCGCTCTTGTACGCGCCGATTTCCACCAGGTCGCGGCCCTCGCGCCAGACGGCGAGGTCTTCGCGAACCGCTTGTGCAAGGGCGCGGTGCTCGGGCGAGGACACGGCGGGCATCAGTCGCGAGAGGCTGGCCAGCGTGTCGATGGCCGGGAAATGCCCGCGGTGGGCGAGATCTCGGCTGAGCATCAGGTGGCCGTCCAAGAGGCCGCGCAGGGTGTCGGCGACCGGCTCGTTCGGATCGTCGCCGTCGAGCAGCACAGTGATCAGGCCGGTGATGCTCCCGCGCGCGGTGCGACCCATGCGTTCGACCAGCTTCGGCACGGTGGCGAAAAAACTCGGCGGATAACCGCGGACGGTGGGCGGCTCGCCGGCTGCAAGACCAATTTCGCGGGATGCCGCGGCAAAGCGAGTCACCGAGTCCATTACCAAGAGCACGTCGAGCCCCTGGTCGCGAAAATGCTCGGCCGCAGTCACGGCAACAAAGGGAGCCAGGAAACGCTCGATCGGCGGCCGGTCGCTGGTGGCAACAAAGGCGGCACAGCGCGCTTTGCCCTCGTCACCGAGCACGTCGTCCAGGAAATCGCGCACTTCACGGCCGCGCTCGCCCACCATCGCGATGACCACGACGTCCGCGGACGATCCCCGCGCGACCTGGCCGAGCAGCGTCGACTTGCCGACACCGGACCCGGCGAAGATGCCCAGGCGCTGGCCCTTGCCCAAGGTGCACAGGCCGTCGATCGCGCGCACGCCTGTGACGAAGGGTTGATTGATGCTAGGGCGCTCCATCGGACCCGGTGCGGGACTGCGCACCGAACGCCGGTGGTTGCACGCGGGCGCCGGGCGTCCGTCCAGGGGTCGACCAAAACCGTCGAGGACACGCCCGAGCAGCTCGTCGCCGACCGCAACGTGGAACGAACGGCCAAGCGCCAAAACACGCTGGCCCGGTGCGATGCCGTCGAGCTCACCGTGGGCCATCAAAAGCGCTCGGGAACCGCGGAATCCGACCACTTCGGCGTCGATGGAGCCATTGCGGCCGCGCTCGATCCGACACAATTCTCCGAGCGCGACGGGAACCCCTTCGGCTTCGAGCAGCACCCCTGACAAGCCCACAATCTGGCCGCGATAGTGGGGTCGCACCGCTTCTGCAATGGCATCGCGCCACGCGGGCGAAATGCTGTCGGCTTCCGTCGTCACGTCGCCCGTGCCTCCAACGTCGCGCGCAACTGGCGCAGGATGATGTCGATCTCGCGCACGACGAGCCCATGCGACGATTCGACGTGCACCGATCCTTGGCGCAGCTCGGCGTCCGCGACCACGGTCGTGCCCGAGCGGAACCGCACGGACGCGAGGTGCTCGGCATCGTCCGGATGGACACGCACCGTGCACGGTGCGCGGCCCGTCGCCGCAACCGCCAGCGTTTCACGCACCATGCGTTCGATATCGTAGCGCCCGGCCTCGAGTTCCTTGCGCAGCACCTGCGACGCAACCGCAGTCACGAGCAGCGCCGTTTGGGAAGCAAGGCCCGCGGCCGCGCGTTCGCCCGCGGCAATCGCGTCGTCCGCAAGCGATGCAAACAGCTCTGCGAACTCCGCAAGCGCGGCCTCGCGACCTGCGCGCCGACCGAGTTCGAGTGTATTGCGCTCGAGTTCGGCAATTCGAGTGGCCAGGTAGACCTCGGGTGTCTCGTTTCGAACGACTACCGAGCGCGGGCGGCCGGGCAGATAGAGCGCGTCAGGAGACAAGGTCGTCGCCCGCCTTCGCCGGCTGGAACTCGCCCGATTCAATCATCGCTCGCACGCTCTTCAGAATCTGGTCGCGTGCGCCGAGCACTTCGGACATCGGGACCGCGCCGGCGAGTTCGCGTTCTTCGCCAACCATCTCCCGCACACGGCTGGAAAGGTTTTGCAGAATGTTCTGCTCGACCTCCGGCGTGCACGCCTTGAGGGACAAACTCAGGGTGCGTGTGTCGACCGCACCCAGGATTTTTTGCATGGCGCGGCGGTCGACGTCGGCCAAGTGATCCCAGGTGAACATCTGTTCCTGGATGCCGCGGGCGACGTCGGCGTCGGTGGAGCGCAGGCTTTCCAGTACGCCCTTCTCGAGTTCCGGCGGGCTGAAGCTGAGCATTTCTGCGACCGTCCGCAGCCGGCGGTTGTGGTCGGCGGTGCTCGGGCCAGGCGCGGACTCCGCGATCTGCTTTTCGAGCTGTTCTGCGAGCGACAACAGCACGTCGTAGGGCGGCGGAACCAGCGTAGCCATGCGGTGCACGACATCCTGGGCGCGTTCGGCCTCAAAACACGCAAGCACCGCCGCCGATTGAGCGGGGTCAAGGTGCGCCAGCACGAGCGCCGCGACCGCCGCCGATTCGTCGACGAGCGCCGCTGCAACGCGGTCCGCGGAACGGCCTTCGATCGATGCGAAGGGGCGCTCCAGCCGCCGCCGACGGCGCACGTGTTCGAGGAAGTTTGCGGCGCGGTCCTTGCCTAGGGACGACTCCAGCAATTGCTCGAGGTCGCGCAGGTTGCCGGGGCGCAGGTTGTTGGGGCGGTGGAGCGCGACCGCGACGTCGGTGTGCAGGGACTTTTGAAGGTCTTCGGGGCTCATTTTTGGATCGAGCTCCAAGAGCGCCTGGACGACCTCGGAGACCACGTCTTCACCGAGTCGACGCAGGATGTCGGCCGCGGCGGCGCGGTCGAGCGTCATCAGGAACGCGGCCACCTTCTGGGGCCCGCGCAGGTCCTTGCGGCGTGCCATAAGGATCAGGTGCGCGCGGCGCTGTGCTCCTCACGGGCCCAGTTGGAAAGGATCGAGATCACCCGGTCGGGATCGTTGCGTAGCAGCTCCTGAACCTGGGCCAGCGCGAGCACCTCGGGATCGATGGCGTTGCCCTCAGCGTCCAACGTAGGGTCGCCGGCAGATCCAGCCGCGGCGCCAGCTTTCGGCGCGCGCATGCCGCGCAGGCTGAGCGCCAAGAGCACGATGAACGCGAGCGCCGACGCGATCTCGACACCGCGCGTGATCAGAAGCTCCATCATCGGACTGAGGCCCGGTTCCTCGACCTCTTCCACCAGTGCACCTTTGACGCCACTGTCCGCCGCCGGTTCACCCGCGACCGCGCCTTCGCCGTCAACGGCGTCCACGGGACGGCGCATGGTCACGACCGCCGACACGAGCTGGTCGCTGCGCCGTTGGTCGAAGCCGACGGTTGCTTTGACGAGGTTTTCAAGCTCCGCGCGCTGCTCCGCGAGCGAGTTGTCGAGCGACAGTCCGATCGAAAGCCGCTGGAGCATCGGCGCGGTGCGCACCGTTTGGGTCGTGATGCGCGGTGTGACGTACTCGCGGCGTGTATCCCGCGTCGTAGAACTGCCGTTCCCGCTGGTGCCGCTGTTGACACCGGCGACCACACCGACGTTGTCTACGCCAAACCCGTCGCCCGGAACCTGCAGCGCGGACGCGGTGCCCGCGGCGCCACCGACCTGTGCCGTGGCGGGCGTGGTGCCTTCGGTTTCACTGGACGTTTCGCTGACGATTGCGCGTTTCTCGGGGTCCGTCGTCTCCGCAATGACAGTGCTGCGGTCGAAGTCCCAGTCGGAGTTCACCGTCACACGCGCCATGTCCGGGCCGAGGATGTCCGCGAGCATGCGATTGACTTCGAGCGCAAGCTGCGTGTCGTGGCGCGACTTGTGGTCGAGCCACTCGCTGCGGCTGCCCGTCGCGAGTTCCGATCCGTCGAACACACTCGTGCCCGCCTGGTCGGCGATGACAAGATGCTCGGGGCTGATACCCATGCCGAAGCGCACCAGGCTCGCGACCGTTTGGGCGTGTTCGCGCCCGAGCGTTGTTCCGGCGGCAAGCGTCAGGGTCACCGACGCCGAGACGGGCTCACTGCGACCCAGGCCGCGGGTTTCGGGAACCGACGTGCGGACGCGCGCAGAGCGCACAAAATCAAGCTGCTCCAGCAAGCGCTCCATTTCCTGCCACTCGCGCTTGCGCACCATCTGTTGGCGTTCGCCGGCGCTCAGGAACACACTCGCCATGCCGCCGTCGCTCCCCAAGATGCCACCCGGCAGCTTGTCGAGGGCCCCGGCGCTGGCGATCGCGGCCAGGGCCTTGTGGCGCTCGGAACGGTCGACGTAGACCACGAACGGGCCCGGAGGTTGGCTGACGTCCCAGCGCACGCCAGTGGACGATAGGGCCGACTGCACACGTGCGCTTTCCGACGCGTCGAGGCCGGAGATCAGCAACTCGAAGTGCGGTTTGTTCGACTGCATCACGACCGCTCCCGCGAGCGCCGCGAGCACGAGCACGCCCGCCGCGACCGCCACCCGGGTTTGGGCGGTGGTCGCGCGCAAGGCGTCGAGGATCTGTCGCAGGAGAACGTTCATGGGGAGCAGGGGCTCGCGGCTGGGGGAGAGGCAGGGCCGACGGGGTCGCGGTCAGTGGATCAGCGGCAGAGGTGTCAAACGCTCATCCGCATGACTTCGCGGTAGGCATCGATCAGGCGATTGCGGATCTCGAGGGAAAACTTCAGCGTGAGGTCGGCGCGCTTCACCTGCGCAGCCACTTCGTGGAACTCACCGACCTGACCGGTGATGAGGTCCTCGGCGAGGCGCTGGCCGGCGCGCACTTGCGCGTCCACCGAGCGCAGGTCGGGTACGACCGGCGTGGCACCGGCCGTGCGGCGGGCCGCAGCGACGTCGAAAGGCGCAGCGGGCTCGTTGCGCACGAGGTTCTGGGCGGCGCCCAGCATCTCGCGACGCCCCGCCCCGATCTCCTGCGCCTTCTGGCGCAGCGCCGCGAGCACCGCTTCGCGTTGCAACCCGTTGCCACTGCCGATGCCGTCCACCATGGTGATTTACTCCGCGCTCAGCGCGCGAGCTCAAGGGCCCGTTGGGCCATGCGCAGGAAGTTTTCCTGGGCGCTTAGGTTGGCTTCGTAGGAGCGCATCGAACCGATCATGTCGGTCATCTCCTTCAGCGGATTGACGTTGGGCATGCGCACGTTGCCATCTGCGTCCGCATCCGGGTGGCTCGGATCGTGGACGTCCTCGAACGGCGTGGTGGTGTCGTTCTCGATGCGCACCGCGCGCACACCGACGGCTTGCGCTGCACCATCCAACTGCTTGCGCAGTAGTGGTTCGAACACAACAACCTTGCGGCGGTAGGGCCCGCCGTCCGGGGTTTTCGTGATGCGCGCGCCGGCGATGTTCTCGGCGATCACGCCGACGCGCACACGTTCGGCAGCGAGACCGCTCGCCGAGGTGCGCATGGTGGAAAAAAGGCGATCGAGGCGGCTCATGGTCAGCGTCCGTTGGTTATGGCGGTATCGAGGAGTTGGAAGTGGCCTTGCAAGATCACCGCGTAGGTTTCGAACAGGATCCGGTTTTCCGAACCTGCATTGACTTCCAGTTCGGGATTGACGTTGTTGCCGTCGTGGCGTCGCGGGCTTGACGTGTCGTCGACCACCTTGGGCAGCACCGACAGGGGGTCGCCGCCGCGACGGCGGAGCTGAGCTTCAACGAGCTGCTCGAACTGCACGGTCTGGCGGGTGAAGCCAGGTGTGTTCTGGTTGGCGAGGTTGTTCGCGATCACGCGGCTGCGTTCGGTCGTGGCCGAGAGCAAGCGCAGGATCAGCGACTCGGAACGGTCGGGTCCGCTGATCATTGACGCACCTCACGCGGCGCGACGTGGCCTTGTTCGCGCCACAGCTTCATCTTGTTGCTGAGGGTGCGTGCCGTCACACCCAAGCGACGCGCCGCTTCGGTCTTGTTGCCGCCGCACGCGCGCAGCGTCGACAGGATCGCGGTGCGCTCAAGGTCCTCGATACGCCGCCCAGCCAAAAGGTCACCGAGGTCGGCGATCAGCGCGCCGGGCGCGATGCCATCACCGGCCATGGGCAGCAGCGCAGGGGGCGACGCCGCGCGTGCGTGCTCTGCGCGGCCATTCGCGGCGGGGCCGAACAGCAAGTGCTCCGGGCCGAGTTCGCCGCCATGGCCGAGGACGACGGCGCGCTGCACGACGTTCTCCAGCTCGCGAACGTTGCCTGGCCAATGCCACGCGAGCAATCGACGGCGTGCCTCGGCGGAAAAACCGTCGAAGGCGGTGCCGCTCTGACGTGAGTAATGGCGCGCGAAGTGTTCGGCAAGGGGCAGGATGTCGTCCTTGCGCTCACGCAGGGGCGAAAGATGCAGCGGTAGGACGTGCAGCCGGTAGTAGAGGTCCTCCCGGAAACGGCCCGCGGCAACCTCGTCGGGCAGGCTGCGGTTGGTCGTGGCGATGATGCGGACGTCCACATGCAGGGTGGTTGTGCCACCGACACGCTCGAACTCCTCTTCCTCGAGGACACGCAGCAGCTTGGCTTGGAGCGCAGGCGAGATCTCGCCGATTTCGTCGAGGAGGAGCGTGCCTCCGTCGGCGAGCTCGAAACGCCCCTCGTGCCGCCGGTGCGCGCCGGTGAAGGCGCCGCGCTCGTGGCCAAACAGCTCCGACTCAAGCAGGCTTTCCGAGAGTGCCGCGCAGTTGACGCGGATGTACGGGCCCGATTGGCGCGGGCTCGCGCGGTGGACGGCTTGCGCGATGCGCTCCTTGCCGGTCCCGCTCTCGCCGGTGATCAGGACGGTGCCCTTCGAAGCCGCGATGCGGCGCGCGGACGCGAGCGTGTCCAGCAGCTCTTGGCTGTGCGCGATCAGTTGCGGCGCCTCGCCGAAGCTCGCTTCGCGCAGATAGCGGTTTTCCGCGTCGAGACGATGGGCGCGCTGGACACGGCTCAGGACGAGGGCGAGTGTTTCCGGCGTGACGGGCTTCAGCAGGAAGTCGCTGGCGCCGAGGCGCATCGCGTCGACGGCCGTTTCGACGGTGCCGTGGGCGGTGACGAGCACCGTAGCGATGCCCGGCGCGATTTCCTGGATGCGGCGGATGAGCTCGAGCCCGTCCATGCCGGGCATGCGCAGGTCCGTGAGCACGAGGTCGTACTCGCGGGTGCGTAGGCGCTCGAGTGCCTGTTCGGGGCTCGCGCTGGCTTCGGCGCGGTAGCCGAGCGTGCGCGCTGCCTCGGTGAGGAACTCGCGGCTCAGGGGGTCGTCGTCGACGACCAGGAGGCGTTGCATGCTCATCGGATCTCGGGCAGGAGGCATTCGGGGGGCAGTTGCAGGGTGAAGGCGGCGCCGCGCAGGGGTGCACAGGCTGCGTCCACGTCGAGCCGTCCGCCATGCAGACGGGCGACCGTATGCGTCAGCGCGAGGCCGAGGCCGGTGCCCTCAGCGCGTGTCGTGAAAAACGGTTCGAGGACGCGAGTGCGCAGCTCGGCGGGGACACCCGGACCGTTGTCGCACACGATGAGCGCAACACCCTCGCGATCAGTGCGCACGCGCACTTCGACGCGTCCGCCGCGGGGTTGGGCGTCCATGGCGTTAGCGATCAGGTTCCGCAGCGCTTGGCGCAACTTCACGCGGTCCGCAACAAGGCGCGCACCGCTCGGTGGAGCGACAAGTTCCCAACGTTCCGGCCTAGCGCTGCGAGCGCGCGCTTGATCGACCAGCTCATGGATCAGGATGTCGATCTCGAATGGCTCCGGAGCGACGTTGCCGGGTCCGGCGAACGTCAGAAGCCCGCCGACGATCTCATCGGTTTCGGACGCGCCGCGGACGATCAGCTCGGCCCAACGGCGCGCGCGGGAGTCCTGGGGGAGCTCGCGCACGAGCAGCGAAGCAAAGCCCAGCACCGCGCTGAGCGGATTGCGAATCTCGTGGGCCACTCCGGCGGCGAGCGTCCCGAGGGCGGCCATCTTGTCCACGGTGTGAAGACGTGCCACGAGCCGCAGGTGCTCGGTCTGATCGTCGAGCAAGAACACTTCCGCGGCCGATGGGCCGTCGCGCGCGGGCACTGGTGCGCGGCGTGTCGCGACGGCGCGCGGTGTACCGTCGATCGCAATCCGATGCACGGACGGTTCGACGGCCGCGAGGCTTGCGAACACGGCCTGTGCGCGCGAATCCAGGCCTTCCGCGCTGCCCGACCCGAGGATCTGCGCCGCAGCCGGGTTGGTGCGTGTGATGTCGCCGTTGTCCGCGCGGACGACCACACCCGTCGGCAGCGCGGACAGGAGCGCTTCCAGCTCGCCACTGACGCTGTCAAGTTCGACCACCTTGCGCTCGAGCTCGCGGTTTGCGATCGCGAGCTGCTGCTCGACACGCTCAGCGCGCAGGGTCAAGCTGCGGTAACTCGAAACCAGATCGCGTCCAAGGACTTCGAAGCGCGACATCGCGCTTGCCAGTTCCGGTAGGGCTGTGCTCGCACGCGGTTCGGTGAACGTGCTCATGGGCGGGTTGCCTTCTGCGAAACGGTCGCAGCCGCAGAGTTGGCGTCCGCATCCGTGCGGGCACGGCGCAGCTTGCGCATCCAATCGACGTACTCAAGGTCCGCCTTCACACGCGCGGCGAGCGCGGCGACCGCCGGCTCAGCCAGGCGCGGATCGGCCGCGGCCAGGCGTAACGCGCCCAGGGCTTCGTCTAACCGATCGAGTCGTTCGTAGGAGCGCGCGCGCCAGTGCAGCACTTCCGGGGACGCTTCGAGACCCTCGAGGAGACTGAGCGACTTCGTGTACTGCTCGGCCAGGAATGCACTTCGCGCCTGACGCAGACGATCGGCGGGTGCCAGGGTGGAGGGGGTTCCCGGTACATCCGCGACGGGAGCCTGCACCTGGCCGTTGCGCACGGGGGCCATTTGACTGCCGCTGCCAAGAGCACGCGATTCGTTGTTCGATCCTGCTGACGGGCGCAGCAGCGAAAGCTCGTCCGCATCGAGTCCCACCGTCAATCCGATGCGCGGCATGTTGCCCGTTGAGGGCACCACGTCACCCGCACCACCCGTGCCACGCACCGCTTCCAGCGTCAGCTCAAGCTGCGCCAACTCTGCGCGCAGTTCCTCGAGCCGTTGATCCTGTGCCTGGGGATCCGCGACGGGAGCCTCCGTGATCGTACGCACCTGGCCCAGCGCTTGGGGCTCGCGACTGACCAGCCGCGTATGTAGCTGGTCCAGCGCATGGATCGCGCGGTCGCGCTCCCGTGCCGCCTGCAACAGCGCGCGAACGCGCGGACCGTCTGCCGATTGGTCCTGGGCCAACCCCGGTAATACGGTGAATGCCGCACCCGCAAGTGCGGTCACAGCTCCGACATGGCGCAACATCAGTACACTCCCTCGTAAGCCAGAACGGACCCGTTGTAGTCGCGCACACGCTCGAGCAGCGCTGCAGCCACGCGGTCCAATGCGAGGCGGTCTTCGGGCCGCTCGAGTTCCCAGCGGGTATCGCGCAACACGTCCAAAGCAGCGGCGATGCCGGCAAGCGCGAAGGTCTGCTCGGCACGCAGGCGTCCCAGTTCGACGAACGCCGCCAGTTCCAGCAACGCACGCTCGTTGTGCAGCCGCTTGAGCACGGGTGTCAGCTCTTGCCAGCGCTCGGTCGCGGCGAGTTCGGCTGCGTAAGTGAGCGCCATCGAGACCGGCATCAACAGCCCGTCCTCAGGCAAACCCAGGCGTCGCCGCGCTTCGAAGACCGCTGGGTCGACCTCCGCGTCGACACCGGCGCTTACCGCTGCTTGGGCGACGAAGAGCACCGACAGCTCCTCCTCGGCTTCGAGCGCGAGGCTGGCCGCGCGCTCGAATGCAAGGGCGCGCCGTGGAGCGCGCTCATCGCTGGCGACGATCAACCAGGCGCGGGACGCCTCTTGAACCATGTCCAAACCCTCGAACGCCCGCGCGCGGATCGACATGGCCTGTGTTTCCGCGTCGACGGGCAGTCCGCGCACCGCGCAGCGCTCGACGGCATGCAGCGCATCGATCCAGCGCTTGAGTTCGAGGTACGCTTCCGCCCGTACGAACTCGCGCGCCGCGATGACACCGCGATCGATCGTGGGATGCGCGCGCTCGAGCGTGGTCAGCATGGCTTCGGCGAGTTCCGGATTGCCGAGCGCGAGAGTGTTACGCGCAAGATCGAGGCGCGCCTTGGGATGCCAGTGCTCTGCGCCCGCGGCACCGATGACGAGCCGCAGCTCGGCCGCGGCTTCCGCGAATCGGCCCAGGCTCTCCAGCACACCCGCCGCCGCGATCCGCGCGTCGTGCACGAGGGGCGCTGTGCGGTAGGACTCGACCAGCGCGCGCAGGTGGTCGAGCGCCGACGTCCCGTTGCCCCGATGGATTTCCATGCGCGCCTGGGAAAGCCGCGCCGCGGCACCTAAGGGATGCGACGGAAAACGCTGGAGCGCGAGCAGATAGGCCGCGGTCGCTTGATCGCGCAGTGTGGCGGGTTCGCGGTCGGACGTGTCGTCGCGCAGCACCCGCAGGTGCCCTTCGCGCAGTTCATGGCGCAGGCCCACGCTGCCAAGCACGACTTCCAGGACCTCGCCGATCGGGCGATCTTTTAGTTCAACAGTGACCAGCGCCGCGCGGGCAACACCCTCGAATCCGCTGAGTTCGCGGCCGGTGCGCTCCGCGATCTCGCGCACCACGCGGTCGACGGGTACGTTGGATCCCAAGATCGAGCAGCGTGCGCCCTCGTTGTCCGCGACCACGTCGACGACGAGCGGTGCAGTGTTTTGCGGCGCGAGCGCGACCCACAGCGCAAATAAGAGTGCCTTCACGGCCACACCTCCTTGCGCTCTGCTTCGACGCGCAGGCTGTCGGCGATCAGGAAGCGCGCCCGCGCTTCAGTGTCCTCGCGCACGCTTGCGTCGAGGCGATCGATGATGGCGAGCAACGCGTAGAGTTCGCGCCGTGCAAGCGTACCTTCACCGCGCTCGAGCATCCGTTCGATGCGTTGCAAGCCGTCGTGCGCAACGCTGGGTTCGGCGCTAACGATCGGACGGGTCAGTTCTTCGACGCTCGCAAGTTGCCGTTGGAAATCCGCCCGCAGTGTTTGCGCCGTTTCCTCGATGGCGACGCTCTTGCGGTCGACGTCGGCGCGTGCGCGCTCGCCGCCGAGCCACACGAGCAGCGACGCCGCCATTTGGCCACACAGGAGGCACACGAGGGCGATCCACGCACCCCGCGACAGTCGGAAGGAACCCGTGACCACGGGCGCGGAAGTCACGGCCGCGGGAACCGGACCGGCCACGGGGGCCTGCGGTGTTTCTGCGGCGAGCGCGACCAGCGCCGGTTTACCGACTTCGGGCACGGCCACCGCCGTATCGGCGAAGGCACGCAGGAACTCTTCAAGGTCGACTTCCTCGCGCGACTCATCCGTTTTGTCGGCGTAGAGCTCGTCGAAGTGGAAGAGGTCTTCGTCCTCGTCGATCGGAGCGCCTTTGGCTTTGGTATCGGCCATGGTTCAGCTCCAAAGCGCCCGTTGCGCGCGCCGTTCGACGATCCGTTCTCCGTGGCGGCCGACCCAGCAGCCCACAACCACACCGAGCGCGGGGTTGAGGGCAAGCGCAGGGGCGCCCTTGTCGAGCGCGCTCAGTACGGCCTGAGCGCCCGTGGTGTCGATCCATTCGCGCTCGTCCCAACCGCGCGTTTCGGCAGCCGCCGGTGCGTGGAACGTGAGGACCAGGTTCCAACCGTCCGCACTGCGCCCGCATTGGATGTTCTCCGCGAGCCGCACCGCGCGGTTGAGTGCGCTGGTTCGCGGATCGTGGCCGAGCGCGGCACGCAGTTGCGCGGCGACGAGGTCGGCTCCGCGGCCCGTGATCGTGACCTCAAGGCGCTCACCGACACGTTCAATGTGCATTGCATCGGCGGCGATGTTTGGCGCACCCAGGACCTGTGCAACCGCGCTCGCGACGCGTGCGCGGATAAACGGTCCAAAGCCTTCGATCACCAGCGCGGCCACGAGGTGGCGCAGGCTGTGCTCTTCACGCCCCGATTCAAGCACGATCCGCGCGGCTCCGCCGAGCGTCGTGCGGCGGGCACTGTTGCTGTCGCAGGCGCGCTGGAGCATCCGCAGCAACTCCGGCGCCTGCACCGGCAGCGGCAGGACGTCGAGGGCGCCAAGCAGAAGCGCGCGGCGGCACGTGGCGAAGTCCGCTTGCGACGCGACGACCACAAGGTGTGCATCCGGTCGACGGCGCAGCAACTCCGCCGCCAACTCGAGGCCGTCCCCATCGGGCAGCGCCGCGTGGACGACCAACAGCGGCGCAATCGCGGCCAGCAGCGCTCCGCGCGCGTTCGCAACCTGCTCGACGTCAAAACCGTTGGCACGCCACACGTCCGCACGCAGGCCGTCGGCTGCGGGGCCAACCCACAGCACGTGCCGCCGCAGCACATCGCGGGCCCGCGCGGGGGCGGCGGACGCGTCAACAGAATCGCCGACGGCGGGGTAACAGTTAGAGTGGGGGAAGCGCATGGGGGCCGGCCTTCCTTTCCGTGTGCGGGGGGGACCGCGCCGAAGGTGGGGAACCGGGTCAGGCACGCTTTTCGGTTCCCCCTGCCCTTGGGCTTGATGCCCGAGGCGCCGCCGCGAAGCTTTTTCGGGTTTGGCACCCGAACCGGCCTGCGCGCGGTCGCTTGCGGCGGAAACCGCTTCCCACCCGTCGCATTCCGCGACGCTTAGCCGCGAACTTCGGATCGGATCCCCGCGCTATCCTTGGCGCCCGTGGACCGGGACGCCTGGGCAAGTTGTGGATCGCCTGTGCAGGGCACGTACTGCGGGCAGTGTGGCGAGCGCCGCTTCGCCGCCGTCCTGATCGTGAGCTGCTTTCCGACCGTGCTCGCCTAGCGCTACCTGCTGTTCTGGCTGTCCCACTGGAGCGCGGCTTGACCCCGCGCCCGTATCCCGCCAGGCGATAATCCGCCCGTGAGCCGCGCCCCGATCCTCAGCCCCCCGACCTGGGCATCTACCTGCGCGACGCCCGCCGTGCAAAAGACTGGACGCAAAGCCAACTGGCCGAGCGCACATCCATGCGCCAACTGACCATCTCGAACATCGAGCGCGGCGTCGGCTCGATGCCCCTGGCCAGGCTCATCACCCTGATCGCCGCGCTCGGCCTAGCCCCTGTTCAAGGTCGACTGTGGATCCCGCGGCCGCAAAGCACCACCAGGCGACGACTTGGGCTCGTCTGCTCGAAAAC
>ENA-ORBV01006394-ORBV01006394.1-microbial-mat-metagenome-genome-assembly--contig:-NODE-6394-length-20833-cov-5.174600_pt1 | contig 20833 bp, 19 predicted proteins | sample MGYA00237777_ERZ505514 | MGnify/ENA primary metagenome ERZ505514 (study PRJEB26160, sample SAMN06269048) | microbial mat metagenome | isolation source: Oligotrophic lake microbial mat | place... | reverse complement strand
TTTTAATGATACGGCAACCACCGAGATCTACACCTCTCTATTCGTCGGCAGCGTCAGATGTGTATAAGAGACAGGGAAGAACTTTATAAAGGGGAAGGCAATTCTCGTGCCCGCATGGGGCAAGCCTTTGCACTCGTAAAGCTTGGGCAATTGGAAACTTCTGAATTCAGCCCTTTTACCTACCTCTTCAACCTGATGAATTCCGCCGCATGGCATGACTACGCAGAAGCTTATCTCGGAGAGTTAAGCCGGGAAGATGAAGTGAGAACATTGCTTCGGTCGAAGCTGGGAGTGGCTACGCGCTCAGAGAAGATAGGTCTGGCGAGGATTTTGGGCCGCGAGGGGAAAGCCTCAGACCGCGAAGCGGTGGACGCTCTGGCCCATGACCGCGACGCAGCGGTGGCCGAAGAAGGAATAAAGGCAGCCCGCGCACTGAGTATTAAAAACTGAGTGCGAGGCTGCCTTAAACTTCCGGAGATTTGCGAGAGCGAATTTACTTCGCTTTCTTCTGTTTCTGCTGACCGACGCGGACCTTGAACTGCTTTGCCTGAGCATCGCCGTAAGCCTTCCAGTCAAAACGCTTGGCAGCGTCTGAAAGGTAAGCGGACACGTCGGCATCCTTGGGGAGCACGGCCATGATGGTGGCGGATTGAGTGCCATCTGCATTCGAAATGCGATAGCGCTTTACATTCGGGATTGCCATAACTCTTTTATTGTAGCAAGGAGCGGAGCCCAGACTCCAGTGCCGGATAGCGGAACTCGTAACCTGATTTCAAAAGTGCTTCCGGAATCACTCTTTGGCTACCCAGGATTACAGCGCTCATTTCGCCAAAAAGTAGCTTCAAGGCAAACTCAGGGACAGGCAGAAAAGCCGGTCGATTTAACACTTTACCGAGCAAATGCGTGAATTCTTCATTGCGGCATGGCTCGGGAGCAGTGAGATTGTATGGCCCTGAGGGTAGCTCTTCCTTTAATAATTTGAGGACGCAACTTACCCAGTCCTCGACGTGAATCCAGCTCATCCACTGTTGCCCACTGCCTAGTTTCCCCCCGATTCCAAATCGAAAAACCGGCAACATGCTGGGCAGGGCACCGCCTTCGAGCCCAAGTACAACGCCCGTTCTCAACAATTGAACCCGCATTCCGAGGGCACGGGCAAGGGTAGCTTCCTTCTCCCAGCTCACGGAGAGTTCAGCCAGAAAGTTGTCTCCGGCAGCAGAAGACTCCGTGAGTATTTCATCTCCACGGTCGCCGTAGAATCCAGTTGCCGAGGCGCTGACGAACAAAGAGGGTCTTCGTGAGAGGGTTGACAGCGATTGCACCAAGCTGCGAGTAGAATCGATACGGCTGCTTCGCAGCAATTCTTTGCTCTCTTTCGTCCAACGCTGGTTGACCGTCGCACCAGCCAGGTGAATGATCGCATCGGCACCTGCAAAGGCCTGCGCAGGCGCTTCTACTTTTGGTGGATTCCAAAGATAGGTCTCAACGGCTGCAGGCAGCCCAGTCACCGGGCGCCGGGCGAGTAGGGCAATGGAATGCCCATCCGCGCAGAGCCGCTCAACCAGATGTCGGCCCAGAAAACCAGTAGCGCCACTCAGTGCAATCCGCATTCAGCGCCTATTGTATGGCAAAGGGGTCCTTACCCGTACTTTCGATATAGGCGATCTCACGCAGGTAGGAAGCTGAATCCGTCTTGCGCTTCATCCCGTCGTAAGACATCCAGCGGATTTGCCCGAAAATCGGCCGCTCCACCCAGGGGCGATCGTGCAAGCCGAAGCACCACAAAATCCCAGTATAGGTATTCGGGTCACGGCCGTCGAGCGCATACTTGTCATGCAAATAGATCATCGTTTCGAGCGCATCCTGGCAGGTTGGCGACCATTCAATGATCTTCTTGCCCCAATACATTCGGTAGTATCCATGCATCTTGCCGCGGAAGAGAAGCTCTTTTTGCGTGGCATTCCAGATATCGTCATGAGTTTCCGCTTCTTCGAACTGCTGCCGGCTGTAGCAGGGCTTACGTTCATCGGGCGCATGGGCGAGCAGAGTTTTGCGTGCCCACTCGGGTAGGGCGGAGAGACATTCCACCTGCGGCCCGGCGTAGCGGGCAAAGTTAAACGCCAACTCCCTGCGCACCACCATCTCTTCGATGTATTCGGCGCTTGAGAGGTTATTTTCAATCCCATGCGACTGTACCTTGAGTGCGACGTCGAGAGCCCCAATCATCCCGAAATGCAGGTAAGGGCTCATGTTTGAAGTTGCATGAGCTGCTGGCTGATTGCGATCAGAGGCATAACGCTTGAGATTATGATCGAGAAAGTTGTTCAGCCGCCGCTCCGCTTCGAGCGCCCCACCATGAAAGGTTGTAGATACAGGTACGTGCTGGTCAATCCCGCAGCCAGCAACCAGGTTGGCAATGTTGTCACTAGAAACATGAGTGTGAAACGAAGGGATGGGGAGTGTCCAGCGCTGCCTTGGTTGTGGCATCTCCAGCGGCTTCATAAAAGAAGGCAGCATACGCTGGATCTTAGGACGAATCGTGTAGGCGGCATACTCGCGCTTTTCAAATTTGTTCATCGGCACAACGCAACTGGAGTCAACCGCGAGGTACGGGACTTTCAGCTTCGACGGCACGCTTTGGTTGTGTGAGGCCGCAATAAATATGGGGTAGTCGTCTGTGACTACTGCTGCGGCGTCTTCGGCCAAACGATAAAAGATGTCGTTTGAATCCGAGCGTTTGGCGCGTAGATAGAAAACGTAGCCGACCCCGAGTTTTTCGAGCCGGAGGGCTGTTTCCGGCACACCTTCAAGGATGAATGTGTGGATTCGGCGATTTGCGTGACGGTAAGTACAGGTGAGCGCTTCATAGAACAAAACAGGAAGCTTCAACTGATTTGCCAAAAAAATGGCGTGGGCCAAGGCATGATTCCCGTCGACACGACGGTTCATCTGGCTCCAGTACAGAACGTATTTGGCCTGAGGCTGAATCGGTGCCTCATTCAGGCTTCGGATGCGGTCTTCAGCTGGAGAAATCACTGCAATTTAACGATGATCCCATTTCCGCAGACGGTACAATATAAGTTTGTGATGCGTGCCTGGAATCGCGCTCGGCTCCTGTGGGGCTACCTTCGCCGCAAATCCCGGCTTAGCGCTCTGCCTGTCGAGTATATCGTCGAAACCACGGCTAAATGCAACATCTATTGCCCGATGTGTCCTCGCGAGACGCACAAGCAGCCCAAAGAAGACATGAGTGACGAGGTCTTTGAAGGCTTGGTGCGAGAAAGCAGCGACAGCGCCGAGCACATGATGCTGATTGGCCTGGGAGAGCCGTTGCTCGACAACAAGATCTTCGAGCGAATTGAATTCTGTAACCGCCACAAGATTTCGACCCTCTTATCCACCAACGGCACACTGCTCGACCAGAAGGCCGCCGAGCGCTTGCTAAAGACCCCCATTGAGCACATCACATTAAGCTTTGACGGGGCCACTCAGGAAAGCTTCGAGTTCTATCGCAAGGGTGCCAAATTTGACCGCGTCCGTGAGAATTTCGTCCGCTTTGCCAAGATGAAAGATGCCATGAAGGCGAAGGTTCAAGTCGTTGTCCAGATGGTGCGGATGGAAAAGAACTGGGACGAAGTTGAAGACTTTGAACGCTTCTGGAAAGCGATTCCGGGCGTAGATCAAACCAGGGTCAAGGCCGACGAGACTGATCTGATGAGCCCGGACGGCGGCCATTCTCCGGGAGACTTTTCGCACCCCTGCCACTACCTCTGGCGCGGGCCAATGTATGTGAAACAAAACGGCGATGTTTACCCCTGCTGTCAGAGCTACATGCTCGATGGCAAGCCAGTGGGCAAGATCGGCGAGGTGCCACTCGAGCAGATTTGGAATTCACCCGAGATGGAGCGCATGCGTACGCTCCACACCACCGGACGGGCAGGTGAAATCGATATCTGCTCCAAATGCCGCACCGCGATCCCGCATCCTCTTCTGGTAGCCGGTAGCCTCATATTTCACGGCAGAACCGTTCGGAAATTACTACCCTGGGTAGAGAAATTGGCTTATTGGAGCCGTCTTCCGGTACAACTTTTGCGGCCGCAAAAACAGGCGCGGCCGCTTGGGAGAAAACCTTCCGATGATCTGGTTCAGATCACTTCACCGAAAGACTGAATTCACGCAGTATTTCTTGTTGTCCGCCAGACTTGAGCCTTAGCCAATACTGACCCGCTTCAAGACCCGAGACGCTAAGCCTGCCCGAACTCAGATCCAATTTGCCGCTCGACTTGAGTTGACCGTCGACCCCTGATAACTCCCAGTCATAAGAAGTTGCCGACAGCCCGGTCAAGTCAGGCTTGAGGTTTAACGATTTATGAGCGGGCGCAACCAGCCTGGTTTCGTTGCGAACAGCCACCAGGTCGATACTTGCAGGCTCAGTGCTTTGTTCGAGAAGTCCAGGCACGAAGACCAATAAAGCGGCACTTGCAGCAATTGCGATTGGTAAGTAATTGCGAAATTTGTTCGGTTCCGGGTTTGCAGCTACTGTCTTGGCCCCGGCGACAGTAGCCTCCACAAATAACTCCATCTTTTCGAGCCTTGTTTGGCAATAGCCACAGACAAGAATGTGCTCCTCCACAACAGCGATGTCTTCCTCCGACGACAATCGACCGAGTGAATACACTTCCAGTGCATCCTCGGTCAGGTGGGATCCATTGAGAATCTGCAGCGCAGATTCGTCCCGTTCAGGCAAGCGCCTATCCATTCATGGCCTCCAGTACGATGTCGCCGATGCGGGGGAGGATACTTCCGGCGACTGGCTCGTATATATCGATAGTGGAATCACGCCGATCTTTTTCTCACAAAAAATGATTTGAGATTACTTTTTGCCATCCGCCGCCGGCCCTCATCGCTGAATCGCTGTTTTGCGCGAGATTTGAGCAGTCGGAATTGCGTGTCGTTAAGGCCCATTTCCGCACAGATTTGCTCTTGAGGCTGTTCGAGCAGATAGAAGCGAGTCAAAATCTCCCGATCCCGGCGCGAGCAATCTCGCAGAATTTCTTCCATGATCTGAGAGTTCTGCGCCCGGATCGCCCCTTCCTCGGGGCTCATATGAGAATCTGCGATCGTTACATTGCCATCAATGTCGAGTTCATCGCGCCGGCGCGTATAGTTCTTTTCGATAAAGCTGGCAATCTGCCGGCGAACAATGGTTCGCACAAAGCCCATCAGCCGTTCCGGGTCTCTCAGTTCACCGCGCTGAATTGCTTGTACAACGATCACGAAGGTGTCGTGAACCCGGTCATCGATATCCTGCCGTCCGAGTTGCCGGACAATTAGAAACTTGATACCGCGAGAAAACAGCGTATAGAGTTCTTCCAGTGCTGGCTGGTCGTTGGACTGAATTCGCTGCACCAGATCGGTCCAGTTGATAGCTTGAGTCGGGTTTGGCGGCGGACTCAATTCAATCGGGCTCTCTTGCTGCATGTTTGGATCCGCGTTGGCAGTGTCTTTCTGCCTATCCTCCACTCGCGAAGGTTCGTCAATAGATTGAATGACTAGCATGAATCAGCCTTTAGAAATTGCGAGATATGCCGCCCAATAGGACGGCTTGGAGGTCCATCCGCCTCGGCGGATCATTTGCAGTTGTGCGGCTCGCAGCGACTCGGCAGCGGCTCTCGGACTCCACTTCTGCTGAATTAAATTCTGATAAAAAACCGGGAAAATGGGCCCCTCAGTATCCTGAGTCGGCCACAATGTGGCCACAACAGTGCTGACTCCAGAGATGAGGAATGCTCGAGACAGCCCGTTGATTCCAATGCCCGACACAACTTCGCCTGTCGATGAGCTACAGCCTGAAAGCACCACAAGTTTGGTTTTTGTTCGCACTGCATTCAGGTCGAGAGAGCTGAAAAGGCTGGTGCCACTTTGTCCGCTTGCAGGGCTCAAGGCAATGTTCAGAAGGTGAGGGCTGCCTGCCTGCGGAACAAAATGGGTAGACAGGTGCAAGATATCGGGCGACTGGCTCAGCGTGGCTCCAAGCGCCTCCACTGTTGCCGCAACACCAGTGTGCTGAACCGTGAGCCAATGTTGATTCTTAATCGTATTGAAGCTGTTTTGAAGCTCTTTGGCTGAGGCCGGTAGTCGATTCAACTCCAATCGGCCGAAGGAAGCATTTTTCAAGGGGCTCAACCGGCGGTCCGCCTGGTTGTAAACTGCGTCAGCGATTCCAACTGCCTTATGAGTCCATTCCGGATTCGTTTCCGTCTGGAGAAAGATGGCTGAAGGCAGAACGCGCAGGCTGTGGTCTTCGACAAGGTAGCGCGCACCCGCCCTGTCGGCTGGGAGTGCGGCGATCGGCAGCGTCGAAAGTTCTTGATCTAACACCATCGTCCAGAATGGAGTAGTGCGACGGGAGTATAATTCCTCTCCGAACAATTGCTTAGAAAGTTCCATTCCGGTACTAGAGTTTCCGTTTCGGGATGGATCTTTGATCTCTTTGCGAAATTGTTCAATCCATTGATTCAACTGCGTGCGCGAGGCAATGCGGCGCACAGTGATGCCAGCTCGGGTTGCCGTCCAGGCAAGCGAATATGGTTCGGTCAGGTAGTAGGAGAAAACAACTTCATCCGGGGACAACGACTTGACCCACTCCTTGACTTGGGGGACCCCATCCCTCTTGGCGTGCGGAATGGCTAACCCTGACTCCATCTCAATTACCTTCAGTTTGCTCTCAAGACTGGATAATTCTTCCAACGTACTTGCACTATTGGTTAATGAAACTGCCTGAAGTCTTCGAAATCGAGACAGAGTAGACCAGTATCCGCTAGGAAGTCGATTTGAGAATTCTGAGGCTGGAAACTGAATTGCCCTCATACTGGCGAAGCGGGCCTCCTCGGCCAACCAGAACGATTCCTCCGCTACCCCTACTTGTGCCAAAAGAAATTCAGGCCTGGCGATCGCACCGAGGAATGCAGCTTGTATCTCATGACTCAAATTGGCCTCAAAGTTCAGGAAAGCCGAATCCGAAGGAATTACTTCGAGCCGCCAGGATCGCGCCTTGGACAGCGCACTTCGAAGCTTGGGCAGAGCATCGCCAAAATTCCCCTCGGCTAAGGCAATCCTGGCCCTTTCCCGATCCAGGAGAAAAAGCAGCATGGGTGTTCGGTTTCCTGGGTCCAGATCCTGTGCCACTTGAAGCAGCCGTGATGCACTGGAGAAATCTCTTCGTGCTCGATGGATCATTGCCAAGTGAAGTACTTCGCGCAGCCTGTTCCTGTCCTGATAGGTTGATCTCAGGCGAAATGCTTCAAGTGAATATTTTTCCGCCTCGTGATACTTTTCCATCCCCATTAGCGCCTGTGCATACATGGCAAACGCGTAGGCCCGTCGCAATTCAACAGCGCTTTCCGACCATTTCTTTACCTGAATCCGATATGCCGCAGAAACCTCAACTGAGGGCTGTTTTCCAGCTTCAATCGTTGCCCGCTCAAAAGCCAGCCTGGCATCTGCCGGCTGATTGAGTTTTGAAAATACGTTCATTTGAATCATAAAGCCATGTAAACGTACGTCAGGCAGCATCGAAGATCCATCCAGCGGATAAGGCTTCAGTAAATCTGCAGCACTTTGGGCTTCTCCCAATTCAAGCAGCAGGCTTGCCATGTTGAGTGCTGTGGTGTTTTCTAGCTGTATTAATTTACCGTTCTTGGCTTCTTGGATAGCCTTCCGGTAGAACTTCATTGCTTCCTGGTAAGCCGAAATAGATTGATAACAACCCGCAATGTTAACCAGGAACTGCACAGATAATTGAAGATTGCCTTCCTTTACAGCCAACTCTCTCGCGGCCTTATATTGTTCGACTGCACCTTCAAAATCTTGCTTAACCACCATCTGGTAGGCTTGCTTGCGGATAATGCTAATTTTTTCAAAGCTTTCACTTGGCTTGGAAACCACTTCCCGCACAGGCGACCTTGCAATTGACGTGCAACTGGTGAGGGTCAGCACAAATATGATGAGGGAAGGAAACATTAACCGCAACTAAAGAGTCTTACTTAGTCCTAGAAGTACCGGAACTCGATACTCCTAGGAATATATCAGACTTTTACCCTAGCGATAAGACGCTCCTGAGTTTTGCACAAAAAAATCGCAGGGTGTCGCCTCGGGCATTCATCCAAATTGCTTAGAACAGAAACGGAATGATGATGATGACTGGTTCCATGATCGTCTAACCTCTTGATTTGATTGCTATTTGCCTGACACTCGGTCAGCAGAACCAGTTGAACGGATGGCTCCTTTCACTCCGGCTGCGGTGTCCGAAAAATCACCGCAACTTGTTGAAAACGATGTGGAAAAAATATTTTCTTGTTCTGTGAATGGGTTTTGAGCCTAGAGAATGAGACCTGTTAAGCTGAAATTGCGTCGATGCGCCGAGCAGCACCTTACTTCCTGTTTGCCGTCATCCTTGGGATCGCCGGCCTGGTCTGGTATAGCTACCAGCAGCAGCTTGCCGTTCAAAAACGGAACACATCGCCCCCCCCGCAAGCCCTACCAAGCACTCTCAATTCCAAAGCCGAAGGCTTTGTCTACCGAACCTCAGAAGGCACCCGCACAGTGGCCGAACTCCGGGCCAAAGACTACCGGGAGGTCAAGGATCCTGGATATATGGAGCTTGACCGGATGGAACTCCGCCTTTTTCACGAAGATGGCAAGAGCTTTGATCTCGTAAAGGCGGCCAAGGGCAACTTTTACCCCAACGAGAGCCGGCTCAGTAGTGAAAGCGAAGTGGAAGTACAAATGGCCGTTGCTGCTGATGGCGAGCCAACCGGCAAGATCCTCGCGATCAAGGCCCAGGGAGCCAGCCTCGAAATCAAAACCGGAAAAATGGTCAGCCAAGGCCGGGTTGAGTTCAATTTCGAGCAGGAAGGCGGAACAGGTACCGGACATGCCACCGGAGCAGAATACGACCCGCAAACCCACGAACTGCACCTGATGCACACCTCTTTCCTGAAATGGCAACCTAAAGACCCCAAGGCGAAACCGATCGAAGTAGAAAGCGAAGAAGTTCGATATAAAGAGCAAGAGTCGAAGGTTTACCTCTCGCCCTGGTCGAAGATGCGTAAAGAAGATTTCTCGCTCGACGCAGCAAATAGCGAAGTGAACCTCGAAAAGGGCGTGATCCGCCACGTGATGGCAATCGATGCCAAGGGAATCGACCGCGCACCGAAGCGCCAGGTGGACTATGCTGCCAAAACACTGAATGTCGACTTCAATCCCCGCGGCCAGGTGGAAAAGGTCATCGCCGAAGACGATGCCAAACTCAACACAACTGGAGACAATGGCAAGACCCGGGCCTCGGCCCGGCGAATGGATCTCTTCTTCGTCGTGGGAGACAAAGAGTCATTGCTCGACAAAGCGCTGGCTAACGGCAAGGCAAGCATAGAATCGATTCCAGCCGTCAAGGCTGGTCTACCTATGACAGAAACCAAGCTCCTGCGCAGCGAAAGTATCGAAATGAAGATGCGCAAGAATGGCCAGGATATGGAAACAGTCCAGGTGCATGCCCCAGGCACTCTCGATTTCCTCCCCAACCGTCCCACACAGCGCAAGCGCCATCTCGAGGGCGATCGCATGACCATCCAGTACGCTGCCACCAATCAGATCGAATCCTTCCGCAGCATAAACGTCGCGACCAAAACCGACCCGGAAGCCAATGCCAAGAAAGGTTCGCAGCCCATGCTCACCTGGAGCAAGGATCTTGAGGCTCGCTTTGATCCTAAAACAGGTGAAATTCAGCGCCTCGAACAGTGGAACGATTTTCGATATCAGGAAGGTGAGCAGCGAGCGAAGGCAGACCGAGCAGTACAGGAAAGCGCCGCCAACCGGATCACTCTCACCAAGAACGCCCGCGTCTGGGACCCCACCGGCTCCACCGACGCGAGCGAGATCGTTCTAAACCAGAAAACAAATGAGTTTGTCGCAACAGGAAACGTGCGCAGCACACGCGAAGCCGAGAAGAACGCAAAGACAGGCAAGCGCGAAGAAGTAACCCAGGCTACGGCTGACCGAATGGAGACCCGCGAATCCAACAGCAAGATTCGCTACGAAGGCAATGCAGTAATGTGGCAAGGCGAGAATCGCCTGCGTGCTCCTCGTATCGACATTGATCGCAAGGCAGGCCAGTTGCGCGCATTCGGCGGCATAACGCATCAAATGGTCGACGAGAAGTCGGCTCAGGCCCGCAAAACAGGCGCAATCCTTACAAACGTCAAAGCGACTGAAATGTTCTATTCCGACAAGGAGCGAATGGTCGAATATCAAACTAATGTGCTGATGAGCCGGCCGGGGCTTGAAGTGAAATCCAACCAATTGCGAGCCTATCTCGATGAAGACGATAGCGAACGCTTCAACGAGCAGCCGTCGGGCGGAATCGAAAAGATCTTTGCCTATGGCGCAGTCCGAATCGTCGAAACAGGCGCGCAACGCGTGCGCAAGGGTACCGGTGAAACAGGCGAATTCTATTCCGCCGACAGCAAACTGGTGCTCGAAGGCGGCAAGCCGGAAATGGTGGATGTCGTCAAAGGCGTAGAGCAGCGGCGAACCACCGGCAAGCAACTCACATGGTTTGCCAACAACGACAAGATCATCGTCGATGGACAGGAACAAAAGCCAGCTTTGAGCACCTTGCAGCGAAAGCGCTAAGCTTGAATTGGCGGACCAAATACTTTCTTGCGTACTCTCAAAACAACTGAACTGATCAAAGCCTACGGTGGCCGTCGTGTCGTCGATGGAGTCTCGGTTTCAGTAGAGCAGGGTGAAGTCGTTGGTTTGCTGGGCCCCAATGGCGCAGGCAAGACTACTTCTTTCTATATGATCGTCGGGTTGGTTACCCCCGATAGTGGCCGCATCATGCTCGACAACGAAGATGTCACCGACCTTGCCATGTACCAGCGTGCCCGGCACGGAATCAGCTATCTCCCTCAGGAGCCCAGTGTATTTCGCAAGTTAAGCGTCGAAGAGAACCTGATGGCGATTCTCGAGACCCTGCCAATTGATGGGCGCCAGCGCCGGGAACGAATGAATCGATTGATTGAGCAATTAGGCCTTGAAAAAGTCGCCAAGAACAAAGGCTATATGCTAAGCGGTGGGGAGAGAAGGCGTGTCGAAATCGCCCGCAGCCTGGTGATCGAACCCAGCTTCCTTCTTCTCGACGAGCCCTTCTCAGGTATTGACCCGATCCAGGTCCTCGAACTACAGCGCATCATCTCCGACCTCAAGCGCCAAGGCATTGGCATCCTGATGACTGACCACAATGTGCGCGAAACACTGGCCGTGACCGATCGCGCCTATATTATCAACAACGGCAAGATCTTCAGGGCCGGAAGTCCGGAAACACTCGGTCGCGATCCGGAAGTAAAGCGCGTCTATCTGGGCGAGAACTTCCACTTCAACGATGGCGGAGTGCGGCCGAATTAACATTTCTGCACACTTCAAATCTTCTCACCCAAACCTTTTCTCTAACACCGCCCGCTCCCGCCGATAAGAACTCACAGCGATGTTCTCAATCATTGGTCTTGTTATCGTAATTGGCGCAGTTGGTGGCGGCTACGCGATGTCTCATGGGAAGTTTGCCGTTCTCTGGCAGCCCGCTGAGCTGGTTGTCATCTTTGGTGCGGCCATCGGCAGTATGCTGGTTGCCAACCCGATTTCCAACATCTTGGCCCTGGTCAAGGGCATGCTTGGAATTCTCAAGGGTAGCCCCTACAACAAGAGTGTTTATCTGGACACCCTGAAGGCTCTTGCCGACGTATTTAACTACGGCCGCAAGAATGGTCTTCAGAAGCTCGAGACCGACATCGAGAATCCCAAACAAAGCCAATTGTTCTCACAGCACAAGGTTTTCATGTCCAACCACCATGCTCTCGACTTCGTCTGCGACACTCTACGCACTTCGATTGCCGGTGGCATTGGTCACTTTGAGATCGAACAGTCGATGGAAGCTGACATCGACATCATGAAGCACGAACTAGAACAACCAGTTGCAGCCCTGAAAGAAATGGCCGACGCGCTGCCAGGCATGGGGATTGTCGCCGCCGTGCTCGGCGTTGTCGTTACGATGGGTGCCCTTGGCGGCCCCCCAGAAGAAATCGGCGAACACGTCGCAGCCGCTCTTGTCGGTACCTTCCTTGGCATTCTCTTTTGCTATGGAATCTTCGGGCCACTCGGCAGCAACATGCAGAAGATCAACGAGGGCGAGATTGAGTACATGCACGTGCTACGTGCTGGTGTCGGCGCTTTTATGAAAGGTGCTGCCCCCATCCTGGCCGTTGAAATGGCCAGGCGTTCGATTCCCCCTCACGTCCGCCCCAGCTTCAAAGACATGGAGCAAAAGGTCAAGGGCGGGGGAGGCAAATAGCCCATGGCCGATCCAGCCAAAGAACAACCGATTTATCTCATCAAGAAAAAGATCCATGGTCATGGTCACCATGGTGGCGCCTGGAAGGTAGCCTATGCTGACTTCGTCACCGCAATGATGGCCTTCTTCATGGTGATGTGGCTGATGGGCTCTTCTGAAAAGGTAAAGAGCGCAGTCAGCGGCTACTTCCGCGATCCTGCCGGCTTCAAAAAACAATCCGGCACTGGCATGGCCGGTGAGGGTGAACAGATCACGCTTTCTAAAGACGACATGGAAGGGCTTAAAGAAAAGATCCAGTCTGCCATGAAGCAGATGCCCGACTTCAAGCAGATCAAAGACCACGTCACGATGACGGTTACCGGTGAAGGGCTCAGAATCGAGCTGCTTGAAAAAGAAAAGGGCATGTTCTTCCAGTCCGGCAGTTCCATCCCCAGCGAATTCGGCAAAGCGATTATTGAAAAGATGAGCGCAGAATTGGCAAAATTGCCCAATAATATCGCCATCGAAGGCCATACAGATTCCAAGCCTTTCTCAAAGGATGGCGAGTATTCCAACTGGGAACTCTCATCGGACCGCGCCAATGCTGCGCGGCGCGTTATGAAATCCAGCGGCCTGCGTCCAGATCAAGTCAAACAGGTGCGTGGATTTGCCGATCAGCGCTTGATGGACGTGAAAGATCCCGCAGCAGCCAAGAACCGGCGTATCTCGATCATCGTGCAATACCAGCAGCCAGCCTATGATCCAGCCGACGACGAAGAAGATCCCAAGGACGCCCACGGCAAGAAAGATGCTCATGGCGGCGGCCACGGTGAAAAGGGCGAGAAGGGTGAAAAGGGCGAAAAGGGTGAAAAGAAAAATGCCGGCCACGGTGAAGCCAAAAAAGACGAGCACAAACCAGCCAAGCCATCTGCTGCACACTAACCTGACAGTTCAAATCAGCCTGGGATGATCGTCGTCGGTAAAGGCGTTCTCAGTCCTGCACTCAGGGCACCGGTAACTGCGGCAGCACCAGCCGCTCTTCACTTCACCAACAGCCTTCAGCCATTCCGAGACATGAGCTGCACCGCATCTCACCCAGACATTCGTTGACGGTACATCGTCGATGCTCGCCATCTCACCCAGATAAATGCCCACCCGTAAACACTCCAACGCGTCCCTAGTCAAACATCGCAGCGCCGCGCACAATAGCTGGCAGTGCGAAGCACCCACTCTTGCCCCCACCGATCAGCCACACCCGCCGCGACCACCTCACCGGGCCCTTTATATTTGCGAACGCAAAGCTCGTATGGAGTAGCCTCGACGCTGTTACCTTCAATCCAGTCCGTGCCTCCGGCTCCTTCACAAATTGAGCGGCGTCCACAATCGCATCTACATGCCCGCCTCCATGAGCCAGCCAACGATAAATGCGGTCTGAAAATGTTGAGGCATCTGGCACTGCAACATAGCGTCTCCCCTTCTTTTTGACAACCCTTGCTATCTCGTCCAAACACTCCCCCAACCCCACAACATGTTCCAAGCTGTGATTGGCGACGACAGCATCAAAACTGAAGTGTCTGAATGGCATCAGTCGCGCATCGCCCTGCACGAACGCTGGATCGGGGCTAAAGTCGAGATCAAATCTCACAACCTGGGCTTGGGTCGAAGATAAAAAAAACTTCCCCGTCGGCTGCCCAAATCGAGCACCTTATCCCCGGCTTTAGCAGGCATAGGATTTCATTCACAATTTGATCAGCCCCTCTTCATGATCTCCCTTGAAGAAGCCATCGAGACCGCCGCTGCCAATTCATACAACCCAGCCCCAATTCATGCGGCTTGTGCTCGCCAGGATCTTAGTATCCTGAAGCTTCTTTTAGATCACTCGGCCAACCCAAATAAGGCTAGGCCAAGCCCGCTTTTGTCAACCACTCCACCGCGACCTCTGCAAATCCGCGCTTATTGATCTCAACCTCGCGATTCAATCCCTGCATTGTGACATGATCGAGCTTCCCGCTGAGAGATTGCAAGACGGGCAAGATCGACGGGTATTTGAGAGCGGCAGCCTGACTGTAGACGATCATACAGCGATTCGGGCTAAAGACCCGTTGGTCATCTTCAAGTACTCGATAACGGGGGTCTGTCAGGCGAGGATCAGTCGATCCTGTCATCAGGATATCGATCCGCTTGTCGCGCAAGCCAAAGTAGAGCTGGCTGACCGGCTCAAGCCTTGTACCGTTGCTCTCCGAGATCTTGTAGCGGTATTTGAGTTCGTTATAGCCTTCTGCGCTTTGAGCAAAATCGCTGGTACATCCGAGCCTCCACCCGCGCTTGCTTTCAGCCGCCTGGCTCAGATTCGTAATGTTCGAGAAGTTGAAGTCGTCTGCTCGGATCACAGCCGTATAGGTATTCTCAAAGCCAAGAAAGGGCAAGCAATTGGCTTGGGCCTGGGCCTGAAACCCCTTCTGCAAAACGTCGAGCATCAACCCGTCATCCAGTTGTTCAACCAGCTTAAGCAATACCTTGAAAGCAATACGCGAGTACTCGGGATACACATCCATATCCCCGCCCTGCAAAGACTGGTAAACCACTGTAGAGCCCGGAATGCCAAATTGGCGTTCCAGTCTGGCCTGCAGCTTCTTCTCGAGTAGTTGGCTGATAATCTCTGAAATCAGATTGCTTTCAACATTGTCTTTGGCACCGATCTTGAGTTTGGGTGTACTCGTGCAGCCTGACAGGAAAGTCAGCCCAGGTGCTGCGAGAAATGCTCTACGCTTCAACATTGGTCTAGTCTAACTCTATCTTTGCTTACTTGGGCATTGTCGAGCGATAGGTCTTCCAGTTGGTGATCAATTCGCGCACTACCGTCGAGCCAACCTTCCAGGCACTTTCCACCGATGGGATGAATCCGGCATAGCCGCCCGCTTTGTTCTCAGCCAAGCTTTCAGCTGCCGTAATCTGAGGCCGCTGGCTGTCGAAATTGCTCGCGGTTCGCAAGACTAGTACTCGGCTAACATCCACCTTCCCGGCCTTGGCCAGAAAATGTAGCGACTGCAGAGTACCTGTATCTTCCATGGCAGTTGTCACATAGTTGCCCTTGCCCTTGGTGTGATAAGAAACCCAATCATTGGCCCATTCATTCAATAACTTGCCATGCCAGAAAGTTGAAGACTGCAGCGTGTCCCCCTTCAAAACAGAAGGTGGTCTCTGTGCATTGGGCATTCCTATCATCTGCGCCCGTCTCTCTTTGAGTGATGGACTATCCCCCAGATCCAAACCCTTGGTCAGGCTGAAAGCCCAATCCACCAGCGGTTCGTTCAACTTGTACATCTCACCTTCGTTTGGTTCACGCAACGGCTGCTCATACGGCACCGCTTTGCGCAGCGGAACAAAACCAGTCTTCCAGTTTGCGGGAATCTCACGGGCGTCAATCTCATGAGCCAGATCCCCATCCACAATGTAGGTTGCCCATGCAGCGCTGCCAAGTGTCGCATCGGCTGGGTCGACACCCGCAATGCCGGCCACCAGCCAATAAGCCTTGGTCAAATCAAATCGCGGATCCATCCCGAGTGCCATAACGCTCGCGGCAGCCTTGGCGGTCCCAACTCCAGTCACCATCGCGATCAGTCCCTTGCCGTCACTGCGCAAAGACCGGTTGCCCTGAGGGAAAGGAATCACCTGCGTCAGCTTCTCCCGCTCCACCCAAAGCTGAAACTCTCCAGGCGCATCGCCAGTGTCTTCGCCACGCTCAAACATGGTCACCACAACCACTTTGATCTCTTGTTTCTTCGCGGCCACAAGCCCGACGGAAGCCACCAGCAAACATGCTAAAAGTCTCATGCAATATCCTTTTCAGTGAATGCTCCGCAACTCATGCCGCGGCGCAAGAAAACCATCAATCCCTCAACCGTAGCTGCATCGTCAAACTGCGTACCGGCGAGCGTCGCCTTGGTCTGAGCTTCAACAAAAGCCCGGTAACGGCGCCGCACATCGGGCAGATGCTTCTCGAAGTATTCATAGAGCCCCGTATAGCGGCTCAGCAGTTGGCCCGGATGTACATCCCATCCGCAATAGATGCCTTCCCCAATTGCCCGCAGCACTTGTTGCTTGTGCCCTTCAAAGGCTGCCAGACGCATCGCTGCATCGTCTCCTGTAGGAAGCAGCGAATAGACACCATCGCTTACCGCCACACCAATTGGCAGCATTACCTGCTGCATGGTCCAGCGTGCAAGCACTGCATACGGGTGATCCAGTGCTTGCGCCGGTGCCGGCACCTGCATCGCACTCAAATAGTCGTAACACCCAAAATGCGCCGCATCCAGGCGATTCTCACAAGCCTTCACAATCTCGCCCAGACAACGCACGGCGTTTGGGTGCTCCACCAAAATCTCGTGTCGCAACGTCATGCCGGGCAACCCGAAACGAATCTCGGCTTTCTCCAGCATCTCTCGCCAGCGCTTGGCTTCTTCCACTTTTGCAATCTTCGGCTGGGTCACAATCAGCTGCTTGGGAAGAGCGGCACCGGTAGCATATTTGAGAAAAGTCTCAAGCGTCTGCCAGGCCAGCCGGCAATCCGATTTGGGCCGAATACCAATTCTCGCGGGCAAGTCCCCTGCAAGCGACATGCGGGCAAACTCAATGCCCGCCTTTGTAGCGGCTTCCAATTCCTCTGCTTCAGATCGAAACCCAAACCCATCCTCAAAATCGATCCGGAAGTCTTCGATCGGCTCACGCCGCAACTTTTCGCGCACCTTCTCTGACACGCGTTCAATCTCCGGGTGAGCCAGCGCACGCGCGCCCATCTTGGCAAAGAGCCCAGGCTGAAACAAATGAGCCCCACCGTAAAATACATGCGCCACCAGTCGCGGCGCGCTTGAATCAATAGCGAATCTTTCCATGGTCATTCCGCCACGCATCAAACGCGGCGATGGCCTCCTCCCGGTGTAGCTGTTCGATCGGGAGACTGCGCTCTCCAATTGGCAGGCTCAGTTCACGATACAGAAAATCGTCATCGAAGCCGGCAGCGGCGGCATCGTGCCGGTCGGCTGCATAAACGATCTTATCTGCTCTGGACCAATAAATCGCCGCCAGACACATCGGGCATGGCTCACAACTGGCGTAAATGATACAACCCTTGAGCTCAAAGCTGCCCAACCTCTGGCACGCATTCCGAATGGCTACAACTTCTGCGTGAGCTGTAGGGTCATTGGCTGTAGTGACGAGATTGGTCCCCTCGGCGATGATCTCGCCGTCGCGCACCACTACCGCACCAAAAGGGCCCCCCTGATGTTGGATTGTATTTTCGATAGCAAGCTCTATGGCTCGCAAAAGGAATGGGTTCTGCATACGGCAGAACTTATTATCGCTAGCTTGCCGCTTGCCGTGCGACTCCACCGTCCAACACTTCGCGTACCTTGCCCAAAAGGCTGCCCAATGTGAACGGTTTTTGCAGGAATGCAGTACCTGAAGGGAATTGCCCCGCCTCGAGAACGCTCTCGTCGGTATAGCCAGATACGAATAGCACCTTCAAAGATCCGTCTTGCGACAGCGCCTTCTGACTCAACTCAACGCCGTTCATGCCCGGCATCATTACATCGGTCAGAAGCAGGTCCACTTTAGTGCCCGATTCGGCCAGAAGCCGAAGTGCTTCCTCGCCGTTAGAGGCTTCGAGCACCTGATAACCCTGACGGCGCAAGATCTTCCTGACCAAGGCACGAATGCCACCTTCGTCCTCAACCACCAGAATCGATTCAAGCGTCGACTCAGGCTCCGCAGCTACTTCAACGGCCGGTGGCGGCGCAGCAACCTGTGTTGCGGCCAAGGCCTTCTCGGCTTCCAGCTCTGCTTCACTCACAATCGGCAGATAAAGATGCAGCTTTGCGCCATCCACACTCAAATCGCCTTGGCTTTGACGCAGGATTTGGTAAGCCGCAGCGACACCCAATTCCGCCTCCCTTGGCTGACCCTCTGCTGCAAGCCAGGGCTCAAGCAACCGCTCGCCCCACATTGTGGCCCCAGCACCTTCGAGCGTTAACCGGAGATAAGCACCCATATTCAGGCCTTGAGAACTGCCAATGGTTTCGCCCCGCAAAACGTTTTCAGCACTCAGCTTCAAACTCCCGTGGCCGTGCATTGCCAACGCAGCATGGCGCGCCAGCGCCACCAGCGCATCTTCAATCTGCGCACCGTCAATTTTGGCCTTCGCCAAACCCGGCGAAAGATTGATTTCAAGCGCAAGGTCAGGCCCCAATGCACTTTCGATTTTTGGGCGTACCTGTGACACCAGTGCCGCAAAATTCGTGATCTTGGGCGTCACAACAGGGCGGCGTGTATAGGTCTGAAATTGGGTAGTCAGCGAATATAGCCGCTCGGTGGCACCGAGTATCTCTTTCATGTCCTGATGCAGTGTGTGGTCGGCGGGCAGCGAGTTCTTCATCTCCTCGCCATAGCCAGCTACTATCATCAAGAGGTTATTTAAATCGTGGGCCAGCTTGGCGCTCAGCCGCTGCAATGCCTCACCCTTAATGGCCAGACTCTGTTGCGCTTCCAGCTCACGGCGCTCAGCCACATTCGTGGTCAAGCCCGCCATGCTTAACGGCTTGCCCGTTTCATCACGAACCACACGCACCGTTTCGCGAGCCAAAAACTCCCGCCCATCGGCATGACGTGCCAGGAATTCAATCGAAAAAACCGTTCCAGCACTGGTATCGATCCGGTCATAAAACTCATCCACACGCTTGCGCTCACCTTCGGCCACGCGCAATCCCCAAACCGACTTGTCCGGCAACCCGCCCTCCTGCAGAAAGCCAAAAAGCTCGTTTGCTCCAGTGCTGACGTAGGTAATGCCACCAACCGCATAATCTACTTCCCAGAGCATCCCCTCAATCGAGGAAGCTACGAATAACGCCTTCTGATCTTGTTCAGTGAGAGAAGCAACCGGTTGTGCCTTCTCTTCAATAATTAACAGCGCCTCAGACTCGGAGTCTTCTTCCCAGCTCCGAAGCGGCAGCGCCGTGACAACGACGTCTTGTCCACCCCAATTCATTTCACGCTTCGGCGTCGCAATCCCCGAATTCACTACCTGCTCGGCCACTTCCTGCAAACCTTCGATGGGCAGCAGCTCCGCTAGCGGCCTCCCCAAGATCTCATCGTTCTTCTTGCCCACCCTCATTCGGAACTGCCGGTTCGCAGAAACGGCATTCAAATTCGGTCCTACGATCAAAAGGCTCACTGGGATACTGGCGACGATTTCCTGATAGTAACGGCGCTCCGTCTCAACCAGAGCCAGCAGGCGTGCCACCTCTTTTGGCTTCCATTGTTCTAATTCAGCGCGTTCCATCGACATCTTCAGACTTCTCCCACATCCAACAGTCTGCACTCCAGCTCAACCTCACTCAACGGTACTTTGAGCGATTCAGTCAGGAGTACTATTGGTCTAATCGGCTGCCCTGCAGTCGGCATCACCGGGGAGAAGGGGGTTTTCTCACCCCCCAATAGGGGTATTGTCTTAGGGAATTACCTGAGCCACTTTGCCGTTAATCTCGGCCAACTGCAGCTTCACCTGTTCAATATCGTTCGCTTTGGGGGCAAACTTCAGATAAGAACTCAGTTGCTCGCTCGCCCCCTTGTAATCCTGTTTATCGGCCAGGATCATACCCAGAAGGTGGGAGATCTTCGGCATCATATGGTACTGGTCGATCTCGATTCCAGAGCGGCACTGTTTTTCTGCCGACTCTACGTCCTTCAAATTGAAATTGGCCACTGCCGCATAGAAAAACGCGGCAGGGAAGTCGTAGCGGTTCAGCTTGATCACCCTTTCGCTCAACTGCTTCACTTCCACCCACTTCTGCTGCTGCGCTTCCATCACGGCGAGCCCGAGATAAGGCCGCACATACTTGTCGTCTGCTTCCAGCGCCTTCGCGTAGCTAGCCTTGGCAGTGTCGAGACTGTTCTGCATGGCCTGTATGCGGCCCAGCTCATACCAGGCTTCAGCGAATTTCGGATGCAGGCTCACCGCCGTCTCCAGTTCCTTCTGGGCATCCGGTAGCTTATTCTTCTTGAGGGCATTGCGCGCCTTCTCAAGCGCCTTCCTGGCATCCTTGGGGGCCATCAGCGTAGTTGCACTCGTAGTAAAGCCCGATACATCCCCAAGCCGCCGCAAAATGATGGTGCCAACGTCCGGGTTGTCCAGAGTACGGCGGCCAGCCAGGTTTACCAGGCTGCTGCGGTAACCCGGCAGGCTCGCCCGCAATTCGCAATTCATCAGGTCACGCTCACTTACTCCCCGGCTCCGCCCAGGCGTATTGCCAAACACACCCCCTGAATTGCCGCCGAATCCGTCGTTCGTATTGCTGACGCTCGCATCAGGCAACATGCCGGCCCTCTGGCCAACCTGAAATCCAAATCCGCCCTTGGAATCGGTATACCCTGTCTCTTATACACATCTGACGCTGC
>ENA-ORBV01006389-ORBV01006389.1-microbial-mat-metagenome-genome-assembly--contig:-NODE-6389-length-20843-cov-5.401859_pt1 | contig 20843 bp, 15 predicted proteins | sample MGYA00237777_ERZ505514 | MGnify/ENA primary metagenome ERZ505514 (study PRJEB26160, sample SAMN06269048) | microbial mat metagenome | isolation source: Oligotrophic lake microbial mat | place... | reverse complement strand
ACACCACCCCGACCAGCCAGCCGCCGCGAAAGCCCAGCGTGATTCGCGCCAGAAACAACAGCATCGGCAAATTGAGCAGGACCAAGGTGGCAGCGGAAACGCTGATCAAGCGGTAGGCCTCGACGCCCAAGACCGCCGCATTATGGGCGAGCAAGGCCGAGGGCGTGAAATGATTCAGGCGCAGCCAGAAATCGAAAAAATATTCCGCAGAGCGCACCTGAGTCACTTCGGACAGACCCAGAAATCCCGTGCGATCATTCTTGGAAAATTCCTGAAATACCCTTGCCCCCGCCGCGTAGTCTGCCTGATCGCAGCTGCCGAGCGAGCTCGTGGTCAGACCGGGACCGGGTTGCGCCAGAGGTTGAATCAACATCCAGCCCGCGACTAACAACACCACCAGCCAGACAAGGGCGATCCGACCACGCCTTCTCGTGAGGTTCCACGGCAGGTTTTCTTTATCCCTCAAGGCCCAGAGCAGCAGGACCACTGGAATCAGTTCGCTCCATCGGGCATACGTTGCCGTGCCGGCGAGTGCGGTGTGGGCTCCGCCCCAGACCACCGCGGATTGCAAGGCGAGTCCGAGCCCCGGCGCAAAGACCCACCACCAGCGCCGCCACTCTGGTGGCATGACCAGCCGAGATATTCCTGCGCCCCAAAAAAGCGTGTGGGCCAGCAATCCGGCGGCGGTCAGATAATAGATCATGGGCGGGGTGCTGCTACTTTGCGCACCGGTGCCGCCTTGGGAAGGGGAAAACTTCGTCCAGCCGGGGTAGTTCCAAGTTTACAACGTCTGGTCGCTCGACAATAAAACGCGCCCACCCATCGCCCATGCCTCCTCGCCGCTCCACCCGATTCACCGGACTTTTCCCTGACGAATTTGTCACGGATTCCTTTTGGATTCGGGAAACCGGAGCAATTGAACTGCCGGCCTTGGAAAAATCACCGACGTTGGTCGTAATCGGTGAACTGCTCCCGCCCATCACGAATGAGGCAACGGTCACGGGTCAATTGGGTCTGGAACTGAAGCTCGATGGTCAGACGCTCCTCACCCGATCCGAGATCCCGCTGGGTCCTTTTCGTTTCGAATCACCCTGGCCAGCGAGTACCAGTCCTGCTGGTCATAGATTGGAACTTACCCTGCTGGGCGTGGCGGGCAGCAATCTGCTCGCGTGGTTCGCTCGCGTGAGCGGGCTCGGCTTCCTGCAAAAATGGCGCCGGCAACCGCGTAACCGCCGGTTGCGGATCCAGCGCATTGAGGCGGGCGGCGAGGTGCTGTTTGATTTCGGCAACCGCGCTTCACCTTGGAATCAGGCGCTCGCCCGGCGCTCGCTGCATGTCGGGATGAATCTCATGGGTTTCTACCGCGCGATCCTTGGCGTGGGTGAGTCCGTGCGTTGCGCCGCGCGCGCGGCGGATGCAGCCGGTCTGCCGCTGGCCTGCATCGAACTCAAATTACCCTGCAAGAATCCGCAGACCGATGATGCCTTTGCCCTGCGGTTGCGACCGGACAACCCGCATTCGGTAAACGTTTTTCATCTCGATGCCCCGGTGTCGTGCGATATCGACCACTATCACGGACCGGCCTGCCGCGCCGGAAAATACAACATCGGCTATTGGGCGTGGGAGCTGCCGGAGTTTCCTGATGCGTGGACGCAGTACGCGGATTATTTTGACGAGATCTGGACGCCTTCGCATTTCACCGCTGATGCCATCGCGGAAAAACTGGCGATCCCGGTGCTGGTGATGCCGCATGCGATTGCCTTCGAGCGGCCCGTGGGTGATTTCCGGGAAAAGTTTGGACTGCCGCGTGACCGCTATCTGTTTTTGTTTCTCTACGATCTCAACTCCTATTCCGAGCGGAAAAATCCCGCCGCGGTCATTGAGGCATTCCGTCATTCCGGTCTGGCCGGAGCCGGGGCGGCTCTGGTGATCAAGATCCATAATGTGGTCGGGAACGAGGCTGACTTCGAGAAGCTTCGCGCCATTGCCGCCTCGCTGCCCGGCACGGTACTCATTACGCAAACCCTCTCACGCGGGGAAATCTACGAACTGGAATCAGTGTGTGATTGTTTCGTTTCATTGCACCGTTCGGAAGGTTACGGACTGGCGGTGGCGGAATGCATGTATCTCGGCAAGCCGGTGATTTCCACGGATTGGTCGGCCACGGCGGAGTTTGTGGATGAAACCTGTGGCTGTCCGGTGCGCTGCCAACTCATCACACTGGATCGCAATCACGGCCCGTATGCGAAAGGCCAGCGCTGGGCCGAGCCCGACGTGGCGCACGCGGGCCAGTGGATGAAGCGGTTATTCGAGGACCGTGCGCTGGGCACCCGTTTGGGCGCGGCGGCGCGCGTCCGCATGGAAAAAAACTATTCCCCGACCGTGATCGGCGCGCGCTTCCGCCGCCGGCTGGAAGCGATCGCCAGCTGGTAAATCATGAGATTATCCGGCCTCCGTCGCCTCCGGAGTAAACTGGTCGAGCTCGATTCCTCGGTTAAGTTATAGCAAAAAATGTCCCGTTTTATGGCGATTACACTCGCCGTAGTTTTCATGCGAACCCTAGCATCATTCCGATCTTATTCGTTCGAGTTCCCGTCGGAGCTCTAGCATTACCACGTACCCAGCAAATGGTTTTCAGTTCACTTCTGTTCATTTACGCATTTCTTCCCGTTTTCCTTGCGTGCTATTACTTAGCCCCAAGAAACTGGCGTAACTTTGTCGCTCTGGCGGCAAGCTTGGCGTTTTACATCTGGGGCGAACCGGTCTTCGCCATTTGGTTGGTTGTATCCAGCCTTTTTGATTTTTACCTTGGCCAGTGTCTATTCCGTTTACCGTCCAAATCGGCTGGTCTGCGACGGGCGGTTTTGATCTTTGGCTTGGTCGTCAATCTTTCAGCCCTGCTTTATTGCAAATACAGTAACTTTTTTATTGCGCAGACGAATGCCTTGCTTGGCTGGCACGGGGCCCTGCCGATCTCTTGGACGACCGTCGCGCTGCCCATCGGCATTTCATTTTTCACGTTCCACAAGATTAGTTACCTGCTGGACATTTATCGCGGCACTACGCGGCCAACCAGCAACCTTTTTGATTACCTGCTTTACATCTGCCTCTTCCCCCAACTCGTGGCCGGTCCGATCATACGTTATCATGATATCGCGAATCAGCTGTCTACACGTGAGCACACTTTGCCTTATTTTTTGTCAGGCACTTGGCGATTCATTCTCGGATTAGGGCGCAAAGTATTAATCGCCAATCCGCTGGGATTGGTGGCAGATCGAATTTTCACTCTTGATGCTAACTCCCTGCCATTGCCCCTAGCATGGCTGGGCATTCTTTGTTACACGTTCCAGATCTATTTTGATTTCGCCGGCTACTCGGATATGGCCATCGGACTGGCTCGGATGATCGGGTTCGACTTCCTCGAAAATTTTAACCGCCCCTATACAGCTAGAAGCATCACCGAATTCTGGCGTCGTTGGCACATATCCCTTTCAAATTTCATGCGGGATTACCTCTATATTCCCTTGGGGGGGAATCGGGTGCCCGCGTGGCGCAACCGGCTTAATCTCTGGCTGACTTTCTTGGCTTCTGGTCTTTGGCATGGGGCCAGCTGGAATTTCATTTTTTGGGGTGCCTATCACGGAACGCTGCTTTCCCTCGAAAGATTCCTTGGCAGCCAGCGCTTGGCCCGCATCCCCGCTTGGCTTGGACATTTATCAACCTTTTTGCTGATCATGGTAAGCTGGGTTTTTTTCCGCACCGACACCATGGCGCACGCCTTCACCTACCTTGAAAGGATGGTCGCGTGGGACAGTCTTTCGGCTCAAAACTTGAGCATCGTCTGGCCGGATATTATCAGCCGCCGGACTGTTTTCGCTCTGTTGCTGGCCGCTTTAGCAAGCTTTATTCCCGAGCGCACTTGGTGTCGTTGGGGCTGGGGTGAACCGATCCCGAGCCACTTAAGTGGTGGCCTTATACGCACCGGACTTGCAGCCGTCTTTCTTTTTCTGTCCTCGGCCGCTCTCGCCAACCAAAACTATAATCCCTTCATATATTTTCGCTTCTGATCTCCCACCAGTGATGCGTCGCAAAGCTCAGCTTCTCTTGATCGCCCTCTACTCTAGCCTGCTGCTCCTAGTAGGCATCCAATCCTTTTGGCCGTTTTTTCGCATGGGGAGAAAACTTAATGGGACAGAGCAATCAGCGCCGCCGCCCGTCTGGAATTGGGCGTCCTTGCGCAGTGGCGAGGCATTTCGTGAGGCCGATATCTGGTATAACGCCAATGTCGGCCTCCGTAATTTCTGGGTGCGCCTAGATAACCAGATCAGCTACACGTTTTTTGGTGAAACAACCACCCATGAAGGCGGCACCCCGCTGATTGTTGGGGCACACGATTGGATATTCGAACGCGCCTATCTAAACTCTATCATTAGCCCCAAGCCGCTCCCTCGGGACCGGGTCAAAAAAGCCGTTAGCCACATCCGGTCGGTGCAGGACAAACTGGCCAGTCGCGGCATTCCCCTCTTGCTCCTCATTGCCCCTAACAAGGTGAGCGCCTATCCCGAGCATGTGCCTTCAGCTTATTTTGCTGGTCACTCCCCCGATCAAGCCATCTCGGATTTCGAACATTTCCAGCAAGAGCTGCTGATCTCCAATATCAATTTTTATGACGGACCGCATCAGTTCGATCTGTGGAAAAAAAACGGTCAGAAAAACCTTTTCGCCCGCTCGGGCACCCATTGGAGCTATTTCGCCGCTTGGCATGTGCTCCTTGATTTGCGCGAGCGCCTCAACCCACACATGCAACGGCCCATGCCCGCCCTGCCGTTGCCAAAATTCACTAAACAACCGGCCCGTGATTCGGACAAAGATCTGCTCAATCTGCTCAACCTCCTCTATGACTCTCCGTACAATCATCCTCAATTACTCCCGGAAATTGCCCCTCAAAATTCGGTTTCCAGCGAAAAATTGCCCCGGATCCTGTGGGTCCATGACAGCTTCGGTTGGCAACTCATAGAATTGCTTTACTTGGCCAACGCCGCCCAACCAACAGAGTCTCTCTACTATTTTTCAAAACTCTACCGCATTCCGGGCGGCACTCCCGGCAGCGCAGAGGTCAAGGATATCGATTGGCCTTCGTTCATCAAAAAATATGATGCGGTCGTGGTGGTTTGCACCGAAACCAATATCCCCGAATTAGCGTGGCGATTTTTTGAAACCGTCGATACGCAACTGCCACCCCTCCCAGGTCGATAATTTTCGCGGTATCACCACTATACCCATTTAGTTTGCAGGACCCGGCGATCCAGTCGGATAACTCTTAGCAATTCCATGCTCCCGACATTACTGTCTAGCCTCCGCCGTCATTGCATCACCCTGCTATTACTCGCCGTGCTGGCCGGATCTTTTCTAACTTACACCAATTACCGGCAAAAATATATCGGTGCAGTTGATTGGTATGGGTATTTTCAAGAGGCCAAACTGTTCATGGCTGGTCGCCTCACCTTGCCGACTGAATTCGCTGCTGCGGATTACCCCGCCATTGTTCCGTTTGGTTTTAACGTCACGAATCATGGGACCGTGGTGCCCCAATATCCGCCCGGATTCCCGCTCCTGCTTGCTGCCGCAGGCTTTGTCCGGCTGGAATTTTTTGTCACTCCCTTGATCGGCGTCGCCTCGTGCTTACTTCTGTTCATGCTGGTTGCAGACCTCACGGGTGATCGCCGAACCGCCCTCATCTATGCTTTGTTATGGGCTTTTTTCCCTACGGTGGTGTTTGGCAGCACGACCATGATGAGCGATCTGGTTGCGGCTTTTTTTGTCGCGGCTTCCTACTATGCCTATCGTCGTGGTGCTCAGATGGCCTCCGCTTTCCTCTTGGCATTCGCACTCTGTGTGCGCCCGACCAACGTGCTGTACTTGTTAGTGTTCAGCTTGGTGCTGATCCGCGATGGACGCCTGATCCGTTATGCACTCCTGATGCTTATACCCGGCTGCCTCTACGGGCTTTATAATTACTATCAGTATGGGGCTCCTTGGCGCACAGGATACTTCGACATACGCAGTGACCTCGTGGCAGAAGTTTTTCCCCAGCACTCATGGTTCTACTTGAAACAGACAGCCCTGCAATGCGGGCCTCTCGTAATATTTTTTTGTGCATGGGCTTTTCGCCGTCCTAAATTCGAAAAGTTCATTTTCGTCGCATGGTTCGCTGCCTTTCTACTCTTCTACAGCTTTTGGCGGCCGGGTGGAGATCGCTGGTGGTGGACGCGCTTTCTCCTGCCCGGATTCATTCCGATTTTCCTTCTCTCTGCACAAGGCTTCAGCGAATTCTTAAAACTACTGGAAAATCGCTTGTCTGGAATACCACGTCAAGTAGCCCGTTTTTGTCTATTCGCCTTTATGGTCGTGACGCCTGTTTATTATGTCGATTTCGGACTTAAACAGGCTGACCTCTGGATTCGCAATAAAGGGGAAGAATATTTTCGTTTAGTCAAAGAAACGGAACAGTACGTTAGCCCGGGCAGCTACGTAGGCAGCGTTGAGTTTGCCGGCTCTTTTCGATTGTACACCAACCTCGGGTCATTTGTTTCCGTCCATGATAATTCCCTCAATCTCGTCCCGGTGTTAATCGCCAAACACGACGTGTATCTGATCGTGGAAAGCTGGAACAAGGATAATCCTATCATCGCGCTACTGATGGAGCGCTACTCGGCCGTAAAAGTCCGGGAAATTTCCGTTTGGGGCGGCGTGCCCCTTTACCGATTAACGGCACCTAGCACAAAATAATCCCAAGCGTGTTCCTCTTCGACGCCACGCATACCAGCCACACCTCGGCGCAGACCGGGATTCAGCGCGTGTGTCGCGCGTTGTTTGGGGAACTCGCCGCGGGCAACGCGGCCGCGCCCATTTGCTACGATCCGCATCGGGAAGCATGGCGGGCGCTCGCGCCGGGCGAACTGGCGGTGCTGCTCGATCGCAGCGGCGGAGCCGGCAAGTCGCGCGGGGCCAAATGGACTTTGACGCAAAAAATTTCCGGGGCATCCCGTCGGTTGCTCGGAGCGAAGTCCTCATTACCGAAGGCGACTGGCTTGATTTGTCCGGAATTATTTTCCACCAAAGTCGGCGCGCAACTTCCCGCGCTGCTCCCGGCGGTAGCCGGTCCGCGGGTGGCCATTTTTTATGATGCCATCCCGCTGAAATTTCCCGAGCTCACCCCGGCGGGCACGGTCGCGCGCTTTCCGGCGTACCTGCGGGAGTTGCTCCGGTTCGACGGCGTCGCCGCGATCTCCGAAGATTCGGCGGCCAGTCTGCGCGATTACTGGCAATGGTTGGGCGTGGCGAACCCACCACCGGTTCACGGTATTCCTCTTGGAATAGATCGCATCGGCGTGCCAGATGCAGGTGAAACAACAATCACGCCAACTAGGCCGCGCATTCTCTCCGTCGGCACGATCGAGGGCCGCAAAAACCATCTCGCGTTGCTTGATGCCTGCGAAGCGCTCTGGTGCCAGGGGCTGGTTTTTGAACTGCAGTTGATCGGCCTCGCGCGCGCCGACACCGCAGGACGCGCGCTCGAACGCATCGGCGCGCTGCAACAGGCCGGTCGCCCGCTGCTTTTCGGCGGCTCCGTTTCGGAAGCCAGATTGTGCGCCGCCTATCGGGAATGTAGTTTCACGGTTTACCCATCGTTGATCGAGGGCTTCGGTCTGCCGGTGTTGGAGAGCCTGCAATACGGCAAGCCCTGTATCTGCTCCGCGCAGGGGGCGCTGGGTGAATCTGCGCGTGGTGGCGGCTGCCTCGCCCTCGAGGCGCTGGACGCAGCCAGCCAGGCCTCGGCGATTCGGCAATTGCTGACGGAACCGGTTAAACTTACTGCGCTTGCCGCCGTTGCGCGTCAGAGAGAATTTAAATCATGGGCCGCGTATGCCGGTGAATTCACCGCATGGATGGACACGCTGCCGCGCCGTTCGTGAAGCTGGCTTTGCGGTTGCCATGAAAATGCGGACCTCTCTTAGTCACGGCACAAGTTTCCATGGCTCTTTCCCTCTTCACCAAAACCAAAAAAGCAATCGTTGAGCGCGCGCAGGACGACTACGTCACCAAGATGCGGCTCAAGTACAAGCCGTACTACCACGCGATGGAATCGCAGCAGGGCACGCATGTCCGCTTGAATGGAAAGGATATGGTCATGCTCTCGAGCAATGATTATCTGGGCCTGTCGTTTCACCCGAAGGTGATCGAGGCCTGCGGCAACGCGGCGAAGACTTGGGGCACCAGCACCACCGGCGCGCGCATCTCGAATGGTTCCCGCGGCTACCATGTGGCGCTCGAGGAGAAGCTCGCGGCGTTTCTCGGACGCGAGGCCTGTCACGTCAGCGTGGCCGGCTATGTGTCCTGTCTTTCGGCCGTCGCCACCTTTGCCCAGAAGGGCGACATGATTCTCGCCGATAAAAATATCCACTCCTGCCTGTGGGATGGGATCCGGCTTTCGATGGCCGGCGTCGAGCGTTTCAGTCACAACAACCCCGAGGACTTGCGCCAGATTCTGAAAAGCGTCCCGCCCAACACGCCCAAAATGTTGTTGATCGAGGGCGTATATTCGATGGAAGGCCACATCTGCCGTCTGCCCGAACTCGCCCAACTTGGCGAGGACGCCGGCTGCTTCACCGTCGTCGATGATGCCCATGGTTTCGGCGTCTTGGGTCGCCAAGGTCGCGGGACGGTCGATCATTTCAAGCTCAACGAACAGGTTGATCTCATCTGTGGCTCGCTGTCGAAATCCCTCGCCAGTACGGGCGGATATGTCGCCGGCTCGCGCGACATGATCGAATATCTCCGCACCAACTCGAAGCAAACGCTCTTCAGTGCCGCCATCAGTCCCAGCATGGCTGCGACGGCTTCTGCCGCACTCGACGTCATGCAAACCGAGCCGCAGCATCTCGAACGTCTCTGGAAAAACACCAAGCGCTACCGTGAAATGCTCAAGGGTTTGGGGCTCGATACTTGGGGCAGCGAAACACCGGCGGTGCCGATCGTCCTTGGCTCGAAGGAACTCGTCTATCGTTTCTGGCACGCGCTGCTCGAGAAGGGTGTGTTCACGGTCATGTCGATCGCGCCCGCCGTGCCGCCCGGAAAGGATCTGATCCGCACCGCCGTCTCTGCGCTCCACAGCGATGAAGATTTCGAAAAGATCTCCGCCGCCATGGCCTACGCAGTGAAGCAGATGTGAGTGGGATGTAGCCGCGCTGGAGCAGAGCGACCACGCGGCGGACGTCAGTCTCCGCACCGACGCTGAACGTGCATTGAATCGTAGCCGCGCTGGAGCGAAGCGACAGCGTGGTGGGTCAAAGCCGGTTCGCCAATGTCGGGCCGTAGCCCTGGCGAAGGCTGATGCACCGGCTGTGATTGCTCTCATTCGCGGCGTCTGCAATCCAGACGCCCTGCAGCAAGCCGTGGTGGACGTCGGTCTCCGCGCCGACGCTTTTCGTCGATTGGGACATCGACGACCACCTCATGCGACGCAGTTCGCGGTTCAGTTCAACACCGTCAACAAAGCCGCCGCCGTGTCCGCCCAGCGCGGCAGCGCTCGCGTCATCGCTTCCGTTTGCAATCGCGCGCATTGCGCGGCGTCCGTGAGCACCGCCCGTAATTTTATTTGCCAGTCGGCGAGATCATCCACCGTTGCCATCAGGCAACCTCCCGCGTCGGCGATTTCCCGCAACACCGGCAGATCACTGGCCACGCACGGCACCCCGTGCCAGAGCGCTTCGAGCAGCGGCAGACCACAGCCTTCGGCCTGCGTGGGGAGGCAAACCGCCCGGGCTTCGCGATAAAGTTTTCTCAGCGTGGCATCGCTCGCTACCGCGTGAAAATGAAACCGCGATTCGCGTTGCTGTGTTTGCTTGAAGCGTTTTTCCAGAGGTTTTCCGAAATGCGGATTCACGCGGCCGACGAGGTGCAGCTCGAAATCCAAGCCGTCGCGCCAGAGCGCTTCGCACGCTTCGAGGAGAAAACCCTGATTCTTGCGCGGCTCAACGATGCCCACGCACAAGAGTTGCGGGCGGGCGTTCGTTTTTGTCGAGGGGGACGCGGTCACACGCGGTGAACCATCAAAGTCCGCGCCGAACTCGATCAGGGCCACCTGTGCGCGTGGCATCACCCCCTGCCAGCTCCAGAAACCGGTGAGATCCGCCTGACTCGCTCGCGAGATGGCAAACACCCGATCGAAATCCGCCAGCATCTTCATGTGCCCCGGATGGCGTTGCACACTCTGCGGCCAAGTGACGTGGGGAAATCGCAGCGGGATCGCATCGTAGAACATCGCGGCCGTCCGGCACTCGCGTCGCTCCATCCACACGGCGAATCCCGGTCGCTCGGCCGCGCTGAATAATTCAACCGTGAGCAACCAGTCTTGCTTTTGAAATTCAACTTTCCTTGCCGGTTTGTCGGCGAACACGAATGACTCCTTCGCCCAAATTACTTCGCGCACCGCGTCGCCAAGCTCTTCGCGCAGCCGCGAACTCACCCGCGTGAGTCCCGATTTCTGCCGCGCTTCCGCCATCTTGGTGACGTCGTAGTAGATCACGGCTGAATGGCGCGTTCGAAGCATTCGACGAGGCGGTCGGTGTTCTTGTGCGCATCGTAGTTTGCTTCCACCCAGGCGCGCGCTGCTGCGCGCAGCCGTTCTGCGAGTTCGTCATCGGTCGCCAGATGCTGCAACGCCACCACCCACGCCAACGGCAGATCGACATCCGCGACCAAGCCGGTGCGTTGCTGTTGCACCGCCTCCGTGGTGGCCGACACCGGCGAAGTCACCACGAGCACGCCGGCGGCCATCGCTTCGGGAATCACATTCGGCAAACCATCGCGATCTCCACTTGGGGCCACGATACCCGTATGCAACAACACATCCGCCCAAGCGAGTTGCGGCCAAATCTCCGCATGCGGCAACTGCCCGGTGAGTCGTACTGCTGGCGTTAAATTACGTTTCACTAATTCACGCTCCAATGATGCGCGCAACGGACCATCGCCCACGATTCTGGCTTCGAAAGCGACGCCCGCTGACTTGAGCGCTTCATAGATGGCGAGCTGGCGCGTGAATCCTTTCTTGGCCACGAGTCGTGCCACGCAAATAAGTCGCAGCGGCGCACGGGCAGGGCGGAGCGGCTTGAACGCGGGGAAATGCCCCAGCCCGCGCCGGATAACGTGAATCTTCGCCGCGTCCGCCCCTCGTTCGCTGAGAAAGTGTTTGCCGGACTCGGTTGAGGTGTGGACGAATTTAGCGAGCGCCAGTTTTTCCATCAGCCACCAATCGCCGCCGTGTTCGTATAAATCGTAGGCGTGCGCGCCCGTGCTGTAAGGGATGCCGAGAATGCGCCAGAGGAGCCACCCGGCCGTGGCGGGCGCTCCGGCCCACGCGCCGTGGACGAGCGTCGGCGGATGCTCGCGAAACTCCCGATAGAAACAGCCGGCGAACCCGGCTCCGAGCATGTTCTCCCAGAAATTCAGCCACGAGGGCGGCGCACGCATGATGACGCCTTCGAAAAGATCGAGCACGATGCGTGGCCGGCGGAAGCAGTTCCACGGAATGATAAACAAAAACAGCGGAATGAGATTCCAGAGGTTGAACTTTCGCACGGGCAATCCGTGAAACTCACCGCCGCCGCCCCAGAGTGAGTACAGTTGGAGTTTCAGTCCCTTCGCCTGCAACGCCGCGACATCGCGCTGCAAGAACGTCTCCGAAGTCTTCGGAAACGTCGTGAACAAAAGGGCGATGGTCGGAGGGGCTGACAAGTTGAGTGGACTATGACATATCAATTCAGAAGGAATTGACCACGGATTTCATGGATGAGCACGGATAAATTCAAACATACAATGCCAGCGCTGGCTGAGTAGCCGCGTTGGTGCGCAGCGCCAGCGCGATGGGAGCCACGTGGCCGCTGACCGCACTTTCGTCTTCGGCTTAAGTACGGCTACCCAATACCAATCTACCACCCCGCAGTGATGATGGAAAAAGTTCGGCATTCGAAAATCAACATTCGGCATTTCCGCCCTCACGCCGTCGCCGCTCCCGCTACGACGAGAAATGCCGCCAACGCTGGATCGGGCGCAGCGGATTTACTCCAGCCCAGCACGAGCCGGCTCTCGGGTGCCGGACCGTCGATCGGCCGAAACGCGACTTCGTCAGGCAATTGCCGCGCCTCGGATGGACACATAAAGGTCGCGCCCAAACCCGCACGCACGAGCCCGATGGCGTTGGCGCGCGGCCAGACTTCGTCGGCGATCCTCGGCGTCACTCCCGCCTGCTGAAACGCGGCGAGCACGCGGTCATAAAAGCCCGCATTATGGGAACGCGGAAACATCACGAAGGGCGTATCCGCCAGAGCTTTTAATCGGATGCTCTTCGCTTTCGCTAACACGTGGTCGGCGGGCAGGAGTACCCCGTTTTTCTCCCGGAGCAGCACCTTCATGGTCAGCCCCGGCGGCGGCGTGGCATCCGGATGGAAAAACCCGCACGCGATTTCGCCATTCTTCAACGACTCCAACTGCGCCGAAGTAGGCGATTCGTTTAACTCCACGCGAATACCCGGATAGCGCCGGTTGAACTCGCGCAAAATACCCGGCAACACCGTCGCCATCGCCAAGCCCGTGAACGCGACACGCACATGCCCGGCCTGTCCGCCCGCCAGCGCCTGAATATCGCCCGGCACTGCGGCCAACGCGCGGAGCAACGGCTCGATGCGTTCCAGCAACGCCCGACCCGCCGGGGTCAGCTCGACCTTTCGTCGCGTGCGATTGAGCAGATCCACCCCGAGCGCTGTTTCGAGTTGGGCAATGCACCGCGACAACGCCGGTTGCGCCACCGCGAGCGACTCCGCCGCCTTCCGAAAATGCAGCTGCCGCGCCACCTCGCGAAAGTACACAAGGTGCCGGAGTTCGAAGGGATACTGATACTCGCGAGGCATCACAGAGCACGAAACAAGTATTTCTGGTTATGGCAAGAGTCTGGTAATCTCTGACGTCCAATCGTTCTCATTCTCCTAAGCCTACTCGTGCTCTCCTCCTGAAAACCCGAGAGAAAGAGCATGAGCACGAGAAAGAGAACGATCAGGAAACTCACCTTCACTTTTCCTTTCTGGCTCTCAGCTCTAGACTCTCAACTTTCCTCCCATGTCCTCCCCCAAATCCCTCTTCGAAAAAGTGTGGTCCGCCCACACCGCCCGCACGCTGGCCAACGGCCAGACCCAACTCGTCATCGGCACGCACCTCATCCACGAGGTCACTTCGCCCCAGGCGTTCGGGATGCTCCGCGACCTCGGCCTCAAAGTTCTCATGCCGCACCGCACCTTCGCGACGGTGGATCACATCATCCCGACCGATCAACTCGTCGAGCCCTACGCTGATCCGCTCGCGCAGGCCATGATGAACGAACTCCGCAAAAATTGCGCTGAGTTCGGTATTACCTTTTTTGACCGCGCCTCCGGCAAGCAAGGCATCGTGCACATCGTCGGACCCGAGCAAGGCATCACCCAGCCCGGCACCACGATCGCGTGCGGCGATTCCCACACGTCCACTCACGGCGCGTTCGGCGCGATCGCCTTCGGCATCGGCACCAGCCAGGTGCGCGATGTGCTCGCGACCCAGACAATGGCGCTCGGCGCGCTCAAGGTCCGTCGCATCGAGGTGAACGGAAAACTTCGCCCCGGCGTATACGCCAAGGACGTCATTCTCGACCTCATCCGCCGCCTCGGTGTCAACGGCGGCACCGGCTACGCCTACGAATACGCCGGCAGCACCTTCGATGCTTTCACCATGGAAGAGCGCATGACCGTCTGCAATATGTCCATCGAGGGCGGCGCCCGCGCCGGCTACGTCAATCCCGACGAGACCACCTTCGCCTATCTCAAGGGTCGTCCCTACTCGCCGAAAGGCGACGCTTGGGATGCCGCCGTCGCGAACTGGAAATCTTTCGCGTCCGATGCCGGCTGCAAATACGACGACGTCGTCAAGATCGACGCCGCCGACATCGCGCCGACAGTTACGTGGGGCATCAATCCCGGCCAAGCCATCTCCATCACGGAAAACGTGCCCAGCCCGGAGACCGCCACTTCCGCCGACGATAAGGCCGGCATCATCGAGGCACTCGCCTACATGAAACTTCCTGCAGGCAAACCGATCAAGGGCACGAAGATCAACGTCGCGTTCCTCGGCTCCTGCACGAACGGACGCCTCTCGGATTTCCAAGAAGTCGCCAAGTACATCAAGGGCCGCAAGGTCGCCCCGGGCATCAAGGCCATCGCCGTCCCCGGCTCGCAGATCGTCGCGCTCCAGTGTGAAAAGCTCGGTCTCGACAAGATACTCAGCGAAGCCGGCTTCGAGTGGCGCGCTGCCGGTTGCTCGATGTGCCTCGCGATGAATCCCGACAAACTCATCGGCGATCAGTTGTGCGCCAGCTCATCCAACCGCAACTTCAAGGGCCGCCAAGGCTCGACCACCGGTCGCACCTTGCTCATGAGTCCAGTCATGGTCGCCGCCGCCGCCGTCACCGGTTCCGTCGCCGACGCCCGCGAAGTCTTCGCTTTCACCAACTAATTGTTCTGCCCACGTAACACACGGAATACACAGAATACACAGAAATAAAATACACTCTTCCTTCCATGTGTTCCGTGGGCCCTCTTCTGCCTCTCAACTCTAAGCTCTCAACTCTCAACTTTTATGTCTCTCGCTAAAATTACCTCCGTCTCCGGTCGCGCCGTCACGGTCCCCGGCAACGACATCGATACCGATCGCATCATCCCCGCGCGCTTCATGAAGTGCGTCACCTTCGACGGCCTCGGCGAATTCCTTTTTTACGACGTTCGCAAAAACGCCGACGGCTCCGACCGCGCCCACCCACTCAACGATGCCCGTTTCCACGGCGCTACAATTCTGATCTCCGGCGCCAACTTCGGTTGCGGTTCGTCCCGCGAACACGCGCCACAGGCGATTCAGAAATACGGTTTCAAGGCCGTCATCGCCGAGAACTTCGCCGAGATTTTCTTCGGCAACAGCGTCACGCTCGGTATCCCCTGCGCCTGCGCCAAGCGCGAAGACATCGCGAAGATCTCCGCCACCGTGGAAGCCAATCCCTCGACGGAAGTCACGATCGACGTCGCGAAACAAGAAATCCGTTTCGCTGGCCAGAGCGTGCCAGCCACCTTCCGCGAAACCGCCCGCGACGCCCTCGTCAACGGTCGTTGGGACGCGATTGGCGAACTCCTCGACGGTATTCCCGCCGTGAAGGAAACCGCCAAAAAGCTCCCGTACCTCGCGGCGTAATTCGAATCATCGTCCGCCTTGGTTTTTGTCGGGCTGTCGCTTGCAACAGCCTCACTGGCCCCGGACGAACCACCTCCCTCAGCGCGCTCCATCCGAGCGCGCTTTTTTGCGTAGGTGACAACTGAGAGATGCCGTAGGTGGGCTTCGGTCTCCGCACCCACGCTCAGGGGGGTAAAAAAGGGGGTAAAAAAAAGGGTCAGGTTTCAATTATTATAATTTCCGTTCGCAACTGTTACCGATTTTTCCCCATTGTAAGATTTGCCGAATTGGGGTGGTCCTACTGCGCCACGGCTACGAAGGACACGGTAAGGATTTCTGCGGTCTGGCCGGACCGGCATCGTAATTCGTGGCCGTTCTGCTGGCCGGCAGAATGCCGCGCTCTGGTCGTACGTTGTGATGCCATTGGGCAATTCAGAAGGGGTCACGTCACGCCGTCTGCATTTTGCTCCCACCGGGGTGCTCCGCAGGAATCCGTGATTTAATCCGGGACGGGCCTTGATCTCAGGCGTAAACGGGATCATCTCAAAGGCGGGTCAAATTAATGAATGTTAATCTATCGAGATATCTCACCCTCACGGTCTTTGCCGCTTTACTGATTGGCGGTGGATACTTTTGGGCAACCAAAGACGGTGCGACTCGTCAGGGTGGGGAGCGGCATGGTTCCTCGGCTACGGCAGGTGCCCCGGCGAATACTCCCGAACACGAAGTTCCTTTGGCTGGTCATACAAGCGCGGTATCCCCGGTTACGTCTGGTACACTAGCGCCGGCTCAGGCTGTACCGGGCCAACGGCCGGCGGTCCACGTTTTTGGTATGAATGGTCCGGTGCAACTCGAGGATGTGCCGGAAGGACGGTTTAAGCACGAACTGCGCGGACTGATTGAAGAGGCGCGTCGGAAGGCGTTGGATCAATTGGGGAAGTTGCACGTGCCGCTGAATGATGTGGCGTCGTTGAGTGTGGAAAATAGCGGCCAGTTATTTTATCACTGCGCGGCCCCGCAGCTTCCGCCCGCTCCGGCGGAGATGTTGGCTGAACCGGGTGAAGCTCAGGCTGGGTTGCCGGGGTTGCCGGAAAAAATCGAGGCAGCGGCTTCCGTGGGGATCGCTGAACCGCCTATTCGCCACAGCCGGCCGGGCGCGACCAAGGTGATCTATTTGGATTTCAACGGTCATAGGATTACGGGTACCGCATGGAATAAAGAAAAGGGCGTAGTCGGTGAGACGGGCTATCGTCCAGCAGTCACGACTTATGTGGCCAAGCCTTTCGATACCGATAGCGATCCAGCCACTTTTAGTGATGCGGAACAAGCCGTCATTATCCAAGTATGGGAGCGGGTGGCGGAGGATTATCGAGGGTTCGACGTCGACGTGACCACAGAGGAGCCGGCCGTTTTTACCGCGAATATCGGGCGGGTTTTAATCACCGACAATGTGGATGCGAATGGGGTAAACATGCCGGCATCGACTTCGGCCGGCGTGGCTTTTTTGAACGTGTTTGGTGACTATAATTACGCGAGTTATTATTCTCCAGCGCTGGTGTACGCCAATCAGAACTACAATTATGCAGCCTATATCGCCGAAGGGGCGTCCCATGAAATGGGGCATAACTTATCGCTCTCGCACGATGGCACCAACGCGGGCGATGAATACTATGATGGTCATGGTTCAGGCGAAAATTCCTGGGGGCCGATCATGGGTTCGACCTATGCAAAAAATGTTACGCAGTGGTCGAAGGGAGAATATTACAATGCCAACAATACGACCCAGGATGATCTGGCTGTGATCGCGGGCCACTTGGGTTATGTGCCGGACGATCACACGGACGTGAGCGCCACCGCGACGCCGTTGAACGTCAGCGGGCTCAGTGTGTCGGGTACGGGAATAATTTCGGAAATGGGGGAGGCCGACCGCTTTTCATTCGAGAGCGGGCCGGGGGCGATTTCGTTCACGGTGTCGCCGAATCGCAGCGCGGTGCAAACCCGGGGCGTCAATCTCGACGTGGCGTTGGAGTTGTATGAGGGGAGCGGGGCCTTGGTGGCCTCGGCGAATGTGAATGGCGTCACCACCGCCACGCTTAACACCACGGTGAACGGTGGCACTTATTATCTTCGCGTTTTCGGCGCGGGCAGCGGCACGCCGCTGATCATCCCACCCACCGGCTACACGAACTACGGGAGCTTGGGGCAGTACACGATTGCTGGAACGGTTATTTCCACCACTCCGGTCGCACCCGCCATCATCAGTCAGCCCGCCAATCGTACGGTGTCTATCACGCAAGCAGTGCAATTCATGGTGGCCGCCAACGCCTATCCCGCGCCTTCGTTCACGTGGCAGCGTTTGCCTTCGGGTAGCTCCACGTGGACGAATCTGAGCGAGACGGGGGCCTACACCGGCACCGCGACAGCTACTCTCAGCATTGACAGCGCGACAATCGGGATGAGCGGAGATCAATTCCGTTGTGGGCTTACGAATACGGTCAGCAGCGTCACGACCAATGCGGCTACATTGACGGTGTTGGTGCCCGTCGCCCCCAGTATTACAGGCCAACCTGTCAGTCAGAGCATCGTGACCGGCAATAGTGTAACTTTTAGCGTGGTGTCCACAGGGGTACCGTCGCCGACTTTTCAGTGGCGCAAAAACGGGGTCAATATCAGCGGGGCGACCAGCAGTTCATACACGCTTACGAATGTTTCCGCTGGCAGTGTTGGCAGCTACACCGTGGTCGTCACCAATAGCGCGGGTTCGCTCACGAGTAACGCCGCCGTGCTCTCGCTGATCGTGGCCCCGGGCGGTGCGATCATTTCCATCACGGTCCAATAAGGTGGAAACTGGTATTGCGTTCGTGGGCCTCGCCGAATGTTGGCGTCCGCGGATGACGTGGGATACTCCATGATCGCAAGTCGGAGCGCGATCCTCTGTCGCACCGTCACTGCCTGATGCCGAGTTTCCACAGGAAATTTATCCACGCGCTGCGACGGAGATAGCGCAGTAAAACAGGATCGTGTTCAATTTCCGTGGCTGGAACTTCGCGGGCGAAAGTGCGCGCGCGCAAGAAGTCGATTTCGCGTTGGCCGATCGTTTCCATCTGAGCCGAGGTTTTTTGCGCTGGGTGAACGCGGAAGCAGGCCAGAAAATAGGGCACGCGCACAATGCGCGCGCCGGCCGCTTGGAACCGCAGCAAAAGATCCCAGTCCATCGCAAACTTGAGCGAGGCGTCGAGCCCGCCGGCTTTGTTCCAGATCCGGCGGCGCCAGAACATCGTTTCTTGGGGAACGAAATCGTAGCGCTTCAGGACTTCGTCATCGTGCGGAGGAAGAAACCAGCGGCCAATTTCCTGGGAGCTTTCGTCGACGAGGATGCGGTGTCCGTAAATCACGTCCACGTCCGGATGCTGGGCGAAGTAATTCGCGACAAAAGCTAAAGCGCCCGGCAGATAAAAATCATCCGAGTTGATCCAAGCCATCAGGTCATTTGGGTTGCCCGAAGTCTTGGCGAAACCGCGCACGATGGCGTCGGCCTGGCCGGCATCCGGTTCGCTGGCCCACGCGGTGATTCTCCGAGTGGTGGGCGTGGGAGAAGAGGGCGTGTTTGTTGAACTCTCGACTGCCTTCCGGTGGGGCTCATATTCCGCAGCAAAATTGCGAATGACCTGCACGGTATGATCGGAGGAACCACCATCCTGCACGATGTACTCGATCGTGATTGGCTGGTGATCAAGCACGCCGCGCAAAGTCTCGGTTAAAAAATGAGCCTGCTGAAGGGAAGGAGTGACGATGGATAATTTCGGCCGACGTGCCGGATCCAAGGCGATTGTCGGAAAGCGCTCCACGCTGAGCGATCGTGGCGGATGCTGCCTTTGACAGGAAAACTGGTGGAAGGTCAGCTCAACCCAGTTGCCGCCTCCGAGCCATAGCGGCAACCAACGGCGTTGAATCTTTACGGAGTGAGCGAAAATACGCTGCCAATTTCCATTGGAAATTTGAACTTCGATTTGGAGGTTGTGGCGACCTGATGACAGAACCCCTTTTATTTCGAAGCCAGTGAAATCATCCGGTGCGTCCCGAAGGGCTAATTTCACGTCCGGGCGGTGTTTTCCGATCTCACCATTAATGGATGCATCGTGCGTAAGCAGCCGGATGCCACGGATTGGACTGCGGTCATCAGCGTAACACCAGCCGCGGATCAGAAAGCATTGCGGCAAACTTTTCCAATCGGAAGGCAGGTCGAAATAATGATGAATTCCCCCCATGTTTTTAGCTACACTATGAGAGAGTGAAGGCGAGGCCCGGCTGCAACTGTGGATTCGTGGAATAAGCCGAGGCTGTTTGGCCCGAGGTAGCGATCATGGCACGGAGATCATGGCACGCGCGCATCTTGCTGTGGCTTTCAGCCGCATGGGTGCTCGGAGCAATTGAAGGTGCCGCGAGGGTGTACAAACGTAACAACATGGTTACCGAAAACGCCTTTCGACGGACACTGTTTTTCCCCAATCCAAGTGGAGTTATTCGGGTCCCCTTTCTTTCGCAGTCCATGATTCGCCTCCATTTTAATAAATGATCAATCACGTCAGTGCGCGGTATGAGCATGATGGTAGAATTCGCGTGGGTTATATCGGGGAGCAAGTGCTCGGAGATGGCTGCGGATTCAAATTATCTGAGTTTGGACGATTCGAATGGCTGGAAACATGGGCGTTCCATGGCGTTTGCCGGGTCGAACAAATCGCCGCATTTCGCCAAATCATATATCGCCAAATCACGAGGCTGGGTTGGGTCGCGCGGCACTCATTTTTACGCGGCTCCCTTCCTGATTTTTAAGCAAAAAATCTCTCACGCTTGTTGGCCGAGCAATGGGGTTTGGTCGATCTATTGTGTCCCATTTCAGAGTGGGGGTTTTCCCCTCGATTGATTGTCTCTGTTTTGAAAAATCTGGTGAGAAATCGATTTTTCACTAAAAAGGCACCAGTTTTTTGTTTACAAGGAATGCGGGGAACAACGAGATAAGGTCTTAGTCTGTACGGCACTGTATCCCCTAATCGTCCTCCCAATTATTTTGGTAATCTACATCGAGAAAACCCTAAAGATGAACCGATTTAATCCGATTAATTTAAACCATATGTCATATGACCTGAGATGTATGGTTTCCCTGCTCGATAGGTTTTTTCCCTGTATTTCCGTCAATCATATGTGATGCATCCGTCAAGGATCTGTAATGATCTATACCCCTGAGAACCAAGTATTGAACCCCCGTGTCATCCAGCCGAACACATTATCCAGCCCAATAAATTTTCTACCGCCATGAATAATAATAAATCGTTTTCAGCCCCCTTCCTCCGGATCGCCGTTTTGTTTTTCGCCAGCCTATTTTCTTTCGTCGCCGCGTCGCACGCCGCGAGCGCAACAGTTGCGCCAGGCAAAAAAGTGACGCTTTCGGTTGCAGCCAACGGCACCTCCCCGTTTAACTATCAGTGGAAAAAGAACGGAGTGAATATCAATGGTGCAACTGCTAGCACGTACGCCATTGCCAG
>ENA-ORBV01006388-ORBV01006388.1-microbial-mat-metagenome-genome-assembly--contig:-NODE-6388-length-20845-cov-5.039532_pt1 | contig 20845 bp, 15 predicted proteins | sample MGYA00237777_ERZ505514 | MGnify/ENA primary metagenome ERZ505514 (study PRJEB26160, sample SAMN06269048) | microbial mat metagenome | isolation source: Oligotrophic lake microbial mat | place... | reverse complement strand
AGAAGGGGTCTACGCCAATGTCTGGTCGTGCGCCAAGCTAGTTGTCGTCAGAGCGCCAAGCTAGTTGTCGTCGGACAGACTGGGGGTGAAATTCCCCGGGCCTAGCTAGTGGACTGGTGATTCTCTGTCAGCACACCGATGAAGCGACCCACGCGGTGGCCGAGGTGCAGCACGGCACGGCAAACACCGGCCAAATGCCTACTTCGACCGACATGACCTGTTCTCACTCGAACAGGCTCACGTCGAGTATCTTCACTCCGACAACGGGAACCGATGACTGAAGAGCCGTAGGCGTTAAAACCGCCCGAACGGTTCGGCGGGGGGGCGGCCCGAAAGGGCCGTTCCTACCTCTATCGTGTTGGGCCGCCGCTGCGCGGCGGCGTTACGGAATCGCGAGGTACTTGTGCTGCTGCAGACTTAACCGGCAGCCATGCGTGAAGCACAGCTCCAAACAGCGCTGCACGTTTGCTTGGTAGCGTTCGCCCGACGGACCGTCATCGGGGCAGGTCGGTTGCACAAACACTGGCTTGCCGCTCGCCAGCGCGTGCGTCAGGAAACCTTCCTGGTCCGGAATCAGCACTTTCCACCAATCCGGTTCGACGATGACGGGTTCGCCGTCGAGGCGTTTCGGGCTGCAACTGATGAAGACGTTGGCCGGACGTGACGGGCAAACACGTGTGCCGTTGGTTTCGATGTCGACCCAGGTGAACGCCGCACCAAACGCGTTCAGCAGATCGGCATCCGTCTGCAGCAACGGTTCGCCACCAGTAAGCACGCAGCCCAAGCCGCTTGCGGCCTGCGGTCGTAACGCCTGCAAGCGCGTGAGGATCTCGGCTGTCGTCAGCGCATCACCGCCACGAAAATCGGTGTCGCAGTAGGGACAGGCTGATGCTGCGCGAGTCTCAGCTCGACCGTCCCACGCATTGCAGCCGGACAGGCGCACGAACAGGCATGGCATGCCAGCGTGCAGACCTTCGCCTTGCAGCGTTGGTCCGAAGATTTCTTTGACGCGGTAGGTACGCACGGGCGGCATACTAGAACTTGTCCGCTCCACGCCAATCACCGGGGCCAGAAAGGAACCCCGCACATCTGTACCGATGTGCCTGCTGTTCTTTGCACGCGTTCAGGGCAGCGGTCGTTCCATGATGAAATCATCGCCCGTGTAACCGCCACCCAGATTGACATCCACCGCCGAACGGATGGTGAAGCCCTGGCGGAAGTAGAAGTTGATCGCGGTGATGTTCTTGCGATTGACGTTGAGCACCAGGATTTGGCGTGGCTGATCTTCGAGGTGCGCCACCACCTGCTCCATGAACACCGTGCCCAAGCCGCGGCGGTGGTGATCCGGGTGGAGGTAGAACGCATCAAGGTTGGCCTCGTCGGGCGCGTCCTCCGGCACCGACAGCACCGCGAAGCCGACCGCCAACGGTCCGAGCCAAGCGATCAGCAGCGTGGTGCCACGAGCGGTGCTACGTTCCGCCAACGCGTCGGGCGAATAACGCTGGCGCAGCATGTAATCGATCTGCGCCTTGGAGATGATCGATGGGTAGTAGCGGTTCCAGATGTCATGCGCGAGCGAGGCGATGATGCCGAGCTGGTCGCGGGCCGCGACCGTGACACTCAGACCGGCGGCAGACGGTGGGGAAACGGACGTCGGCATGTCGATTCCATCCCTCGACTCTACGGTCGATCACCAAATGGCGCAGACAATCGACTTCCTCTGGCTGACCTTGCTCTCAACGACTCGGGTTCACTCCGTGACGGGCAGGATCTTCACCCTGATGATGCCAGCGACCTGGAAGCGGCGGGCGTTGGGCACCAGGGCAAACAAGGTGACTACTCCGGTGCCGGTGAGGACGCCAGGGGTCTGTTCCGGGCCATTACCAACCGTGCATTGCAGTGACCCCAAGGCCCGGCGACCGGCCATGCCACCTTGCCAAGTGGTCTGCGTGGTGCCGCCGCGGTTGTCCGTGATCTTCCAGGTCTCGGTTGGATGCGGAACCACGCGAATCTTCTGTCCGGCGCTTAAGGTGATACCGGCGGGCACCAGACCACGCGATGCATCGACGCTGACCACCTTCGCTTTGAGCTTCTCCCACTGGCCGGCGGTGAGCTTGGTGTAATCGACATCGGGGCCGAGCGGCAGGAAGGCATCAATCTCGGCGATGCGTTTTTCGATCACCGCCAGGCTCACGCCGGTGAGCTCGATTTTGGCCGTCTCGTACATGCCGAGGGCGTGGCGCCAGAATGATTCCTTCAGCGCGCTGGTGCGTTTGCCGAGATCGTACCACTGATCAGCGACGGCCGTGCGCTCGGTGGCTTTGGTCGGCGCGGCCAATTCGGCTGCGGCGGCTTTGGCCAAGATGCTGTCGCTGCCTTGCGCCATCAATGGCAGCGCGCGGGTCCAGTCCTGTACGTCGTTCGCGTACCAGCGTCCGACTACGCCACTGGCGTAGGCATCCGTCGGCGCGTCGAGCAGGCGCAAGAGCGAAGCCACCACCGGCACACTCGACACGCGCGGTAAAACCGTGCGTTGTTGTTCATCGGCATTCGGGCCGCGGTAGGACTTGGCGATCTGTTCGCACAGGCTGATGACCGTGGCGACATCCTTGGCCGCGATCGCCAGCTCACGCGCTTCGTGCAGCAGGGCGTAGCGCATCGCCGGGTCGTTCTCGGTTTGAAGCGCCTGATCGGTGAGTGTCGTCACCAGCGCGGCGCGGGTCTTGGAGGTGGCGTACTCGGCCTGATACAGGCCTTTGAGACCGGCGAGGGCGGACTTAAGCGCCTCGGGGGCGGGGACCTCATCCTTGGGCGGCGGCGTGGTCAGCAGGTCGAAGGGATCCTGAGGGTCGGTGTCCGCGCCGGTGACCAGGGACGCCAAGGGCATCGCTAGGGCCAACAGCAGCAACAGACAACGGGGATCACACATGCGACAACTCCTGCATTGATGGTACCGCAAACGGGCGGTGGCTGTTCTGTAGGGATTTACCGCACGGGCAACCGTGTGCGGTGGGCACGGCCAATAAACCCTCAACGTGTTGTTCTCAGCATTACGACGCAGTGGCGGTAGGGCATGCGACATCCAGTCAGCTTGCTGTCAGCCACTCTTGCTCACCACTCCGGCCAGGATCCATCCATGCGTCGCATCGTGTCCTCTGCGGTTAATCGGTCTTGGTTTCCCGTCTGGTAGTCGGTCAGCGTCATTGCGGTGGTAGCGACCTGATCCACTCGGTGATCAGTTTGACCGCCGCCTGATCGACCACACTCGACGCGATGCGCGGCATGCGTTCCGGTCCCAGCATCGCCATGCGCAGCGCGATGAGTGAGCGTTCCGGGTGGCCGGGATCGATAACCTTGGCTCCAGCGACATGCAGATCGCCGTGTTGTGGCGCGGTGCCGAGCGTGGCGGTCTTGTCCAGCGGTAGGTCGGAGGTCAGCCAGAAGTAGGCGTTGCCGCCGCCCCACTTGGTGTGGCAGTGTGCGCAGTTGGCGTGCAGGTAGGCACGTGCCCGATCTTCCAACGTGGCACGCTCATCCGTGGGATCCGCCAGCTTCGCCAAGTCGGTGGCCTTGCCGTCCGTGAGCGGCTTGGCCAACATGCCGAGGCGATCCAGCACCTCGATCTGATTCGCCACCACGCCGCCGCCGTAGTCGTGGTCGCGGTTCATCTGCCGCGTGGTCGGACCCAGCACGTAGTTCATCGGCATGGTGTGGCAGAGCGTGCATTCGGCGCGCCCTGGGAAATGCCAGAGCTGTTCACGCATCTTGCCGTCGATATCGCGGATGGTGAAGGTGCGGTCGAGGCCCTTGGGATCATCAAGCAATTCGGCATCGGTCTGCGCGTCGTTCCACAAGTAGGTGTAATTGCGCCAGTGGTGTTGTTCCAAGTGTTCGATGCGCGTCTCCAGGCGACGGCGTGAGGTGGGATCACCCTTCACCAGATCGAGCGCAAAGGTCTTCACCAGCACGGTGCCCTCGGGGAATTCCCAACCGCTGCTGCGGTCGTGTTGGATCTTGCCATCACCGGGAATCGCCATGAAGCGTTCCTTATGCGCATCGTCCGACCACAGCGGCGAATTCACGCTGTAGGGCAGCACCCCGGCCGCGACCACGTTGCGCGTGGTATCGGCATAGAGTCCGGTTTCACTCAGCTTGCGCGGAAACGTTTTGGCTGCCGCTGCGGCGATCACCGCAGGATCCTGCGCCGTCAGCCGGTGCAGGCTGCCGGTGTGATCGACCATGATCAGTTCGCCCTCGCCATCTTGCGAGAAACCGACGATGCGCAGTGGCGTGTCGACCAGTTCCTGATGCCAGGCGACGCGCGCGCCCTCGGCGCGGATGCCCCAGATCTTCCCGGTGTCGTAGTCGCCGTAGAGGTACGCGCCGGTCAACTCTTTCAGCGCCTTGCCACGATAGACAAAGCCACCGGTCAGCGAGCGCGCTTCGAAGTGTCCGTGTTCGTAGAGCGGCTTGCTGATCGGCGTCGGCCCCTTCGGGCGTTCTGGACGGAAGTCGTGCGACCCTTCGAACACCGACCAGCCGTAGTTCTGACCACGTTCGATGTGCACCACCGAATCCCACAGGTCCTGACCGACATCGCAGCCCCATAAGTCGCCGGTAACGCGGTCGAAGCTCATCTTCCAGACATTGCGCAGGCCATAGGCCCAGACTTCGCCACGTGCCTTGGGGATTTTCAGGAACGGATTGTCGGCTGGGATGGCGTACTGCTGCCCAGGCGCGGGATGATCGACATCAATGCGCATGACCGAGGCGTTCAGATCGCTAAGGTCCTGACCGCTCAACTTGGCATCGCCGTAGCCGTTGCCGTCGCCGACCGGGAAGTAGAGCATGCCGTCGTTGCCGAAGTTCAGCGAACCGCCGAAGTGGTCCTCGCCCGATGGCCAAGCGATGATGGTCAGTGCGCTCGCCGGATCGCATGCCGGTCGGCCATCGGGCGCGGTGGTGATGGTGAAGCGGACGATGCGGCTGGTTGCGGGATCAGGGATGGGATCGCGGTAGAAGGCGTAGAGGAAGCCGTTCTCGGCAAAGCGCGGGTGGAACGCCACGCTGTACACGTTGCGGCGGAAGTCCCACTTGCGGTCGGGCGTCGACAGATCAAGCAGCACGCTGCTGGTGGTCGCCACGCCATCGGCGGGAACGGTGCGGATGATCGCCAATTGTTCGGTGATGAACCAGTGTTTGTGGTCGGGCGACAGTTGCGCATCGACCGGACTCTCCAGCTTGAGTCCCGCATGCAGACGCACGGTCTGGTAACGCGCGGGCGGCTCGGGCGCGCCCTGCACCTGCGAGGTGGTCCACGGCACGCGTTTGCTGGTGACGAACGGCAGCGGTTGATCAGCCGCCGCCACTACGCCCAGCATCAGCAGGCCGCTCACCACAAAACGATTCACCCAAGGGATAATCCGCATGGGCGCGGACGTTCCGGGGTGGCGGACAGATTCAATCGCAAGCCGGCCCGGTTGCCGCATGGGTGTGCCCCTGGGAAGGTCGTTGGGACTGTTGCGAGGAAGACAGCCTCGTCGGCTCTCCCGCTCAAGCAGCATGGTGGAACAGGATCGCTGTGGTGGTGTGATGAACGAAATCCAGACCAACTGCGATCAAAAAAGCGTACCCGGCAGGATTCGAACCTGCGACCATGTTCGGCGATCGGGTTGACTTATCTCATTATGAGATAGAAGGGAGCCAGCGCATGCGCATCATCGCCAAGTCCACTCTGCGGCGCTTCTGGGAATCCGGTCATCCAGGGGCCAAGGTGGCGCTGGAGGACTGGCACCGGGTGGCGTCCCTGGCCACTTGGACCAACCCCAACGCGGTGAAGGACACGCACGGCAATGCCAGCATCATCGCCAACGATCGGGTGGTGTTCAACATTGCCGGGAACAAGTACCGGTTAGTGGCGGCGCTTGACTACCGCCGAGGTATGCTGTTTGTGAAATTCGTTGGCACCCATCGGCAGTACGATCAGATCGATGCCGCGACCGTCAGCACCACAGCTATGCCATGAAAGCCCAGCCATGAACCACGCCGTCGCCGTCCATCCTATCCGCAGTGCCCGCGATCTGCGCGAGGCGCTGGCGCGCATGGAAGTCCTGTGGGGGGCCAAACCCGGCACGCCACATGGCGATGAACTGGACGTGCTGGCCGATCTGGTCGAAGCCTACGAGAGCCGCCATCATCCCATTGGACCCGGCAGCGGGCTGCGGGCGCTCAAGCACCTGATGCAAGCCAACGGCCTGTCTCAGGGCGACCTGCCCGAGATCGGTTCACAGGGTGTGGTGTCAGAGGTCCTGGCTGGCAAACGCGAGTTGAACGTGCGGCACATCCGCGCCCTGGCGGCGCGGTTCAAGGTGTCGGCAGGGGTGTTTGTATGAGTGTGAAATGGACGACAGTGCAACACCGCATGAAACCATGAAACCACGGTAAAAACCGTGGTTCTAAGTGGCGTACCCGGCAGGATTCGAACCTGCGACCGACGGCTTAGAAGGCCGTTGCTCTTCCAGCTGAGCTACGGGTACTTGAGAGTCCGGCGCAACCGTCCGCCGTTCTCCATCGTGCGCAAGCAGCCGTAAGATCGTGGTGGTTCACGCTGCGTCGTGAAGCGATCGCTTCGGTGCTGCTTCGCTTAGCGTCAACCGTCACGCCAGCGAACAGTCCTACGCCATTCACCGGCTTTTTCTTCAACGATCATGGAGGCCATAGCTACTGTGATTCCGTCCTTTCAGGCCCATACAGTTCTTCACGTGGCTTCTTGTGTTCGACGTTCGACTTCGATTTCATTTTTCTGTCTTTCCGCTTCCTCATCTTCTGCTCGCCTAGGGAGTTTTAGGCCAGGAGTCGCCAGTTCAGCGGCGGTCTTCAAGTAATCATCGTACCACTCAAGGTTTATCGCCGCCCACGCAGGTGGTTGATAAAGGACCGCAACGACAGGCAGAATCTGACGCGTTAAAAGTTATTATTCTGAGCGAGTTTGGAGCCAAGGTATATGACTGGCCATCTGCTGAGCACAGAGAGCATTAGCAATCCCGGCGGAATTATGTTCCACCAGCGCACATGCTTTTTAGTCGCTTGGTGTGCGTGCTCGGTCATGCCGCACTCATCGCTTGCCCTTGATCATCGACAAACCTGAATTCTTCTGCTGCTTGCTGGCGATCTCGGAGTGCATTGCTCCGACGACGAGCGACCACCTGATCAAGCAGTGCCAAGTTGTTGGCCGGATGATCGCCCGCTTCATCGCCACGCTGGACGCCAGCGGCTGATGGGTCAGAAACCTGAAGCCAATCGCCGAGCGCCGATCGCTTCTGGTTTCTGGCTTCTGGCTTCTGGACCACGACCCTGTGGAATCCGCGCAGATAATACTCCAATACGGTTAATGGCTTCATCTAGCATGATCGTCGCCTGAAATCTGGACCAAGTTATCTGTATCCGTACGGGAAGCGCCCGTCATTTGACAAATTGCCGCGTCCGGTAACTGGTCTGACCACTAGTCTTTTCAGCGTCAGTCAACGTGAACTGGGGGCGCGCGATGTGCATCAACAGCGGGATCCGAATGGCGACGACGACGCGTCGGGGCTTCACGCTCTTTGAGGTGTCGATCTCGCTGGTCCTGGTGTCGTTCGGCGTCATCAGCGTGCTGATGCTCTTCCCGCAGGGCATCAAGGCCGAGCAGATGGCGCGCATGCGCGTGATCGCTGGCATGAAGGCGCAGGAAATCATCGATACTTTCTCCACCAGTTCGAACGCCAACCCCTCGACCGAAACCGAGGCGCCCGATCCCTGGGATGTGGCGGCCAGTTACAAGGTGTTCAGCCCAGATCTGGAAACGCGCATCAACACCCACCGCTATGGCATCATGCCGGTGCCGCTCGATATCGCCCGCCGGTTGGACTCCGACAACGATGAGATCAGCAAGGTGCTGGCAGAGGGTGGTCAGCTGTTCTATTCGCAGGCCAGCGGCACCACCGGCTTGGAGGAGGTCACCCAGGGTGCGGTGGTGAAGCAGCCGGATGCGCTGACGCAGCGCCTGGTCTTCGCCGTGCTCGGCTACGCGCAGAACAACCACCTCACGTTCTTACCGCAGAAGGCGTGGCCGTACTACGCACCCTATCCCTCACCGCCCGGACACAGCGAGAAGCAGGACCGGTATTCTCCCGCGGATCAGACCAGCTTCGTCTACCAGGGCTGCCGCATCGCCCTGTGGGAGGGTGTGGGTTCCGGCGGCGCTGACGATGGTCGCGGTACCACCGACGCGGATATCGCCAAGGTCTTCGACGGCACCGTGGTGGGTATGGTGGGTATGGATCGCTTCGGCTATCGTCCCTATGCGCTCGGTGGCACCAAGGACCTGATCGGTGCGACGCGGTACCTGCAAAGCGCCCTGTGGTATGTCGCGCGCAAGGGCATCGCCCCGAACTGGTACGACCCGCCTGCCGGCTTCGATGTCACCCTGAAGGTGGCAGAGCGTATGGCGGATTTTAAGGCCCTGCCAGATCAGGATTGCTGGAAATACGTCCAGGCTTTCCGCTTCCTGTCGCATGCGGCCACCTGCATGACGCGGTGGAAGGTGTTGTCCGATCTTGGTGGGCAGCCGTCGACCGGCGTCGGTTTCACCATCCCGGCGCAGACCATCGATGGCATGGCGATACCAACGGATTCGCCGCAAGTGGTCCTGACCCACGACAAGATCGTCTACTACCATGAACTGTGCCTGCAGATGGCGATGTTCTACGCCGCTAGCCTGCCCTACGATTGGGGTGCGCCACGACCGACGCAGCGTTCGATCTTCATGGATCACCCACTGATCGAATATGACCTCTCACCGAACTGGCAGACCGGGACCATCACCAACGCGGGCGAGGCGGCCAAACAGTGGCGTCCGGTGAGTGCGCGCCCGATCACCAATATCGGGCGCAGCATGGATTTCCCTGACCGTCCAATTCCAGCGACCTTGTGGGGGAATCCGTCCAATTTCACTCTCGCCCGCCCATTCAAGGCGGAGGAACGCTGTCGCCAGTTGGTATTCTGGTCGGTCGACTGGTTGAGCTACGAGGATTGCGAGACCGCGCCGAGCGGACCGATCGATGCCAGCAAGTACCAGTTCGCCGCGCCCATCGGTACCGTCAACGACGACAATATGGCCGCGCGCATGGGAGCGAGCACCTGGCCCGATCATCATATCTACCAGTTCCGCAATCCAGAGAAGGTCATCACTTTTACCCGCGATGTCAGCGGCATGGCCACTGGCAGCGACATCAGCGGATTGCGCATCCTCAACCAGGATGGCCACGGCGGCACCGACAAGGGTGGTGGCATCGACCAGCGCCGCCGTTTCATGGGCCGCTTCGGGGCTGACCGCAATTTCAACGGTGTGCTTGATCGTGGTCCGCTGCCACGCTCGCTGCGCCTGCGCGCTTCCGAAGTGTCGCGCTACAACTTCTACGATCCCCGTCTGACCTTGAAGCTACGGTGAGGAGAACCCGATGAACCGCCGCGCATTCACCCTGCTGGAACTGATGATCGCCATCGCCCTGGGCATGTTGATCGTCTATATCGCGGTCGCGGGTTTCCGCGTCGCCGCCACCAGCATCACCGTCACCAACCGCTTGGCGCTGGAGAACGATCTGCTGCGCAGTGGCTGCCTTGATGCCAATGAACGGCTTGATTACTGGACCGACTTCGATGATCCGGATAATCCAGCAGAACAACGTCTGCGTGGTCGTGATGGCGACGGCGGTCTGCCGTTCACGCCGATGTCCTTGGTCTTCCCGTTGACGCGCAACGCCACCGATCCCGAGAAGTCCACCGGCTGGGATCCGGAGGAGACCTGGAAGGCTTCTGATCCCCGCATGTGGTGGCAAGGCAACGTGGCGGAGAAATGGAAGAGCGAGATGATACTCGGCCGTTATTCGATCTTCGGCAATTCGCAGCCGCCGGTGATCGTGACTGGTGCGGCGACGAATGTGGTACTCAACGGATCTGCCGGCGTCGGCACCTACGGCACGGTATCAGTGCCACACGAGTGGCAGTACCGCCAGATATGGGGCATGTATGGTGCGCTCGGTTATTTCGGCTTCACCGACTACCTGCCGCAGAACACCCTGTTCGCCTGTTACAATGAATTCTTCGTCCCACCACCACCACCTCCCAATCCGCCATACTCGGCGCTGGTGCGTGAGACCAACCAAGACGGCATGCCGCTGGTGTTGTTCCGCCCCGGCTCGTCGTTCGACAATGGCGAAGGCGATCAGCAATACCCCAAGGGGCTGTGGCGATTGACCATGGCATCGTCGTACGGGGTGGTGAGCCCGACCCGTGCGAATGCCAACCAGTCTGCAGCGCATCGCAGCCGCTACACCACCGGCTACTGGAACAACTCCGGTGACTTGCGCCGATTCCTGGATGACACCGAGAACCGTCGCCCCTTCACCGCTATGCCAACCCACTGGCCGCGCTTAGAGGTCACCACCCAGCACTTCATCAAGACCGGTCGCTACGTGAACCTGGGCAAGGTCCAGCTCAGCGATCCCATCAGTGGTGCGGTCACCGAGATCGTGTTCAGCAGCTTCAGCACCACCCTGCGTGGCGCGCGTCTGCAACGCCGTCATGACCGTGGCTGGGCGGATCACGACAACGGCACCGGTGTCACCGTTCCGCCGACCCTGGACCACACGCCATGAAGACTCGGCAGGGAACCATCCTGATCATCGTCGCCGGATTATCGGCGCTGCTCGCTAGCATGGCGCTGGTCTTCCTGGCGCGTCAACGGTCATCGCAGCAAGAGACCATCTGGTTCGAGCAGGACGTCCAGTCGCGCATCATGTTGGTGGCGGCGTGCAGCTACATTGCCGAAGGCGCGCGTATCGGCTACGACACCGCGATCGGGGCCGAACATATCGAAGCCTACGGCTGGGTCGACGTGCGCGATGGTTCGGTCGGCCCGAACACCCGTGGCAGCCGTGGTTCACAGGTCATCCCGCTGCATGACGAGACTCGCCTGGTGGAATCCTGGGGCCGCGGCAGCGCTGATCGCCCAGGCTGGCCGGCGCTCAAGAGCGTCGCGCGTTGCCCGATGCATGTGCTCGAACGTCCACCGTTCGCCATCTCGCTCAACGCGACGCCGAATGCCATGGCCACCGATGACAGCGATGACGCCACGTATGGCCGACCCTACCTGAAGAATCCCGATCCCAGTCCGCAGGCCGACACCCTGACTGGCTTCATGACCGCGAATCGCGACATCCGGCAATCCTCTGCCAGTCGTTCCTGGTTCCGTGTCTACCGTGAAGGTCCTGCCATCTTCATCATCACCTGCGGCGCCGGTGGCACGCTTGGCTACCGCGATTGGGACGAAGTGCAGGGCGCTGGCGCCAACGCCATGGCGGAGTTCGGTGAGCAGGCGTACTTCAATTCGCTGCGCAATCAGGAGATCCGTCTGTGGTACCGCGTCGAATGGGATCCAGGCATCGCCACCGCGGAAGTGCACAACATCAAGAATGCATGGAACAGCGGGAACGAGGACCATTACGTGTCCTATTCGATGAACACCTCGAACAGTTCGATCAATCCCCGTTCGCAGGCCCAGTGCCGCAACCTCGGGGGGACGTTCCGCTACATCCAGCGGCTGCGCGTGCCGCCGACGTGGTGGTGAGCGCTGCGCAGGAGATCACTTCAGCGGTGATCACTTCAGCGGTGATCACTTCAGCGGTGATCACTTAAAGCGGTGATCACTTAAAGCGGTGATGACTCCAAAGGTGTTCAGTCTGGCAGTCAGATTGCACGATGGTTCCCAACGAGTTCCGGTTGGATTGCAGGGGAACCGGACGGACTCCAGGTTTCTGGATGGGATTGGTGCGGTGATGGTTGGCACGCGGCTTGCCTAGCCCACGCATCTGCCATCTGCTGGACCGGGCACCATCTATAAGACTGAGCGCGTCCCTGCTGAAGGCATTTACTGGCGCCCGCTGATCTCACGATCGGCGGGCGCCGCTTTTTCCCGACCGCGTCTGGCAACAGGTGCCGGTTGTCGGCGTGAACTGTTAAGGAGCGTTTATGCCCATGATGCAGCCCCAGTCCCGCTCCCGCCTGTGGTGGCGCATCATCCCGATTGGCATCGCGCTCGCCGTGGTCGCTTACCAGTTTTTGGGCGCACCGCAGTTCATCAATCCAGAGACCGGGCGGACCGCGCGCCTCGGCCTGAGCGAGCAGCAAGAGACCGCCCTCGGCATGCAGGGCTTCCGTGAGGTCACTGCGCAAGCGCGGCTGCTCACCTCCGGCCCGGCTTACGATCAGGTGCGACGTGTCAGCGGTCGACTCGCGGCAGCGATGAGCGATACCGTGAACTTCGATTGGCAGGTCGCAGTGGTCGACGATCCGGCGCAGAACGCTTTCTGTCTGCCCGGGGGCAAGATCTGCGTCTACACCGGCATCCTGCCAATCACCAAAACCGACGATGGCCTAGCGGTGGTCCTGGGACACGAGATGGCGCATGCGACCTGCCACCACGGTGCCGAGCGCGTGCTACATCAGAACATGACGCAGACCGCGATGTTGGGCGTGCAGGGCTCTTTCGCGGATCTCGATTACCAGCAGCAGCGGACGATCATGGGATTGTTGGGTGCCGGTGCGCAGTACGGCGTGCTTTTGCCGTTCAGCCGCTCACACGAGAGCGAGGCGGATCTGGTTGGTTTGAAATATATGGCACGCGCCGGTTACGATCCGCGCGAAGCCGTGGCGTTCTGGCGTCGGATGGCCGAAGCATCCGGCGGCTCGAAACAGCCGGAGTTCATGTCGACGCATCCCTTGCACGAGACCCGCATCCGTCAGATCGAAGAATGGTTGCCAGAGGTGATGAAGGAACGTCCAGCCGGTGGCCAAGTGGAGCGCTGACATTCCCGGAGGGGAAGACGGCTGCTTCGGCCTTTCAGGGTGCTGGCGCAATCTTGATCGTGTGGCTCACTGGCACCATCGCCGTCGCGATCGCGGCGGCCAACGGTGCACGGATGGCCTCGGTCTCGGTCGCGGTCTTCTCAATGTCTGCCTTGCCAGCACGGCCGTGGAACTGGTTCTTGATCTGCTCAGTCTCGTACTGCTGCTTTTTCAGCACGGTCTCATCGACTTTCTTGAACGCGTCGCTGAAAGGATTGACCGCAAAGTCATCGGCGAGGTTCACGCCGGCCGTGAGTTGTTCCGCTGTGTAGGTGCGTGATTCTGTACCCCAGGTGACGCTGTACTTCGCATCTTTGCCGCCGTTGGCGATCAGCGTGAAGCGACTGAGCTCGTGCATGAACGGCACCAGGGTCATGCCGGAACGGATGGAGTTGTGTTTGTCGAGTGGTCCGGTGGCGCAGAACGGATAGCGCGTACTGGTCAGCGCGATCTCGGCTGCATCGGCCTTGGTCACGGTGTGGCCGGTGCTGGCGGTCGCCTGGTTCTTGGCCAGATCGACGGTGATGGTGCCGACGTTGCCATCGCAGCCGAGGCCTTTCAGGAAGGCATAGGCCATGATGACCTGCCCAGCCCAATCTGGATGCACACCGTCGCTCCCGGGAACTTCGAAACCGGCGCCGTACTTTTCCTTGGCCGCATAAAAGCCGGTGAACATTGGCCAGAATACATCGGCGAAACGCACGTCATGTTCGGTGGCCAGTGCGATGTCGATATTGCGGAAGGCGCAGAGGTTCAGGTTGAGATCCTCCACCGTGCCCGTCGCGGTCTTCACCCAGTGCGGCATCTTGCCGATCGGCCCTGGCGAACCGATCACCACGCGCGCACCAGCATCCTTCAGGCCTTTAGCCACTGCACCGTAGTTGTCGCGATACCACGCGGCGGTCTTGTCGTCGTAAGGCTTGTAGCGGTGATCGTTCATGCCGTAGCACAGCGTGGCGATGGTCGGCTTGAAACGCAGGCAATCCTGGACCATGCGTTTCTTAAATCCCTCAGCGGTCTCCCCGCTCCAACCGTACTGACGCGCGGTGATCTTCAGTTCCGGCAGCGCCACGGTCAGGTAGGTCTCGATGATGCGCGAGTACATCTTCTGCTCGGTGATCGAGTCACCGATGATCGCCAGGCGGTCGTCCTGTTTTAGGTAGAGCGAGCCGTAGACCGGTGCCTTCACGGGTTCGAACTTAGCGAACTGCTCACCCTGCGGCTTGGTCTCCAGGTCGGCGGCGATGAGCGGCGCCGAACCGAACGCGATGAAGGCCAGGAGGGGAAGCAGGGTGCGCATGGTGGGATCCGTGTGGGTGTGGCGTCGGATGATGGACTACCGCAGCCGCCGTCAGGTGTTGTTCGCAGTTCCGCGTTTGGGTGTCAGCGACGGCCACATGCACCGATGGCATCGTCAGTCTGTGCTCACTGATGGCACGAAGCGTCACCACAGCGGTTTCAGACCGGTAGTTGCCGTCTGGGCAGCGACGTGATCATCGCGCGACATGCATACCCGCGCCCTCGCTTTACTGGTCAGTTGGTGCCTGAGCGGTTCCTTTACTACTCTGAACGCGGGTGAGGCGCTGGATTTCGGTAACGGCGTAAAGATCGAATTGAGCGCAGTACCGGCGGGCACCGCGACCCTCGGATCCTTGCCTGGCGAGGAGGGCCGTGGCAGCGACGAGGATCGTCGCGTCGTGCACATCAGCGAGGACTTCCTCATCAGCAGCATGCCAGTGACGCGCGGCCAGTTCGCCCGCTTCGTCGCCAGCACGGTCTACCGCACCGAGGCAGAGATCGGCACCTCCGGCGGCTATGGCCTGTCCGGCGGAGCCTTGGTGCAGCGCAAAGACTTCACCTGGCGAAATCCTGGATTTCCCCAGGACGATCGCCATCCCGTGGTGTTGGTGACCTGGGCTGACGCGCAGGTGTTCTGTGCCTGGGCAAGCAAGCAGACTCGCCGCTCGATCACCTTGCCGACCGAGGCTGAGTGGGAGTACGCCGCTCGTGGTGGCAATGACGGCGCCTGGAATGGCCCCGCGACCTCGGCCAACGGCGGCACGCGCCCGGTGGGCGAAGATCCAGCCAATCCGCTTGGCCTGCATGATCTTCTCGGTCACGTGAACCAATGGTGCCAGGATTGGTATCAGCCGACGTTGCCCGCTGACGCGGCGGATCCACGCATCGATCGCGCACCATCCGGCGACACTGCTCGTCGTTGCCTGCGTGGTGGTTCGTTTCTGCAGGTCACGCGCCAACGAGTTGCTGCCCGCTGGCGCAACAGTTCTGGGACACGCAACGCGGATAATGGTTTCCGTATCGTCGTACGCACGACGCCGGTGGTTGCCGCGGCCAGCACGCCATCGCGGCCAGTGCCGGTGTTGCCGGACGTCGAATCCAGTGCGCCGGTACGACCACAGCCCACCCAGGCGCTGCCGCGGCCATCCATGCCGATTGTGCTCCATCAACCAGCGGATTCCGGCATCCCGAGCCTCATGGTGTGGTTCTTCATCATCTTTGTTGGCATCGTGGTGGTGAAGATCATCACGGCGGTGATCAAGTCTGCCGGCTCGCAGGAGGGTGGCTCACACCAGTTTTCCCAACAACAAGTGACCAAACAGCAAGCGCCCCATCAAAAACCTGATCTGCGCGATGACGGCTTCTGGCTCGACACTCGCCCATATCGGCGTGGAGCGCGTCTGCGTTACAAAGTCCGACGCGATCGAGCGTGGGCGGAAGAGCAGATCGACATCACGCCGAATACGCCACGCCAGTTCATCTACACCGGCTTGCGACCGGAGGAGGTGGTGATCCTTGGCGTGACGGGTGGTATGGCGGCACGGTCGGTGAGATCTGAGCGACCGGCGCGTGACGATGACGATCCGTCGCCGGCGTCGACCTATGGTTTCCCATCGGCTTATTGACCTGATGGCCCTGGGAGACGCTGCCTCAGTCACGATGGACCTCACGGTCATCATTCTGCCGGGCGACCATCGCGCGATGCAGCGTACCCGTCGTGCGGTGCATGCCTACGGATTGATCTGCGGTGACGCGGACGACATGGGAAATCGCAACGGATGGTGGTGGGTACTGCGCGCTGGATGTTGGCCATGCTCGGTGCCGCGCCCACAAATGAGCGCCAGCGGCCGAGCGACTGCACTGATCGGTCTTGCCCTACGTGCAGAGCCGGATGCACAACGTGAGCACTCTGCTGCGCTCTGGGATGAGTGGTGCAGCGCATCCGGCGGTGACGCGGATGAAGCCGCGCTTCCGGGAATGCCTGCGGCGGTCCTGCTTGATCCCCGCTCGGTCGAGCACTGCCAACGCTTGATCGCTGGCGGCGCGCCGGTGTGCACGGCGGTGGGCAGGATCCTAGCGGATCCGACCGTGCGCCGCATTCGTTGGAGCGGGGCCGATGTTGGCGAGGACGAACGCGTGCGCGTAGTTCAGGTCATCACCAGCCTGCAGCGCGGCGGTGCCGAGCGTCTCGCACTCGCCCTGCACCAAGCCATGCCGCGTGCACGCTTATCGATGCACCTTGTCGTCGCTGGTGATCCTGCGCGCAGTGCGTTCCCGTTACCGGCGGATGCGTACACCTGTGCCGATGCCGGTTCACGTCCCGTGCGCATGACGGAGGCGGCGCTGATGGCGTGTCGCTTGGGTGCTGACGTGGTCCACGCGCATCTGCTTACCGTCGACGATCTGGATGCGTTCACCGCACGTGACGTGCCGCTGCTCATTACGGTCCACAACGCCAAGCCTGGATGGCCGGAGCGCATGACGGAACTGCGCGCTCGCTGCCTATTGGTTGCCTGCAGTCGTCGTGTGGAGGCCGACCTTGCCGAGCACCTGCCACAGCTGCCGCGCCGCACCGTGTGGAACGGTATTGATCCCGCGGTCTCAGTGCCGACGCCACAACGCCAGCGCGATGGTCAAGCGCTGTGCCGCCGCTGGCGGATCCCGACGGATGCCGTGGTGCTCATCGCCCTTGCCAATCCGCGCGCACAGAAACGCCTCGACCTCTTGCCGGCGATGCTTCGCCCGCTTCATCAGCAAATAGGCAGACCGGTGCACCTGCTCCTCGCTGGCGAAGCTGGTACAGGTCCTGGCGCGAGTGAAGCGGAGTTGACGTTTACCGCTGCGGTCTCTGCCCACGGCGTTGGCGAGAACGTCCACCGTCTTGGCATGATCACTGATGTGGGCGCTGCGTTGGCCGCCGCGGATATGCTGGTGTCGCCCAGTGCGTGGGAGGGTTTGAGCCTCGCCCATCTGGAAGCACTCGCTGCCGGAATTCCGGTGATCACCAGCGATGTGGGCGGTGCGGCAGAGGTGGCATTGCGCCACGAACAGGTGCATGTGCTAGCGCTTGACGCCGATACCGCAGCATGGGTAGAGACGTTGGCTTTTGTGACGCGCTCGTTACCGCCACGCCAAAAGCGCTTGGACGCGGCGTTCACCAACACCGCGATGGCGTTGGGATACGCACGTCTCTACCCGCGTGCGGCAGCGTTGGCACGTCCAGCGACAACGTCCAAGGGACTATGGTTGGTGAGCAACAACTTGAGCGTTGGTGGCGCCCAGAGCAGCGCGCGTCGTCTGCTGCTCCATCTGCACGGCGAGGGCGTTCCCGTGCGCTGTGCCTTGTTGCAAGAACAGCTCGCCAGGCCCACGTCGGGGCGGCAGTCGCTGCTTGATGTGGGCATACCGGTCCTGGTGTTGCCTCCGCCTGACGAAATGGATGCCGACACCGTCGTGGCGCGACTGGCACAGGCCATCGAGAACGATCCACCGCAAGCGGTCCTGCTGTGGAATGTGATGCCCAAGTACAAGGTGCTGCTCGGTGAGGTGTTGCTGAATACTCAGCTGTGGGATGTCAGTCCAGGTGAGATGAACTTCTCCTCGTTGGAGCGCTTGTTCTGTCAGTTGCCCAGCGATCTCTCGCTACGTGACGTGGGTGATTACGGAGCCCGCCTCGTTGGAGCGATCGTAAAATTTTGCGACGAGGCGGCGATTGCGGCAGCGATGTTCAGTGTGCCGGTCAGCGTGATTCCCAATGGTGTTCCGTTAGGTGAGGTCACTCGCACACCACGCTCATCTGGTCCGTTGGTCTTTGGCACAGCGACGCGACTATCACCAGATAAACGCCTAGAAGATCTTATCGACGCACTGCGTGTTGCGGCGCCTCGTCTGCCCGCATGGGAACTCCGAATCGCGGGAGGTCTAGATGGCGATCGTGCGTATGTGGAGCGACTGCAAGCCGCGTGTGTCGGCCTCCCCATCCGTTTCGTCGGTGTCAGTGAGAACCATCGGGTGTTCCTCACCGACGTTGACGTCTTCGTTCTGATCGCCGAACCGGCGGGCTGCCCCAACGCCAGTCTGGAAGCCATGGCCTACGGCCTGCCCGTGGTAGCGACCGCCGTGGGTGGCATGGCGGAGCAGATTGAATCTGACGTGAGTGGCTTGCTCGTTCCGCCGCGCGATGCGCAGGCTTTAGCGGATGCCCTGGTGCTGATCGCCAACGATTCGCAGCGTCGTGAACGTTTGGGCAAAGCTGCACGGGAGCGGATTGCCGAACGCTTCAGTGTCGCACGTATGGCGGAGGATTACCAGCGCATCTGCATGCGTTGAATCCATGTAACTGCTCAGGGGCTTCGCCCAATGCTGTTAAGTTAAGGCCCCGCCCACATCAAATCCGATTGAACCGCCACGACGCTACGACGCCACGGTGCGAATCCGTGGCCAGGAATGGACTATAACTCGGTTTTCTGCCTTCCCGTGGCGTCGTGGCGTCGTGGCGGTTCAATTCATTCGCCTTAGCTTAACAGCATTGGGCGAAGCCCCTGAGCAGTTACCGTTTTAAAACCATCTTGGAGAGCGGGGCGCTGTTGCATCAGTTGGGCAACCAACTTCGCACCTCGCACCTCGCACCTCGCACGGTCTTTCTCGAATGAATCAATGCAGATTCATCCGCCGCAACGTCGCGGTGAACACCACGCGGCGATTCGGCGGTACCGGCACCTTGATCAATAACGTGTTCGCGTCCTTGCGCACCAGTTCGCCCGCAGGATTGGCTTCCCCGTCGACCGCTTCGTATTTCTCCGGGGCGATGCGTTTCTCCAGCACTTGCTTCGGCGTCAGGACATCCCACTCGCCTTGGAGGTGCTCGGTCAAATCGATGGTCTTGGCTTCATTGGTGAAGTTCTCGACCTCAATGCGGACCTCCTGGAGTTGATGCCATAGAGCGGGACGGTTTTGGTGATCGCGCTGCACGATATCCTGCGAGGCTTTGAGCAGCGCGCGGCGCACGGTGAGGTCCTTGCTGTCGCCGATCTTCAGTTCCAGGTCCTCGCCCAGCGGCGTCGGCTGCGCCCAGTCTTCGCCAAGGAACGCCTCGCTGGTGCCGGTTTGCAGGAACATGCGCACCTTGCCCGCAGGCAAAATGCCGGTGCCGAGTTTTCCTTCGACGCTGTTCTTCAGCACATAGGCGACGCTAACACGTTCGCCCATCGCCGGGTCGTAGGTGTAGCGTTTGCTGAACGGCACATCGAGAAACTTGCCGGCGAGTTGCTGACGCGTTTCACCGCTAGCGAGCGGGCTGTCGCGCAGTTCGCCGAACGCGGCCTGCAGCGACGCTTGGTCGTAATTTTCACCGCTCTGATTGATCAGCCGCTGGTAAACGCGTAGCGACAGTTCCGACTTCCCTTCAGCGATCACCGCGCGCAAGGCGACCTCGCGTGACAAACCGTCGAGCAGGTAACTGATGCGCACCTGCGCTGGGCCGGGATTCGCCGAGGCGACCTCCCACGATAAGCTGTTGCCCTGGCCCGGTGGATAGGTGGTGCGCAGCACGGTGAACGGCACGCCGTTGACGCCGAGCAGCTGGATCGATCCGCGATCGATGTTCACGCCCAGCCAGGTGAAGTTCACCGTGGTGGTGCCTTTATCGAGGGTCAACGTGCGTGCTTCCTCAACCAACACGCGGCCGTTGTCCTCGAAGCGCACGACCACGCGTTCGCGGTCGGGCAGGATGGTGAGCTTGACCTCGGCAATCGCGGGACCGGCGAGCGCAAGGGCGAGCAGGATGGGAGCGAGGAGTTTCATGGCTTGATCTCCGGAGCAGAGGAACGGAACACGCGGGTGGTCGGCGGAAGCAGAAGGATGTTCATCGTCGGGCTGGTGAAGGTCAGGCGCCGTCGCGACGCGCGTTTCTTCACCAGCCACATGGTGGCGGCGCTCATTTGCCCACCTGGACCTTCGGCAGCGGCTGAATCTCCGGCGGTTTCACCGGTGGGATGCGTTCGCCCTGACGCGTGCTGATGATGAAGGGCCCAAGCTCCAGCACGGCTCCTGGTGCGACCTGTGCCTGATGGCGGTAGGTCGATTGGTCGCGGCGTTCGCCGGTCAATCCTTCGATGGTCCAGTCGCCGCCGGCGTTCACCAGGTATTCGACCGACACCGGGATCTTGGCGGTGTTCACCAAGCGGAAGCGGTAGCGATCATGGGTGGTGAAGGCGTCGACGCGGCCGTTGTTGTCGTAGTGGTGGTTGGTCTCGCCGTGCCATGCCTGCACCTGTTTGACCGCGATCGCCGGATCGACGCCCAGGTTGAGTTCGACCTTCTGATTCGGCGGCACATAGGCGCTGCCAGTCGATCCGCTGTAGCTCAGCGCGCGGGTCTTGGCGTCGGTGACGCGGAAGACCTGCCACAGTCCTTCCGGCAGCGGGCCGTCCGGCAGTTGGTGGTCCTTGTCGTTGATGAAGCGGTAGAGCTTGATCGCCTGATCGGTGAGAAAGCCGACGCGGTAGAGCACTTCGAGTTTCATCGGCTCCTTGGTGGTGATGGCCTGGAAACGCGTGGTCGCGCCGTTGGTCACCTGCTGCACACCCGACACCGAGAAGATGTG
>ENA-ORBV01006387-ORBV01006387.1-microbial-mat-metagenome-genome-assembly--contig:-NODE-6387-length-20848-cov-5.939868_pt1 | contig 20848 bp, 14 predicted proteins | sample MGYA00237777_ERZ505514 | MGnify/ENA primary metagenome ERZ505514 (study PRJEB26160, sample SAMN06269048) | microbial mat metagenome | isolation source: Oligotrophic lake microbial mat | place... | reverse complement strand
GCCGAAGCTGTGAGGGAAGTACCCTTTGTGGCTCAAATTTTGCTGTTCCTAGGAATTCCGGTGAAGACCCCAGTCAATGTCTGGATTGACAATGTGGGAGCTATTTTCATGACGGAGAACAGGACCAGTTCAAGTAGGACCCGGCACATGGACACAAGGTGGTGGTGTGTCACACAGCTCCAAGAAGAGGACAAGTTGACTAAGGTGCAGTTCCTTTGGACCAAGGAGAACACCAGTGACCTTGGAACGAAGAACGTGAACATGGAGACCTACCAACACCACGAAGGCCAATTGATTTCAGATCGATTGGAGAAGCAGACTAAGAGCGGTGGCAATGACCAATGACGCTGAAACAGGAGGGGTGTCGTGGAGGTTATTCCGCCATCAATGGTCAGACGGTAAGGGACGCACTCTGGATCCCATGCAGACGTGCCGGTTACAGTGACAGAGCCGCTAGGCTGCTGTTATGTAGCACATGGATAGCTAGCAGGTTGCAGTGATCTATTCCTAGGTGTCTGCCTAGGAAATAAGGAGGTAAACAAGTCTGTCTTATGAGACAGATGGATAAGCTGTTGCAGGGTCAATTGGACCCATAACAGGACCAAGCTGGTTAGCTTGGTGGAATCAAAACAGAAATGAGTGAAGTCAATGTGCTTGGCTCACAATCAAGAAGACAAGATAATAAAAAATGTTCCACATAGCAAACTCATATATAGGGATAGTAGTGACTATCATTAAAGTAACAAGATCAAGTGTATGACCTAAGAGGAAGGACTTTACTACAGGAATGTCTGGATGATTGGAGCTCATCTCCACTCATCCCCACAATTTAGTTCAAACCAATGTTGCTCAAGTGACACAGGTGTTTGTGTTGTTTGCAACATAACATTTAAACTAAATTGTCTGTGTGCAACTCCTGCTGGATCCTGCACGTGATCATCCGGAAGAGATTGAATCAAAGCACATTAAAACATGCGATGGCAAGAAGGACGAGAATTTCTCCTGTGCAGCTCAGGAAAGGTGCTTGTTGTTGCTGTGCTGCGATCTCTTAGGGCATCCATTCTCGTCTGGGACAACAGCAGTGATGGCTATGTCTGGTGTCGCTGCCACTCTTCCACATGGTGAAACAACACATGGAGCACTTGCACTTATGTGCAAAATTCAAAACAAAGAAATTGAAGAATGGGAAGACACAGGTTTAGCAATTGTCGACAAAATCTCCTTATCAACAAAATCTCCTTTGCTTCACACTTGGAATTCAAGACCATGTGCAAGAGCCTACTAGTGCAGAAGTTGAAGAAGCAAGCTTGCAGGTTGCATGGTGGACTCAATGTGGCATTCATCAGCAACTGTTCACCGATTCACACAAAAGACAACCACTGTTCTGAATTTTATGGAGCCCTCAATTGCTGCATTGAGTCAGACTGGAAACAAGGTTTCAAGAACAATCCGGAATTTAGGGAAACTGATTTTTGCACACGCGAGGGCAATCCAAGCTTGGCTGACATCAGGAAACTGAAGGAGAAACTGTGTTGTTGGACACAACCACTTGCCAAATCTGAATCACTTGCCAAATCGGAACGTCAAGGTGACAACCTGCTTCAACAAGGAACAAGATGCAGTGAAATCTTCTGTTTTCAATCACTTTCGTGCAGACAATGGCCCCACAATGGCCCAACCAATGGCAACGTTTGTGAAGGGCCACCAGTCATGCTCATGGACAGTTGCACATGCAAGATTGGGGAAAGACAATGGTGCCTGCAAAAGCAACTGATGCTGTGAAAAGGTGCTTTTGGGAAACTGTTGGAGAAAGCAACTGCAAAGCAACTGAAATTAAAGGTCATGAGCAGACAGATCCATTGCTGAAGCCATGTTGCCAATGTCCACCAAAGATGCAAATGAAGCTATGACTGGTGGGCTAGCAAACGGATCACGCGTTCTTCTGCAGCAAGTTAAAGTCAAAAGAGGAGAAGAGCCTTTTGTGATGAAGCTCGACACGGGAGTGAGAATGAGAGCTTTTTTTGCACCCAGGTCAGGAAACTGGTTGTGAAGCATGAGTGCAAGGACATCTGACCATGATTGTTTGAAGTCAAATCTGAAACTGTAAAGTTTATGTCCAGATTGAAAACAGGACATGAAAAGGTGCTCTTGAAGATGACTGGATTTCAATTTGGTTTGATCAGCAGTTCCTGCACCACAGAACACAAATTGCAAGGTTGCACGGCTTTGAAACTGTTTGTTTGCGACTGGGCCTATCATCCCAACTGGTTGCAGGTTGTTTTATCTCCTGCAATGGCAATGCTGGATATATGTTTTTGAGAGCCTCTGACCAAGGATCTGACCGTGCATGTCATGCCGGAAGAGATGAAGAAAATGTTGGCTAAATTCAGAGAAGACATCTGCATCAAGGACTTGTCAGATGACGACCATAAGTAGCTGCTACAAGATGAGGTAGACAGAATGCCACGCATGGGGTAGAAACATTAAGCAACAACAGAAACAAAAAAGAAGCGAAACTGTTATCCAAAATCTTAATTTGTGCAAACCTGGTGCAGATTGATGCACCAGACAAGAAAAATAACGACATTTGTTTCCTCCAGGTTTCTACATGACTTTTGCAGGACACTGTGGTGCAAACTGCGGATGCGAAGCAACAAAGAATACATGTGTGTCGCAGAACTTCAGTAAAAATTCCGATAGCAAACAATGGTGCCAGTCAAAAAAAAAATGCATTTAAATGCACCAACTCGTCGGTGTTACACTTTGTACACTTGATTTCATACCTTGCACGGTGGGTTTTCCCTTCAGCCCCACCCCTTAAAACTTCCCCAATCTTAGCGGTCTCTGATGGAGACCCAATGCTTGCAAGGCAATGTGAGCTTGTTGTTGAAAATGATCCACCCTCCATGGAGACTAAGAACACTAGATGGAGCAAAACCAGCCTACTTCAAGGGCACATTTGTTCCATCACATTCCTAGAGTGCATATCCAGAGACACTTCTGCTTGAAAGAGCAACCGCCTTTTGTTTGCACAAATTTGAGCATTGGCATTTGCAGCTGCAGATTTGTTTTGTGAGTGCTCGGATTTGTAGACATCACTCCTTTGAACAAAATGCTCTGTCTTTGGGGTACAAACACACGTTTCTGACTCAACTTTCATTGTTTTGACTTGTTCATCACTTGGCATTGATTTCTTGCCAAATGCTTCAAATGAATCAAATGCTAGTTGACATGCGAATCTCTGAAATTAGGATCTCAAGTGGGCGATGGCACCACAAGACGGCTGATTGTCGGAACAAAGGATGTCCAAAATTCTATGCATGCTAGTACCAAAAGGTTCGGTTTGTCAGATAAGTTTACTTGTGTTGACAAAAATGTAAAAGCCTTCATATTTTGTAACAATCAGGCAGTGTTGTTGTGTCTTCTAATAGGATGCCGATTTCTTTTTGTGTTGACTACATTTGTCTGCAATGTGGATACAAGTGAACACGTGCCTAGGGTGACAATGTCTAGTGTTGCAAAGAAGCAGATTGCTGTTTGTAGATGGATTTATAAATCCTGTATGGATTTTCTTCCGTGGCCCATATCTTTCAAATATATTTGAATTTTTTATAAGTCAATGTCAAATCTTATGGCCAAAAGATGTTCTGGAGTCACGACGGCATGTATGTCCAACAAAGAGATTCTTAATTCAATCCTATACAACTAGTAGGGACGCAGGGCATGATCAAATTTCACTCGGGAGGGAGAGGGTTTCCTTGCTTTCAGAAGTCGGCACTCAATGTCATTGAAACGATAACTTTCAAGCCCACAAAGCTCACACCATCTTTCTCTAGCAACTCCAGCCCTGCCATATCCAAAAGAATCAACACGAATATAATTATGGAAAAGTTGAGACGAGAAATCATGTTGATATTGATAAATGTTTAATTGCTGGATTCCCAGCAGCATAGGATGTACAAGATGTTCCTACAGAATAATGATTTTTCCTGCGTGCCCCTGCAGCATGTCGTGACGTGAAAGGGAGAGAAAAGGCAGCCAGTGGTAGCACGGGCCACCATCGATTAAAAAGATGCGATTGTAGCAAGGTCTATTACAAATCTCTATCATCGTATGCACAATAAATCCAGTTGGAAATCCCAGCCCCAGCCATAGGTTTCCCAAAGAACACAAAAGTGGAGGATGCAGATGTGGGTTGGCCTGCTAAAAATCACTCGACCGAGCATGCTATTTTTTCCTCCTGGTAGAGTAGGCTCGCATGCCATTTTCGCTCGGTACAAATAGCCATCCGCTGTAAACACCCAGAATCAATCTCGATCCCATACTCCTGCGCCTCTTTCAATCTTGGCTTGAGTCGCTTTTCCAGACTGGACAACAGGACTCTTGGTTTTTTTAGAACCAAAATCGAAGCCGCTTCATTTCCAATGCAGTCTTTATAGAATTGGAGGGTAGGCTCTAGGTTATTTGAAATGCTGTAACAAAGAAGTGATGGCTGCTGTCTCATAATCCAGCCAAGGGCAGATTGGTCCAATTCAGGAAATTGTTCACTGAACCACGCAAGACATGGTTCCATTTTCATTGATGTCGATCCACCCATGAGGCCAGGCTGCCGAATAGCCATAGCCCGAACTGCTTCAGCATCAAGGCACAACCTTTCCTGAAGCCATTTTAGATTTGGTTCAATCTTTTCTTCCGGGTTACTGGAGATGATAGTGGGATGTTTTGAGACCATCTTGCCGAGTTGTTGTTCGTCGAGATCCAAGCGGTTCTGCAGCCAATCCAACGTCGGGCCAATATTGGTGGAATAGCTCATTCCAAGAAGTGGCGGCCATTTTATGCAAAGTCGAGCCACTTGCGTCTCATTTAGACCCAGCCTCTTTTGCAATGCGTTGAATTTTGGGTCCAGGTTATTCTCGACGCTCAAAGAGAGGACGGTAGGATATTGCAGAACGAACTTTGAAATTGTCTTGTTTGAAATTATCTTGGTGTTATTCAAATACAACCGATTTTGTATCCAATCCAAGTTTCGTTGGACACTTTGTCCACTACCCACACCAGCGTAGAGTAACTGGGGATGTTTCTGAATGAAGCGAGCCAAACTTTTGTTTCGCAGGCCCAATCTCTCCTCGTAAAACCTAAGAGTCGACGACATGGTGTCAACTTTCATTGCTAAGGCAAACTGCTGTTTTCTAATGATTGTAGCCATTTCCGTATGACTTAGGTTGAGACGCTGTTGCAGCCAGTCGACTCGCTCAATCATTGCTGTGCGATTCAAATCGTCTACTCTTTCATTAAAACCTACTTCAACTCTTCTCCTCCATTCTTCTGAAAAGTTGAAGCGGTGTTGGAGCCAAATATAATTACTTGACGATACATCATCGCTGTCGTCTTTACGGCCGGCTTTTGCGTGAAGGGGTGAAACAAACCTACCAGGCTTGGAATAATAATAAGGCGAAGATAATAATACAGCGTTTGATTCAGCCTTGATTTGGTGGCTGTTACTCCTCCACCTACAGGGCTCGAGTGAAAAAGACTCACAAGTGCCGTAAAAATGCAGCACACCAGCTGCCAATAAGGTCCAGCAGAAACGAAAAGGTAAAGTCTGCATCCTTCAGCGCCACTTGCCAACCCGTACTGATAGAGATCGAGACCCGTTGACAGATAGCGACTGGCTAGCGAGTTAAAGTGCACTAGCTACTAATAGCACCCTCATTGTCGACACTCGACAGAGAAACTATTAATTATTTAATATGGGGCTGCCAATGAATTCCCCTGGCGGGGCCACTGTGGGTCATGACACGAAACATCAGGCACTTGCTGCAGCTCTTGCAACAACACATCATGCATTTTGAACCCTTTTTCAAAGATTGCTTCGTGAATGGGTTCATAAATTTCAGTTTCTTGCACAAAGGACTATACAGTACAAATGTGAACGTAAAAAAGTCCATAGAACTATGAACCTCTCAGCAAAATGAGACCACAAACAAAAGGGTTCATAGGAAAAGGACATCAAGTCCATCGAACACAAACAATGTCCATTTTCAAAAATGGTTCACAGATTATGATCCTTTTCATCAGTCATTCAGAAATTTGGTTCATGCTTATTTTCACATTTTTAAAAGTGCTCTTATTCAGAAATGAAGGCTCACCATGGGCCTTAAAAAATCAAAAACAATTTGAAATCTTCTGCAAACAGTTCCATGCAAGGGAAATGTAATGAAGTTAAAGGTACAATGCTCATGGTTTGAAATGCAACTAAGGCTACAGAGCTAGAGACCCATCCCAGAATGCAAGTTTTGAATGAGAATTTGCACTCCACAACAAAGATTTATAGAGGTGCCAATTAATTTAGCTAACAAGCAGCAGACATGAATTGCAATGTTCATTGCACATCACCTCACACCCCGTCACTAGCAACTAACTGACATTGTGATCAATGACTTGAGACCAGACAATAATCTAGTTGACTGAATGCTATCATTACAATTTCAAGCTGAATTGCAATGTTTGGAAAGTACTGTGGCAGATGCAGCAGATGTCCTCACATGGGCAACTAATTGCAATTGATGTGAACAAGTCAACAAGAAAAAGTTGAACCAGCTGTCAGGTGCTACAACGATGACATGATAACCAGCCAACACATGCTACATCCCACAGTCTGCACATTTGTTAAATTTGATTAACCTAGAGCTAAATGTTAAGTAGTAGCAAATTAAAAAAAAACAGTTTAGATTGAAATGAAGCAAGTGGGGTAACAGAACTTGGGAGCAATGTGCACCCGCTTTGGCTGATGACTTTCCCTAAAACAACTACTTGTCTTAACCACAAATTCTGTCCTCTAGTTTTTAACTATTTTGGTCTATGAAAATCCAGAATCTGTGCTCCACAAACTGTCAAACAATGTAGTCCCACATGATGCATGAAGACAAATGGAGCATCATTGCAGATGACTACAGGAATAAATTGAGGACATCAGGTCTAACGCTAGCTGGCTTTCATTTTTGCAGGATCCACTGAAGCACATGTAGGACCTGCGGAGTGTCTAACTGCATTTTAGATGTGCAGTGTGCACTTATTGGAAACAATGGAAGCCCAATTTGCGGGCATGCTGCTCCTAGCTCTGCATCAGTTTGGTAACGATTGATTTGGAGCTGGCTACAAGTCTTAACTTCAGAGGTTATTGGACACAAAATGGCAAGGCCTGAATGGTGTAAGGAGAATAGTAGACTACAATGGAAAATGGGTATGGAAGATTTTCAAGTGCGGAAGTCTCAAGATTCTTAGCTAACTAGTAGTAGCTAGCTAGTGGCGACTTTAAGTAAGTCATTCACGGACGCACAATAGCACATATTAGATGGATCTAGTAGCGTAGACCCCAGTCAGTGAAGTCTCAGCAAAATTATGGGCTTGCATTCTTTAGCTGACAGATTCAAGAGCAGCGACAATTCGAGCAACGGAGGGCGACAGCCGCAAAGATGACAGTGATGACGTTGGCTGTCAAGAGACGCAAGCTTTGAACCCAGCGAAGAAAGCCAGCAAGAAGCGACACGAGGCGCCAGGCGTTGAATAGCAAAAGGAACAAGCACAGCAAGAAGGGTCCCACAGCACTTGAACCCTGACATGTTTACCCAAGTGTATGGGGTTGGAGACTGGAAGGGTCTTCTTCCGAACTTTCTTTTGGTGAAACATTCGCCATGATCAGATGCATCCACGGCCATGTCATCGGAATCTTTGGGTTTGGTACAGGCACCAGAATGCAGCTCGACACTGCATGAATTCAGGGTACACTAGGTGTTACCATGTGAACCACAAATGTCTTTGTCACGGAATATTCAGGGTCCCTTCGCAATCACAGTTGCAGCAGTCACAGTCGCACTCAACCTCGTTACAGTCCACAAAAACTTTGAAAAACAAAGGGTTCACACCCTTTCGTGCCTACGAAAGAGAGACGCCCAGGCACGGGTTGAGTGTTTCCATTCGTAGCTTGATACTTGCAGGGCCCTGAATTCAAAATACTAGTTCCCTAAATCCATTAAATTTACTTACACAGACGATACCTGGAACCCCTCCTTCCAACTTATTCTGTTGCAAGTCGATGCGATTTACACTATTCAACTTCGCAAGCTCCTAACATTAAAATTCAGCGAGGCTGATAGTTAGAGACACTGATTCCATATCAATTCAATGCATCCCTTTGATTTTAACGCGGATCAACGTACCGTTGGAATTGTTCCTGAAAGCTACATACGAAACGAAAAGGGGCATGCATGTGATGAGTACAATAGCTGCCGAGCTGTGCCAGCATTTTTCAGCTTTTAGAGTGCAAAGTGTCGTTACAGCAGACACGCACAGAGGGCATTACCTGATTGTGGCTCAAATCTATATTCTTCACATTCGTAATATCCCCAACAAAGGTTGAAATTGTTCCTGTCAGTTGCTAGGAGAAAATGATTATTTTGTCGGACAGTGGGATGAGTGAGGTTGTGTTACCACGTGCGAGCGGTTAGCTCCATTCCATGATGACAAGCATGAAAGTGCAATTGACTCACATTGTGATCCAAAAACAACTGCTTTATTTCTCTCAGCTGTCCCATCTCGGAAATCAGAGCCCCGACCAATCGATTGTCACTCATGTAAAGAAATTCAAGAGATCGCATGCGACCTATCTCGACGGGGATGGTACTTATCTGATTGCCTGCTAAATCAAGACTGGTCAATTTGGACAGCAACCCCAACTCGGATGGCAAGGCTCGATAGAGTTGATTATTTGCCGCCATAATTTCCAAAAGACTCGCCGATGACAACGCGCCCAGTTCCGATGGCAGCGGTCCTGATAGTTTATTGGTTTGAATCCGCAGTGCTTCCAAGCGCGTGAGTTGCGTTAATCGCGTTGGAAAGGTCCCTTTCAAAATGTTGGTTGAAGGAGGTTCCAGACAAGAACAATAGAAGGCGGTGGTGAGTGAAAGCGTGGCCATTGATGAAGTTTCAAATCAGCAACCACGATCTTCTTACCCGTAAAGAAATTCTCATAGAGATACATTGATTGCAAGGACGACGCCAGATGCGGACCAAATAGTTCTGCGGGGAGGCTTGAGGACAAGGCATTCGAACTAATATCCAAATGAACCAGATTGGACAACAAGCCCAATTCACTGGGCACCGGTCCTATGAGGAATCGACTCTTTTTCGCTTCATCCGAGGCTCCAAATGCGTCCGCCGCCATTCGAATTTGTCGAAGCTCTGTCAAGAGGGCCAGTTCGGGTGGGATTTTACCTCTCAAACCATTTACACTCAAAAAAATGGCTTGGTACTGTCCTTCATCATTGCAGACGGGCGTATTCTGAATACCCGCCGTTGTGGCAGCACCAGCAATGGAAAGGAAGGACCACCATCGACATTCGTCTACGGTGGGGGACAACCAAAAGCGACTGCTCTTCCATCCACTTCCATTGGTCGAATAATACAACGTGGCCAAGGCAAATCGTTGCACCAATCTCCAGTCGGTATAATTGTCAAAGATACTCAACGGCGTCGTTTGTTGTAACCACCGCAGAGCTTGAGATTGGGGCGAATTCCAATTGGGCAGCGATTCCAAAGTCGAATTGCGTAGCAACGGAAATAATCTCCCTTCAATGGTTGTTGTGGGAGCCAATGTTGGAGCTAGGGTCGTAGGAGATGCCGTCGTGGGTGCGGTGGTCGGTTGCTCGGTGGGATATATGAGATCAACGATCATGGTGCCGGGTGACGTGGCATCACCTGTTGGCACAGTGCTGTCGGTGGCATTACTGCCAGCTGTCACGTTTGACTGTGTGTTGTTGCTATCGCTGTCAGTGTTGTTATTAGGATCCTCCCGAAAGCCTCCCGTGGCTGCCCAAAATATGCCCGCCACCGCAACCACAATGACCAATAAAAAGACCAATACAAAACAACGCCCTTTTCCTGTAGCTACCACATCCCAAGCCGAATCTTCGACGCGAGACGGAGTCGCATGCACCAATACCATTGGCCCTGCTGGATGTGTGTTGTTGTTGTTGTTGTTGTTGTTTGTGGACTGTGGTGGTCGTGCTTGTGGCTGAACGGATTCCATGTCCTCATCAAAGTCGACCGTAGAAGCAGTTGGAACCACTGGCACTAGCTCAATGCCTTCTTCCTGGTTGTCCTGGTGACTGGACTTTTCGTCCTCATCGTCGTCGTCATTTTCATCTTCATTCATCATGACCCGTGTTGCACTGACTAATGCTGCATCTTGGGGTCGTTGCTCGGTTGAAGTGTTGGTGCCTGAACTCGTGCTTGCCGTTGACGACGAAGGACGATTTGGCTGCTGCAACAATGCTGCTGCCTGTAGATGTGCTTGTGGTATTCCTATTGCTACCATGTGTTGTTGTACGTGAAAATGCTGCTCATAATCATATTTAGGAGGTGTGGACATGGTTCGAGCTGTAAATTTGGTGGTGCTGGTATCCATGGAACTGAGAGGACAAGCAAGAGTAGCTCATTTAGCTTGCCATTAATCTCGGTGACCCAATGATGAAAAAAACCGGTGTCGTGTTTTTGGAAGTAGTACAAGTACTTGTAGTACTTACATTGAAGTGGCAGTCGCCGACTTGGTTGCCATTTGGGACATGACCGGCAAATAACGTTGGACCAAAGCCACGGAATGGATGGACCGAGACGCTTGTGGAACCCGCATCAAATCTTTGGTGGTTTGGAATACAGTAACCCCCATTTCATAAATGGGTTCATGCGCAAACATCGAATCACTGGCGGTGGCAGAACTGGTAGTACCTTCGGACGAGAATAGGGAGGAATCAAAACAGCCAGGGCAGCCTGCCGCCACGCACTCGCAGGCAAGAACCACTTGGAGGCCCGCCTCTGCTGCTATTTTGGGATTTTCTGTGGATGCGCTCCATTGGGCCAATGTTTCAAGTGCCTTGACCGTAATGTGATGCACCGGCGAGAGAAGTCGTTTGGCATCTTGTATAAGATCCTGAAGCTGTTGAATTTTCTTGTCACTATGGATTTCTTCATCTCGTTGTAATAAGGCTTCCAGGCGGTCCGCGAGCTGTTTCTCTTTGAGTTCATTGTCGTCGCTATTGTGTTCCACGCCACAGGACTGACACGTCCACATCGCTTTGCACCTTCCACCACCATCGTCGTCGTCGTCCTGATAAATGCATGGGACAACACTGCCGCAGGAAGCAGTGGTGCATTGGATGGACCTACAATAGTCAGGCCCACTGCAACGAGAACAGTTACACCAAAAGGATTTCGTTTCCAGGAGTTTCTCCCGCCGTTTGTAGGTTGGTGTCTGATAGAGGGCTTTGCCACCTCCAATATAGGAAAAGGTTGCAGGAGAACCGCATGGAATGCTTCGAATCACCTTGTACTCGAGCGCACCATAGCTGTTGTCATCATCATCACCATCATTATCATCACTACGGACCGAGGTGTAGGCCAGATTAGGGGCACACGAATGCGCCATTTTAGAGGCGTACGAAAAAATGGCCGAGTGCTCTTGTCGTACCGTTTTGCCGCTGCAATATTGGTGTGCATTGGTCGCGCAAATGGCCAGTAATTTGTGAATGGTATCCACATCCATCGTCGTAGTAATAGATTCTGCCAATTTGATGGCCATATTTTTTAGCTTGGCAAGGGACGGGGACGATGCTGCAGCGTCCGCGTCCAGAGGAGGATGGTACATGTCCAGAAGGATCGTTTGTGTTTCCTGGGGAGCCTTTTGGAAGAGCATCAAAAAATCTTCCATATCGCCAACCTTCCACGTCAACAAGGGCTTTTCACGAAGAATGACTTCATAGAGGGTATCAAATGTTTTGGTAGCCACCGCTAAGCGGCCCATGACTCCCTCTTGCACTTCAATCACAAGTCCCTTGTTTAGGATCAAGTGCGATTGCAGATCCACTCGTTCCAACTCGGCGTATTGAAGTACAGCCCGATTGTAAAGGTCGGCGGCTTCCGGATTGGGCCACACCGTTGTAATGGCACGAGCAAACTGTTGGTAAAGGCTTTCCCACGGAATGCTTCCGGCGGCATTGGCCGCCCGCATGGCAGCACCCAAAGCGGCCGAATCGGAAATGGAAATCAACTCGACGCGGGCCTGAAAGACGTCGGCAATCACTTGTTGAATGCCCGGGCTTTTGGATCCTCCTCCGGTTAAGCGAATGACTTGAAAGGGATTTTCGTGGGCAATCCAACGAGAGTGATGTCGGATCGAAAGCATTTGCGATTCCACAATGGCCCGGACTTTGGACGCAGCGGGACAGGTTCCATTGCGAAAGGCATCGTCGCCATTGTACTTGACTCCTGCCTTGGGGACATGGGGAGTACATTCGGGTACAAAATAGGGAAGCATGAGATTGCCATTGTTTCCTGGAGGAGTCGTGTCAAAGGATGCCTTGTCGAATTCCTCCCAACTGTCCATTTGGCATTGATCCTTGACAGCTTGTCGTGCCAGCGATCCATTGGTAAAGCAAATCAAACTCATAAAGCCTGTTCCACCTTCACCTTCCGTGGTGGTTGTTGCGGATGCAGCAGCCGGATTTCCAAAGACGTGTCCATATCCCTGTGGATCGGTAATGGGAGATTGCATGGCGGCAAACAGGGTATCACTGGTTCCCAAACTAATGACGGCCGTTCCGGGTGTAGAAGCTCCGGTCCCCACCAAACTGTTGGGATTATCTCCCGACCAGGCAATGCAAATGGTTGCCGGTGCAAAGCCGTATTTGGTACAAAAATAGGGTGCCATGGTTCCGACCGTATGGGAAGATGCCACGGCGGGTGGAAGCTTGTCCAACAAAGTGTTGTCGTTGGGTGCGGTAATTGCGTTAACAATTTCGGGATCCCACGTCAGCGTTTTTAAATTCAATAAATTCATGCCCGCCCCATCTCCATAATCAATCGGTGCCACTTGACCTGCCAGTAGAGAACATAAAAAGGAACTCACGAGTTGAATATGTGATGTGGCGTGATAAATATCGGGTTGCCTCTTGTACAATTTTCGTATTTGAGGACCGGTAAATCGTTCAATGGCAGGAGATCCCGTATCTTGTTGCAGACGTTCACGACCGACGGCTAGTGTCAATTCTTGACATTCGTCTCCGGTACTACTATCCATCCAGATCGGTGATGTGGGTAGGGACAGTGCCGGTTTTAATTGTTGTGCTAGAGATTGGGTGGGATCCAGATTGGCAAGAATGGTGGGGAAAGAAGCCTTCAAATACACGGATCCGTGTTGTTGTCCCGATCCACTGACGGCTTGCACTTGGCCCAGAGGAGCTCCTTTGCCTTTTAATTTTTCCAATACTAAATCCAGACCCGCACACCACATGAGGGGATCCGAATGCTGAATCGACGGATCATGGTTGGGTAACACGCCATTGGGACTCTGGAATTCCGCCAGATCCGTCCCAAAGTGCACCGATTCCTTGGCGACAACCGTTCCAGTGTCCGTGTCAATGATCAAAGCGGTAAAGCTCTGTGTACTACAGTCCAGTCCTAAATAGAGTGGCATGCTTTCGTACAGTAGTTTGGGGGATGGATTGCCGACTAGCTAGTACAGTAGGCTAGCTCAAGACGGATTGATTAATACTGTCAAAATTAATAGTAACACCAGCACAACACCAAACAGTGATGAATCTAGGGTTCGTACGCACCGTGTTGTTGGGCAAATTTTGGTCCCCAGTCCCGTGAGATCCGTGAATTAACAATAAAACAAATAACAACCACAAACAACACGGCAGTTTTTTTGTTTTCATATGATCTTCTCTATATAATTAGCCAGCCATTACCCATGATAGCTGCAGTCGACGGCCTGTCAGCCATCGTGGTAGGTCTGTCATTGAGGCTAGCAACAGATAGACATTGAATTTAGGTCAGAGTTGATTTGAGCTGCGGACGCCAGAGAACAAACTGAACGCGAGCAAATGCACTCACCATTGTCGCCTACTCCATCGCGAACTCCGCATCCGACAGCACTTCAAATTGCTTTCTCCCTTGGTCTTCAGCGTCATCTTCAGACATGTCTTCTTCTTCTATCAAACGGAGCACTTCCAACTCTTGAAGCCACAGTTTCCGATTGGTAATTGTATCCGGCAACTCTTCAATTGGCACTCCCCTCTCCATCAACTCAACGCCAAGATCAGCCATGTGGAGGCGCTGCACCAGCTTTCCAAACACAACATGACCAGTAACAGCAGCTGTGAGTTGCTGCTCTTTCATCTGTTGAGCTTTGTTCTCATTCTTGTCATTGCTTGCAGTCTCTTCCAATCGCATCTTGTTCAATCCGACTCGCTCTTGTTTGAAATGGCCTAGCTTCAATAACGAAAGTATCATGGATAGTCTTGCGCCATATCCAGTGCTGTCGGCTTGCTGCAATGCAACATGCTCTTCCGCGGACGCTCTTGCTGTGTTGATTCTGTTGATAATCATGTCAACATTGCTTGTTCCAGCTCTTGAATTTCCAGCATCTGTTATGTGGGCCGATCGAATGATTCCATAGGACGATCTCATCTCCTCGGATCTGTTCGTAGAGGACACATGTTTTGCTTCCTTGACACCGAACTCAACAAACTGAGTGTGTGATGGTATTGGTAAATAATGCTCAAACATATAGAAGCGGAGGTCGGTCACCTCCTCATCCTCATCATCAAACTCGGCAACGATCTTGAATCTAAAGTCACATCCTTCCAAGACGGCTTCAGCAACTCGGAGGACCTCCGGACTGTACACAGCTTGCTTGTCAACATACTTTTCGAGGAATAATCCATAATCCTTGAGCTTTAGTCTCCTGCCATGGACTTCAGAGTAGAAAAACTTGTTATCATACCAGTAGTAGCGTCCGTAGTCCCATGCTCTAGTGATGAACACCGCAATCATGATAGCTGTGTCATGCTCCGCTAGCAGGGCTGCCGGCAAGAGCTCCGACTTGAGCCACCGTGGAAAATGCTTCTCTAAAGCATCTTGACTGCACTTAATGAATAGCTCTTCTTTCCTTGTTTGTACTTCCTTGTCGCTATCATCAAGTCTTGAGACGGCTTGACGGTAATGCTCGAAACCCATATACGTAGCGTCGAACATTGAATTGATGTCCTCTTGCATAAAGAAGAAACGCATCGCCATGTTGTGAGCTTGAAAGCCCGGCACGTCCGACAGATCTGTAGTTGACTGCATCCAATCCAAGTGCTTTTTGATAAAGGCATAATGGAAACATTTGATGAGAACAAGGTCCGCAAAATTGTTCTGATCAATCATGAGAGAATAAAGACCAGAAGCAATTGTATTAATCTTGGATTCGGACCTGTGTCGATTGATAAGAACCTGGCACACTCGAAGTATCGGAAGGTAATGTCTGAACAAGTAATCAGAGCCGACGCCAACTGTCCACCATCTTGTTAACACTGGCGCTTGTATCTTTTCCAGTGTCGTCCCCTTGATATTGATTTGGAAATCAATTGGATTGACTTCAAAGTCGTAGAACCGATGAATGTTCTTGTAAGTCGAGGCAAAGTGTTTGCCATCATCCGGAGCATTAATGTCGAACGAAAGGCAACACTCGTTGGCCAAAGTGAGTGCATGTCTCCACTCTTCTATGTCCATAGCTTCTTGTAGGTCGTACACTGAGTGGAGCATTTGCATGGCATTTCTTTTATTGAGGCCGCCTTCTCCAAGAACATGCTTCACAGCATTGGCAAGTTGCAGTTGCAACCCATGAATGGAACAAGCAGTTACTTTGTAGTTCTCGGCGCAAAGGTTAAGCTTCTCTAGTTCTCGAGCTAAGCCTTCGAGCACACCACCACCACCACTGTCCGTTCCTTGGCCCGCCAGCTTGAATTCGTCCCCAAGTTTTAACATAGAATGCTTGATGGCGATGGCACAATCTTCCGAAGTACCATCAGATGCGTCCATGTCAATCAATTGCTTCTTGACTTGCATGCGGCCGAAGTCAAACCAAGACAAATATTTAACGAAATGACTGACGCCTTTCTTGTTCCCTTTGTCACAAGCAAGATAAAGCGGACGATTATTGCCCTTGATTTTATGACCAAGAGAAGCCATGTCGCGAGCTGACTGGTTTAGCATAGTCTTCCGGAGATACCCTTCAGAAGGAAAAGACTTGGCGAATAGCCCGACATCAAATGGCTTCCGTTTGCTTCTGAAATTCAATAGTCCGGTGTCCATCACCATGGCGTAAAAGACTAACGGCACAAAATGCTGAGCTGCCGACAAGCCTAATGCAGGAACTGAAGCAAAAGCGATAGCCCACAAGGACTGACCAAACAGGTTGGTAGAGAAGGAGGAGGATTGGATTTTCTTGCGGACGTTTCTTAGCACTTGTAGATCATTTTCCCATCGTGACAGGTCGGCTTTCAATACAACTTTGTGCGTCGTTGGTAATTTCACACAGATTGTTTGTCCTTCACAATGGATTTCCTGTTTCCATAATTTCACTTCTCGACCAGGCTGTTGTGGTTGTGGTGGAGAAGGTGTGGGAATGGCTTTGTTGTTGTTGTTTATGGCATTGTCGGAATTTTTGTCCGCGGTAAGATTCTCGATTAACGCAGTCGGTTCGATTCTCTCGTAATTGACAATTGCTTCTTGCACCATGTGGTAGTGATGTATCAACGTTTGAGGAACATCTTCCTCCTTGTATTTCCATATCTCCGTGCATTGAAGGGTCTTTGTGGTAATCTGATCTCTTGGCTTAGACGACTTTCGAGTGGCGCCAGTGTAACGTTGACATCCATCGCAGCAGTTGCCATTTTCGAGTCCAGCAATGTCCGTACAAAACTTAAATGTGTTACGAGTTATGCGGCTGCTCCTTGCCACTGCGGCGGCGGGAGTCCTGAAGTCAATATCATTGCCACCATCAGAAAGACGGCGGGATGACCGTCGAGTTGATTCGTCATCGTCATTTTGATTTGATCTTTTTCGTGTAGCACGTGTGTTGCTACTCATTATGGATTAACACGACGCTATCGGTTGACACAAAGCAGCACGCAGCACGATTGATAAACGTTCAGATGCAAGCAGGCACAGAAATGGGTCGCTTTGTGCATAGGCTAACAGGTCGGTTGGAATGATGTTTGTTGTGTTTGGTTGTGTTTTGTTCTTTTTTGAAGTTTTCGCGTTAATGTGAGATAAAAAATCTTCGTAGCGCCAGCACTAAGACAGTCTGACCTTCAACCATGAGAAGCCTGAAATGACCGTTTTGTTACTCACTCCGACAAAAACAACGGCTCTTGCGCCGGCGACCACCCGGTTACACATGATTTTTGCTGACGTGGCTCATATATGACTCTCACTTGTTCCAAAAAATCTTCTGCAAAACGAAATATCAAAGCTACTTAGTATGAGACTGATTACATAAGCTACTTCCATGTTAACGACTATTCTTCTTAAAGGATGGCTCCAAACAATATATCCAAGCTACTATTAGAAAGGATCGTTGTTAAATTCGAAACTAGCTATCTAGTTAAGACGATGACTTGTCTCTATGTTATCGCGTGTTTTCACTCGATAACGCTTAATCACGTGTTAACGGGACTGATCGCTCTTATTCGCGATAGGTGCGAACCCTAGACTCATGATTGTTTCGGCATTCATGACCGATTTTCGGGACTCGAAAAAGTCACCCGGTCAATTTATTTTGTTTTCACTCAACGCCCCCGGCAATCAATGCGACCATGGCATGCATGGTGGTGAAGCCTGTCATAACGACGCCACCGTCACGCCAACAAGGACAATTGAGTGCACAGACATCGCCCAACACAGTCCAAATAGACACTCAGAATTCATTAGAAATCTGATACTTAAGCTATCATGGACATCCCTTTGTCCGCAGCTGCCGCACTGTCGATACCGCCGCTGTCGGACTCGTCTCACCGTCACAGCAGCAGCGGTACGGACAGCAGTGACCACAACAATAACCCGGGAGTGACAGGAGATGCAGCAGAGATCGAAACCAATGAAGAACAGCTGTCTCGTGATCTGGCTCTATTTTTGGCGAACCCTTCCTTACAAGCTGCCTTGGCGGATGGGTCTCTCGATCTAGCTAGCTACTCTTCGACGGTGGAACAAGAATTACACGAATTAGAATCCCAATGCATTCAAGTGTATCGGCGCAAAGACAAGGAGATTACAACGCTTCGTTCGGAGTTGACAGAGTGCGATGCGGTACTTTTGGCCCTGCAAGAAATGTTGCTGGGGTTCCAGGCCGATCTGGGAGGACTTAGTGGTGAAATTCGATCGATTCAAGAAAAATCAAGAACCTTGGCTGTGCAATACGGCAATCGCAAAAAAGCGGAGGATGGCATTGGGCAATTTTTATCTCATTGTGTCATTTCCCCCAATCTGGCGCAAGCCATTACATCGGGTCCTGTCAATCGGACCTTCTTGGAAGCTGTTCGAGAAATGAATCAAATCTATCAAGATACGCACGATAACAAACCACAACCATGGAGTGCTGGTGTCCCGCCTTCGAAAACGGTGGCAGGAAGGGAAATGCAAACCCATGTGTATCGACTACGGTGTGTGGCGGTCGCTCGTGTGCGGGAATATTTCTTGGCGCAAATGACCTTATTGAGAAGGCCACAAACAAATGTGCGAATGATCCAAGTCCATGGGCTACTCCAGTATGCCTATTTGCAGGACTTTTTGGCTGAAGCCAATCCACAAATTGCTCGTGAAATGTTCAATGTTTATGTGGAAAGCATGAGTAAGGTGCGTACCTTTTGCCATGACGATGTTCGGTGTGACTGCATGTTTAGGATAATTTTTTGTTTCTCAAATACCCGCCTGTTCTTTGGATAAGCAGACACTACACACTTTGTTTCGAACGTACCAGTCTCAGCTGTTGCAGCTAGATGCCACGAGAAGTTCTGCCACACGCCAGGACGTGATTGCCATTGACGATGCTTCCTTGCGTGATTCGCTAACTACAAAAGCGAAGAAACGAGTCGATGTCTTTGCCCTGGGAACTCGCGCCAACGACGTTTTGTTTCCGTCGACAACCGATTATAGTGACGGTAGATCCTACGCAGCATCGCGCAACCAGCAACAATCCGGACAGCAGGTCTTGCCTCAGCCTATTTTGGCAAGCATAGCGTTGATGGAGAAAAAGCAATACCCTTATGAAGTTATCTTCCGTTCCATCATTGGGCACTTGGTTGAAGCTGTCACCAATGAGCACATCTTTTGCCGACAATTCTTTAAACGAGATGCCTTTGGTCCACTTTTTTCGGGAACGCTCAGTGATTTACAAGAGCAGCTGGAAAATTATCTCTTTGGTTGTCATGATGCATTGGCCCTCTTGCTGATGATCAAGGTGATCCACCAATATCGTCGCTTGACAAGGCAACGCACCATTCATTCTTTGGACAATTTCTTTGACCAAGTGAATCAATTGTTGTGGCCTCGTTTGAAAATGGTCATGGACATGCATCGACGCAGCGTCAAGAGTGCAACTGCAGTGAAGCTTGGCGTGACGCAAGATCTCCTTCACGGTCACTATGTCTCTCGGCGCTTTGCAGAATTTTCCTGCTCTGTCTTGTTGATTCTAAAGGACGGAAACGCGGCGTCGAGTGGTGGTGGTTTGACATCCACACCCAAACGAAAGAGCCATAAACAGCATCATCAACACAAGCCCGGTACAGATAGCAAGTCCAATCGCCACGAGAGCAAGAATAAAACAGAGCCTGCGCCAATGAGAGACATGAGTGGCGGGAGTGGTGCAGGAGGGACAAAAAGTGCTGGCGATATGCTCCTGCAAGACTTATCGGGTATGCTCGATGAATTCGTTCTTCTATTGGAGCGTTTGGCGGAGGAACATACGTCGTCAAAGAGGCGCGTTGTCTTTCTCATCAACAACTTGGATCAAATCGTATGCATTTTCCAAGAACGGAGAGTGGTTGGAAAAGAATTTAATCGTCTCGTTGAAAAGCTTATGGCGCAACGAGAGCTTTTCGTGGAGGAGGAACTCCTGGTGGGATTTTCCAAGATGATCGCCTTTGTACAGCAAACGGAGGCACACATTGCATCCACGAAGGGATCCTCCTATGATGTTAACCCTCAGGTCGTCCAATCTCTAGTGCGCGAATTCAGCCTCAACTGGAAAGCAAACATTGAACTGATCAATCGCAACGTGCTGTCCTACTTTTCAAACTTTCGAAACGGGATGGAGATTTTGAAGCAGGTGCTGACGCAGCTCTTGCTTTACTACACGCGCTTCCAGGACATCATCCGAAAGGTGTGGAAGAACAATCCACCCGCTTTTTGCAAGGACCTGGTCAATACCACATTGATTCTTGCCGAGATCAAAAAATACGCTTTAGCAATTTAAGTTTTTTTTTGTTGGAAGTTAGAATGTCTTGATTCTACTAATTAGTCTGCAATGATATAGATGCACGCCATGGACTTGCATCATTTGTCTCCCTATCCAGAACTGTTATGGGATAAACCTGAAACATAGTGAACGGTGCAAACAATCAACACCAGAGAGTCGAATGTATGTCCAACAAGCAGTACCTTTCTCTTGAGGTGAAAAATAAATTTCCAAATAGATTTAAATGTGAAGCAATAATTAAAAACTCTGATGGGGCGACAGGGGGTAAGGTCTTTTTTGATTTTGGTGGGGCATTGTCCAGAAACAAAGGTCAATTCAAAAAGAAAGTAAGATAATTCAATTGTGGGTCAAGGAAAGTAGAGAGCTGAATGTGTTTCTAGCTGTCTACTACTAGCTAGCTAGAGCCGTTATTGATTTTATGGGGGGTTTAGGCACCCGGAGGGGGGAAAGAGGAAGAAAAGAAGAAAATAATCCCTGCTCGATTCCCGATTC